>Ga0209023_10000074_pt1 | contig 170009 bp, 153 predicted proteins | sample LakOneMetagenome_FD_187468 | JGI IMG/M metagenome (GOLD analysis project Ga0209023, IMG submission 187468) | Freshwater and sediment microbial communities from Lake Erie, Canada (SPAdes) (version 2) | ecosystem: Environmental > Aquatic > Freshwater > Lentic | place: Lake Erie, Canada...
CTTCCTTTGTTAGCCGCATCAATGCCGCCAATCATGGTGTGATAGCCTTCCGACTTGGCTTTTTCAATCAGAGCTTCCAACAAAAGTCGGCCAATACCTTTTCCAATAAAATCTTCCGCTATATAAACCGAATGTTCTACAGTGAACTGATAGCCAATTTTTTCTCTGAAAGTACCATAGGTACCAAAACCAATCGTGTTACCATTATAGTCCGCCACTAAAACTGGGAATTTCTTTTTTTTCTTGTCTTCAAACCACGCCAACTGGGTTTCTAAAGATTGGACATCATAGAGGTAATTGGAGGTTGTATGTAAAATAGCATGATTGACAATCGCTAAGATAGTGGGAACATCTGCTGTTGTGGCTTTTCGAATGGTGACTTTCATTTGGAATTAAGATTATTTGGTGCCAAGTTGGAGTAAGAGGTCATCCGCATCTTTGGTACTCCATCCAAAAGCAGCATTTTTTGTTTTTGCTTTATTGACCCAACTTTTTGCTGCTTCTAAATCGTGAGTTTTTTGATACAATTTTGCAACTACAATTTCAGCATCATAAGTTTCATTTAAAGCAATTGCTTGGAGTGTCCATTGGATGGCATATTTTAAACTCGCAAGATCAGCCACAAAATTCAAATAATTTTTACTGATATCGAGTAAGGTCTTAGCATCATTGTATACATACTTTTCCGTTCCTTCTATGGTTGTTTTTTTATACGCAGTCCAATTTTTGTTTTTTTCAGCAATCGAAATATCGAATACAAAAACTAAAGAATCTACTTTTCTTAACGTAATAGATTTTGCGATCATCCTTTTTGACGCATAAGCAATCGAGTCTTTGCTTTCCATATAAGGAGTCAGCATTTCATTGACAATGTTCATGATTTTTCGTTCTACACGCTTGGGCGAGGCGACGGCTTCAAATTCTTTTTGATGTTTCAAAACGTATTGAAATTCGCGTGATTGAATATCGGTTACGCCATTGGCAATGATTTTCCAATTGTTCGCACTAATCAATTGCGAATCTTGCTGAGTTGCCAAATACTGCATCGCAACAGGCGATATCATCCTGCGATCCCGACCTCGATTCAAAGCGTATAAATAGGACAAACACTTATCCGAGTTGTTGGGCTCGGCTTTAAATTCACTTTCCAAGTAAGGTAATTGCTTTTGCGGGTTTAAGGCCGTGTTCATTTCGGAAATGAAATTCATCGCGGTATATTCACCACTAAAATCATAAAGTTCGCTTCCTTTTTCATCCATCATGATAAAGGTGGGATAGTTCAAGATTCCAAATCGATTTTTAAAATAGGCCCCTTCTCCTTTTTCGGCATCTTGCCAGGCACAAATAAAATGAGTGTTCATGAATTTGGTTACGGTGGAATCTTTAAAAACCTCATGCTTCATCTTGTTGCAATGAGAACACCAAGTAGCATAAAGCATATAAAGTATGGGTTTGTGTTCTTTTTTGGAACGCTCCAAGACCGCTTTATACCCACTTTCGTCAAATTTTAATTCGTTTTGCGCCCATGTTTTACTACTCAACAGAAAAAAAACGCCTATAAAAAGGATACAAAAGAGTTTCGATTGAAAGGCATACCATTTCATAGTAAATTTTTAATGATTACAAATATATTTTGTTTTTTGATTTAAGGTCTAAAAGAATAGCTAAAATAGGGGTGAAGTTTGTAACTTTGTTGTTCTTTACCATAAAAAATGAATTATCCGAAGATTCCTTTAGCGCAGAGTATTGTCCAAATATGTTTGGCTAAAGGACTTACCCATATTGTGATTTCTCCGGGCTCTAGAAATGCGCCTTTAACTTTAGGTTTTGTAAGCAATTCCGAATTCCATTGCTATAGTATTGCCGACGAGCGTTGTGCTGCTTTTTTTGCGATGGGAATTGCTCAACAAATCAAGAAACCGGTGGCGGTGGTTTGTACCTCTGGTTCGGCACTGTTGAATTATTATCCTGCCTTTGCGGAAGCATTCTATAGTCAGATTCCTTTGGTGGTTATTTCCGCGGATCGACCGTCGAATAAGATTGATATTGGAGATGGACAAACGATTAGGCAAGTCAACGTCTTTCAAAACCATTCCCTTTATAATGCCAATTTAACTGAAGGCGAATCTACGGAGAACGATATCAAAATTAACGAAGCCATTACAACGGCGCACACTCAAAAAGGACCGACGCACATCAATGCGCCTTTTGAAGAGCCATTGTATCAAATTGTTCGGAAACTTTCAGTCGACCCAACTATTTCGGCTTTTGCCAAAGTGTATAAAAATGTTTCTATCGAAGATATCATTGCTTCTACCAATATTTGGAATTCCTCCAAAAAGAAACTGCTTTTAATAGGGGTTAACGATCCTCAAGAAATTGACCCTGAAATTATCGAATGGTTGGCTAATGACCCATCAATTGTCGTGATGACCGAGTCGACTTCTAACGTGCATCATCCGTCGTTCATCAATCATATAGACACTTTGATTACACCCTTTAAAGAAAAAGAGTTTCTTGCTTTTCAGCCTGAAATACTGATTACTTTGGGTGGCATGATTGTTTCCAAACGAATAAAAGCACTATTGCGAAAATACCAACCCGAACACCATTGGCACATCGATCCTTTGCGAGCTTACAATACTTTTGGTTCTCTAGCGCATCATTTTGAAGCCAATCCCAATGAATTTTTCCATCAAATTTTGCCTTTCACTAAAATTGTAAAAAGTGATTACGCTCAAAAAATAAAAGCAATTGTAAAGATTCGAGAGAAGAAAAGCCAACAGTATTTGAGCAAGATTCCGTTTTCCGATTTGAAAGCATTTGAAGTGTTGTTGCCTAGGTTGCCAAAAGATTCGCTATTGCAATTGGGAAATAGTTCTACCGTTCGGTATGCGCAACTTTTTGATATTGACCCCTCGATTTCGGTTTTCAGCAACCGCGGAACCAGTGGCATCGACGGCAGTACTTCCACCGCGATTGGTGCAGCAGTAGGAAGTGATTTGCCTACCACATTGATTACGGGGGATGTAAGTTTTTTATACGATAGTAATGCGTTGTGGAATCAATACATTCCGAAAAATTTCAAAATAATCCTGATTAATAATGGCGGTGGCGGAATTTTCAGAATTTTACCTGGCCATCAAGAAACCAAAGTATTTACCACTTTTTTCGAAACGTCGCATTGTTTAACAGCAGAGCACTTAGCAAAAATGTTTGGCTTTACCTATCAAATCGCAAGCACGGAAGACAGTTTAAAGGAAGGATTGGCAATGCTTTATTCGGAAAATAAGCAACCGTTCCTGTTGGAAGTTTTTACTCCGACTCTTGAAAATGACAAAATCTTATTGCAATATTTTAAAGAATTAGTGTAGTCTTTATTAAAAAAATAGCATTTGCATTCGATATCAATCTTATCAGGCGCAACGATTCACATTACTTCATTAATCAGTTGTTGGTGAAATCAAATCGACAAGAAGGCTTTTCCGCAGAAAATAAAAGTATGTTCTTAACTTTCGGATTCCTCTTTGTACCTTTGTCCGAAGAATATCAGAACATACCATCATGATTGCAATAGGAAAATACAATACCCTTACCATTTTACGCGACACTAAAGTAGGACTCTTTTTAGGCAACGGAAACGAAGCTGAAGATATTTTACTGCCCAATAAATACGTCCCAAATCAATTTGAAATTGGTGATGACCTTACCGTTTTTGTTTATTTAGATCATGAAGAACGCCCAGTGGCCACTACTTTGGAGCCCTACATTTTATTGAATGAATTTGCCTTATTGCGGGTGAATTACGTGAATCAAGTTGGTGCATTTATGGATTGGGGTATGGAGAAAGACATCCTAGTTCCGTTTAAAGAGCAGGCGCGCCCAATGGAAAAAGGCAAACGGTATTTGGTCTATTTGTATATGGATGAAAAAACAAACCGATTGGTTGCTTCCAGCAAAACCAATCAGTTTTTAAACAACGACCACTTGACCGTTGAGAAAGGAGAAGAAGTAGATTTAATCGTTTCTCATATCACAGAAATCGGGATCAACGTCATCATCAACGAGCAGCACAAAGGCCTGGTTTATAAAGATGAAGTTTATGATGATGCTATTCGTACTGGAGACCGATTGAGAGGGTATATCAAGACCATTCGCCCTGACAATAAGATTGATGTCTCGTTGCAAAAATTAGGCTTTGAAAATATCGAACCCAATGCGCAAAAGATTTTAGACGAGTTGAAAGCCAGCAGAGGTTTCTTGAGATTGCACGATAACAGCCATCCTGAGGATATCAAGACCGTTTTGAAAATGAGTAAGAAAACCTTCAAAAAAGCAATTGGCTCCCTATACAAAGACAAACTAATTGCTATTAAAGAAGATGGAATTTATTTGATCACTGAGTAAATTTAGAAAAATGTCTTTACATTCTTTTCAAAATTGGTCCGAGGAATTGCAGTTCCAAGAAAAACAACCGGTGCTTTTCATTGGGCACGGTTCTCCAATGAATGCTATTGAAGACAATTTGTTTACCAGTACTTGGTCACAATTTGGAAAAGATTTACCACAACCAACTGCTGTTTTAGTGATATCAGCGCATTGGCTTACCAATGGAACTCATGTTACTGCTATGGAAAAACCCAGAACCATTCACGATTTTGGTGGTTTTCCACAAGCGCTTTTTGAAGTGGAATATCCTGCAAATGGAAGTCCAGCTCTGGCGAAGGCTGCCAAAAAAATAATTACTTCTACGAATGTTGGTCTTGATCACGAATGGGGACTCGATCATGGCACCTGGTCGGTAGTCAAGCATATGTATCCAAATGCGGATATTCCCGTTTTGCAATTGAGTATCGATTACAACAAGCCCGCCCAATACCATTTTGACTTAGCCAAACAATTGAAAGCATTACGAAACAAAGGTGTCTTAATTATCGGCAGTGGTAATATGGTTCACAATTTGAGAATGGTAGCTTGGGACAAATTAAATGAACCCGAATACGGCTTTGATTGGGCTTTTGAAATGAACGCAATTTTTAAAGATAAGATCGAAAATAACGATTCAAAAGCACTAATCAACTACCAAAAGTTGAATAAAGCATCTCTATTGGCAATTCCATCGCCCGACCATTACTATCCACTTCTTTATGCCATGGCGTTGCAAGACGAGAAAGATTCGGTATCTTTTTTTAATGATAAGATTGTCGGTGGTTCGCTTACGATGACTTCCGTAAAATGGGGAAATTAGTTGGGAATAATTTCAATATTCGGATTGATTTTCAACAACTCACTTAGGAATACTTCACTTTTGATAGGAGAAACATAAACATCTTCCTTAGTATTGTAGGTAATGATAAATCCTTTGGTGTCCAAAGCTGGTTTCATGGTCACAGGGACATATAAACCAGAAAAATAAGTAACCTTCTTGATTTTCTCGATATCGATTCGACCTCTAAAGGGGCCAGATCGATATAGTAAGAAATGCTGTTTGATGACATAACGGGTGTCTAGTAAGGTCCATACAATTAAACCGATTACTAAAGAAAGCAATACAATTGGCAGCATCGACACATGTTCTTTTTTAAATCCAACAATCAAAAGGAATAACATGCTAAGCACCAAACCCCAAAGAATGGCAACTGTGTAAGTGTTTTTCGTAGAAAGATACCGCTTCATTTTTTTATTAAAAATTCATTACAATTAGAAAAATAGGGGGCCATTTATTTCATTTTTATTGTACTTAAAATATAAAAAAATGGTTTATTTTTACGCTAAATTAATACAAATACCTATATGATTGATTGGAAAATTGTAAAAGATTTTGAAGACATCACCTATAAGAAATGTAATGGTGTAGCCCGAATCGCTTTTAACCGCCCAAATGTTCGAAATGCCTTTCGTCCAAAAACCACCTCTGAACTTTACCAAGCCTTTTATGATGCTCAAGAAGATACCTCTATTGGTGTGGTTTTGCTTTCTTCTGAAGGGCCGTCAACAAAAGATGGTGTGTATTCTTTTTGCAGTGGCGGCGATCAAAATGCGCGTGGACACCAAGGATATGTGGGTGACGACGGTCAACATCGATTGAATATTTTAGAAGTACAGCGTTTGATTCGATTCATGCCCAAAGTTGTTATTGCTGTTGTTCCAGGATGGGCAGTAGGAGGTGGACATAGCTTGCATGTTGTGTGCGATTTAACTTTAGCTAGTAAAGAACACGCCATTTTCAAACAAACCGATGCCGATGTGACTAGTTTTGATGGAGGTTATGGATCGGCCTATTTAGCAAAAATGGTAGGGCAGAAGAAAGCTCGTGAAATTTTCTTCCTCGGTCGTAATTATTCGGCTCAAGACGCCTTGGATATGGGAATGGTGAATGCTGTGATTCCACATGCAGAACTCGAAGACACCGCTTATCAATGGGCACAAGAGATTTTACAAAAATCACCAACTTCGATCAAAATGCTCAAATTTGCTATGAATTTGACCGATGACGGTATGGTGGGACAACAGGTTTTTGCTGGCGAAGCAACGCGTTTAGCTTATATGACTGAAGAAGCGAAAGAAGGAAGAAATGCGTTTCTTGAAAAACGAAAACCCAACTTTGGAGAAAACAAATGGTTGCCATAAAGATGTACTAATCTCTAATTGCTAAGAATGGAAAAATTTACGAACGACACGATTGATATCACGCAACTTCCGAAATTTGAAGAAGTGCTTTTCACTAAATTGCACCCTTCCTATTGGAAAATAATTTTGATTTTCAATGTAATTTTTATTCTAGCTTTAGGAATCGGACTAGCGATATCAATTCAGTCTATTCCAGAATTACTTCCTTATCAAATTCAATTGACAATTAGCGTCGTGGTCTTAGCACTGTTAATTTTGTTTTTCTCTAGACTAGCTTTTGTAAAAAAAGGCTTTGCTTTTAGAACTCATGACGTACTGTTCCGACAAGGTGTAATTGCTATAAATACTATCGTAATTCCTTATAACAGAATACAACACGTGGCCTTACACGAAGGGATTGTTTCCCGTTTTTTTGGTTTGGCTAAAATTGAAATTTTTACAGCTGGTGGCGATTCAAGTGATATAGAAATCCCAGGAATCGAAAAACAACAAGCCGAAAACATCAAACAACTCTTGATGGGTAAAATTCAAAAAGAATTGTAATGGATACGCTTTTTAAGGAACCACAGCGCCAATCAGCCATTGGAATTTTAATTCTTTTTTTTGATACGATTCGCCATTACGTCAAAGCTTTCTGGGCAATTGTAGTGTTGTGGGTCTTCAAAATCGATGAAATTAATACTACTTATTTGCTACTCGGAATGATGGCTGCCATTGTTATCGTTGCCATAATTGCTTATTTTACGTACATCAATTTTACTTTTCATTTAGATTATGAAAACCAGGAGTTTGTCATCCACGAAGGTATTTTCAATAAGACTAGAACTACGGTTCAATTAAATAAAATTCAACAAGTTAATATCAATCAATCACTAGTGCAAAGAATGATTGGGGTTTATGCCTTAGATGTGGATACAGCCGGGAGTAATGCCAAGGAAGGAAAAATAAAAGCGATTTCGCATCCCATTGCGCTAGAATTGAAAGCCGCTTTGTTAGACAATGAAAAAAGAAAGAGTGTACTTCATGAAGAAATTCTGGAAGCTCCAAGTGAAACGGATCAAGAGCAACCTTTTATTAAAATCAGTACTTTGAGTTTAATTAAAATGGGAGTAACTTCCAATTACGTGAAAAGTTTTTCCTTATTGTTACTGGCATTTTTTACTATTTTAGATTATACTCAAAAAATTATGGGTGAGGATGTTCTCGAAAAACAGAACCTGAAAAGCTATGTCAATATGGAATTTTTGATTAGCACCTTTTTTATCTTGATTGTAGCTTTGTTTATAACGGTTTTGGTGATTAATTTGGGTCGGATTCTAATCAAATATTTCGACTATTCCATGACCAAACAAAAAGGGTCGTTATTAATTTCATTTGGGCTCTTCAATACCAAAAGCACAATTATCAAACCTGAAAAAGTGCAGATTGCTGCAGTGTCGCAAAACTATTTTCAAAAAAAAATGAACATACTCGCACTCAAAATAAAACAAGCAACGAGTGGAGCCAAGGAAGAACGAAAACTAGCCATTGAAATACCAGGGTGTAACCTACAAGAGAAAGATGCGATTCTGAAATTACTGTTTCATAAAATTCCGGAAAAAGGAATTCAATTAAAACCAAATTATCGCAAATTGGGATTTGCGTTATTCCTTACGATTGGCTTACCTTTACTCGGGTTTTATATTTTTAGAAATTTCAACCCAACAATCGGAATTCAGTTTAATTATTTAGTTCCCGTTTATATTTTGTTTGTGGCTGTCATTCAATTTTTTAAATTTAAAAACAACCGATTATACATTCACAACGATCATATTATCAAACAAAGTGGGGCTTGGGATATTTGTACGGAAATCATTGAGCCTAGTAAAATACAAGCCATCACAACCTCGCAATTGTTTTGGCACAAGAATATCAATATTGGTTCCTTGACTTTGCATACCGCTGGAGGAAACATCGCGTTTCAACTGGGAAATTTTACAACTATCAAGCAGTACGTTAATTGGTGGTTGTACGAATTAGAAACTTCCGATAGCAATTGGATGTAAAATAATGTTATCAAAAAAAGAATACATGCCGACTGTTATTCATTATCAATAATACTTATTAATTACTATGAAACATTGGATTGAAGCCGCACGATTGAGAACCCTACCGCTCTCCGTTTCCGGAATTATTTTGGGAAGTTTTTACGCCATGTCGCAATCTATGTTCAATTGGAAAATTGTCATTTTTGCGCTTTCCACAACCTTAGGGTTGCAGGTACTTTCCAATTTTGCAAACGATTACGGCGACGGTATGAAAGGCACGGACAACGAAGATCGAATCGGCCCCAAACGCGCCATTCAAAGCGGAGTCATTACGCCTCAAGCTATGAAAAAAGCAATCATAATTACTTCGGCACTTACGCTTTTTTCAGCAATTTTGCTGATTTATTGCTCTTTCAAAGAATATAATCTGGGCTATTCACTCTTCTTTTTGTTTTTGGGAATTTTGGCAATTGCTTCTGCTATTCGATATACAGTTGGGAAAAACGCATATGGCTATCGTGGGTATGGCGACTTGTTTGTATTCATTTTCTTCGGATTGGTAAGTACAATGGGAATCTATTTTATGTTCGCAAAATCGTTAGAAAACGGCTATCTGTTGCTTTTGCCAGCAACTGCAATAGGATTCTTGAGTGTAAGCGTCTTAAATCTCAACAACATGAGAGACCAATTCTCCGATAAAAAATCCGGCAAAAATACCATCGTCGTAAAAATTGGAGCCGAAAACGCCAAAAAATACCACTATTTTTTAGTGATTTCCGCCATGCTTTTAGTATTGCTTTTTGCTTATTTAAGCGATTTTCACTTTGACCAATATATCTTTGTGGTGGCCTATTTTCCCTTAACCAGCCATTTAATTAAAGTCTATAAAAACAAAGACCCAAGAGCATTAGATCCTGAATTGAAAAAAGTAGCAATCAGTACTTTTCTTTTATCGGTGCTGCTTTCCTTGTGCTTAATTTTCTTTTTGTCCGATATCATCGTCAATAATTCTTAATCCATTTGTTATGAAAATTACCTTTTACGGTCATGCTTCGCTCGGAATTGAAGTCAGTGGCAAGTTCATTTTAGTCGATCCGTTTATTTCGGCAAACCCAAAAGCAAATCACATCAATATTTTATCGTTACAACCCGACTATCTTTTCCTAACGCACGCGCACCAAGACCACACGCTGGATGTTGAGGCGATTATGAACAATACTCCCAATTGTATTTTGGTTTCTAATGCTGAAATCATTACGTATTACTTAGAAAAAGGATATAAAGGCCACATGATGAATCACGGAGGCAATTGGCAATTCGATTTTGGCAACGTAAAGTTGGTTAACGCCATTCATTCGAGTTCCTTCGCCGATGGAACGTACGGCGGTAATCCAGGCGGTTTCGTTATTGAAGGCGAACACAAAAACATTTATATTGCAGGCGATACAGCCCTAACTTTCGATATGAAACTGATTCCGTTACGTACTAAACTCGACCTAGCCATATTGCCAATAGGAAGCAATTTCACCATGGATGTGACCGACGCCATCATCGCCTCCGATTTTATTGAATGTGATAAAATTCTAGGCTATCATTACGATACGTTCGGATTTATCGAAATCAATCATGACGAGGCTATCCGAAGGTTCTTCGATAAAGGGAAAGACTTAATGTTGTTGAACATCGGGGAAAGTATCGAGCTTTAAATTTTTCAGGAGCTTGTTCCAGCTATCCGTTGCAATTCCCAATTTTTAGAAGAATAGATTTAGCCATCTATTCTTCTAAAAACCGGGAGATTTCCACTGCTATCTGGGCTAGGGCATCCAACTTTCAATAGTACTTTGCGAATCTTACTGCAAAAACACACACACTATGCAAACCAAACTTCTGTTGCTACTGTTTATTAGCGTCACCATTTCAAAAGCCCAAACCAACGGTTATTGGGACAAAGAACGAGCGACCAACAAACAAATTAAGGTTAGCGCCCGAGAACGCATGCTAATTCCAATTGAGGATTTACCCGAAGGGACCACAGAAATCGTCTACCGAATCACCTTACTCGACGAAAACCAACAATTGTCAAGTAGTTTGGTTTCCTTGCTAAAAGCCATTCCAGATCCAACTGGAATAAGCCAAGGTTCTGCTGGCGCGGTGTTCTTGCTTTCGAAAATATCTGGGGAAGATCAATGCAAATACGCCATTTTTAATAATGTGGAGTTGGCTATAACTTATAAAAAAGAAGGTAATACCGACAAAGCTTGTTTGTCACAAAACACTCCAGTCAACAAAGATGCCAAGCGAATCTCGGCAACAACATCGCCGTGTTTTAAAAACAAAACCCTTTGGTTCGGCTTCGAAAACAAAAACTGGATTATGAACGAGCGCATCGTTCTGGAAGTGGTGCCATGGGTAGATAATAAACTTAGTCGTGGTTGGAGCATTGAAAACAGAAAAGAAGTTTTAAGCATTTGTAAATCTACGGATTTGGCCAAGAAATTACCCAATCCAAACGACTATTGTGTTTGTGTGTTGGATAAAATACAAAACCAATTCCGTTTTCAGGAATACCAAACGTTGCTAGCTGTCGAAAAAACTAAAGCATTTAAGGATGCGGGAATAGCTTGCTACAGCACTTCAGATGCGGCTTCTACCATTTATGATGCCAATAGAAGCGCCGCCATACAATTGACCAATCAAGGAAAATACAGCGAAGCCATCAAAAAATGGATTCCCATTATCGAAGAAGGAAAAGGAAAACCATCCGATTACAATGGAATTGGCTTGGATTGCCTCTTTACTAAACAATACGACAAAGCCATTAAGTTCCTAAAAGTAGCCGAAAAGCTTGATCCAATTGAACTACAAACACAGTTGAACTTGGCACATGCGTATTTATTAAAAGGCTATTACAGCCAAGCCAAAGGAATCTATAAGAAATATAAAAACCAAAACGTAACGGATGATTTGAGTTGGACGGCTAAAGTCAAATTAGATTTCGACTCTTTCGAAAAAGCAGGTTTGCCAACAACTGATTTCAAAAGAATTCTCAACGTTCTGGAATAATCCTCATGAAAGCTAATTACCATAAATACATCCTGCAATTTAAGCAAGCTTCAGGGACTTCTCGAGGCGTTATGACCGAAAAGGAAACTTGGTTCATTGTGCTTGAGAAAAACGGCAAAAAAGGAATCGGGGAGTGCGGATTACTACGTGGATTAAGCATCGACGATCGCCCGGATTATGAATCCAAATTGCAATGGTTCTGTGAGAATATTGACTTGGGTAAAGATGTTCTTTGGGAAAACTCAAGGGAATTTCCTTCGATTCAGTTTGGAATTGAAATGGCTTTCTTATCGTTGGAAAGTGAAAATCCATTTTTATTATTTCCCTCAGAGTTCACAAAAGGAGAAAAAAATATCGCAATAAATGGGTTGGTTTGGATGGGAAATCCCGACTTTATGAAGCAGCAAATTGACGCAAAATTAGCGGATGGTTTTCATTGCATTAAACTTAAAATAGGAGCGATAGATTTTGAAAAAGAACTGAAATTATTAGCCGAAATTCGTGCAAATTATGATCCCAATCAAATCGAAATTAGAGTCGATGCTAACGGCGCTTTTGATTCAAAAGATGCTTTACTTAAATTAAATCAATTATCTGGATTTAAATTACATAGCATTGAGCAACCTATTGCTAAAAATCAACATGACAGGATGGCAGAGCTATGTAAATCGACCCCAATTCCGATTGCGTTAGATGAAGAACTAATCGGCGTGTTTTCATTTGAAGAAAAAGAAGCGTTATTGAAAAAAATACGACCTCAATATATTATTCTAAAACCAAGTTTCATAGGCGGATTTAAAGGCACGCAAGAATGGATTTCGTTGGCTGAAAAATTCGGAATTGGATGGTGGATTACTTCAGCACTAGAAAGCAATATCGGACTGAACGCAATTGCTCAATGGACGTTTCTACAAAATAACCCAATGCCACAAGGTTTAGGAACCGGTGGTTTGTATCTCAATAATTTTGATTGCCCCTTGGAAGTAGCAGCTGGAGAATTACACTACAACGATAACGAATGGAAAGTGCAGTTTTAAGTTATTTTAAAGGCTTTTTCGGAAACATATGGAATTCGCCACCCCAATGTATGGTTCATAATTAGAAATCACTTTATACCCGATTTTCTTGTAAAGATGGATAGCTTCGTTTTGCATGCTTCCAGTTTCTAGGATGCTTTCATTAAAGCCTAGAGTTTTTGCCCAAACTTCTAATTCGCTTAAGATTGCCGAAGCAATGCCTTTGCTGCGATAGTCGGGTTGCACAAACATTCGTTTAATTTCAACCGAAGCAGTATCATACTTTTTAAAAGCGCCACATCCTACAGGAATTTCATCTTCATAGCAAACTACCACATGTTTGATTTGATCAACTCCATTGAATTGTGCATAAAAAGCATGATCATCGCCATCAAGAATTTTTAGATTTTCATCCAGAAAACGAATAAGAGATAGAAAATCCTTGGAGTCGGAGGTAGTTTTAACAAGAGTGCGCATGATGCAAATGGAAATTTGAAACTAAATTTTGTTTGACGGCTAATTTAAAACAAATCGCGAATCTAGCAAAAGGAACTTTACTTCAGATTTTTGATTCCACGAAATATATCCTATTTTAGCACATCAATTTTTAGAATTCATGATTTCAGAAGCTCAATTTCAAGACGAATTACAATACATCATTCAAAACGGTATTCGAGAAGACATAGGTCCAGGCGATTATAGTTCATTGGCTTGTATTCCGGAAACCGCTACAGGGAAAGCCAAATTGCTTGTTAAAGATAACGGCATTATTGCAGGAGTTGCTTTTGCGAAAATGATTTTCGAACATGTTGATCCATCACTCCGAGTAGAAACGTTCATCGAAGACGGAGCGCCTGTGAAGTACGGTGATGTTGCTTTTCATGTATCAGGTAGCTCTCAATCCATTTTAAAATCCGAGCGCTTGGTGCTCAATTCTATGCAACGAATGTCTGCAATAGCTACTAAAACAAATGCTTTTGCAAAATTATTGGAAGGAACAAATACTAAAATTTTAGATACGCGTAAAACTACGCCAGGTTTTAGAGCAGCCGAAAAATGGGCCGTTAAGATTGGAGGCGGAGAGAACCACCGTTTTGCGCTGTATGATATGATTATGCTCAAAGACAATCACAATGATTTTGCAGGGGGCATTACTTTGGCCATAGAAAAAACAAAAGGTTTTCTAAAGAAAAATAATTTAGATTTAAAAATAATCGTCGAAGCTAGAAATTTAGAAGAAGTGAAAGAGATTTTAAATAGTGAAGGCGTATACCGAATTCTAATCGATAACTTCAATTTTGAAGACACTAAAAAGGCAGTCGAATTGATCGGTTCTAAATGCCTTACAGAATCATCGGGAAACATCAACGAAAAAACCATTCGAGACTACGCATTGTGTGGCGTAAATTACATATCTTCAGGAGCTTTAACACATTCGGTTTACAACATGGATTTAAGTCTAAAAGCACTTTAGGATGAGTCAAGAAATAGAAGAATATATCTCAAGAATTCCAGCGCTGCGCAATATGGCAAGAGCGCTGAAGAAGATAAAATTACCCTGGTTAAAAGGATTGTCTCTCTACGATTTATTAGAACTATACGGCATCGGAATCGCAGAAGGAGCGCTTTCTTATCGGGCAGGAGCCATTGCCTTTAGTTTCTTTATGGCCTTGTTTCCGTTTGCGCTGTTTATTTTAAACTTGATTCCGTTTATTCCCATTGTCGGATTTCAAGATGATTTTCTACAGTTTGTTTCCGAAAGTGTTCCGCCCAATACGTACGATGCCATTGCAAATATTATTAATGATATTTTGCACAACAGTCATTCAGGGTTACTTTCTTCTGGGTTTATTCTCTCTATTTTTTTAATGGCGAACGGGTTGAACGCGATTCTTGGCGGTTTCGAAACCTCGCACCATGTCATCATCAAAAGAGGCTTTTTTAGGCAATATTTTGTAGCTTTGGGAATGTCGTTATTGCTTTCATTCTTGTTGTTAGTAACCGTCGCTATGATCGTGGTATTCGAAGTATTTATTCAAAAAACAATGATTCAGGATGTATTGAGCGACCGAATTCCACTGATTATTTTAGGAAGGTATTCCTTTGTAATCTTGATGATCTTGCTAACAACGTCCATATTATTCAAATTCGGAATTAAGCACGACGCGAACAGGAAATTTATTTCGATAGGCTCTGTGTTTACAACCATTTTGATCATTTTATCTTCGTATATTTTTGGAATTTGGGTCATTAAGTTCTCCAAATACAATCAATTGTACGGCTCAATTGGAACTTTATTGATCATGATGTTTTATATTTGGATCAACTGCATGATTCTCCTTTTGGGATTCGAATTGGATGCATCCATAAACAAGTTAAAAAACAAGAATAAAGAATAAGTTGCCAAAGGCTATACTTTTCATCTGTAGCTTTTTCCTGCTGTCCACTGTATCTTTTTATTTTTAAAGAAAAAATAAAAAGGATGCCGTTACCATCAGGGCTAATACCTGACGATTATGAACAAAATCATTATTTTATTGGTAGTTCTACTACTTTCTAGCGGCACGTCTGCTCAAAGTTTGAGCGTTGTCGGCAAATGGAAAGCTATAGACGACGAAACTGGAAAACCAATTTCAGTAGTTGAGATTTTCGAAAAACACAACAAAATTTACGGCAAAGTCATCGATATTTTCAATCCAAAAAGCAGAAAGAAAGTTTGCGAAAAATGTTCCGGCGAAGATCGAGACAAGCCTATTCTTGGACTAGTAGTTATTAAAGGGCTGTCCAGAAACGGCGAAGAGTATACCAATGGAAAAATTTTAGACCCCAATCGTGGTAAATACTATAAATGTACTATTTCTCTTGAAAACAAGGACAAACTAAAAGTAAGAGGCTTTATCGGAATTGAACTTTTAGGACGAACCCAATTTTGGGAACGCATCAAAAATTAAAATCACAGCGATTCAATAACCTACAATTCCATTAGAATGCCATTTTTTGCCGAAGTCGTCTTGCCGCTTTCCTTGTCTAAAACCTTCACCTATCGTATTTCGGAAGCGGAATTCCATTTCATAAAAAAAGGAATGCGTGTTTCGGTTCCTTTTGGCAAAAGCAAAATTTATACTGCGTTGGTCATTGAACTTCATCAGAACGAACCAACATTATACGAAGCCAAAGAAATACATCAAATCTTAGACGAGTTTCCTGTTGTCAATGAAATTCAAATTGCACATTGGCAATGGATTGCGTCTTATTATATGTGTGCCATAGGTGATGTCTACAGAGGCGCAATGCCAAGTGCATTCTTGTTGGAAAGTGAAACCTTAATTTCACAAAAGAGTGATGCTTTTATTGACGAATCGAAATTAACGGATGATGAGTTTTTAGTATATCAGGCGCTGCAGCAGCAATCGTCGTTAAAAGTAAAAGATATCGTAGCAATTCTTAATAAGAAAAATGTTTTTCCAATTTTACAAAAACTAATGGATAAGCAAATTGTAGTATTACAGGAAGAAGTTCAGGAAACCTACACTCCAAAACTAATTCGTTACGTTCGGCTAAATCCAAAATGGGATGCAACAGAAACTTTGAATATCTTGTTAGAGTCATTAAAAAATGCTAGCAAACAGCGAGAGTTAGTACTGCATTATTTTCAAATTAATGCAAGTGACAAAAAACCATTAGCCGTAAAGAAATTACTTGAAGTTGCTAGTAGTTCAGCTGCTATTTTAAAAGGATTAGTTGATAAAGGAATTTTTGAGGAATACCATTTACAAGAAGATCGAGTAACATACAAAGGAACTGTAAACGAACAAAAACCTAAACTAAGTTCAGTTCAAGAACAAGCTTTTCAAGAAATTGAAGCAAGTTTTGCAACCAAAGAAGTAACTTTATTACATGGTGTAACTTCAAGTGGCAAAACAGAAATTTATATTCAACTTATCGAAAAGACGATTAGCCAAGGGAAACAAGTTTTGTACCTACTTCCTGAGATTGCACTAACAACACAGTTGGTGGGTAGATTGCAAACGTATTTTGGAAACAAAGTAGCAGTCTATCATTCTAAGTACAGTAACAACGAAAGAGTAGAGGTGTGGAAGCAGGTCTTGACAAATTCAGAAAAAGCTCAAATCGTAATAGGAGCCAGGTCCTCATTGTTCTTGCCTTTTTCAAAATTGGGATTAATTATCGTTGATGAGGAGCACGAGCAAACTTTCAAACAACAAGAACCTGCGCCACGATATCATGCTCGGGATGCTGCAATTGTTTTGGCAAATAGTCATCAAGCAAAAGTGCTTTTGGGCTCAGCCACGCCTTGTATAGAGACTTATTTTAATACGCAATCGAATAAATACGGTTTGGTAACTATTTCAGAACGATATGGAAAAGTAGTGATGCCAACCATTGAATTAGTTGATTTAAAAGATAAGTATTTCAGAAAGAAAATGTCAGGTCATTTCAGCGATCAGTTGCTCGAAGAAATAGCTATAGCATTATCACAGGAAGAACAAGTAATCTTGTTTCAGAATAGGAGAGGGTATTCTCCAGTTGTTGAATGCATGACTTGTGGTCACGTTCCGCAATGTGCGCAATGCGATGTCAGCTTAACCTATCACAAACAAAAAAATCAATTACGATGTCATTACTGCGGGTATTCTATGGCTAATCCAACGCATTGTCACAGTTGTGCGAGTGCTCATTTAACAACAAAAGGATTTGGAACAGAGCAAATCCAGCAGGAACTAACAACGCTCTTTCCATCAGCAAGAATTGGAAGAATGGATCAAGACACTACACGAGGAAAATTTGGTTTTGAAAAAATCATAGATAGTTTTAAAAATCGAGAAATTGATGTTTTAGTAGGAACACAAATGCTGGCCAAAGGATTGGATTTTGATAATGTTACATTAGTGGGAATCATGAATGCGGATAACATGCTATACCATCCCGATTTCAGAGCGTTTGAAAGAAGTTTTCAAATGATGACCCAAGTTGCTGGTAGATCTGGGCGTTCTGAGAAAATAGGAAAAGTAATTATTCAGACCTACAACCCTAATCACAATACCATTCAACAAGTGACTCATAATGATTTTCTAGGAATGTATAAAGAGCAACTTTATGAGCGACAAATTTATCATTATCCACCATATTTTAGATTGATAAAATTTACCTTAAGACACCGCGATTATGAAAAATTGAAAGAAGGTGCTAAATGGTTGTATCAAGTAATGCAGCAAAATCTAAAAATCCCTATACTTGGACCAGAAGAACCGGCTATTAGCAGAATTAGAAACGAATATATTCGGACGATTTTGATAAAAATCCCTCAAAGTCACTCCATACAAGGCACAAAAAAAACTATCCAGAAAATTCTGGATAGTTTTGATACTGTTTCACAATTTAGGGCAATTTCAATTGCCGTAAATGTCGATTTTTATTAAGCGATTGCTAAAGCGCGAACAAGATCTTCTTTCTTGTTTCTACTAAGAGGTATTTTTGTAATTCCGATTTCTGCAAATTTACTATTAAACCGCTCTACCTTATCAATATTAATAATATACGACTTATGGACTCTTATGAATTTGTCTTTTGATAAATCTTTTTCAAACGATTTCATCGTAGAAAGTACTAAGTTGCTGTCTTCTTCAGTTACTACTTTAACGTAATCACCAAAAGCTTCAATCCATTTAATTTTTGAGGTGAATACTTTTAGTTTCTTAAGATTACTCTTAATAAAAATATGTTCTCCATCTTCTTCTTGGTTTTCCTTTTTCAGCAAGTGGAAATCCATAGCACGTTTTACAGATGCATTAAAACGATCTAGAGCAATTGGTTTTTGTAGGTAATCCGTTGCATCATAATCGAACGCTTTCATCGCGTACTCTGCCTTAGACGTGATAAAGATGATTTGTGGTTTCGTCTTTAATCCGTCTAGAAAATCAAAACCGCTAATAACTGGCATTTCAATATCTAGAAATATCAGGTCTACGGTGTGAACCGACATGCAATTTTTTGCTTCAATTGCATTAGAAAAATCACCTATTAAATGTAAATTTGGGTGATTATTTACTAACTTTGCGATGATCATCCTCTGAATGGAACTATCATCAACAACAACACAATTTAGTTTCATAATTTTTATTTATTATAGATTTGGTCTGACGAAAATAAAATCTTTTTTCCATTCAACCTAATGTTTATCGGTTTTTTTTGCGTTTTAACGAGAAAAAATGCATTTTACTTGTTTATTTAAAATAAATAATTACTTTTGCAAAAATTAACAATTTAATTACAATTTTTATGAATCATTATGAAACTGTTTTCATTTTAAATCCCGTTTTATCTGATGTTCAGGTAAAGGAAACAGTGAGCAAATTCGAAGAATTTCTTACGTCCAGAGGAGCAGAAATGGTATCAAAAGAGGATTGGGGCTTGAAAAAGATGGCCTACGAAATCCAAAACAAGAAAAGTGGTTTTTACCATTTATTCGAATTCAAAGTAGCAGGTGAAGTGCTTATCGCATTTGAAACTGAATTTAGACGTGACGAAAGAGTAATGCGTTTCTTAACTGTAAGTTTAGACAAACACGCCATCTCTTGGGCAGAAAGAAGAAGAACTAAATTAAAAGCAGCAAAAGCGTAATCACTATGGCAACTCTACAACAATCCGCTTCAGGAAAAAAAGATGGAGATATCAGATATCTTACACCTTTAAACATTGAAACTAACAAAACTAAAAAGTACTGTCGTTTCAAAAAATCTGGAATCAAATACATTGATTATAAAGATGCAGACTTTTTATTGAAATTCGTAAACGAACAAGGTAAAATCTTACCAAGACGTTTGACAGGAACTTCATTGAAATACCAGAGAAAAGTGTCTGTTGCAGTTAAAAGAGCAAGACATTTAGCGTTAATGCCATATGTGGCTGATTTACTAAAATAATAAAGAAGCGAAATTATGGAAATTATATTAAAAAAAGACGTACAGAATGTAGGCTTTAAAGACGATGTCGTATCTGTGAAAGCAGGTTACGGACGTAATTTCTTAATTCCACAAGGACATGCTCATTTAGCTACGCCTTCTGCGAAAAAAGTATTGGCTGAAAATTTAAAACAAAAAGCACACAAAGAAGCGAAAGTGGTAAACGATGCAAAAGCATTGGCAGAAACTTTAAAAGCTATCGAAATAAAAATCTCTGCGAAAGCTGGAGGTGAAAAACTTTTTGGATCCATCACGAATATCGATATTGCTGAAGCTTTGGAAAAAGCAGGTCAATCGATCGATAGAAAATTCATCACAAGTGGAATCGTTAAGCGTACTGGTAAATACACCGCTAACGTTCGTTTGCACAGAGATGTTATCGTTGAATTACCATACGAAATTGTAGCTGAAAAAGCATAATTTCTGAGAATATTGAATGAAATCCCGATGAAAATCGGGATTTTTTTTTATTTTTTTTAAAGCTATTCCCGCTATCCGCTCTATCTTTTTCAGCTCCGTTGTACTACGCTACAAAAGGATGCCGCTACTATCGGGGCTAAAAATACTGCTATATTGGAGATTCGCTGTTTGCTTTATAACAGCTGAGCCCAATATTGAATATCGAATTACAAATTAAGAACCACCATGAAGTACTCGCGACTAACCAAAGAGCAATTCGAAGAATTGCATCCAGAATTCATAAACTTCTTAGCTACACAATCTATAGATAAGGCCGAATGGGATAAAATTAAATCCGAAAAGCCTGATGTTGCAGAACAAGAGTTAGACATTTTCTCCGACCTAATTTGGGAAGGTGTATTAACCAGAGCATCTTATCTAGAGCACTTTTCAAAAAACCACATTTTCCTTTTCCATTGTTTCGACTCACATATCGAATCTATCATTTTGAAATCACTGGTGCCAGAAACTGATTTCTTAACTAAGGAAGGTTTACAATGGCTAAGTGATAACCTTTTCACAGAAACTATCGAAATGAAAATCGGGAAAAAGCAGTTTACTGACGAACGAAACGGTTCTCTTTTTGCCTTAATTCAACAAGGAGCGTTTTTAAGTGATGGACAATTATACAATCAAATTAATCAAATAATAACTTCATAAAGTGTAATTTAGAGTTCTAAATTTAACTAATGCGATTTTACGTATTCTTTTTTTATACATCAATTGTATTTGCTCAACCGCTACAATCAGGTTGGCAAAAAAATGTAATGATTTCTCACGAGGGAATTAATAGATATTTCGATGTATACATTCCGAGGCTTTTAGGAAAAGAACCAGCACTGGTACTACAACTCCATGGAGGAACCCAATCAAAAGACGAGATTTACAACAAAAATGCTGGAGCTTCTAGATACTGGAAAGATTGTGCTGATAAGAATTCTTTTTTACTAATTGTTCCCAACGGAACTAATTTAGAGACGGGTCTATCCGAAGGAAACACGCTCAATTGGAATGACTGCAGAGTGCCAAGACCCAATCAAAAGGAAGCAGATGATGTTGGATTTATTTCAAAAATAATTGATTGGAGTGTCTTAACGTATCAAGTCAATTCAAGAAAAGTGTATGTTACTGGTATTTCAAATGGCGGTTTTATGGCGTACCGTTTGGCTTTAGAACTTCCAAATAAAATCACTGCCATTGCTGCTTTTGCTGCAAATTTTCCAAAAGAGTCAGAATGTACACCATCTAGAATTCCTTTACCAGTAATGATTGTGAACGGCACAAAAGATCAGTTTATCCCATTTGAAGGCGGTATTACAAAATTTAAAAGTGAGCAAATCTTGTCCTCACAAGAAACGGTTAATTTTTGGCTAGAAAACAATACTATTGCCTCTAAAAAACCTCAATGCTCAATAGTTTCTGATATTCATAAAAGAGACAATTCAACGATTAGTATTTTTGATTTTGGAGGGGACAACCCCAATAGAAAAGTCCGCTATTGCATAGTTCAAGGTGGTGGACATACGATGCCTGGTAAAAAATATGTACTAAAGAAAATTATACAAAAAATAGTGGGCAATCAAAATCAAGATCTTGAAGGAGCGGAATTGGCTTGGGATTTTTTTAAAGACATTTCTAAATAATTTATTCGTAATTTTCAACCTTTAAATGGCAGTAATTCTAATTTATTTTGCACTATGGACGAGAGTCAAATTATAAAATCCTTACGTGAAGAATTGAATCAACACAATCACAATTATTACGTCTTAGATAAGCCAACGATTTCTGATTTTGATTTTGATCAAAAATTGAAGCAACTTCAAGAATTAGAAAATAGACATCCAGAACTTTTTGACGAAAATTCTCCAACACAACGAGTAGGGGGAACGATAACGAAGAATTTCCAAACGATTGCACATCAAAATCGAATGTATTCCTTAGATAATTCCTATTCAAAAGAAGATCTTAGTGATTGGGAAAGCCGCATCCAAAAAGTGTTGGGAAATGTACAATTAGAATACACTTGTGAATTAAAATACGACGGAGCATCAATTAGTATTACTTACGAAAACGGAAAATTACTCCGAGCTGTAACGCGAGGAGATGGCTTTCAAGGGGATGATGTGACGAATAATATCAAAACCATAAAATCGATTCCATTGAAATTAACAGGCTCTAATTTTCCAGAGCGATTTGATATTCGCGGGGAAATCATTTTGCCTTTTGACGGTTTTGAAAAAATGAATCAGGAATTGATAGAAATAGGGGAAACACCCTATTCCAATCCAAGAAATACAGCCTCCGGAAGTTTGAAGCTTCAAGACAGTAGCGAAGTAGCCAAGCGACCTCTCGATTGTTTGTTGTATTTTATCATTGGAAATAGGCTACCGTTTTCGTCGCAATTCGACGGTCTCAACACCGCTCGAAGTTGGGGTTTTAAAGTTCCAAACGAAGCTAAGCTGGCGACCAATTTAGAAGAAGTATTCGAATTCATAAAGTATTGGAATGAACATAGACAGGAATTACCCTACGAAACAGATGGCGTTGTTATTAAAGTCAACCGATTTCAATACCAAGAGGAATTGGGCTATACGGCAAAATCACCTCGATGGGCCATCGCATACAAATTTAAATCAGAGCAAGTTTTCACTAAATTACTTTCTATTTCTTACCAAGTTGGACGAACCGGAGCCATTACTCCAGTTGCCAATTTAGAACCAGTGCAATTGGCCGGAACCATCGTAAAACGAGCCTCTTTGCATAACGCTGATCAAATCGAAAAACTGGATATCCGGATAAACGATACTGTATTCGTTGAAAAAGGAGGGGAAATTATTCCTAAAATCATCGCTGTAGATTTAAGCAAACGCCCAGAAAATACAAAACCTACAAGTTACATTACGCACTGTCCTGAATGCCAAACTGAATTGATTCGTGGCGAAGGAGAAGCCAATCATTATTGTCCAAATTTTTATGGTTGTCCACCACAAATTATAGGAAGAATTCAACATTTTATTTCGAGAAAAGCAATGGATATTGAAGGCCTTGGCGGGGAAACAGTAGCATTGTTATTCCAAAATGGATTAGTCCAGAATTATGCTGATTTGTATGAATTGACTGTTGATCAAATTCTGCCATTAGACCGTATGGCCCAAAAATCAGCTGAAAATTTGGTAAATGGGGTTCAAAAATCTACGAGAATTCCATTTGAAAATGTTTTGTATGCACTAGGAATTCGATTTGTTGGAGAAACAGTAGCTAAGAAATTAGCTAAACATTATAAAAATATCGACGCCTTAAGCAAAGCAAGTCTCTTAGATTTAGTTCTCGTGGATGAAATAGGAGAACGAATCGCTCAAAGCGTGGTCGAGTTTTTTGAAAACCAAGAGAACCAAAGAATTATTACTCGATTGAAAAATCACGGCATTCAATTTGAAACGATTGAAAAAATTATTCCGAATGCCTCCAATAAGTTAGCTGGTAAAATTTTTGTGGTTTCTGGAGTTTTTGAAATGTATTCTCGAGATGAATTAAAACAATCCATTGAAGACAATGGAGGAAAAGTAGGAAGCTCGATATCAACGAAAACGAATTATGTTCTTGCTGGAGAAAATATGGGACCCGCAAAATTAGAGAAAGCTAATCAGCTAAATATTCCTATTATTTCTGAAAAGGAGTTTCAACAATTGATTCAGTAGGACAAAATTATTATGGGTAACCATACTTTTTTTTTGATTCTTTAACGATTTTCAATTTAATAATCCATTATTTTTACGGTAATGAATACTAAATCAATTGTTCTTAATATGGTAGATGTTACTCCTTTTAGAAAAGAAAACTTAACTACTAAATTCATTTCCGTCTATTTCCTTATTGCTTTCGTTGAAATAGTTGCCGAATATTTTAGGGATGTCTTCTTTATTTCCGTTTCTAAACCCTTATTAATGCCAGTATTACTTTTGGTCTACTGGTCTGCATCGAGAAAAATAAATTATTCCTTTGTGCTAGCATTAATAGCCGTCTGGGGAGCCAATATTTTCTTTATTTCCAATTCCATGAATAGTATTGTTATTGGAACATTATTCTTCTTGACCTACAGGATTATCATCATCTACATGATTTTTAAGATGTTGAAATTTCCAGGTTATATCCCAATGATGATTGGGGCGGTACCTTTTCTATTTTTATATATCTTTATTGCGACGCTGACTTATGATATTTTAGGCAGCACCTTTTACTTGTTTGTTATCCAAGGTGTTTTCACCATATTTTTTGGTGGATTTTGCCTTGGGAATTATTTTATTAAATCAAATACTTCCAATACTTTGCTGCTAATCAGCACTATGCTTTTTACTGCAACACAGTTTATCTTGATTATTAAAATTTATTATATTAACTTTAGTATCTTTCAACCACTAGCGATGTTACTCTTTGTAGTGGGTCAGTTTCTTCTATACAAATTCTTGATGCACGAAGAGAAAAAAATAAAACGATACATTATTATCAACAAACTAAGAAACACTGAAATAGAGCAATCGTAAACTAAAACAATGACAAGTATAAACAAAGATACCAAACTAATGGAACGATTGAGTTATTCGTATTTCTCGATAGGTTTGGTTGAAATCATTGCGGAGTCTATGTCGTACCAGCCCTTGATTTTATTTACAAGAATTGCTGCTCCATTTTTTCTTATCACCTTATACTTTCTAAAGTCAATAAAACAAAACGCCGTATTTTATGCTTTAATGGTACTCCTGTTAATTAGTAATGTTCTCTTTGCATCCAAAGCACCATATGCACTGCAAATTGCGGTCATTACTTTTTTATTTCATAGAATTGCCATGATTGTTTTAGTATTTCAATCGATTGCTTCAAAGAATTATCTTTATATATTACTGGCGACTTTCCCTTTTCTTCTGATTTTTTTCTATCTCATTTCCGTAACAAATGAACTTACCGATATCCAAATAAATGTTTTAATTTTTCAAAGTATCTTAATTTCAATTTTGAGCGGTATGGCTCTTAGTAGTTATTTGGTTTCGGAGAACCGACAAAATTCATGGCTCTTAATCAGCACTTTATTATTAATTGGATTACGATTTATTGTTTTCATAGAGCAGTATTTTTTGTCTGATTTATCACTACCAATCTACCGGCCAATGGCGGTCTTGCTGAACATTTTCGCATTTTTTACATTTTATAAATTTGTAATTGCTGCCGAAGCAAATGAAAATGTTGCATTATGAGTCAAGTCAATATCAACGCTAAAATAACTTGCATCTCCGTATATTACGGAATTACTTTATTGCTCGTTGTTGCTGAATTGTATAAAGCGTCCACTTTAGTGCTTGTGTTCAAGCCATTGCTAATTCCCTGTTTGTTTTTGCTTTATTTGATTTCCAGCAATAGCAAAAGCACTTGGTATATCATTTCTCTTATGCTAGCCTTAGGGTCAAATATATTCTTTATTTCAACAAATCAAAAGTGGATGCTTTTCGGAATTTTGTTCTTCCTCTTATATAGAATAGCTTCTATTATTACCATCATAAAAATATCGAAGAAAATAGACTGGCTTCCTTTATCGTTAGCCACGATACCTTTTTTATTTATTTTTTCATGGATGATCAATATCATGATACCATTGTCGAACCCAAGTTTTTACCCGTCAGTCCTTAATGCTATTTTCATTTCCATCTTTTGCGGAATGGGATTGTCTCATTATATCTTGAACGATAATAAGCAAAATTCTTGGTTGTTAATTAGTACCTTGCTGTTTACATTTCTGGTGTTTCTGTTTTTATTTGAAAACTTCTATTTGAGCAATTCTGCTTTCAAACCGCTGTCAGCATTAGTCTTTTCAACGGCACATTTTGCTTTTTTCAAATTTATGATTGAAGCTGAAAATCAAACGACTATCGATTTGCCTTGAGCTATTTTAGAATGATTGCTATCGAAATAAAAATCAATCCTACCCAAATTCACCCCATAACAACCCACTTGATTCACCAAAACATCTTGACCCACGGCATTTTTTAAAACGGTAGGCTTGTCCAAGAATGTATGAGTGTGTCCACCAATAATTAAATCGATATCCTTGGTAAGTCCCGCTAGTTTTACGTCACAAATCTTATCTGGTTCTTCTTTGTATTTGTAACCAATATGCGACAAGCAAATCACCAAATCGCATTTTTCTTCTTGTTTCAGAATGCGAGCCATATCTTGGGAAACCGCCACAGGATCGTTATAAACTGTTTCTTTATAATTTTTCTTATCCACCAAACCGTCCAATTGAACGCCCAATCCAAAAACGCCTACTTTAATGCCGTCCTTAATAAAAATCTTGTAAGGCTTTATCAATCCATGCAAAACGGTGTTCTTAAAATCGTAATTGGCCGATACAAAGTCGAATTTGGCATGAGGCATTTGCGCATAAAATCCATCAATACTATTGTCAAAATCATGATTGCCTAACGTCGCCAAATCATAGTGCATCATGCTCATTAATTTGAATTCCAATTCGCCGCCATAATAATTAAAATAAGGCGTTCCTTGAAAAATATCACCTGCGTCCAAAAGCAAAACATTCGAGTTTTCTTGTCGAATCGAGTTAATTAAAGCCGCTCGTCGCGCTACGCCACCCATGTTCGGATTTTTAGGATGATTTGGCGGAAATGGATCAATATAACTGTGCACATCATTCGTGTGCAAAATCGTCAAATGCTTCGTGCTAGCCGTTTGGAAACTACTTAATGACAAACCTACACTCATCAAAGCAGTAGCGGCCGCGGTCTTTTCTATAAATTCTCTTCTTTTCATAGTCGTTTTTTTGGAGCTTGTTCCTGCTATCCGTTTCAATTTTTTCTTGTTTTCTTATTACTTCAATTGCAATCTATGAGCATTTCAGAAAAACAAGAAAAAGATTTCCACTGCTATCAGGGCTAGGGTATGTGTTACTTTTCAACGGTTATTCTAGTATCGGTAATCATCGGAATCGTATCTACTTCTTCAAAATAATCAATTAAAATGTTGCGCAACTTGTAATCCAAATCAAATCGTTGCAATCCTTTTTTGAAAAACAACATATTGTCGCCGCCATTCGCTAAATAATCATTGGTTCCCACATAATAGACAGTTTCCAAATCAATCGGTTTTCCTTGAATTAAAATGTCTTTCGGAGTATGGTCTTTCGCAATGGTGAAGGTCATTCCGGATAAAGGATGTGGTTTTTTCTCTGCAATAATATATTGTATCATCTCTATAATTTGAGCACCTTTCATAGCCACAACGACCAAACTGTTTTCAAAAGGCATGATCTCATATGCCGTTCTAGCCGTCACATCACCTTTAGCAATTATGCTGCGAATACCGCCATGATTGAGCAATACCAAATCGATGTTCTTGTATTCTCGAGTCTTAAAAATACGATTGCCTTTGCGAAAAGCAACATCCGAAAACAAATTCCCCATCGGTGTTTGCCATTCTCCACTTTTATCTACGGTTTGTGGTGCAAAAGCCAAAACCCGACTCAAATCTTTATCAATATGATCGCGATAGGGTTTTATAAAATCTTCAATGGCAGGAACTTCCTTATTTTGATTTGTGATTCCAATTTCTTTGCCTTCAATCCTGGTGACATAGAATTTTTTAGGCTTGCAGGAAACACAAGTCATAAATGTTAAGAATAAAACAAAATACTTTATTCCAACGTTATAGTTTTTTAGTTTTACCATCCGAAATGCCACTTATTTAATTAAATTTGTAATTGAAGTAAAAGTACTATGTTTTTAAATTATTTAAAGAATTTTTTCACTCAAAAAATAGTTAAGAAAACCATCGCGAATGTAAAGCCGGTTTCTGGAGATCAAAAAATTCAAACTGTAGGAATAATTTTTGACGAAAGTTACTTTTACGAACGTGAGGCTTTGGTGTCGGAGTTAATTCAAAATGGAATTCAAGAAGCGAATATTAAAGTGTTGGTTTTCAAAGATAAAATAAAAAAAAACGAACAGTTTGATTACCCAACTTTTAGTCATAAAGACTTGAGCTGGACTGCCACGTTCGACAAATCGGAAGTCAAAGAATTTACCGCTCAAAAATTTGATTTACTGATCAATTATTATGATACTGAAAAAGCGCCTTTGTTGTTAGTTTCCAATCAGTCAAAAGCCAGTTTCAAAGTCGGTTTTTCTTCCATCGATAAGAAACTAAATCATTTCACAATTACTACCAATGCGGAGAATTACAAAGTATTTGTAGAAGAATTATTTAAGTACTTAAAAATATTAAACAAGTTATAATATGCAATCACTAATTGGGACTGGAGTAGCGCTTGTCACTCCATTCAAAAAAGATTTTTCTGTTGATGTTGCTGCCTTGCAACGTATTGTTCATTTCCAAATTGATAATCAAATTGACTATATGGTCGTTTTGGGAACGACTGCGGAGAATGCCACATTAAGCCAAGCGGAAAAAGAACTAGTGATTCAAACGGTAATTGAAGCTAATGCCGGAAGACTTCCATTAATTCTTGGAGTAGGAGGCAACAACACCACACAAGTAGTTGAAGAATTAAAAACTCGAGATTTCTCAGCTTTTACAGCAATTCTCTCGGTTTCGCCTTATTACAACAAACCCACGCAAGAAGGAATTTACCAGCATTTTAAAGCGGTAGCCGAAGCATCGCCAATTCCAGTAATTTTATATAATGTACCCGGAAGAACGGCAAGTAATATGTTACCAGCCACCGTACTTCGCTTGGCTAGAGATTTTCAAAATGTCATCGCCATCAAAGAAGCAGCAGGCGATATTGTGCAAGCCATGCAGTTGATTCAAAACAAACCCAAAGATTTCTTAGTAATTTCTGGCGACGACATGATTGCCTTGCCGATGGTTTTAGCCGGTGGAAGCGGTGTGATTTCAGTGATTGCACAAGGATTTCCACAACAGTTTTCTCAGTTGATTCGCTTGGGTTTGCAACGAAAAGTAGATGAAGCTTACGCCTTGCACTATGAATTTGCAGATAGTATTGATTTGATTTTCGAGCAAGGTAACCCCGCCGGAATTAAAGAAATTCTTAAAGTATTGCACTTGTCGGAAAATACAGTTCGCTTACCGCTAGTGAATGTTGATGAAAAATTAGCATCTAAAATTGCGAATTTTGTTCAAAAAACAGCCTAAAAAACCGCTCAAAAGGGCCGCTGCATTAATATGAAAAAATATTTTGTAGTGTCTAATTAATAACTAAATTTGCAGTTGGTTTTCGCAAGCGCTACAAACGCTTGTAAATCAACAAAACCAATAAAAATAATGAATAAATTTCTATCCGTATTACTGATTACCATCTTGTTTAGCTCTTGTAGCGAGTATCAAAAGGCATTGAAGTCGGAAGACGTCGCGGTTAAATTTGATGTAGCAACAAAAAAATACGAGAAAGCAAAATACAGCAAAGCTATTCGTCTTTTCGAACAAATCGCGCCGGCCTATCGAGGAAAACCACAAGCTGAGAAAATGTTTTACATGTTTTCGCAGTCGTATTATAAAACAAATCAATTTTATTTAGCGGGTTATCAATTTGAAAGTTTTGCTTCAAGTTATCCGAAAAGTGAAAAAGTAGAAGAAGCTGCTTTTTTAGGAGCAAAATGCTATTCAATGCTTTCTCCGTCCTACAGTTTAGATCAAAACGATACTACGAAAGCGATTGATAAATTACAAAATTTTATAGACAATTATCCAAATTCAGTCTACTTGCCTGAGGCCAATGCGGCGTTGAAAAAATTAACGGACAAATTGGAGAAGAAATATTTTGAAATCGCCAAACAATACAATACGATTTCCGATTATAAAGCGGCAATAGTGGCTTTGGATAATTTCGTTTCGGATTATCCTGGAACGCCATACAAGGAAGCGGCTTTGTATTACAAGTTAGATTCAGCTTATCAATTGGCGATTAATAGCGTGCCTTCTAAAATGGAAGAGCGCTTAAAAAGTGCTAAGACAGCACATGCCAATTTGATGAAGTTTAGCGAAAACTCAAAATACAAAGCAAAGGCAGACGAAATGATTGCCAGAATAGATCAAGAATTAAAACAATTTTCTAAATAAAAAATCTCATGGATTTAAAAAAGACGAATGCTCCAGTGAATACAATAACCTACAACAAAAGCGTTATTGAAGAACCAACTGGAAATGTGTACGAAGCAATCACCATAATGGCGAAAAGAGCCAATCAAATTAATTCTGAAATAAAAAAAGAATTGACTGAAAAATTAGAGGAATTTGCTACGTACAATGACAGTTTGGAAGAAGTTTTTGAAAACAAAGAACAAATCGAAGTTTCTAAATTCTATGAAAAATTACCGAAACCACACGCTTTAGCGGTACAAGAGTGGTTGGATGGTAAAATCTACCATAGAGCAGAAACTACTAAATAATACACCATGTCGGTTCTAAGCGGTAAAAAAATAGTACTAGGAATTTCTGGTGGAATTGCCGCTTACAAGACTGCTCATTTAGTTCGGTTATTTATTAAATCAGGTGCCGAAGTTCGAGTCGTGATGACTCCTGCGGCCAAGGATTTTATTACACCGCTTACTTTATCTACACTTTCTAAAAATCCAGTTCATTCCAGCTTCTATAACGAAGAAGACGAGAATGCAAAATGGAACAATCATGTTGAATTAGCACTTTGGGCCGATCTGATTTTGATTGCGCCAGCCACAGCGAATACGCTATCGAAGATGGCGAATGGCAACTGCGATAATTTGCTGATTGCTACATATTTGTCGGCAAAATGCCCAGTTTATTTTGCCCCTGCAATGGACTTGGACATGTACAAGCATCCTTCCACACTGGCCAGTTTTAAAAAATTACATCTTTTTGAGAATATAATTATTCCGGCCGAAGTCGGGGAGTTGGCTAGCGGACTATCCGGTGAAGGACGAATGGCGGAACCAGAAAATATCATCACTTTTTTGGAAGCCGATTTAGAAAGTAAACTTCCTCTAAAAGGTAAGAAAATATTAATAACAGCGGGTCCAACTTACGAAGCGATTGACCCCGTTCGTTTTATAGGAAATCATTCTTCTGGGAAAATGGGTTTCGACCTCGCGGCATGTGCGGCTAAATTCGGAGCAGAAGTCATTTTAGTAACTGGCCCTACTTATTTAAATCTGCAACGTTCCAATATAAAAGTGATACGCGTTGTCTCAGCTCAAGACATGTATGACCAATGTCACCTGTACTTCGAAAATGTTGACGTAGTTATCGCAGCAGCAGCCATTGCCGATTACCGTCCGAAGGATGTGGCACTTCAAAAAATAAAAAAATCGGATGCTGAATTTACGATAGTACTAGAGAAAACAAAAGATGTCTTAGCTTCTTTAGGTGCTGTGAAAAAAAATCAATTTCTGATTGGCTTTGCATTGGAAACCGAAAATGAAATTGAAAATGCCAAGCAAAAAATTCAGAAAAAAAACCTAGATTTGATTGTCTTAAATTCGTTGCAAGATGAAGGTGCTGGTTTTGGAAAACCCACAAATAAAATTACCTTTATCGATAAATCGAATGCAATCGAAGTAATGCCATTGAAAACCAAAGAAGCCGTAGCCGAAGATATCATCAATAAAATAGTAGCACAGTATCATGCGTAAAGTAATATGTCTCATCTCCTTTTTTATAGTATGTGCTGCCCAAGCACAAGAACTAAATTGTACGGTTACCGTAAATGCTGACAAACTCGGCGGAACCAATACGCAAGTATATAAAACTTTGCAAAAGTCACTGACCGATTTTATTAATAAAACCAATTGGACTTCTCAGAAAATTAAAAATAACGAACGGATCAATTGTTCGATGTTTATTTCAATTAATGAAGCGGCTTCTAACCAATTCAAAGCTTCCATTCAGGTGCAATCTTCCAGAACCATTTTTAATTCTACCTATGGTTCGCCGATATTGAATTACAACGACAAGGATTTTAATTTTGAATATACTGAATTTCAAAATTTGACTTTTAGCCCAAACAATTTCGACTCGAATCTGATTTCCGTTGTTGCGTTTTACAGTTTAATGATTATTGGAATGGACGCAGATACGTTCACGTTAGACGGAGGAAGACCTTACTATGAGCAAGCACAAGACATTGTAAGTGTAGCTCAATCTTCAGGATATAAAGGTTGGAATCAAGGCGATAGTACCCAAAATCGTTATTTTTTAGTGAATGATTTGTTGTCAAATACTTTTAGTCCTTATCGCGATGCCATGTATCAATACCATTTTGAAGGATTGGACGTAATGCATAGTGATTTGAAAACCGGAAAAGAGAAAATTATCAGTGCGATTGAAAAATTGGCAGAAATTCAATCAAACCGACCCAATGCATTTTTAACTCGGTTGTTTTTTGATGCCAAAGCCGACGAAATTGTATCCATTTTTACTGGCGGACCTTCAGTGGATATGGCCAATTTGTTAGACAAGCTCTATACTATTTCTCCTTTGAATGCCAGCAAATGGGCAGAAATAAAATTGTAAGCGATTTTCCAATCAAAGGTGACTTCATAACATTTCTTAACCGTTTTTTATCGCAATGATAACAGCACTTTCCATCAATAATTTTGCTTTGATTGAAAAACTAGCGATAGATTTTTCTCAAGGATTTTCTATTATTACAGGTGAAACAGGAGCAGGAAAGTCGATCTTGTTGGGCGCGTTAGGATTGGTTTTGGGTAAAAGAGCCGATTTGTCGTCGCTCAAAAACAAAGAAGAAAAATGCATTATTGAAGCTCATTTTGACATTGCTAACTACCAACTCCAGTCTTTTTTTGAAGCCAATGATTTGGATTATGCGGACGATACTATTCTGCGTAGAGAAATATTGCCTTCGGGGAAGTCTAGAGCTTTTATAAACGATACGCCAGTAACACTCCAAGAATTGCAAGATTTGAGCGGGTTTTTGATTGATGTGCATTCGCAACACCAAACTCAGGAGCTGTCTGAAGACCAATTTCAATTTCAAATTATAGATGCCGTAGCTTCCAATGAAGCCATTTTATCGAAATATACGATAGAATTGAAACGCTATAAAAAGGATAAAAGTGAGTTAGAGCATTTAAATAAATCACTTCAGAGCATTATCAAAGAACAAGATTACAATGCATTTTTGTTGGAAGAATTGCAGGCGGCGTCTTTACAAATGGGAGATCAATTGGAATTGGAATCCCAATTTGAACAATTGAATAATGTGGAGTTTATCAAAGAGAATTTGGGAAGAACCATTGTTTTGGCAGATGACGAACCGTATGGCATTTTAAATTCACTTCAAGAAATGCGCAATTCTTTGCAAAAGCTAGCTCCTTTTTCTGAAAATTACCAAACACTTTTCGAACGTATTGACAGCACTTATATCGAAATTAAAGATGCGGTTCAAGAACTACAAACTATAGCCGATAGCGTATTGCATGATCCTGACCAGTTGGAAAGGGTGCAGCAAAAATTACAAACTTTATACGCTCTTCAAAAAAAGCATCAAGTTACGTCCGTTGAGGAATTAATAGAAATTCAAAAGGAATTGGAAATAAAGGTGGATTCCCTTTCTGAATTAGAAACTGCTATAAAAAATCTGGAAGAGCAACTTCAAAAAACGGAAACAATATTGGATGCATTGGCTGATAAGATACATAACAATAGAGTAGAAGCGATTCCGGTTTTAATAGAAAAATGGAAGGAAATTTTATCGCAATTGGGAATGCCAAACGTTAGATTTAAAATAGATTTGAATCCGAATACCGGTTATTTATTGAATGGAAAAGATGAATTGCAGTTCTTATTGTCGGCCAATAAGGGAACTGATTTTGGATTATTGAAAAAAGTAGCGTCTGGTGGAGAATTATCGAGAATCATGTTAGCAACAAAAGCCGTATTAGCGAAGTATTCGCAATTGCCAACAATTATTTTTGACGAAATAGACACTGGTGTTTCAGGAGAAATTGCTCATAAAATGGGTGAAATCATGAAAACTATGAGCGAGAATATGCAAGTATTTGCCATTACTCATTTACCTCAGATCGCTGCCAAAGGAGCGACTCATTTTAAAGTGTTTAAATCGACTTTAGGAGAGAATACGATTACCGAATTGAAAGTCCTAAATGAAGAGGAACGAGTGATAGAAATTGCTCAAATGCTTTCAGGAACCGATGTTTCCGAATCGGCGCTAAATCATGCCAAAGCATTGTTGAACTAATTTTTTTACTCTATATTTGCTCTGTTTTCAAGAAAAATTATACGCTTTTAAATAAAATTTACCATACATAAATTACACCATTATGATTATAGAACCAAGAATGAGAGGTTTTATTTGTTTAACAGCACACCCACAAGGATGCGAGCAAAATGTTAAAGAGCAAATCGCCTATATCAAATCCAAAGGACCCATCGCTGGAGCAAAGAAAGTCCTTGTTATTGGAGCTTCTACCGGGTTTGGATTGGCATCTCGCATTACCAGTGCTTTTGGTTCGGATGCAGCTACTATCGGAGTGTTTTTTGAAAAGCCAGCAAGTGACGGAAAAACCGCTTCGCCAGGTTGGTACAATTCCGCAGCCTTTGAAAAGGAAGCACACCAAGCGGGTTTGTATGCTAAAAGTGTTAATGGGGATGCTTTTTCTGACGAAATTAAGGACCAAACTTTGGCGTTAATTAAAGCTGATTTAGGACAAGTAGATTTGGTCATTTACAGTTTGGCATCACCAGTTCGTTTGCACCCTAAAACAGGAGTTTTGCACCGTTCGGTTTTAAAACCAATAGGTAGTTCTTATACTAACAAAACCGTCGATTTTCACTCTGGTAAAGTTTCCGAGATTTCGATTGAACCATGCACACAAGAAGATATTGAGAATACGGTTGTTGTAATGGGAGGAGAAGATTGGTCCATGTGGATGGAGGCCCTTAAAAGTCAAAATTTATTGGCTCCAGGAGCTATGACGATTGCGTATTCTTACATCGGACCTGCAGTAACAGAACCAGTATACAGAAAAGGTACCATTGGCCGAGCCAAAGACCATTTAGAAGCCACTGCTTTTACCATTTCAGAAAGTTTAGCAGCGGTAAATGGAAAAGCGTACGTGTCGGTAAATAAAGCGTTAGTTACACAAGCGAGTTCTGCGATTCCGGTAATCCCGTTATATATATCCTTGTTATATAAGATCATGAAGAAAACCGGATTACATGAGGGTTGTATCGAGCAAATGCAACGGTTGTATGCTCAAAGATTGTATTCAGGACAAGCGATTCCAACGGATGAAAAAGGAAGAATCCGAATTGACGATTGGGAAATGAGAGATGATGTTCAAGCGGAAGTAGCCCAATTGTGGAAAGAAGCGACAACGGAAAACTTAAATGAAATAGGAGACTTAGAAGGGTACAGAAAAGATTTCTACTCGCTTTTCGGGTTTGACGTGAAAGGAGTTGACTATAAAGCTGACACAAATGAAGTAATTCCAATTGAAAGTATAGTAGAATAGTCCTATCATTCCACGACTAATAATTGTAGTATTAAAGCAAAAAGTATTTACATTTTTTGCACCAATAAGCATCATTCATAAATAAAACAATGCCAAAACTCACAATTTATTTGTGGGTTTTTTTATTTTAATATATCTTTAGCGCATTAACCTTAAAAACATATTTTATATGAAAAAAATTACTTTAATCTTTATTTTCTTGTTAGGTTGTGTTTCGTCTTCATTTGCACAATTTTCAGAAAATTTTGATGCCGATGTTACTCTGCCAGCTGGATGGAGTGTTATTAATGGAGGTGATGCCAACACTTGGACTATCCAACTTCCCGGAACTGGAGCTGCACACAGCGGTTCTAACGTAGCCGAAATTGACTACGATTCAACAACTCCTCATGATGATTATTTAATAACACCTCAATTCACTGTTACAGCAGGTGTATCAAATCATTTAAATCTTTGGGCAAAGAGTAGATCTACTTTTTATCAAGAAACTTTTGACGTTTTATTATCTACCACAGGAACCAACGCTGCTGATTTTACTGAAGTAATTGCATCAGCAGTAGCTCCAGGAACAGCTTGGCAAGAATTTTCATATGCACTTAGCACCTATGAAGGACAAACGGTTTATGTAGCTTTCAAAAGTACCACTTTGGATGAATGGCAATTGTATATTGATGATGTGGTTGTGGATGCAGCAGCAGCAGCAATTCCAGAATGTGCAACCAATGTTAGCCCACTAGATGGAGCAACAGATGTAGTTTCTGGGTTAGTCACTTTTGAATGGGCCCCTGGGTTCGGAGAAGCAGCAACTTCTTACGATTTGTATTATGGACTTACAGCGGGAAATGCTACGACGCTAGTTGGAAACTATACTACGACATCAGTGGACATTACCGTCACAGGTTTTAATACTGTTTTCTACTGGAAGGTAATTGCTAAGAATTCGGCAGGTCAAGCAGTAGGATGTTCCGAATGGAGTTTTACAACTCAAGCTGCGCCAGGTTATTGTTTGAACGGAGTTTTGTATCCTGCAGCAACGTACACGCCTACAACTTGTAATGGTTTAGCCGTTAATGAGATTACTACTGCAGGATATGCTGGAGAATACTCAAATGTAAATGTTACTCTTGGACAAACTTACACGTTCAATAGCGGAACTACAGACTTCATTACAATTTCAAATGATTTAGGTGATACGCCTTTGGCATACGGTCCAACTCCTCTAACATGGGTTTCAGATCGTGATGGTGTAATTCGTTTTTATTCTCATGTTGATGATCAATGTACAACAGAATCAGTTTCAAGAACTCGATCTTTAATTTGTGGTATAGCAACTTGTACTCCGGCCACAGTGGCGTTCTCTCTGGTTTCTAATTGTCCGGATGCGACTTTCAATGCTACCGCCGATATTACTGATTTAGGTTCAGCAACTTCACTTACAGTGACGGATGATCAAGGTAGTGCTCCACAAACAGTTTCTGCTACTGGTTTAGTTTCTTTTGGACCTTATGCTAATGGTACTTCAGTAATTCTTACTGTCGTAAATGATCAGGATGCTTCTTGCACTATTGTAGGAACAGCTCAAACTCAAACAGTATGTCCTCCAACAAATGACGACATTGCGAATGCTGAAGCAATTTCTTGTGGTACATTGTATTCAGGAGATACTACTGGTGCTACTTTAGATCAAGCAAACGCTTCTTTTTACTTTGGTGTTGACTTAGATGCTCCAAATGTTTGGTATACGTATACTGGATCAGGATTTGAAGAAACAATTACACTTAATTTATGTGGATCGTCTTATGATACTTCTGTTTTAGTATTTACGGGTACTTCAGGAAATTTGACTGCTGTTGCTGGTAACGATGATGACAATACTTGTGGAACTGGGCATACCTTAAATTCAAGAGTAAGCTTTACTTCTGATGGAACTACCACTTATTATATCGTAGTTGAAGGATATAATCCAGCTAGTGTTGGAGCTTACACGATGGATGTTACTTGTGCTGGTGTAACCCCGCCTGCTGTGGCTAACCAAACTTGTGCTTCTGCATTGTCTGTTAGTGTTGATGGATCGGATAATAATTCAGATAACTCTTACGGTGATGTAAGTGCTACACAACCAACCTGTGATAACTTTGGTTCAATTCAAGATGTTTGGTTCTCATTTGTTGCTCCAACTTCAGGATCTGTAGATGTTTTGGCAACTGTAGGAACCATGACTTCATTGAACCTTTCTTCCTATTCAGGAGTTTGCGGTACTTTAGCAAGTTTGGGTTGTACATCAAATCAAACGGCCTCTGCTACACAGTCTCTAACAGGATTAACTGCTGGGGATACTTATTATGTTCAAGTATGGAGTAATGCTGCTGAGCAAGGAACTTTCTCATTGAGATTGACAGACACAGGTTTAGCAACTACTAGTTTTGAAGCAACAAATTTCAAAGCATATCCAAACCCAGTTACTGGCTTGTTGAATCTTTCTTTCAACAAAAACATAACAAACGTTGCTGTATTTAATTTATTAGGACAACAAATTTTGAGCAATAACACAAATTCTAAGTTAACTCAAATTGACATGTCACTTTTATCAAAAGGAACTTATATGGTAAAAGTTACTGCAGATAATGAAGTAAAAACAATTAAGGTTATTAAAGAGTAATTTCTTTAAATGAACTTATTAAGAGCCACCTTCGGGTGGCTTTTTTTTTAACATTGTTGCAAACTTTTTTTGCTTACTTTTAAGGAATTATTAACCAAAAAAATAAATAATGAAAAAAATTACATTTCAAGTCTTATTGGGCATAATGTTATTGTTTTCTGCTGCCATTTATGCGCAGGCAAATGACAATATAGCCAACGCAGAAGCGCTTGTTTGTGGAACCACGTACACAGGTTCAACAGCTACTGCAACTTTAGACGAAGCAAACCCAACTTTGTTTTTCGGAGTAGATTTAGATGCTCCTAATGTCTGGTACACCTACACAGGTTCAGGATTTGAAGAGACTATTACTCTTGATTTATGCGGGTCATCTTATGATACATCTATTTTAGTTTTAACAGGAACTCCTGGAAGTTTGACTGCTATTGCAGGTAACGATGATGATAGTACTTGTTCAAGTAATACGGTAAACTCAAAAATAAGTTTTGTTTCAGACGGAACAACAACCTATTATATCGCTGTTGAAGGATATAATCCTGGAAGTGTAGGAGCCTACACTCTAAACGTTACTTGTGCTGGTGTTATTCCGCCAGCGGTTGATAATCAAAATTGTGCAACAGCACTTTCTGTTAATGTTGATGGTGTGCCGGTTGCTTCAGATAACTCGTATGGAGACGCTAGCGCTGCGCAACCTACTTGCGATTTGTTTGGCTCAATTCAAGACGTTTGGTTTTCTTTTGTTGCACCAACTTCAGGAACGGTTGACGTTTCAGTTGCAGCGACCACAATGACTTCGGTAAACTTTGCTAATTACTCTGGAGTTTGCGGAGCGCTAACTAGTTTAGGTTGCAGTTCAAATCTTACCGCGCCTGGAACACAGTCGTTAACAGGTTTAATAGCTGGAGATATTTATTATGTTCAAGTATGGAGCAATGCATCTGAACAAGGTGCATTTGACATAACTCTAACTGATCCTGGTTTTTGCCTACCTGTGGTAACTTTCGATAAAAATTATGATTGCTTAAGCGGAACTTTTAATGTAACAGCTACAATTTCTAGTTTGGCTTCGGCATCTTCGGTTACCGTAACGGATGATCAAGGTAGTTCTGCACAAACTGTTTTTGCAGCTGATACACTTACATTTGGACCATATACTTTTGGCACTTCTGTAGTTCTTACTGCCACAAATGACCAATCTACTGGTTGCACAGTTGTAAGCGCCTCTCAAACAGTCTTGGCATGCCCTCCAACAAACGATGAATGTGCTACTGCAATTACGCTGTCTTGTGGCGACGTATTAACAGCTCAGACTACGGATGGAGCTACTGGAGGAACTGGTACTTCCTGTATAGGAACTATTGGTAATGATATCTGGTATACCTTTGTAGGTGACGGACAAATAATGACTTTAACTGCTACGGCATCTGTTGAGTTTCCCCAAGTTGAAGTTTACCAAAGTACTGACGGAACCTGCTCCGGATTTACACCAGGAACTTGCTTTGCAAGTGCAGGTACGGGGCAAGCTGCACCAGCAGTTACTTTCGCATCGCAAATTGGAGTGACATACTATGCTCATGTTGGAAACTATATCAATGGAAATCCAGCAGTTCTTTTTGATCTTTCTTTATCTTGTATTGCGCCTCCAACGGCTCCTGATAATGACGACTGTTCTGGAGCTATTGCTTTGACTGTTAATCCAGATGCTAGTTGCGCTTCTTTTGTGTCTTCAACTTTAGTTGGAGCAACAGCTTCAGCAGTAGATGCCACTTCTTGTGGTGGTACTGAAGACGATGATGTTTGGTTCTCTTTTGTAGCCGAAAACGCAATACATACTATAAATTTGAGTAATGTTGCCGGTTCGACAACTGATTTATACCATTCTTTATGGACAGGTGATTGTGCAAGTTTATCTTTGGTACCTGGTACTTGTTCGGATCCTAATAATAGTACGCCAACAGGATTGGTAGTTGGACAAACGTATTATGTGAGAGTATATTCTTTTACTGCGACCGCATTACAAACTACGACTTTTGATATCTGTATCGGAACACCACCACCACCACCAGCCAATGACGACTGTACTGGAGCAATTGAATTGTTAGCTACTGGCGGAACATTTGCTAGTAACGCTATCGTTACTAATAACACTAGCGCAACTTCTACAGCAGGTTTAACTTTTGGTTGTCAAACCAATCGTGTGAATGATGTTTGGTATAGTGTTGTTGTGCCTGCTTCTGGAGTTGTAACAATCGAAACTGATACAACTTCTGGGACTTTAATGACTGATTCTGTGATGAGTGTTTACTCAGGAACTTGTGGGTCGTTAGTTGCAATTGGTTGCGATGATGATAGTGGAAATACAAATTTCTCTAAAGTAAGTTTAACGGGTCAAACCGCGGGCGACACGCTATATATTGGTGTATGGAGATATAGTTTAGGAGCTGGTTTAGATGGAGCCTTTCAAATAGGAGCATATGACCCTACTTTATTGAGTGCTCAAACGTTTGATGCAGTAAATTTTAAGGCTTATCCAAACCCTGTTAAGGACGTTTTGAATTTGTCGTACAACAAAAACATCACAAATGTAGCAGTGTTTAATTTGTTAGGACAAGAAGTCTTGATAAAATCGCTAAATGATAACCAATCTAAAATAGACATGTCACACTTGTCTAAAGGGACCTATATGGTTAAAGTTACTGCTGACAATCAAGTGAAAACAATTAAAGTTATTAAAGAATAATAGTAGTATAATTAGTATTAAAAGCCACTTTCGAGTGGCTTTTTTATTTTAATATTTAGTACATTAGAGACAAATTTCAACGCAATATTACCTATGAAAAAAATTATACTTAATATTTTTCTTTTGCTAGCTGGAATTACCAATGGTCAAACAGTTTCGCAATACCTTTTCTCACAAACCACGGAAACTTATCAGTCCGTAGTTGGTACAAATTCTTCCGCAGTTGGTGATGATGGCATTCAAGATGGCATTCCAATTGGATTTAGTTTTAATTTTGGGGGTGTTCCTTATTCTACTTTCAGTATCAGTACCAATGGGTGGATAAGATTAGGAAATGCCATAGGCGCTCAATCGTGGATGAACACTTTTGGAAATTCTAATGCACAAAGCCCATTAATTGCAGCATTTTGGGATGATCACAATAGAGCAACGGGCGCTATTCAGTATACGGTAAGAGGAATTTCTCCAAGTCGAACTCTCGAAATAGGATGGGATTCCATTAACATTGGCAACAATGGTGCAGAAAGTGCGACAGCTTTTGGCTCTTTTAAAATGATTTTGCATGAAACGTCTGGTAAAATTGACTTTGTGTATGCACCTACTATGGATATTGTTATTCCGCTTAGCGCCTCAATTGGTTTGAATGATGCTTCAAGTTTCATAAGCGTGACACCTAGTGCAACACTAGCAACAACTTCTACTACAGTTTCAAATGAGAACATTGCAACTACACAAAATGTGGTTGGTCAGAAATTTGTTTTTACGCCTCCAAGTCCGTGTAGTGGAATTCCAAACCCAGGCAACACAATTGCAAGCGCCATTAATGTATGTAGCGGTGTCGAGTTTTATTTGAGCTTAGAAAATCAACTACCAAATTATGGTTTAAGTTATCAGTGGCAATCTTCTACTGATGGTATTACTTTCATTGCAATAGTGAATGCCAACAATTCCACATTATCGACCACACAAACCAGTAGCACTTACTATCAATGTGAAGTGTCCTGTGGTAATGCAATAAGTACCAGCAATCCTGTTCTAGTTGGCGTTAACAATCCAAGCAATTGCTACTGTATACCAAACTATAGCGTTGGAAAAACCTTTGGAGATTTAATCTCAAACGTTGTTATTACTGGAACTACTTTATCTAATGCAACGGGTACAAGCCCAGTTAATCCATCTTATACTTATTTTACAGGTTTACCAACGATGACAGCTGCATTACAATCAGGATTTACTTATGAAATGAATATTACAGTAGGAACTTATCAAGATCAGAATATTGCCGTTTGGATTGATTATAATGACGACTCAGTATTTAGTCCGTCAGAACGGGTAGGATATACGCTAAACACGATTGGATCGAACGGAACCGGAGTATTTACTATTGTTTTAGCTTGCGATGCCTTACCGGGAGTTCATAGAATGCGAATCAGAGATGTGTATCAAATGGATGCTGCTACAATAGATCCCTGTAGTACCTATCAATATGGCGAAACAGAAGATTATGATGTTTTGATAGAAACGCCTGTTGGTTGCCAAGCTCCTTATGGCTTAGGTACCACAACTGTCAACCCGACAAGTGCGCAAATAGTTTGGTCAACAGGTTGTTCGCAAATTTTTTGGGATGTTCATTTGGCATTTTCTGGCGGAGGATTACCAGCAGATGTGCCTACCAATCCTAATGTTACTAGTCCACTAGTTTTAACAGGATTGGGAACAAATACAACGTATGAGTTTTATGTACGAGCTAGTTGCGGTGAAAATGGCTTTAGTGATTGGGCTGGACCATATTCTTTTACTACGCTACCTACCACAGTGACAAATGACGACTGCGAAGGTGCTACTACATTAATTCCAGGAGGCAGTTTTGAAGAGCATGCGGTGATAGCTACAAACTTAGGGGCTACAAAAACTATCGGGCAACCCAATCCAACTTGCGCCATTTTTGGTTTTGGTGGAGATGTCTGGTTTTTAACTGTTGTACCCGATGATGGAGCCATCACAATAGAAGTTCGTGCTGATCCAGGTTCACCTTTTATTGATTCAGGATTATCTGTTTTTACAGGAGCTTACGGAAGTTTAACGACAATCGGCTGTAGTGACGATGAGGGAATAGATGCTTTTTCAAGATTGAATTTTACGGGATTAACTCCAGGTCAAACTTTGTATGCGCGAGTATGGGAATATGCTAACGATACATTTGGAACTTTTCAAGTATCGGCATGGAATTCTGTTTTGAAGACGGCATCTTTCGAAAATGATTTATTAACATATTATCCCAATCCGGTAAACGATGTGTTATATATCACGAATAAGACTAAACTCTCAAAGATTATAATGTACAATATGTTAGGTCAAGAAGTTTTGCGTCAAGAACTACAAGATAGTAAAGCTACTATCAATACAAGTATATTGCCGATTGGGAATTACATCGTAAAAGTGGTCGATAACGTTGAAGTGAAAACATTTAAAATAAGTAAGAAATAGAATTGAAATTTATTATAAGCTAAAAGCCACCTTGATCGGTGGTTTTTATTTTTTATATAGTTTATATTTGTTAAAAAATTGGATTGATGTATTTTTCCCTAATTATTCCCGTTTATAATCGACCTAATGAAATCGATGAGCTATTGCAAAGTTTGTTGCAACTCGATTACAATCTTAATTTCGAAGTAGTAATTGTTGAAGATGGTTCAACAGATCGATGCGAAGCGATAATCAATCAATATAAAAATCAATTAAACATATCGTATTATTATAAGGATAATTCCGGACCAGGAGGATCCAGAAATTATGGTATGGCACGTGCAAAAGGAGATTACTTTTTGATATTCGATTCCGATTGTATTATTCCTCAATTTTACCTCGATAGTGTTTCAAAAGAATTGCAAACTGACTATGTAGATTGTTTTGGAGGTCCAGACAAAGCCCTAGCGACATTTTCAGCCATTCAGAAGGCGATTAATTTTTCAATGACCTCCTTTTTGACAACGGGAGGAATTCGCGGTGGTTCTGAAAAAGTCGATAAATTCCAACCTAGAAGCTTCAACATGGGGCTTTCTAAAAAAGCATTTTTGGCAACGCAAGGATTTGGAAATATTCATCCCGGAGAAGATCCAGAACTTTCCATGCGATTATGGCAATTGGGATTTAAAACCAAATTAATTCCAAATGCGTATGTGTATCACAAGAGAAGAATTGATTGGGAGAAATTTTCTACTCAAGTAACAAAATTTGGAATAGCAAGACCAATTTTAAACAGTTGGTTTCCACAATATAAAAAATACACCTATTTTTTTCCTTCTTTATTTATAGTTGGATTTTATAGTTCATTGTTTTTATTATTGTTTACAGAAGACACATTATTCAAAATCTATATTTTATATTTTTTGTTGGTTTTTGTAGTTTCAACGGCTCAAAACAAAAGTTTTAAGATTGGCTATTTATCAATAATCGCGGTTTGGAAACAGTTTAATGGCTACGGTTCTGGGTTCTTAAATTCCTTCATAAAGGTAGAACTTTTGAAACAAAACCCAGAGAAGGCTTTTCCAGAATTATTCTTTAAGAAATGACAAAAATTATCGGATTGACAGGCGGAATTGGCAGCGGAAAAACTACAATTGCACTATATTTCAAATCATTGGGGGTGCCGGTTTATATTGCTGATGATGAAGCAAAAAAGATTATGGATTCTCCCAAAATTGGAGTAGCGCTTAAAAAAATATTTGGGAACGGCATTTTTGAGAATAATAAAATTGTTAAGGAAAAACTAGCAAAAATTGTTTTTCAAGATCCTGAAAAATTGAAATCTCTTAATAGTATAATTCATCCTGCAGTACAAAAACATTTTCAAGATTGGTTAAAACTGCACGACAAATTCCCCTTAGTAATAAAAGAGGCAGCGATTTTATTTGAAAGCGGAAGCTATAAAGATTGCAATACTATAATTACTGTAGTGGCGCCATTGGAATCAAGAATTGCTAGGGTTATGGAACGTGATAAAACGACTAAAGAAAATGTTACACGGAGAATAAATAATCAGTGGACTGATGAAATGCGTATAGCTAAAAGCGATTATACTATTGATAATAATGACATTACTGCAGCAAAAAAACTAGCCGAAGAAATACTAAAAAAACTGATAATTCAATAATATTCCCTTTAGATGTTAATGTTTGGTTAATGTATTTATTGTATAAATGTTAAAATGATAACTTTGTTAAGATGAATAAATTGTTTTTTCGGTTACTGGTACTGTTAATGAGTTTGTCCCTAATCGGAATAATTCTTGTTCAAGTATATTGGTTTAACACGTCATTCAAAAATAATGAAGAACAATTTCGTTTTCATGTAAAAGAAGTAATCGGAAATGTTGCCGACAAATTACAAAAAGAAGAAGCGTTTACTTTTATTGATAAGTATAAAAAATTAAAGGATAGTATTGGTAAGGAGCCGCAGAAAAGTGATTTTCTTGAATTTGGATACTATCAACGTGATTCCAGAACAAATGAAACGATCATTTATTCTAACAATATTATTTCGGAAGATTACAATATCAATTCCTCGTTCTTTGACAAAAAATTTGACAGTATAAAGCTTAAGAACTTCTCTTCGAAAAGAGTCACAGAAGTTTACAGCAATACTAATGTGGATAAATACGGAATGCAACAAAAGATTGCACCAGACGTAAAAATCAAAAAAACAGGAAAATTAGATATTCTTGATAATGCACAATTTGAAATCTTCTTTAAAGATATTGCTGCTGCAAAACCATTGCAAGAACGTGTATCGAAAGAAAAACTAAAAGCACTATTGACTTCAGAGTTGCAAGAATACGACGTAAAAACACCTTTTGAATTTAGTATTTACAGCAATGGTCTAGCGACCAAAATACAATCAGAGAGTTTTAGATATGACAAAGATGATACCTATTCGATACCGATATTCACTGATAACGAAGGCAACAATAAATACCAACTATTAGTTTGTTTTCCGAATAAACAAAAGTTTCTATTTTCTGAGTTAGTAGGGATAAGTTTGTTATCAATCATTTTTACTTTGATTATTATTATCGCGTACTCGAGTGCATTAAATCAATTAATTCGGCAACGACAGATATCTGAAATTAAAACAGATTTCATTAACAACATGACGCATGAATTTAAAACGCCTATTGCTACAATAAATTTAGCTTTAGACGCTATCAAGAATCCAAAGGTTATTGAAGATAAAGAAAAAGTACATCGCTATCTTCAAATGATTCGCGACGAGAATAAACGAATGCACGCGCAAGTTGAAAACGTGTTGCGGATTTCAAAACTTGAAAAGCGAGAGTTAGAAATCAATAAAGAGTCCAACAATATTCACGATATTATAGAAGAAGCAATTGAACATGTTAATCTAATTATAGAAGACCGTCAAGGTATCATTAATACACATTTTGAAGCTAATAGAACCACTGTTTTACTAAACGATGTACATTTTACCAACGTAGTCGTAAACATTTTAGACAACGCCATAAAATATTCCATAGACGCACCCGTAATAGATATTTATACTGAAAATGTTAAAGATTTCGTTATCATTAAAATTAAAGATCAAGGAACAGGAATGAGTAAAGTAGCTCAAAAGAGAATTTTTGAAAAATTTTATAGGGAACATACAGGTGATTTACACAATGTAAAAGGACATGGTTTAGGCCTTTCTTATGTAAAGCGAATTGTTGAAGATCATAACGGTCAAATTTTTGTTGAAAGTGAAAAAGGAAAAGGAAGTACGTTTATACTCAAATTACCACTAATAAATTAATACATATTGCTATGGAAACAGAAAATAAAAAAATTCTTTTAGTAGAAGACGACCAAAATTTTGGTGCCATACTAAAAGATTATCTAACACTCAATGATTTTGAGGTGACGTTAGCTAAAAACGGAATGGAAGGTTTTGAAAAATTCAAAAAAGACACTTTCGATTTGTGCATTTTAGATGTTATGATGCCTTACAAAGATGGCTACACATTGGCCAAAGAAATCAGAGAAAAGAATAAAGAGGTGCCGATCATTTTCTTGACTGCAAAGTCAATGAAAGAGGATGTTTTGAAAGGATATAAAGTAGGAGCAGACGATTACCTTAACAAACCGTTTGATTCAGAAGTATTGTTGATGAAAATCAAAGCAATCATTCAAAGAAAAGCGTCTGATGTAAAAACCGATCATGTTAAGTTTGAATTCCAAATTGGTAACTTTCATTTGAATTCTAAATTGCGTTTTTTGACTTTCAAAAATCAAGAGCCAATTAAATTGTCTCCAAAAGAAAATGAACTTTTGAAAATGCTGGCGGTCTACGAGAACGATTTGATGCCAAGAGAATTAGCTTTGACCAAAATCTGGAGAGATGACAACTATTTTACGTCTAGAAGTATGGACGTATATATTGCCAAACTGAGAAAATATTTGAAATTGGATGAGGATGTAGAAATACTAAATATCCACGGAGAAGGATTCCGATTGGTAGTCAAAAATAAAGTAGCAAACTAAAATTAAAGCTCTGAGAAATCAGGGCTTTTTTTATTGTCTTTTCTCCCAATTGAGCTCTAGTGCAAATACGGTTTTGTTTTCTTTGGTAATGTTAAATACAGAAGCATTTTCTTTATTCGCTTTATAAATTTCAACTTCGTCATGCAATGACAATTCTTTAAAGAAACTCATGTCAAAACTCTTCACTTTTTCATTAATAATTTTGTTGTCTTCTACAAAATCCAAACACCATTCTAGGTATTTCACATTATTTACATGATTCACAACATCCAAATCGGATAAGTACACCGTTTTATTAGTGACTAATTCGCATTCTTCTCCAAGAATAATTTTCGAAAATGTTTTCTTAGTAGCTCTTTTTTCAGGATACTTAATGAAATGATCGTGAGGCAAGACAATCCCTTCCGGTCTTCTTTTCTTGGTATTGAAAACAGCCCAAAAAGTTTCGATTCCTATTTTTTTCTCATCATTAACATAGATTTCTAAAGCACGAATAGATCGCGATTTTTCTAAACTTGTTGGCCAAGTTTTAATAGTGATTTTGTCTTTCCATTTTGGCATTTCAATAATTTCAACCCTCATTTTACTCAAAACCCAAGCTTGATGAAACTCTTGCATATCTACAAAACTGATTCCTCCAAGTTCCGAATGAGCGGCAGCAGTTAATTGAACCAAATTGCATAAATCAGTGTACCTTAAGTATTTATTAGGGGTGCACTGAATGAAATTGACTTCCCAATCGTGAGAATAAATTGGTGTAAAATCGGGTGATATTGGCATAACTAAAGAATTAAAATTTGGATTGAATTAAGTTTGTGATAACTTCAAAATTGGTAGCATAATCAAACCAATGTGTTCTTTCATTTTTCTTAAACCAAGTCAATTGCCTCTTAGCAAATCGTCGGGTATTTTTCTTTATTTCTTCCACTGCTGTTTCCAGGGATGTTTCATTATCAAGGTATTCAAACAATTCTTTGTAGCCAACGGTTTGCAAAGCATTCAACGTTTTGTGCGGAAACAAACGCTTCGCTTCCTCTTCTAATCCTAGCTTCATCATAAGGTCAACTCGTTGGTCAATCCGATCATAAATAATAGTGCGTTCGGCTTCTAGCCCAATCAGAATTGGAGTAAACATTCGGTCGTTCTGCTTCTGCTTCAAAAAAGAGGAATAGGGTTTTCCTGATCCCAAACAAACTTCTATAAAGCGCATCAATCGTTGTGGATTTAATAATGTTTGCGGATTTTCTTCTGTAAGTTTATAAAAATAAAGGGAATCCAATTCTTGTAATTTTTGCTGCAACAAAGTGATCCCGTGCATTTCATAATCTAAAGCCACCTGTTCTCGAATGTTTTCCGGTATTTCAGGAAACGCATCCAATCCGTATAAAAGCGCATTAACATATAAGCCAGATCCGCCAACTAGTATAACGAGATCAGTAATAGCATACAATTCTTCGAGTTTGGCCAACGCCTCGTTTTCAAAATCACCCACAGTATATTTATCAAAAATTGATCGGTTTTGAATGAAGTAATGTGGAGCCTGAGCCAATTCTGGAACAGAAGGAACCGCCGTGCCAATGTTCATTTCTTTATAAAACTGCCGACTATCACAGGAAATGATAGGGCAATTATAATACTGTGCCAACTGAATACTCAGGGCTGTTTTGCCAATTGCGGTTGGGCCAACAATAGTAATTAAGAATTTTTTTTTCACTAGAAATGAATCATTTTTAAACTGTTACTACGCCGAATTTGACTTTGTAAAATGGTTCTAGTATCTCGGTTACTTGGCATCGAAATTAAAATGTTTTTCAAGATGTCAATATTCCGAATTTGATAATTTAAATCGTAAAACGCGTAGCCTTTATAGATGCCATTTTCAATTAGTACAGCAGAGCGCTCATTAATCGTGCGTCCTTTGTCGATAAGCACTACCGTTTTATTTTCAAATTGATTTTTGTCAATGAATTCTTGAACTCTTGTGTTGTATTCTTCTGGATCTACGGCATTGATGCAGGCTCCATCGCATTCTTTAATGGTATATTGAAAACAATGAGTTTTACTATCATATAAACCCGTAAGTTTTTGACACAAACGATAGTGAGCTGTAATCCGAAACAAAGCGTTCTTGCCTTCTTGAAGTGTCGTGAAAGAAGTAATTTCTCTTTTTCGACCATCTGCTTTTTGAAGTTTTAAATTCAAATAGCCGTTGCTATCTTTCTCCGCGTATAACGCCCATTGAAAAATACTTTTGCGCTGCGAACGGTTGTAAATCGGCTGATTGATCTTGATTTCTTCACTTTCTTTCAACAAAGCTATCAATTCGCTTCCCGTTTCTTCAAACGTTACCGCGAAAACTTCCAATTGTATTTTTTTGCATTTGTTGGTCGTTCCTGTAAAATGCTGATTCACTCGTTTCTTGATATTCTTACTTTTACCAATATAAATCAAAGTGCCATCTTCTCGATGCATATAATAAACGCCAGTTTTTGAAGGCAAACTTTCTACTATATCTAACAATTTTGGAGCAATTCCTTTGATCACTTCCGTTTGAACCAAGCTTTTAACGATGACTTTTTCTAAATCTTTATCCAAAAGCATTTTGAAAAGTTTCACGGTAGCCAAAGCATCACCATTTGCTCTATGCCGATCGGCCATGGGAATACCCAATGCCCGAACTAATTTCCCCAAGCTATAAGAAGGTTGTTCTGGAATTAACACTTTAGCTAACTCAACAGTACAAAGCGTTTGACATTCAAACGTATAGCCTAATCTTCGGAATTCAGTTCTTAAAATACGGTAATCGAAAGAAGCGTTGTGCGCGACAATAATGCAATCTTTAGTAATTTCAATAATGCGTTTCGCTACTTCAAAAAATTTTGGGGCCGAACGTAACATCGCATTATTGATTCCAGTTAATTTCACCACAAAAGGTTGAATTGGAATTTCTGGGTTAACCAAACTGATAAATTGATCCACAATCACATGCCCGTCAAACTTGTAGATGGCAATTTCAGTAATGCCTTCTTCATTAAATTGACCACCGGTTGTTTCTATGTCGAGTATTGCGTACAAAATAAATATTCGGGTTCTGTTTTTAGTGTTTGAATTTGAGAATTATGATCTCCCGCCAAAGATACTACTTCCAATCCTAACCATCGTACTTCCACATTCAATTGCTAGCGGATAGTCGCCAGACATGCCCATCGATAGTGTATTGATTTGGCAGTTTGAAGCTACCTTCTGTTTCGCCTTATCAAAAATGGCTTTCAAATATTGGAACTCTTTCTTGATTTGGTTTTGATTTTCAGTAAAAGTAGCCATTCCCATGAGCCCGATTACTTTAATGTTTTGTAGATTTTTGAAGGTGTCGGAGTCTAAAATTTCCTTTAACTCGTGCTCATTCAAACCAAATTTGGTATCTTCTTCAGCAATATGAATTTGCAGTAAACATGCTATGATACGATTGTTTCGTATAGCTTGTTTGTTAATTTCTTCTAGCAATTTTAAGCTATCAACGCCGTGAATTAAAGTCACAAAGGAAGCCATGTATTTGACTTTATTAGTCTGAACGTGGCCAATCATGTGCCATTGAATGTCTTTGGGCATTTGTTCCCATTTTTCAGACATTTCTTGAATTTTGTTTTCTCCAAAAATGCGTTGACCTGCTTCGTACGCTTCCATTAAGTCAGCAAGAGGTTTGGTTTTTGAAACGGCAACTAGGGTAACGTAATCGGGCAGCGCAGCTTTTATTCGAAGTAAATTTTCTTTGATGGTCATAGTCTATTATAATTCATAAATGATCAATCCACTGCGAAATTTGGGTTCTATGTAGGTGCTTTTTGGAGGCATGATTAAATTGTAATCCGCCAATTCTTTAATTTCTGTAATCGAAGTAGGGTAGAGCATGAATCCCACCTCAAACTCTCCTTCATCCACAATTTCTTTGATGGTAATGATCGATTGATTTCCAGGAATGTAGTCGATACGTTCGTCATTTCGTAAATCTTCAATTCCAAGTAATGGTAACAAAACCTTATCGTACAAAATTTGAGCGTCTAAATTTTCGATGATTGAATGAATCGCCTTTGGGTTTTGCTTGTAAAACAACGCATAAAAATACCCGTCGAGATACATGCCAAATTCGAATTTACTTTCTGGCTTCCACAGCTCTTGCCCTTTGGCTTTTACGATGAAATGCTCGGACAGTTTCTCGATAAATGCCTGTTTGGAATAGCCATTCAAATCGCGAATAATCCGGTTATATTCGTGGATCTTGATTGTACTTTCCGCCATCAAAAAACTCATAAAATAATTAAGTCTGTCGTTTCCAGAAGCGGCATCTTGTTCCAATAATAATTCAGCGGAAGCCGTGCGATGGTGACCGTCGGCAATATACAATTCTTGGATCGAGGCAAATTTTTCTTGAAGCCATTGAATAGCATCGTCTTCATCGATTTTCCAAAGCGTGTGCTTTTCTTTAGTTGTTGTTGAAAACGCATACAGTGAAGGAGTTGCCTTTTTTTGAGTAATCCATTCATTCAACTCTTCGTTGTCTGGATACATCATCAAAACCGGTTCGGTATTGAACTTGGTTTGGTGCAAATAATCCTTAAACAATTCCACTCGATATTGAAAAGTATCTTCGTGTTTTTTAATGATATTGTTTCTATAGTCCTCGATGGCGGTTCCAACAACAAAGCCAACAAACGTTTGGATCTTTGTCTGAATTTCATACAAATAAAAAACAGGTTTGTCTTCCGTAACAAATACTTTATCGTCTTTAAAATCATGATATTTAAGAGCCACATTTTTGAAGCGCTTTTCCAAACCAATTTTTTGGGTATTGACATACGCAGGGTTCAAAACGTGTAAAAAGGAGAACGGATTGAAATCTAACCAAGCTGCCAATTCCGCGGGACTATAATCGTCATAGGTGCGACAAGTTACCAAACTTACTTTGTCTGGTGAAGGTCGAACGGCTTTGAAAGGAATAATTTTAGCCACTTTACAATTGCTATTGAATCACTAATTGAGATCCAAGGTTATTTTTTTGAAAACATTTTGGCTACTTTCTCTGCTTTTTTACTTTCAGCATAATCGTAGAATCCTTCTCCTGATTTGACGCCCAGTTTCCCAGCGCGAACCATATTGACTAATAGTGGACAAGGGGCATATTTGGGGTTCCTAAAGCCATCGTGCATTACATTTAGGATGGCTAAACAAACATCTAATCCGATGAAATCGGCCAGCTGTAGTGGTCCCATTGGGTGCGCCATTCCTAGTTTCATTACCGTATCAATTTCGTAAACGCCGGCGACACCATTATATAAAGTTTCAATAGACTCATTGATCATTGGCATTAAAATGCGGTTGGCAACAAATCCAGGATAATCATTTACTTCTACGGGAACTTTGCCAAGTGCTACTGATAAATCCATAATGATTTTGGTGACTTCGTCCGAGGTGTTGTACCCGCGAATGATTTCTACTAATTTCATAATCGGCACTGGATTCATGAAGTGCATTCCGATTACACGCTCCGGATGTGTTACCACAGCAGCAATTTGTGTGATCGATATCGAAGAAGTATTAGTTGCTAAAATAGTACTATGCGCACAAGCTTCGTTCAATTGTTTGAAAATATTCAGTTTCAAATCGATATTTTCTGTAGCAGCTTCTACTACCAAATCAACTCCAACGACACCATCTTTGATGTCAGTATAAGTGATAATGTTGCTGATGGTTTTGAGTTTGTCGTCCTCGGTTATGGTTCCTTTAGCTACCATTCGGTCTAAGTTAGACGCTATTGTAGCCATTCCTTTGTCGAGCGATTTTTCTGAAACATCAATTAATTTTACAGTGAATCCACTTTGAGCGAACGTGTGGGCAATTCCATTCCCCATGGTTCCTGCTCCAATGATGGCAATAGTTTTCATATAGTATTTTTTATTTTTTGAAACAATCAATGATTTGATAAGCTACTCGCAACGCGTCGGTTCCTTGTTCTAAAGTCACAACTGGCGTAGTATTGTTAGTAATCGCATTGGCAAATGATTCCAATTCGTCCAAAATAGCATTGTTTTGCGAGACTTCGGGATTGGCAAAATAGATTTGTTTTTTGACGCCTTCAGCATTTTGAAGAATCATATCGAAATCGCCCGGAACCTCGGGAGCATCTTTCATTTTGACTACTTCACAAATTTTATCTAGAAAATCTACCGAGATATAGGCATCTTTTTGGAAGAAACGCGATTTACGCATATTTTTCATAGATATTCTACTAGCGGTAAGATTCGCTACGCAGCCGTTTTCAAATTCCAAACGCGCATTTGCAATGTCGGGCGTGTCACTAATGACAGAGACTCCGCTGGCATTGATGTTTTTTACTTTGGAGTTGACGACGCTCAAAATGGCATCGATATCGTGAATCATTAAATCCAATACTACGGGAACATCGGTACCTCGCGGGTTGAATTCTGCCAAACGATGCGTTTCGATAAACATGGGATTGTGAATCATGTCTTTTGTGGCTAGGAATGCCGGATTGAAACGTTCTACGTGTCCGACTTGTCCTTTGACTTGATATTCGTTTGCTAAGGCTATGATTTCTTCGGCTTCCGCTACGGTATTGGCAATGGGTTTTTCAATAAACACATGTTTCCCTGATTTGATGGCGACTTTAGCACATTTGTAATGCGAAAGCGTTGGAGTTACAATGTCGATGACGTCTACAGCATGAAGTAATGTAGCAATGGTTTGAAATTGTTTGTATCCGAATTCTTCGGCAATTTTTTTACCATTTTCTAGATTATCGTCATAGAAACCTACCAGTTCATATTTGTCGGATTGCTGCAACAATCGTAAATGTATTTTTCCGAGATGCCCTGCACCTAAAACGCCAACTTTTAGCATAACATAAATTTTGAGCAAAAATAGGAATTAATTGATAATGGATAATTGCTAATTGATAATTATTTGGAGCATTTTGTATTTAAAATTCAAGATTTTGAATTGGAATGGCGTCCTGGAAATTTCGCACGATTTTTAGCCCTGATAGTAGCGGTATCCTTTTTTTTCTCCCAGCCTTTTGGGAGAAAAAAAAGATTTAGCGAATAGCAGGAAATAGCTCCTAAAAATTCTATTTACTTTCTTATTTTTACGAACTAAAATCAACCTACATTTTGAAAGACACATCCAAACATCAAGGACTTCGGAACCAGCTCGTAGCGCTTTTGAAAGAAAAAGGCATTACCGACAAAGGCGTTTTGGAAGCCATTCAAAAAATCCCCAGGCATTTGTTTTTGAACTCGAGTTTTGAGAATTATGCTTATCAAGACAAGGCATTTCCGATTGGCGCGGGGCAAACCATTTCGCAACCTTACACGGTGGCATTTCAATCGCAGCTGCTGGAAATCAAAAAAGACCATAAAATCCTTGAAATCGGCACCGGTTCGGGTTATCAAACGGCGGTTTTGTGCGCGATGGGGGCGAAAGTGTACAGTGTAGAGCGGCAAAATGAGTTGTTTAAATTGACGTCGGTATTGTTGCCAAAATTGGGAATTCGCCCGAAGCATTTGTCGTTTGGCGATGGGTATAAAGGCTTGCCGAATCACGCACCTTTTGACAGTATTTTGGTTACGGCTGGTGCGCCGATTATTCCGAAACCCTTGATGGCGCAATTAAAAATAGGAGGTCGGTTGGTGATTCCGCTAGGAGAACAGCATCAAATTATGACGTTGTTGATTCGCAAAAACGAAACGCAATTTGAGAAACACGAGTTTGGTGAATTTCGATTTGTTCCTTTGTTGGAAAACAAGAATTAGGTGTTGTTTTGCGACTTTCTAAAAGCTTCCATTTTGGTTTTTAGCGCTTCCATTTCTTCAAAAAGTAGTTCTACAGAATGGTCAGGCTCTTTCGGGTTTAATTCTTTTTCGGCGGCTTGTAGTGCTTTTAAACCAAATTCTTCATTAGCGACTTCTTGTAATATTTTTTCTTTAAGCCAAGCTGTGGTTAAAGTTTCTAGATCTATTTCTAGCAATTGGGCTAATTTAATGATTTGCGTTTTGGTGGGATTTCGTTGTCCGTTTTCGAACTTGCTAATTAGGGCTTGATCAATTTTTAAAAGTTGCGCTACTTCGCGTGTTTTCAATCCTTTTTGTTCCCGAGCTAGTTTGAGTAAGGTTTTCATAGCCTGCCAATTAGAAACTTTTTTTGATTCGGTCTAAATCGCGCTTGGTGTCTTGTTCTTTTAAGCTTTCTCTTTTATCGTAGGTTTTTTTACCGCGACACAAACCGATTTCCAATTTGGCCATTCCTTTTTCGTTGGTGAATAGTTTTAAAGGTACTATGGTCAGACCTTTTACTTGCACGCTTTTGTTAAGGCTTTTCAATTCTCTCTTGTTTAGTAAAAGTTTGCGTTCGCTTCGAGCCTTATGGTTGAATTGATTTCCAAAAGCATATTCTTCAATGTAGGTATTGATAGCAAAGAGTTCTAGATCGCTAAATTCACAAAAACTTTCGGTGATATTGGCTTTTCCTAATCGAATGGATTTGATCTCAGTTCCCGTTAGGACAATACCAGCAGTGAACGTTTCTAAGATTTCATAATCGAAACGCGCTCTTTTGTTGAGGATGTTAATGGTCTTTAGCATAAGTGTGCAAAGGTATAACAAAATGTCAGTTTCTGAAATAGATTGCTTTTAATCAAACAAAAAATAAAATTAATTCTATGATTTATGTCAGTTTTTTTAAAAAAGTAGCCCATTAAATTTGTGCTATAATTTTAAAACTAAAACAAAAATGAAAAAATTAGTAGTTATTGCAGTACTAGCTCTTACCAGTTTTATGGGTCAAGCACAAGAAAAAAGTAACGGATTAAAAGGAACTTGGTGGGTTGCGGGACAAGTGTCATTCGCTTCGGAAAAAACCGGAAAAGCGGAAACTTCTTCGAACATGATTTTACCAATAGTAGGTTATTTCGTGGCGCCTTCAGTAACAGTTGGTGTTGGTGTAGGAACCATTAATTCAAAAACAGTAAGTGCAGCTGGAGTTACGACATCGGATGGTAGTACTTTTGTAGTAAAACCATTGGTTAGAAAGTATTGGAATTTAAATGGTAATTTCTTTATGTATGGTCAAGCCGCCTTACCGGTAACTTTTGGTAAGGAGAAAGTAGCGGATACTAAAGTGAATTCGTATGCTTTAGAATTGGCTCCTGGTTTTGATTATATCCTAACAAAATGGATGACTGTAGAAACTTCTTTTACTATTTTAAGCGTAGGAGGTTCTACTTCAACTCCAAAAATTGGGGATAAAACTACTACTTTCGGGTTCAATGCTAACCCAATGAATTCCGTTGCAGATCGTGCGCTAGGTAATTTGCAAGTAGGCGTTAAGTTTTTATTTTAAAGATTTGTTAGATTCCTCGGTTGTTGTTTAAACTGAGAAAATAGAGGCTGCTGTCCGTTTTGGGTAGCGGCCTTTATTTTTATTAACAAATTCATCTTAAAATGGATAAATTAGTATATTCGTAATGTAAATACTAAAAAATTGTATAATGAGAGATAAATTACTTAAAGTTGGATTGATTTTACTGTTAATTGTAACTTCTTGTTCTAAAGAAGATCGTTCAACACCAGAATCAATAGTCATTAATCCAGCAAAAAAAGATCCTTTAACGGGTAAACAAGTTGCAGCGGCTATCGACGAATCAATGAATTCAAAAGGAAGCTTTAATTGGAAAATGGCCTCTGATCATTTACTTTGGAGTGCTAGCGTTCAAGGGAATAACTTGGTAACTATTGGGTTCGGAAATTCCACTAACGATTTCGATCGATCCAAATCGGCCAACAGTCAACAAATTCAAGACCAATTGTTGGAACTAATTCAGCAATATGAAAACATACCCGTATCTAAAATCCTAGTTTCTGCTGACAAATACCTCAACTTAATGAATGTAATGATTTTGAAGCAAGAAACTATTATTGCGTTGCGAAAAAGCAAGTACATCCGCTATGTAGAGCCCGCAGATTTCAAATATTTTGCCATTAAGAATTCAGAAAACCGCTCCGCATCAAGCTCAGGATCTTCTGGTTGTGGTTATGACTCGGAAGTGCTAAGCACAGTCGATTATACGACTATTACCCCAAATGCGAAAGCACCTTGGACGTTTTACCAACACAATATTCCAAACGCTTGGACGTACAGTACTGGAAGAGGTATCACTATTGGTATTGTTGATACTGGAGTTTCGCCCAATCAAACGTTGTTAGGCAGTAGTTTTAATAATGGTGATTCGGCAGGAAGAACTATTCAGAAGTTTGGAGTTTATGTGGACTCGATTTGGCCTTGGAGCACAACTACTGACGGACCGAACGATCAATGCGGTCATGGAACAAGCATGGCATCAGTGGCCACCGCTCCTAGAAATAATAAAGGATTGCCGGTTGGCGTGGCTTACAATTCCAATTTAGTTATTTACAGAGCCGCCGCCAATGTGGTCTTGGATGGCTATCAAGAACAAGAAGGTGTAAAGAATGCTTTCACAGCGCTAGGAAATAATACGAATGTTAAGATTATTTCGATGTCAATGGGGTACATTTTTTCAATTGGTAAGATAGAAGATGCCATAAAATTTGCCTACGGGAAAGGAAAATTGATTTTTTGTGCTGGTGGAACTTCTACCAGTTTTACGACTTTTGTTGGTGTGATTTTCCCTGCCTGGATGCCAGAAACAGTAGCGGTGACAGGAGTAAAAGAAGGGGCAACAATTCAGAAATGTGATGTTTGTCATACCGGAAGTAAAATCGATTTTACAGTGGTAATGCAACGTGCTGCTTCGGGAAATACGGTTCCTGTTGATAGTTATTATGACAATCAAACCGATTATGTGGGAGGTTCTTCCGTGGCTACGGCTACAACTGCTGGAATTGCCGCTTTGGTTTGGGCCAAAAATCCAACCTGGACACGAGATCAGGTTTTAACTAAGATGAAACAATCGGCTAGCTTATATCCGAATAGAAATACTGAGTATGGCTATGGAAATATCAATGCTTTTTTAGCGGTTCAGTAATTTTTCAACCCAATAAAAAACCATCAGAAGTAATGTTTTGATGGTTTTTTTTTATGTTTACAACAAACGAAATAGTATTTTTGACGCATGCAAGAATCCACTTCAAAAGACCCACTTCACGGCATTACTCTTCAAAAAATAGTGGAGCAATTGGTATCATTTTATGGTTTTGATACTCTAGGCGAACTTATTAAAATTAAATGCTTTACAGAAAATCCAAGTATAAAATCAAGTCTGACTTTTTTGCGAAAAACTCCATGGGCTCGCCAAAAGGTAGAAGCACTATATATCAGGTCAATCCCTAAATTGAAAGCAGAAGATTAACGGACAAAATTTCGTTTCAAGAGCGAATAAATCACAGTATCCCAAAAAACGCCTTCGTAATATTCGTTTTCTAAAATATGTGCTTCTTTAACAAATCCGTTTTTTTGTAAAACGATTTCTGAGGCTATGTTTCCTGGGTCGATTACCGCTTCGATAGAGTGCAAGTTCATCACGTCAAATCCGTAAACAACTGCCGCTTTGATAGCTTCTGTCGCAATTCCTTTTCCATGATATTCTGGTAAAAGCATGTAGCCAATTTCGGCCCGATAATTTTGAGGTTGAATGCGGTAATGTCCAATAATCCCAATTAATTTCGAGTCATCTTTTAGAGTAATTCCCCAATTAATTCCTTCATTCGCTTCTATTTTAGCATCAATCATAGCAACGTGTTCCAACGCCTCTTCGTTAGTTTTTACCAAGGGACGTGGAATGTAGCGCATGGTTTCCGGATTACCGCGCAGTTCCATAATTTGCGGGGCATCTGCTTTGTCAACGCGGCGTAAAAGCAATCTTGGAGTTTCAATATTTGGGAACGGATGAAAGTTAAAGGTAAGCATGATGTATATTTTGTTAATTTAAACAATTTCAATTTTGAATTCGTATTGATTGGCTGATTCAGGTGCTGCTACTTGAATTCCTTCTTTTTGTTCCAAATTTCCGCTGGTAGAAATAGTATCGGAATAGCCTAGCCACGGTTCCAAGCAAATAAAGGGCGCCTTGTTTTTGGTCCAAATTCCGAAGTTCTTAAAATCTTCAAAATGAAAATGCAACCTTGGCTTTTGATTTTCAAGAAGTGTAATTCTTTTGGATTGCAATTGTTTGAATACCAAGGCATCTTTTTCAAATAGGGAGTACGAAAGCGGTAATAAATTTTGGTTTGATGGAATCAAAACTTCCGTGTTGGATAGCAGATCATTTTCTAAAGGATAACTAACCAATGCCTCTGCTTTTTCAAAGGCAAGAGTATACTTTTCAAAGGCTTCAGGCAAGGCAAAAGCAGGATGACCACCAATAGAAAAGGGCAGTCTGACCTTAGAATTATTGATGATCCTATAGGAAATTGTGAGTGTTTTTTCGTCCAAAGTATACCAGATTTCCAATTCGAAATCAAAAGGGTACATTACTTTAGTAGTTTGATTCGCTGTTAATGAATAGACTACTTGAGCTTCTGATTGCGTTTTGATTTTAAATTCCATATCCCTAGCAAAGCCATGTCGGCTCATGGAATAGGATTGATTTTGATACCAGTATTCGTTATTTTTTAAAGTACCTACAATAGGAAATAAAACCGGCGAGTGCTTTCCCCAGAATTCGGGATTTCCCTCCCAAATGTATTCTTCGTTGTGCTTGTTTTTTAATGAAATTAATTCGGCACCTTGCGCGTCCAGTACTGCTGTAAGAATCGAATTGGATAGCGTTGTTTTCAAAAAGAGTTCTATTTATATTTTTTCAAATGTAGCAAAATTGCTTTTATTTTTATAGTTTCCTTTCGACAAACCAAAACCCTTATTTTTGTATCTTTACGGCTCAAAAAAATGTTCCTGTGAGTCAAATCAACAAGCTTAAAATATTAAATGATCCCATTTACGGATTCATTACCATTCCAAATCCTTTACTATACGACTTAATTCAACATCCTTATTTTCAGCGCTTACGAAGAATATCGCAGATGGGTATGTCGTATTTGGTTTATCCAGGAGCGCATCACACCCGATTTCACCACGCTTTAGGCTGCATGCACATGATGCAAAAAGCCATTGAAGTTTTGCGCTTTAAAGAAGTAGCTATTTCAAAAGAAGAAGAAAATGCCTTGCTTATTGCCATTTTATTGCACGACATTGGGCATGGTCCGTTTTCACATGCCATGGAACACAGCATTGTTGAAAACGTCAATCATGAAGCAATTTCCATGTTATTTATGGATGAATTGAATATCGCTTTCGACGGTAAATTAACTTTGGCTATCCGAATTTTCAAAGGCGAATACCATCGAAAATTTATGTTGCAATTGATATCAAGTCAATTGGATATGGATCGAATGGATTATTTGAAACGAGACAGTTTTTACACTGGAGTTGCGGAAGGTAATATCAATTCTGATCGTCTGATTCAAATGCTGAACGTAGTCGAAGATGTTTTGGTGATGGAAGAAAAAGCCATTTACTCGATTGAAAAATTCTTAATGGCCAGACGATTGATGTACTGGCAAGCGTATTTGCACAAAACGAGTTTGGTAGCCGAATTAATCTTAACCAAAGTTCTAAAGCGAGCCAAAGAATTAACCCTAAAAGGAACGGTTTTACCTTGCAGTGCGCCGTTGTATTTTTTTATGCAACATAAAATTGAATTGTCAGATTTTAATCAGGACGTATTGCATCAATTTGCTCAATTGGACGATTACGATATTGTCAGTGCCTTAAAAGCATGGCAAACGCACGATGATTTTATATTAAGTTCCTTGAGTAAAATGATCATTAATCGCGATTTGTTGAAAATTAAATTGAGTAGTGACAAGTTTCCAGTAGAAGAAATCCACGAACTTTTGGAGCGATTTTCTAAACTTCATTCGATATCACTTCAAGACGCTAGTTACTTTATTTTTAAAGGAAAAATTAAAAACCAAGCCTACAGTAAAGATGCCGAACCCATTCACATTTTGAAAAAGGACAAAACCATAGAAGACGTGGTAGAAGCATCTGATCAACTAAATTTGAAAGCCTTGTCAAAACCCGTTACGAAATATTACATTTGTTTCCCAAAACAACTGCTAGAAAATTAACATATAAAAGCTATTTTTTATATTTTTGTGCCCATGATACAAGCCAATCCATATTTTGGGGATGTTGAGAGAAAATTAAAAAGCGAGTTCCATCTTCAATCGGTGGAAAATACAATCGGATAAGATGAAATTCACAGCAGAGCAAATAGCAAGCATTTTAGAAGGCGAAGTAGTTGGGAATCCAAAGGCTGAAGTCGATAAATTGTCAAAAATCGAAGAAGGAACGAATGGCTCACTAACATTCTTATCGAATCCTAAATACGCACCTTACATTTATACCACACAAGCGACGATTACTATAGTTAACACTACTTTTGAACCGACCTCTGAAATCGCCACGACATTAATCAAGGTGGAAGATGCTTATTTGTCTTTCACTAAATTGTTGGCGTTTTACGATCAAGCGAAAAAAGATAGCAAAGTGGGTATTGAGCAGCCTTCTACGATTTCAAGTAGCGTTCGATATGGAGAAAACTTATATTTGGGCAGCTTTAGTTACATTGGGACGAATGTAATAATCGGAGACAATGTAAAAATTTACCCCAATTGTTTTATTGGTGACAATGTCACTTTGGGAAATAATGTGACCGTTTTTGCAGGGGCGAAAATATATTCCGAATCAATAATAGGAAACAAATGCGTGATTCATTCCGGTGCTATTATTGGCGCAGATGGTTTTGGGTTTGCACCTAATGCCGATGGATCGTATACTAAAATTCCTCAAATCGGAAATGTAATCATTGAAGATGAAGTAGATGTAGGTGCTTCCACAACTATTGATAGAGCCACTATGGGTTCCACCATCATTAGAAAAGGGGTGAAATTAGACAACCAAATTCAAATTGCGCACAATGTAGAAATTGGTGAAAATACCGTAATAGCTGCTCAAACTGGTGTTGCAGGTTCAACCAAAATTGGTAAAAATTGTATTATTGGAGGACAAGTTGGTTTTGCCGGTCATTTAATCATAGGTAATAACGTTCGCATACAGGCGCAATCTGGTGTCGGCAGAAATGTAAAAGACAACGAAGTGTTGCAAGGCAGTCCAGCATTTGGCTATAGTGATTATAGTAAATCCTATGTTCATTTTAGAAATTTGACTAAAATTGTAGCTGAATTAGAAGAAGTAAAAAAAACAATAAAAAAATAATTTAGTGATGGTGAAACAAAAAACCATAAAGAGCGAAGTTTCTCTTATTGGAGTGGGATTACACACTGGGAAAGAGGTGAAAATGACCTTCAAACCTGCTCCTGCAAACAACGGATATACCTTTGTACGTATTGATTTAGAGGGATGTCCTGTGATTGAAGCAGATGCTAATTATGTAGTCAATACACAACGAGGTACTAATTTGGAAAAATTGGGAGTGAAAATTCAAACTTCGGAGCATGTCTTGGCTGCTTTTGTAGGCTGTGATGTAGACAATGTCATTATCGAATTGGACGCCTCAGAACCACCAATAATGGATGGTTCTTCTAAGTTTTTCGTGGAAGCAATTGAAAAAGCTGGAATCGTGGAGCAAAATGAAAACCGTTCCGTTTACGTAGTGAAAGAAATCATTTCGTTTACCGATGAAGCAACTGGGAGTGAAATTTTGGTAATGCCAAGTGATGAATACCAAGTCACTACAATGGTTGACTTTGGAACTAAAGTAGTGGGAACTCAAAATGCAACATTAAAGCATTTATCAGATTTTAAAACCGAGATAGCCGATGCCAGAACGTTTAGTTTTCTTCACGAATTGGAAACGCTTTTAGATGAAGGGTTGATTAAAGGTGGCGATTTAAACAATGCCATAGTTTATGTCGACAAAGAGATTTCAGATAAAACCATGAACCATCTAAAAGTGGCTTTTGGAAAAGATAAAATCACCGTAAAACCAAATGGAATTCTAGATAACTTAACATTGCATTATCCGAATGAAGCGGCAAGACACAAATTATTAGATGTTATTGGTGATTTGGCATTGATTGGAACGCGAATTCAAGGAAAAATTATTGCTAATAAACCAGGTCATTATGTAAACACGCAGTTTGCAAAGAAAATGGCTAAAATGATTAAAATCGAGCAACGCAATCAGGTGCCTGTTTATGATTTGCATCAAGAACCTTTGATGGATATTCATAAAATTATGTCGATGTTGCCTCACAGACCACCGTTTTTGTTGGTGGATAAGATTTTCGAATTGTCAGAATCTCATGTTGTTGGGTTGAAAAATGTTACTATGAACGAACCTTTCTTCGTAGGTCATTTTCCTGACGCACCAGTAATGCCTGGAGTTCTTATTGTAGAAGCCATGGCACAAACCGGTGGAATTCTAGTGCTAAGTACGGTTCCGGATCCAGAAAACTATTTGACATTTTTCATGAAAATTGACAATGTGAAATTCAAGCACAAAGTGTTGCCCGGTGATACTTTAATTTTTAAATGTGATTTGATTAGCCCAATTCGAAGAGGAATTTGTCACATGCAAGCCAATGCTTACGCTAATGGAAAATTAGTGGCAGAAGCAGAACTGATGGCACAAATTGCAAGAAAACAGTAAAAAAAAAATAATCAATCAAAGGCGCATTTTTTAATGCGACTTCATTTTGACCAAATATTAAATAATATCATCAGCAAATGAATCAACCTTTAGCCTATGTTCATCCTGGGGCAAAAATTGCCAAAAATGTAGTCATCGAACCGTTTACCACTATTCACAACAATGTTATTATTGGTGATGGAACATGGATCGGATCGAACGTAACCATTATGGAAGGTGCCAGAATTGGAAAAAATTGTAATATATTTCCCGGTGCAGTAATCTCTGCCGTTCCTCAAGATTTAAAATTTGGTGGCGAAGATTCGCTAGCTATTATTGGCGACAATTGTACTATTAGAGAATGCGTAACCATTAACCGAGGAACTATTGCTTCGGGACAAACTACGCTTGGAAACAACTGTCTAGTAATGGCCACAGCGCATATTGCACACGATTGCCATATTGGTGACAATGCAATTATTGTAAATGGCGTAGCGTTAGCCGGACATGTTACTATTGGCAATTTTGCCATTATTGGCGGTTTGGCGGCAATTCATCAATTTATTCATGTAGGAGATCATGCAATGGTTTCTGGCGGTTCGTTAGTTCGAAAAGATGTGCCACCTTATACAAAAGCGGCAAAAGAACCGTTGTCTTACGTAGGAATCAACTCTGTTGGTTTGCGAAGAAGAGGTTTTAGCACGGATAAAATTAGAGAGATTCAAGATATTTATAGAATCTTATACCAAAAAAATTACAATACTTCTCAAGCGGTAAGTATTATTGAAGCGGAAATGGAAGCCACTCCCGAACGAGATGAAATTTTAGATTTTATCAGAAACTCGTCTCGTGGAATCATGAAAGGCTATTCCGGAAATTACTAAATACACAAGAATCACAACGGTTATCCAAAAACCAAATTAACAAATAATCAAAATCACATATAATGGCATCTACTTCAGATATTAAAAACGGATTGTGCATCAAATACAACAATGACATTTACAAAATTATTGAATTTCTTCATGTTAAACCAGGTAAAGGCCCAGCTTTCGTAAGAACCAAATTGAAAAGTTTAACTAATGGTAAAGTACTGGACAACACTTTTTCTGCCGGTCACAAAATCGAGGAAGTTCGTGTCGAAAATCATAAATTTCAATTCTTGTATCCAGAAGGCAATTTGTTTCATTTCATGAACGTAGAGTCATTTGAGCAAATTTCTTTGAACAAAGATATTTTAGATTCTCCGGAATTATTAAAAGAAGGTGAGAACGTAATGGTCAGTATTAATACCGAAACCGATTTGCCTTTATCAGTAGATATGCCTGCTTCTGTAGTTTTAGAAGTAACTTATGCAGAGCCAGGTGTGAAAGGAAATACAGCTACTAATGCTACGAAATCGGCAACAGTAGAAACTGGCGCAACCATCAACGTGCCTTTGTTTATTAACGAAGGTGATAAAATTAAGATTGATACGACTTCAGGAAATTACATGGAACGCGTTAAGTAAGACTCATTTATGAAATTTTCTAAAGTTCAAACTTTACAAGAAATTGCTCAATTGCTGCACTGCGATTACGTTGGCGATAGTTCTTTTCCGGTTTATGGTATGAATGAAATTCATGTCGTTGAAACCGGCGACATCGTTTTTGTAGACCATCCTAAATATTACGATAAAGCGTTACAATCCGCAGCAACCATTGTTTTGATTAATAAGAAAGTGGATTGTCCAGAAGGGAAAGCGTTGTTAATTTCAGATGATCCTTTTAGAGATTTCAATACTTTAACTCGCCATTTCCGACCTTTTCAAGCTTCTAATGTAAGCATCTCAGCTTCAGCTAAAATAGGAGAAGGTACCATCATTCAGCCCAATACATTCGTTGGCAATCATGTTGCAATTGGAAAGAACTGTTTGATCCATTCCAATGTTGCGATTTACGACAATACCATTATCGGTGACAATGTTATTATTCACGCTGGAACCGTTTTGGGAGGCGATGCTTTTTACTATAAAAAACGTCCAGAAGGTTTTGATCAATTGCTATCGTGCGGAAGAGTGGTCATCGAAAATAATGTAGGCATTGGTGCGCTTTGTACTATCGATAAAGGCGTAACAGGTGATACAACAATTGGTGAAGGGACTAAAATAGATAATCAAGTTCATGTGGGTCACGATACTATTATCGGAAAGAAATGTTTGATAGCATCCCAAACCGGAATTGCAGGTTGTGTCATCATTGAAGATGAAGTAACCATGTGGGGTCAAGTAGGAACGACTAGTGGAATTACCATAGGAACAAAAGCAGTGATTATGGGACAAACTGGAGTCACAAAATCAGTCGAAGGTGGAAAATCTTATTTTGGAACGCCAATAGAAGAATCCAGAGAGAAACTTAAGCAATTGGCTAATGTAAAGCGAATACCAGAAATTTTAAATAAATTAAAATAGTTATGTCATCCAAAAAATTGGTTCAAGAATTTTATAAATCGGATGCACTCATCAACAGTGACATTATGGATACTTTTTTGCATCCCGATGTTTTGTTAGATTGGAACAGCAGCAAAGGATTTATACAAATGAATCGCCACGAGATTTTAGCTTTAGCAGGTGAATTGGGCAAAGCTTACGTTCGTTCCAAAGCCCGAATTAGTCATCTTGTCAAAGAGGGTGATTCTATTGCTGTTCGTTATTCACACTACATCAAAACGGTTGAAAACCCAAGAGAGGAAATGTTGTTAGCGCATTTTATGGTAATCTGGGAAATTAAAGACGGCAAATTATTTAGAGGTTTTCAGATGAGTCAATTCTCGTAATTTTAATCAAAATAAAATATAAAAATAGCCGTCAAAACCTTACTTTTGCATAGCAATTCAAAAATTTACAAAATAGATATATCATGAGTGTTTTAGTTAACAAAGATTCCAAAATAATTGTTCAAGGTTTTACAGGAAGTGAAGGTACTTTTCACGCGTCTCAAATGATAGAATACGGAACCAATGTAGTAGGTGGTGTAACTCCAGGAAAAGGGGGAACCCGCCATTTAGAGCGTCCAGTTTTCAATACAGTTCAAGATGCTGTAGACCAAGCGGGTGCAGATACTACCATCATTTTTGTACCACCTGCTTTTGCTGCCGACGCCATCATGGAAGCGGCCGATGCTGGAATCAAAGTGATTATTACGATTACGGAAGGAATTCCAGTAGCCGACATGATTAAAGCGAATGAATATATCAAAGAAAGAAACTGCACACTAATCGGACCTAACTGTCCAGGTGTCATTACGCCAGGAGAAGCTAAGGTTGGAATTATGCCTGGGTTTGTGTTCAAAAAAGGAAATGTGGGAATCGTTTCTAAATCAGGAACCTTAACTTATGAAGCTGCGGATCAAGTAGTGAAACAAGGAATGGGAATTACAACTGCGATTGGTATTGGTGGCGATCCAATTATTGGAACTACAACTAAAGTAGCGATTGAAATGTTGATGAACGATCCTGAAACCAAATGCATCGTAATGATTGGTGAAATTGGAGGTCAGTTAGAAGCTGATGCTGCGAAATGGATTAAGGCTGATGGAAATCGTAAGCCGGTAGTTGGATTTATTGCTGGTGAAACCGCTCCGAAAGGAAGAACTATGGGACATGCTGGTGCTATTGTTGGTGGATCAGATGATACTGCTGAAGCTAAAAAAAGAATCATGAGAGAATGTGGCATTCACGTAGTAGACTCTCCTGCAGAAATAGGAAAAAAAGTAAAAGAAATTATGGGATAATGAATCCCGAATACTACAAAAGATACCTCACGGTTTCGTGGGGTATTTTTTTTAATACCAATAAAATATATGTGTAAAGAATTAACAAAGTTTAAAACCAACAATCATTTCAACTTTACGGTTGATAATAGTTTAGAAGAAGTTTGCAATGCCTCCGAAAACGGAAGCGGAGTATTCCTAGTGTATCAAGTAGATGGCGAAGAAAAAGAATTGATCATGGTAGGCTCTACTGGAACGATTCAAAACGACGGATCTTTGAAAAGCAAGAATGGCGGACTTTACGACAAAATTGTCAATGGACACCAATTTGCCAAAACCGGACGGAAGTATTCCTGGCCAGCCCAAATGAAAATTGAAAAGATCGACCGTTTAGAAGTGTATTGGTACGAGACTTTCAATGCCAAAAACAAATTCATTCCAACGTACGTGGAAGGATTGATTTTGCAGAAATTTTTAGATGAGAATGGAAAATTGCCAAGATGGAATGTGGCGTTTTAATTTCTGTGTTATTTTCTACAAAAAAACCTTCAAGATACTCTTGAAGGTTTTTTTATGAACTTAATTATTAAAATACTTCCGATCCCAAATTGCTGTATTGAAGTTTTTTCCCATCATAAAAAAGGCGTACATAAAAACGGCAACAATCGACTTAAACGCAAACAAAAAGATGATGATATTTGCCATCGGAACCGATTTACTTAAATTATTCTCTGGCGTGAGATAGGTGATGAGCAAGCTTACCACCAAACTAAACCAAACAAAATTTAACAAGTTTTTAAACGGTTTGACAAGCCATTTTCGAGTCGGAGTAATGTCGTTTCCCCACTTGTGTATCAAATAGTAATAATCGTTACCAATTGGCGCAAACAGTAATGGATCATCATAACTCAACAATTGGAAGGCTTTTGTGGGTGCCATAATTTTGAACCCTTCTAAAGTTGTGTCGTGCGATTTTTCTAAGGCATGTATTTTAGAAATAGCTTCTTCAGGAATTCCTTGTTTGAAAAAAGTACTATCTAAAAAACGCAAGCGATAGTCAACGCAAACTTCTCTGATTTGGACTAAGTGAAATATCTTGTTGGTTTCCAGTAAATCCAAGTCAAATGCGTTGGAGTTTGTGGAACTTTTCTCAGAAATGAATAGTTTGATGCGTTCTCGCTCTTGTTCATTTTCCTTCAAGAGGGCATCTACTTCTTCTAAAATATCCTGTTCCGTTTTGAATTTACTTCTCGATAAAAGCAATTCAGTTTCTAGAGTCTTCTTGTTTGTCAGCATCTTCAGCGGGTTTTAATAATTAGCACTGCTCATCGCTAGCACAATTTGAAAGTACTAAAAATAACTACAAGCCCCTAAAAAAGGCATTATTTTTTTGAGGGTTAGGCGTTTAAACTTATGTTAAACTTTTAAATGGAACAATTGAAAAACTCAACAATCTTAACTGTATTATCAACTACAGTAACCGTGTAGGAATTTGTTGCCGTTGTAAATCCATTTTGGGTAGTAATTTGAACCGTATAAGTCCCGTTCGAAATTCCAGAAAAAAAGATGTTCCCATTAGCATCTGTTGTAGCGGTTCGAATAACAGTATTACTGCTATCTCGTACTTTCACAATCCAGTCTTTACCCAATTGATCCGTACTATCAAAGATGGCATTGCAATTCAAATCAATAATATTTAAGATACTGATGGTATTGTTTTCACAACAGCCATTGGTATTGTTGGAAATGGCCAAATCGCCGTCGGTCGTAACCAGATTTCCAACCATTGAAAAACCTAAAACCACACTATTGATATTGGCTAAGTAGGCTCTAATACTATAACTTCCAGCATTTAATTCTAGTCCAGTTTCACTCCAATTTAGAGGTAGTGCATTGTAAATAAATAGGCTGCTGGTGCTTACTGTAGTATTTGTACTATTGTTGATCAACTCCATATATATTTGATCATCACCTTTAAAGTTGAAACTAAAATCCACGTGAGTATCTTTCAGCACGCAAAAAGAACGTTCAAAAACATAGGGAATAATTTTTCCTTCTGAATTAGTAGCATTGTTGCAGCCAAAACTCCCATTAGTACCTAAATCCATTGGGGCTAAAGTCGTTGCGCCCTCTTGATTTACCCACACGCCAACGCCGAAATTCCCATAATTTACAGCATAAGCGCTTCCATTAATGGAGGTCACCACTGGATTTCCATCACAAAATAACAACGGGGGATTATTCAGTACTTTCCAGTAAGTATCGGTAACTCCAAGTCCGGGTGAAATTAACACACCGTCAGCACCAACTCCTGTACTCATATTCAAATCGGATTTCAAAACACAACCAACTGGAATTATTGGAGTAGTTGCCACAGCCGTATAACCGCATCCTTTGTCTTCTTCACCACAAGAAAAGCTGCAGATGAAAAGGGCATAAAGCGTCATTTTCATAACGCTAATAATGTTCTTTCTATTTTTTGATTTCGATAAAGATGTCAATTTTAATACTTTCATGGAAAGTGTATTTGATGTTTTTTATTGTTTCTTTTCTGGACAAATTACTTTCATTTCGGTTCTTCTGTTGAGCTGGTGTTGTTCCTCGGTACAATTAATTCCGTCCGCACATTCGTTCAATAATTTAGATTCTCCATATCCCACGCCTTTCAATCTTTCTCTTGCAATACCTTGTGATACCATGTAATCTACAGCCGCATTGGCTCTGTTTTGAGACAACGTTTGATTGTACTCATTGGAAGCGCGCGAATCGGTGTGTGATGAAACTTCTACTTTAACGCCAGGATTGTCTACCATGAATTGCACTAATCGATTCAATTCTTTTTTGGATTCTTCCCGAATAAAGTATTTGTCCAAATCGTATAAAATATTTTTTAGGGCAATGGCTTTTCCACAATCGGCTTCTTCCAGACATAGTTTCACTTTGACAAAAAGGGTTACATTTCGGTCGTAATCCTGTGAAGAGATGGTTTCGGTTTGTGAAAAGTAGTTTTCTTTTTTTCCGTAAAGTAAGTACTTCGATTTTGTTTTAATTGGAAAAGTAAAATGCCCTATGGAATCGGTGATCGTTGTTTTTTCTTCCGAACCAACAGCATTTTTCAGAGTAACAGTAACATTTCCAATGGGTGTAGTTGTATTACAAACTACAGCTGATCCTACTAATATAAGGTTCAAATCGGCAAAAATAATTTCTTTTTGAAGGGTTACGCCTGGTTTTAATTCGGACTTTTTTATTGTAGTTGGTTCAAAAGCAATTGAATTTAAAGCTCCTTCAATGGCATAATTATCTGGTGGTACATTATCAAAAACTACAACACCGAAGCTATTGGTTCTTGCAGTTTTGATTACATTTCCTTGAGTATCTTTTACTACTACATCAGTATTTGGTAATAGTTCTTTAGTGAATTTGTCACGAGCCCTTACAGTTAAAGGATATTGAATACAGTCATCTATTTTCTTAACATCAGATTGGGAAGGTATTTTGAAGGCCACTCCTATAAAAATACCTTCGGAAAAAATATCGCAATGGCAAGATTCTTTTCGGGTATTAATCGGGTTATTTAAAAGGTTAGTTTCCCCAGTGGATGCGTTTTGACTAGAAGTTTGATAGGCAGCAGAGAATCCTAAGCTCTTATCTAGATCTTCTTTTGCGTCAAAATGCTTTAGGTAGTAGACGCCGAGTTGTAGTCCCCATCGCTTTGCAAAAAAATAAGTAAATCGGACTTGCCCTTTTGCTGAAAGAACGGAGTTAATAGTGTAGCCCGAATGATAATTCAACATTTGACGCGAAGGTGAAGTGTTTTCAGTTAGTTGGGTTTCGCCGCCCGAAACAGAGCCATACCCAATCCTGGTATTGAGTTCCGCTGTGAATTTTCCGGTTTTAGTTTGGTATTTAAAACTGGGACCAATGCCATAAAAAGTTCTAGTGATTGAGGTTTCCGAGTTATTAAAAGTAGTCAGTGGAAGAGACGTAGCATTGTTTAATTTTGTGATTGGATACAAATTTTTAGGAGTATTGCTGATGTAATCGAAATCGGCACCAAGGCCAATCCAATTCCAGTAGTAATCTAAAGAAATACCTAATTCTAAGCCACTTTTATAGCTAATATAGGGTGTGTTATTGCTGTATGTTGGGAAGTCGTAACCAATTCGCGGTGCTATTTGAAAATAGTTCTTACTAACAATGGATTCTTGTGCAACAATGTTAAAAGAGAGAAGATAGATTACTACTAGCAATAGAGAACCAATTTTTTTCATGCCCATTTTTTTAGTCAATTTTGATTGGATCGTTAAGATTTTGAAAATTACAAGATAAAATTTGTTTTTATTAACGCTTGCTCTAAAATAATAAACCCTGCAAATCTTACAGGGTTTATTTAGTAATTGCTAGTTCTGAATGAGTAACTACCTATTTTGAGTGAGAAGATGAATTTATTTCAAACTTCCTACCATTTCTTCTGGTTTTACCCAAGCATCAAAATCTTCTGAGGTTACATAACCCAAACGCATCGCTTCTTCTTTTAAAGTCGTGCCGTTTTTATGGGCGGTTTGCGCAATTTCAGCCGATTTGTAATAGCCGATTTTTGTATTTAAAGCGGTGACCAACATCAAAGAATTATCCACCAACTCTTTAATACGTTTGTAATTTGGTTCAATGCCTCTAGCGCAATGTTCTTCAAAAGACAAGCAAGCATCGCCTAACAAACGTGCTGATTGCAAGAAATTGGCTGCCATGACAGGTTTGAATACGTTCAATTCATAATGTCCTTGCATGCCACCGATGGAAATGGCCACATCGTTTCCGATTACTTGAGCGCAAACCATGGTTAAGGCTTCACATTGTGTTGGATTTACTTTTCCAGGCATGATGGAAGAACCCGGTTCGTTTTCGGGAATTAGGATTTCTCCAATTCCAGAACGCGGTCCTGACGCTAGCATTCTCACATCATTCGCAATTTTATTTAATGAAACCGCTAATTGTTTTAGGGCACCATGACTTTCTACGATGGCGTCGTGCGAGGCCAAAGCTTCGAATTTGTTAGGAGCAGTCACAAAAGGATGTCCAGTAAATTTTGCAATGTATTCGGCTACTTTTACATCGTAACCGTCGGGTGTGTTTAGGCCAGTTCCTACGGCTGTTCCGCCTAAAGCAACTTCTGATAGGTGAGATAATGTATTTTTTACAGCTTTGATACCATAATTTAATTGCGCCACATATCCTGAAATTTCTTGGCCTAAAGTTAAAGGCGTTGCATCCATTAAATGGGTACGGCCAATTTTTACTACGTTTTTAAACTCTACTGCTTTAGCATGCAACGTATCGCGCAGTTTTTCAACACCAGGAATCGTAGTTTCTACTGCGGCTTTGTAGGCGGCGATGTGCATTCCGGTTGGGAAGGTATCGTTAGACGATTGTGATTTGTTGACATCGTCGTTTGCTTTTACAACGGGTTCGCCTTCGCCAATTTTGAAACCGGCTAACACTTGAGCGCGATTGGCAATGACTTCGTTAACGTTCATATTGCTTTGCGTTCCGGAACCAGTTTGCCAGATGACTAATGGAAATTGGTCAGCTAACTTTCCAGCTAAGATTTCGTCGCAAACGGTGGCGATGGCATCGCGTTTTTCGGTAGATAAGACTCCTAAATCGCAATTGGCGTACGCTGCTGCTTTCTTAAGATACGCAAATCCTTCGATGATTTCTCTGGGCATTGATGCGGATGGTCCGATTTTGAAGTTGTTTCTAGAACGTTCGGTTTGTGCACCCCAGTATTTGTCGGCAGGGACTTGCACTTCACCCATGGTGTCTTTTTCGATTCTGAATTCCATTTTGAATGTATTTATTTGTGTGTATGGTTGTTCGGTTCCTGAAATGCCTAGCCCCGATAGCAGTGGAAATCTCCCGGTTTTTAGAAAAATAGATTGCTAAATCTAATTTTTCTAAAAACCGGGAATTGCAACGGATAGCGGGAAATAGCTCCTCGAAAACAATATCTAAAGAAGCGCTAAAAGGCACACAAATTTACGGATAAATACTATTTTATAAAAATTGATTTGGATTTAATTGGTGAGAAAAAATAATAAACTTACATTTGCGTATAATTTGAAAAAACTCCAAAAACATGTTTGCATTTTCACAGTATTTAGGCTTCTTACTTTTCTTAACCGTACTTACTATAGGATTTTGGTTGATGTTTTTTTTAGTAGCTTTTGTCCAATATTGGGTCGGAGGTGCTTTATATGAAATGTACAAAGAAAGAAAAGCGAAAAAAGAACAATCTGCTTAATTAGATTGTATAAAAAAAGGAACTTCTATGAGTTCCTTTTTTTTTATGCTTATCCTTGAAAGTCGTCGTTGCCTTCGTTGGTTTTCTGCGGTTTCTCGCGTTCTGATTTTTGTTTGTTGAATCGGTACGTGAATGAAAGTGTGAATTGGCGTTGTCTCCATTGCATTTCGCTGTAGGAGTTGAAGTTTACTGAATTCACATCATTGATTCTTTTTCTAGAATTGAATACGTCGCTAATGTTGAATGCGATCGTTCCTTTTTCTTTTAACACATCTTTGCTTATGGCCATATTCATACTTCCATTGGCTTTGTTGTTTCCTTGCGCCACTTTTTGTGCGGCATTGTACGTTCCGTTCATTTGGAAATCGACTTTGTAAGGCAGATTAATTTTGGTAGTTACTCGGGAGAACCAAGTCGAAGAGGAATTGTTAAACGAAATCGTTTGTACGTCGCCTGTGGTTTTGGTATACGTGTAACTTCCATCAGTTTTGTTGCCGTAATAGTTGAAGTTTCCATTCAATTTTAGCCATTTGTAGGGTGAATAATTTAAGGTGAATTCAAATCCTAATTTGTTATCTGTTGCCAAATTGAATGGCGTGTTGATGATTACTGGAACGTTGTTGATTAAGTCGCCACGCTCTTTTCGAACCACTTGAAATGAATTGGTAGTGTTATTAATGTAGAACGAAGTACTTAAGGTGACTTTGTTCCATTTGGTCAAAAAGCCAAGGTCATAAGCATCGCTTAAAGCCGGATTCAAATTTGGATTTCCTTGAAACAAGTTGATGTTGCTGGAATAGGATGAAAACGGATTGATGAAACGGTCTCTAGGTCGCGTGATTCTTTTGCTATAATTCAACGACATGCTGGTGCCTTCATTGAATTCATAAGTTAGAAAAGCACTTGGGAAGAAGTTGTTGTATTGTTTAGTAGTGAAAATTTGACTGGTTAATTGATTGATCTTTATTTTAGAATCTTCAAATCTGAGTCCCACTAAAAGGGAAAATTTATTGATTTTAGTGCCAACTTGGGAATAAAAAGCATTGACATTTTCTTTGTATTCTAGGGAATTGGTATATTGGGTGTTGATGGTATAGTCCGTACTTCCACTGCGAATTTCTTCAACTTTGTAATCGGTTAGTAAAGTGGAATAATTGCCTTTGAAACCAGCCTCCAACTGGCTCTTTTTTCCAAAAGGTAAAACGTAATCGGTTTGGATTAAATTTCGATTTTGCTTTTGCTTATTATTTGTTTTTTCATTCGAATTTACAACGTATATCGGAATAATATTACTACCGGTAATTTTTGAATTTTCTAAATCGGTATCTACTGAAAACGCTCCATCGATGGTTAATTTGTGACCGTCTCTCTTGAATTTTTTGATGAAATTGGTGGTGTATTCTACGTCTTGGGAAGAACGATTTAGCGCATTGTAGCGTTGTCTTTTTTCGAAAGCCCCTGTAGGATAATACGTTGAATAGACCACATTTTCAGGGTTTCCACCATTGTTCTTACGTAACGAAAGCGTGTTGGTCCAAGAGCTCGATTTGTCGAGATACAATTCCATTCCGAAGTTCCCATTAAAGCCTTCACGGAATCGATTGTTTTTGCGGCGTTCTTCCACATAGGAAGTTAGCTCGCGATTGTCATTAAAGTTCGTTTGATTGATTTTGGTATTCCCGGGTCCACGGCTCTTAGAGTAACCAAGCGTCGTAAAAAAGTTAGCCATTTCATTCTTGACATTCACATTTCCGGAAAGACCAGTGTTTTCAGGAGAACCTGCGGATGCGATGACACTGCCGTTAACGCCTTGATTTTTTCCCCGTTTTAAAATGATGTTCAAAATACCACCGCCACCTTCGGCATCATAACGAGCAGAGGGGTTGGTGATGACTTCTACTTTATCAATGGCATCGGCCGGAATCAATCGTAAAGCATCAGCAACATTAATCGCGTTTGTTGGTTTTCCGTCAATAAGAATGCGCACGTTGTCGTTGCCACGAAGGCTTACATTTCCCTCTACATCAACGGTTACGGATGGAATATTATCCAGAACATCGCTCACGGTGCCGCCTTTAACCATTAAATCTTGGCCCACAGCATATACTTTTTTATCTAGTTTGAGTTCGATGCTGGTTTTTTCGGCGCGTACTTCTACTTGTTGCAATTGAGTAGCATCTTCGTCTAAAGTAATAACGCCAAGGCTTGTATTTTCAAATAGCTTTTTATCTTTGATGATCGTAGGCTTGAACGAAATGAATTCGGCTTTGATAGTGTAGATTCCAGGGGTAATATCCACATCAAATTCGCCTTTAGCATTGGTAATGCCACCACCAATGATTTTCGGGTCTTTGGAATTGATCAAAGTGATGGTCGCGTATTCTAAAGGTTGCTTGCTTACCGTTTCAATAATCGTTCCGGTAATTTTTATTTTTTTAGACTTGAAATTCGTTTGAGCGTTCGCTAATAGGGAAAAGAGAAGAATGGTAAAAGAGAGTAATGATCGGTTCATCAAGGATTGTGGTTTTGAATTTAAGAATGTAAATTTACTATTTGAAAAACATTGCATTCATAATCCTATGTTAAATGATGTCATTTGCTTTGTCAAAAGGTCTTGCAATCACTGCTTTTTCACCATTTATGACAATAGGCCTTTCTATGAGGATCGGGTTGGAGGCCATGGCTTGAATAATTTCTGCGTCGGATAACACTTTGTTTTTAAAAATGTCGATCCATATTTTTTCCTTTTGCCGCACCAATGCGATGGGTCTGATATGGAGTTTTCGGATAATATCCGTTAATTCAGCCACGGAAGGAGGGTTTTCGAGGTACTTAATAGTTTGAAATTCTTTTCCAGACTCTTCTACAAAAAGTAGACAAGCTCTTGATTTTCCGCATCTTGGATTGTGGTAAATTTCTATCATAACAACTATTTTATTTTTTACAAAGGAATTAATTTAAATTTTAAAAATTACACTAAATTAGGCGAAAGTATCGCAGACAAAGCGCATGCGTACTATTCACTAAAAAGACAGTAATGTTTGTAGAACAAGGAATTCACTCTGAAAATAGGTTTTGGAAATATATAGTAGGATCTATTTTGATTATTTTAGCTTCTACCATTGGTCAGATTCCATTACTTGGCGCGGTTCTAGTGAAATCTTTTTCAGAGGGTAACGGATTTCCTACGGATTCTAATGACTTGATGAAAGTGTTAGACTCGAATCTGACTTTATTTCTAATTATGTTGTCATTTGCTTTTGCTATTGGCGGGATTTATTTGGTCGTAAGATATTTACACCACCAATCTTTGTTGTCCATTGTTTCCATAAGAAGGAAATTAGATTGGAATCGCTTCTGGTTTTCTTTTTTACTTTGGACCTTATTTACGGTAGTTTCTACGATTTTGATGTATTTCATGACACCACAAGATTTTGTTATGAATTTTAAACCGATTCCATTTTTGATTCTATTTGTGGTGGCAACGGTAATGATTCCAATTCAAACTACTTGTGAAGAACTTGTTTTTCGTGGGTACTTAATGCAAGGATTTGGTAACTTGGCCCTAAACAAATGGTTTCCTTTAGTAATGACTTCCGTGATTTTTGGATCGATGCATATTTTTAATCCAGAAGTGGATAAAATGGGTTATGTCATCTTGGTTTATTATATAGGAACAGGATTTTTGCTCGGAATTATGACGCTAATGGATGAAGGCATGGAATTGTCGTTAGGATTCCACGCTGCGAACAATTTAGTCGGAGCTTTGCTAGTTACCTCAGATTGGTCGGTTTTTCAAACCCATTCGATTTTGAAAGATGTTTCCACCCCAACGGCCGGTTTTGATGTAATTTTACCAGTGATTATTGTATATCCCTTACTTTTATTTATCTTTAGTAAAAAATACAAGTGGGTGGATTGGAAGGAGAAATTAGCCGGAAACATTACGATCAATACAAATTCAACACCAACAGAAATATTAGAAAATTATGAGTAGTCCTACTTATCACAACGTGCACAACAGTTTCAAACTAGACGGGTTTCATTTAAACAAAGAAGATTTATGCCGCGTAGCTTATAGCTTTATCAAAGAAGGAGAAGATTTTGAAAAACCAGTTGGCGATTTTCTTTTGGATTGGTTTGATGACAATACCTATATCGACATGCAAACCTCAGGATCTACAGGCGTGCCTAAGATGATCCGAATTTCAAAGCAAGCCATGGTGGAATCGGCCATCGCTACAGGAGATTTTTTTGACATTCATCCAGGCGATAAAGTGCTGCAATGCCTTCCTGTTAAATACATAGCGGGAAAATTAATGTTTATTAGAGCGTTTATTTTAGGCTTGGAAATGGATTTTGTAGCACCAAATTCAACGCCATTGTATAACAATGATACAGTGTATGATTTCATTGCAATGGTTCCGTTGCAGGCCAAACATTCTTTGACCGAATTGAAGAATGTGAAAAAACTAATTATTGGTGGCTCCATGATTAGCAAATCTTTAGAAAGACAATTATTAAAATTGCCAACGGAAGTATACGAAACGTACGGAATGACCGAAACCATTACGCACATCGCTGCGAAGAGAATAGGGGAAAAGGCGTTTACCGTTTTGCCGAATGTTACGATTTCATACGATGACCGCAATTGTTTGGTAATTCATGCTCCTAGAATATCGGAAGAAATTATTGTAACGAATGATTTGGTGGAATTGGTAAATGAAAATCAGTTTGTCTTCATAGGTAGGTTCGACAACATCATCAATAGTGGCGGAATTAAATTAATCCCAGAACAAATTGAAGCCAAACTTTCCGGCAAAATTGAATCTCGTTATTTTGTTGCAGGCAAACCAGACGAGGAATTAGGAGAAAAATTAATTCTGATTATTGAAGGTGAAAAACACGATTTGGATTCGGTAGTTTTTGAAGAATTAGATAAATATGAAAAACCGAAAGAGATTCATTTTATGACCAAATTTGTAGAAACAGAAAATGGTAAGATAAGAAGAAAAGAGACAATAGAATTAGTTTAACAAAAAAACGCACTAAATATACTTAGTGCGTTTTCTTATTTTGAAGAAGTTACTTTTCCATTTTAAAATAATAATCTGCTGAATGTTTTCCTCCTCCATAAAAAACGAAAAAGACGCTAATCCCGAAGGTTGCTGTGGCGAGGATAAGATTGTTGCCATCCATGTTTCCAAAGAAATTAATCAATACAGCACCCAATAGAATAGGAAGTTGTGCAATAATTGCCCATCTTGTTAATAGTCCGAAAGCAATCATGATGCCACCCATAATATGTGCAGCTGCAATATAATGAAAGGTTAGCATGCCGCCCATGAAGTTGCTTACTGGTGCAATCATGTCTTCAAAAGCGCGACTATTAGTAATAAACGAAATTCCTTTTATCACCAGAAAACCCCCCAATGCTATTCGCAAGATATCTAGCGAATAATAGGTGTGAGCATTGGCCCACTTGTTCATTTTTTTTACGTTATCCATAGTAGTTAGTTTTTAAAGTTAAGACTAAGTTACTAGATATTAACGAAATAGGGTTTAATTTTATTGCAAAAAAAATGACCAATTCAAATGACTATACACAAATTCTTAATTGACCAAGCATTAATCAACTAATACTTTGTAGCAGTTATTAAGAAATGGTCTTTCAGGACGGTAACGTCTTTCAGTTTTTTAATCTTTAAAGATGATTTTTGCCATTTTATAGTAGGTTCTAAGCGAACTATTTTCCCTTTAATTCTTATATCAACTGGCATATTGAAATCTGTGGTGTGGCTTCTCCACCGATATTCCAAAATTCCTTTACTGACTTTTAGATCAAGTGAAGGAATGCCGACATACCGCAAATATTCATTAAAAATGGGCGTTAGGTTTTTTCCGGTTTGCTGGTTGAAAAAAGCAATTACAGTTTCGGTATCAATAATCTGATGGCGGAATTTTTGAGCATAATTCACTAGCAATTGCCACCATTTACTATCATCATTTACTACATGACGAAGTGTATTTAATAATAAGGCTCCTTTAGGATACATATCGCCTGAACCTTCTTTATTAACACCATAGGGACCAATTAATGGCGAGTCGTTTCGGATGTTTTGTTGCATTCCGTTGATATATTGCATGGCTTTGTCATATCCGTATTGGCATTCTACGAAAACTACTTCTGTATACATAGTAAAGCCTTCGTGAATCCACATGTCGGCAATATCTTTCGAGGTAATACTATTTCCAAACCATTCGTGTCCGCTTTCGTGGATGATTATATAATCGAATAACATTCCGATTCCGGTACCTGATAAATCACCACCTCGATATCCATTTACATATTCATTGCCATAAGCTACAGCACTTTGATGCTCCATACCTAAATAAGGCGTTTCCACTAACTTATAGCCATCCTCGGCGAAAGGGTACGCTCCAAACTTGCTCTGAAAACAATCCAACATAGATTTTGCTTGTTCGAATTGCACTTTGGCCTTCGCTTCATTTTCCCGAAGTACATAATAATTTAAGTCGAGTCCTTTATAGGTTTCTCCAAAGTGAACATAATCACCAATGTTCACCGTGATGTCGTAATTGTTGATTGGATTTTTCACTTCCCAATCCCAGCGCGTGTAGCCATTTCTTAAGTCCTCTTGCCCGATTAAACGACCATTCGAAACATTCATCAAACCATTCGGCACCGCGACTTTAATGGTTGCCCCATTGTCGGGCTCATCGGTTTGTGAGTCTTTGCACGGATACCATAAACTAGCTCCCGTTCCTTGAACGGCGACGGCTACCCAATCCTTTCCAGCAGTGTCTTTTTTGAAAACAAAACCACCATCCCAAGGAGCTCGTTTTGCTATTATTGGTTTTCCAGAATAATAAAAGCGAATTTTTTGTTCCGTACCTTTAGCTAAATCCATAGGAAAGTTTAAGAAAACTGCATCGAATTCTCTTTTGTAAGTAAGCTTTTTTTGATTCAGTATGATGCTGTCGATACCCATGTTTTCGAACAAATCCAATTGAATCTTCCTTGTATTTTCGACTACTTTGAATGTGATGTCGTTATAGCCCACAATAAATTTTTCGGTTGGATTGATCTTTATGCTTACATCGTATCGCAACACATCGTAGCATGTTCTTTCAAACCGCAAACCGCCGTGAAGGGAATCTTTTCTAGTAAAGGATTCTTGAGCGGAGCCAATGTTATGAACAACAAGGAGTACGAACAACAAAATACTTTTTTTCATAGGATTGATTTAACTTCTATTTTACGTAGCAAAAATGATGTTGTGATTAGACTTTTATACTTGAATCACACCGAGATTAAATTTCTTTTCAATAGGGGCGTGGTTGGCGGCTTCAATTCCCATAGAGATCCAGGTTCGGGTTTCCAAAGGATCAATGATGGCATCTGTCCACAATCTTGAAGCGGCGTAATAAGGCGAAACTTGCGCATCATAGCGCGCTTTAATTTTGTCAAAAAGCTCTTTTTCTTTTTGTTCATCTACTATTTCACCTTTCGCTTTTAAGGACGAAGCTTCAATTTGCATGAGCACTTTAGCGGCTTGAGTACCACCCATCACGGCTAATTCCGCGCTAGGCCAAGCAAATATTAATCGAGGATCGTAAGCCTTTCCGCACATGGCATAATTACCAGCTCCGTAGGAATTTCCTATGATGACAGTAAATTTCGGAACCACCGAATTCGATACGGCATTAACCATCTTAGCACCATCTTTAATAATACCGCCATGTTCCGATTTGGATCCGACCATAAAACCTGTCACATCTTGAAGGAATACCAACGGAATTTTCTTTTGATTGCAGTTGGCAATAAAACGTGTCGCTTTATCTGCCGAGTCTGAATATATGGCACCTCCAAATTGCATTTCGCCTTTGGCAGTCTTTACGATTTTCCTTTGATTAGCGATGATTCCGACAGCCCAACCGTCAATTCTTGCGTAGGCTGTAATTAATGTTTTACCATAGCCCGCCTTGTATTCATCCATTTCGGAATTGTCGACCAATCGGTTGATGATTTCATACATATCGTATTGATCCGCACGAGATTTCGGAAGGATACCATAAATATCTTCTTCTTTGAGTGCTGGTTTCAATGGCTTTTCTCTATTGAATCCCGCTTTATCATAATCCCCAATTTTGCCAACAATACTTTTGATTCGATCCAAGGCATCTTTATCGTCTTTGGCTTTATAATCCGTAACTCCTGAAATTTCGCAATGCGTTGTGGCTCCGCCAAGGGTTTCATTGTCTATAGTTTCTCCGATTGCGGCTTTCACCAAATAACTTCCCGCTAAGAAGATACTACCTGTTTTGTCTACAATCAGGGCTTCATCGCTCATGATGGGCAAATAGGCACCGCCAGCAACGCAACTTCCCATTACGGCAGCAATTTGCGTAATTCCCATACTCGACATGATCGCATTGTTGCGAAAAATTCTGCCAAAATGTTCTTTGTCTGGAAATATTTCATCTTGCAAGGGTAAATAGACTCCGGCGCTGTCTACCAAATAAATGATTGGCAACCGATTCTCGATGGCAATTTCTTGAGCGCGCAAATTCTTTTTTCCTGTAATTGGAAACCAAGCGCCTGCTTTTACAGTGGCATCATTAGCCACTACAATACATTGTTTTCCTTTGATATATCCGATTTTTATCACAACACCACCGGAAGGGCAGCCTCCGTGTTCGGCATACATTCCGTCTCCAACAAAAGCGCCAATTTCGATCGATTTTGCTTTTGGATCTAGTAAATAATCGATTCGTTCCCGAGCGGTCATTTTGCCTTCGGCATGCAATTTTTCGATTCGTTTTTCACCGCCACCTAGTTTTACTTTTGCAAAACGTTGTTTTAAATCGGAGGCTAAAAGTTTGTTGTGATCTTCGTTTTTGTTGAAGTTGATGTCCATAGAATTTGATTTCTGTTGCCGCTAAAAAAGGATTATAATGAATTACGATTTAGTTTCGTATTTTTGAAGGGCTAAAGTACGAAAACGATTGAAATAAAAACAAGTTTCAAAATCGGAATCCGCAGTTTTCGTTTCACTTTTAGATGGAAAGTTAATATTAGCTTAACATTAGAAGTTTACTTTTGCAACTTAAATAGACCACAATGACATTAAACAGTATTTTCCAGTTTTTGGTACCAAAAGATAAAAAGTTCTTTCCATTATTTGAACAAGCCTCTACTAATTTAATTGTGTTAGCCGAAACCCTTCATGAAGCGGTGAATGCTCCAAAGGAACAGCGGGAGGAATACTATGTGAAAATTGAGGAATTGGAAGCCAGAATTGAAGAAATCACTCATAAGACGCACTTAGAGTTGAGTCGAAATTTTATTACCCCATTTGACCGCGAAGACATCCACTCTTTAGTAAAAGCTATCGATAACGTGGCCGATTATATGAATGGTGCGGCCAGCAGAATGCGATTGTATCAAGTAGAAAAAATCACTAAGTCAATTCGGAAATTAACTGAAATTAATTTAGAAGCTTGTCAGTTAATTGGATTGGCAATTCAAGAATTGAAAGACTTAAAAAACCCAAGAATCATTCGGGATATTTGCAAGAAAATAAACAAATTGGAAAGCAAAGCGGATATGGTTTTTAACAAAGCGGTTTCGGATATTTTTGAAAATGAAACCGATGCAAAAAACATCATTAAATACAAAGAAGTGTTGTCGTCATTAGAATCTGCTTCCGACAAATGTAAAAGTGTTTCTAATGTTCTTGAACAAATTTCAGTGAAACATTCTTAATGTAGCATTGTAAAATTCGATACTTTCTTATGGCTTTACTATTAACTATCATTGTACTTGCGCTGCTTTTTGATTACATCAATGGTTTCCATGATGCGGCCAATTCCATAGCGACAATCGTTGCCACCAAAGTGCTTACTCCATTTCAAGCGGTAGTTTGGGCTGCTTTCTTTAACTTTTTAGCGTATTGGGTTTTTGGTTTTGGTGTAGCCGATACGGTGGCTAAAACGGCTGAAACAGAGAATATCGACTTGGTGGTCATTCTAGCAGGAGTGATTGCTGCTATTATATGGAACTTAATCACCTGGTGGAAAGGAATTCCTTCTTCATCTTCTCATACTTTAATTGGAGGATTTGCTGGTGCCGCTGTAGCTCATGCCGGATTCAATGTCGTAAACTGGTACAAACCTGGAGAAGACGGTTCGTTGCCTTCTGGAGTATTAGTAATTGTGGCTTTTATTGTCTTAGCTCCTTTGCTGGGAATGATTATTTCTTATTTCATTTCCCTTTGGTTAATGTATTCTTCTAGGAAAAGTATCTATCCAAAAATGCTTACTGTAACACTAATGCTTTTAGTTGTATGGTTTTTAGCAAGTGTTTTAGTAGGTTATGATGAGATTAAAAAACCTAGATTTTCAAATCATTTTTTAAGTGTACTGGCCGAACCTTCTAATATCAAATGGATGCTAGTCGGTTTAATATTCTTTAGTATCGCTACGTTTAATTTGCTTTTCAGTTCTTTTTCTACCGCTAAAGCAGAAGCGATTCTTAAAAAAATGCAGTTGCTTTCTTCAGCGTCTTTTAGTTTGGGACATGGTGGAAATGATTCGCAAAAAGTAATGGGTATCATTGCTGCAGCAGTAGCCGTATACATTCATACAAGTGGTGTTTCAGCAGCTTCGATGCCGGAATGGTTGCACGTGGTTTTGCCTTCCGAAAAAGACGGAATTAAAATAGATGGACAAATGCCAGGATGGATTCCGATTGCCTGTTATTCTGCAATCGCAGCAGGAACTTTAAGTGGTGGTTGGAAAATCGTAAAAACGATGGGTTCCAAAATTACTAAAGTAACCGCTTTTGAAGGTGTAGTTGCAGAATCGGCGGGTGCCTTAACTTTGTTCATGACAGAGCATTTCAAAATACCAGTATCCACAACACATACGATTACAGGTTCTATTATTGGCGTTGGAATCACCAAGAGAATTTCTGCAGTTCGTTGGGGTGTAACGGTAAACTTACTTTGGGCATGGATCTTAACCATTCCAGTATCCGCAATAATAGCGACCTTAGTGTATTATTTACTGAAGTTGTTTTTGTAAAAAGTAGTAGTATCTGAAGTTCTTGCGACTAAGAATTTTTCACCAATCGTTTCAAAATGGCCCATTGTTTCAATGCATCTCTAGCTTCAACGGCTGGGTAGCCCAACATCGTTTTGCCTGCTGGAATATCTCCAGTAACACCTGAACCAGCACCTACGATGGCGCCATCTCCAATAGTGGTATGATCTTTAATGGAAGCGCTTCCACCAATAATTACACCATTTCCTAAAGTAACAGAACCTGCTAATCCAGAGTTTCCGGCCATGATGCAGAACTTTCCTAATTTAGAATTGTGTCCAATTTGAACCAAATTGTCTATTTTGCAGCCGTCGCCTAAAATGGTAGAACTAAATTTACCACGATCCACACAAGAATTTGCACCAATTTCTACATTGTTTCCGATAATCACATTTCCTATCTGTGGAATCTTAACCAACCCACGTTCGGCACAAGGGCGAAACCCAAAACCATCCGCACCAATAGTAGCATTTGGATGAATGATGCAATCATTGCCCAAATGACAACGTTCGCGGATTACAGTTCCCGACCAAATCACCGTATTGTTTCCAATCGTACATTCGTCCAAAATGGTCACGTTAGGATAAATCGTTGTGTGATCTCCAATAGTAACTTTTGGACCAATATAACTTCCGGCACCAATTCGGACACCAGTTCCCAAAACAGCTGAAGCATCAACAACCGCCGTTAGGTGAATATCTTGAGCAAATAGAGGTGTGCTAGGAGCAAACATCTCCAAGACTTGTGACATCGCTAAGTCGGCATTTTTTACTTTTATAAAAGCTCTGTTTTCTCCTGGTTCTATAGAAATATCTTCGTTGACAATCGCCACACAAGCTTTAGAGGTTTCCCAAAGTTTTTCATACTTCTTGTTTCCAATAAATGATATCTCAGATTCGTTTGCAGTTTCTAATTGTTCGGGAGCGGTTATGTTTTGCGAGGTGGCACCAGCAATGACGCCTTTAAGAACTTCATTGATTTCAAGGACGGAGTAGGATTTCATAAATAAGATTTGGGTTTTAATAGTGGTTTAGATATCAAATAAAACAAATTGAAAGCTAATATCCAATCTATCCAACGAAATAAAGTGAAGAATTATTTCAATTTTAGGAAAAGAAATTAAAAAGCATTAAAAAAAATAAGGAAGAAGAATGCCTTTATCTGAAACTTCTTAAGTGATATGTTGCGCCAATTCCAAAAGGTTTTGAACCGTTTTCCAATTTCGAGAAGTGGCTTTTACTTTAAGTTTGTTTTCAATGACAACATTCGTCAATTTGGTATTGGCAACCGAATTCGCATAATGCAGGTAAAGCGCTTTTTCTCTAGCAATAAACGTATCACCCTTAAAATCAACTTTCATAAGGTTTTCGATAGAATCTTGAGTAGGCACTTCCGATAAAAAAGCCACATAAGGTTGCACAGGATCTACTAGGTTCGGGAAAGGATTGTTCAAAAAAACCTTTTCCAAATCTTCCAAGGCAACCACTACAACCGGAACCTGAAATCCAAAATGCGATGCGATACAATCCGCAATCTGATTTTCAATTTCCGCGGTATCGGAAATGAAACTTTGAAAAAGAATGTTCCCACTTTGTATGTAGGTAGTCACATTCTGAAAGTTTAAAGCAGCCAGAACACTTCGAAGCTGTTCCATCTTTATGATCTTATGACCACTGACGTTAATTCCGCGCAATAAAGCAATATATGTTTTCATACATCCAAAAATAGTAAAATCATCTCGGCAATTATATAAAATTACCCTTTAAATATGTAATCTCTGAAAGCACGTCTTTGGTACCTTTAATTGCTTAATTTAAAGACAAATTATTATGGAAAGTAGCAACAAACAGCAAACAGAAGACAATTTTAAAGACATGATCGGCGACGAAGCTATTGAGAAAATTAAATTGCTTGCGGGTAAAGGCGGATCCTGTTTTTTTTGCACAAACATCAAAATAGGTAAAAGTTTTTCTACAAGGCCAATGGCGCCTGAATTGATTGATGACAATGGAAGTTTTTGGTTCTTAAGTGCGAACGACAGTTACAAAAATAAAGAGCTCCATGAAGATTCGACAGCACAGTTATTGTTTCAAGGTTCGGAGTATTCGGATTTTATGACGCTTTACGGAAACGTAAACATTTCGACGAATAAAAATAAAATTGATGAGCTTTGGAAACCGATTATGAAAACTTGGTTTACCGAAGGCAAGGATGATTCTAGAATTACCGTTCTGGAATTCGTTCCAAGCGAAGGCTATTATTGGGATACGAAAAACAACATGTTGGTTGGCATGGACAAAAGAGCTTACGGCGCAATAGTTGGCGAAACTTACGACGATTCGATCGAAGGAACCATTAGACCTTGACTTATTTAAAATTGTTTTATGCTCCAATTTCGAAATCATTACTAGTAATGGTTTTAATAAAAAAGTCCCTAAAAGGGACTTTTTTGTTTTCTTCGAACCGCCGTGTTGCTGATCGTTTTCGCATTGCTGCACCGACGTAGGGATTTTTTAGGTGTACGAACGGATGGAAAATACACACCCCGTTACAGCCGCCTCGACGAACTGACATCCGTCATCTTCGTATCGAGAAAATTGTGATTACAAAGTTACTTTGCAAGCTTATTTTTGCATTACAGAATTATAAGCATTCCTTACAAAATTAATAAAGGCAATAAAATCTTAAAACCGTCGGGTATTTTCAAAAGCAACGGTTAACTTTCTTCTTTTTGTCCCATCATCATCAAGAAAGCCTTCAAAAAAGCGTCGATTTCACCATTCATTACGCCATCCACATCGCTAGTTTCATAACCGGTGCGAACGTCTTTTACTAATTTATAGGGATGCATCACGTAATTTCGAATTTGTGAACCCCATTCAATTTTCATCTTTCCAGCCTCAATATCGTTGCGTTGCTCTTGCTGTTTTTTGAGTTCAATTTCATACAATTGCGATTTCAACATCTGCATCGCACGTTGCCGGTTGTCTTGCTGAGAACGGGTTTCTGAACATTGAATCTGAATGCCAGTAGGTTTGTGAAATAATTGCACTTTAGTCTCGACTTTATTTACATTTTGACCACCAGCGCCACTGGAGCGAGAAGTAATAATATCAATATCAGCAGGATTAATCTCAATTTCAATCGTATCATCCACTAACGGGTAAACATAAACCGAAACAAACGAAGTGTGTCGTTTCGCATTACTGTCAAAAGGCGAAATACGCACCAAGCGATGCACGCCATTTTCTCCTTTCAAATAACCAAAAGCATAATCGCCTTCAATCTCTAAAGTCACGGTCTTGATTCCAGCCGCTTCGCCTTTTTGAAAATTCAGTTCTTTAATTTTATACCCTTCTTTCTCCGCCCACATCATGTACATGCGCATCAGCATTTCGGCCCAGTCGCAACTTTCGGTTCCGCCTGCGCCAGCTGTAATTTGAATTACGGCACTCAAAGTATCGCCTTCTTCAGAAAGCATGTTTTTAAACTCAATGCCTTCGATAAAGGTGTTGGTTGTCGTATATTGTTCGTCGAGTTCCTCTGCGGTGAGTTCGCCTTCTTTATAAAACTCGTATGCGATTTGCAATTCGTCGGTCATGACGGTAGCTTTTTCGTAATCTTCGACCCATTTCTTCTTGGATCTCAGATTCTTAACTAGTAATTCCGCTTCCTTCGCATTATCCCAAAAGTTGGGGGCAAACGTTTTCTCTTCTTCGTTGGCTATTTCAATAAGTTTGGCATCAATGTCAAAGATACCTCCTCAACGCACCAAGGCGCTCCACAATACCTTTAATTTGTTCGGTAGTTGTCATAAATTATATTTAATTTTGGCGATGATTTTTAGAAGCTGATTCCCGCTATTCACTTCAATCTTTTGCGCCAAAAACTGGCACAAAAGGATTTTCGTTACTATCGGGGCTAGGAATTCAGTTTCAAATCACAATTTTACAAAACAAAAGTAAACTATCTACAATTGATATGGAAATAAATTTGATCAGTGACACCGTAACCAAACCGTCTCCTGAAATGTTGCAAGCTATGTTCCATGCTAAAGTGGGCGACGATGTCTTCAAACAAGATCCGACGGTCAATGCCTTCGAAAAAATGGTAGCCGATTTATTCGGAATGGAAGCCGCGCTCTTTTTTCCTTCTGGAACGATGGCGAATCAAACCGCTATTAAACTTAATACAAATCCCGGTGATCAGATTATTTGCGATAAATGGTCGCACATTCATTTATACGAATCGGGTGGAGCTTCCTTCAATAGCGGCGTCAACTTTAATTTGTTGGATGGAAATCGCGGGATGATTACGGCCGAACAAGTCAAAAACGGCATCAATGATCCGGAGTTTTATCATACACCCTTATCCAAAATGGTTGGCATTGAAAACACGACCAATAAAGGTGGCGGTGCTTGCTACGAAATTGAAGAATTGCAAAAAATCAAACAAGTCTGCACCAATCATAATTTAAAATTCCATTTGGATGGCGCCCGATTGTGGAATGCCTTAATTGCTAAGAAACAACAACCCAAACAGTACGGAGAATTATTTGATACTATTTCCGTTTGTTTCTCTAAAGGATTGGGAGCACCTATTGGTTCGGTACTTCTTTCGAATGCAGAAAATATGCACCAAGCGTTACGCATTCGAAAAATATTTGGAGGCAACATGCGTCAATCAGGTTATTTAGCTGCGGCCGGAATCTATGCTTTGCAAAACAACATCAACCGACTCGAAGACGATCACCGTCGAGCCAAAGAATTAGGCAAACAACTCGAAGCTTGTTCATGGGTAGCCAAAGTAGAAACGGTGGAAACCAATATTGTAGTTTTTTCAGTGCAATCGCATATTGCAGATAAAGAAGTAATTGAAAAACTAGCTCAAAAAGGCATTGCGATCAGTTTGCTGGCCAGAAACACTTTGCGCATGGTTACGCATCTCGACTACAGGGAAGTGATGCATACGTACGTCCTAGAAGCTTTAGAAAAAACGGAATTTTAGATTACTTAAATAAGTCTTCCATTCCAGGAATCATGGGCAAGTCAACTTTAGATACCGCTTCAATTTCAGCTTGATGCATAGCCGTTGCTTTTTCAATCGCTTTGTTGATAACTAGTATCAAATAATCTTCTAACTGCTCTTTGTCTTGCAGTAAAGCGTCATCAATTCGAACTGCTTTTAGATGATTGTTTGCTGAAATAGATACTTGTAAAAGTTGGTCAGTACTTTGTTCATCAATGATAACGGTATCCAATCGCTTTTTGGTTTGTGCTACTTTTTCTTGGGTTTCTTTCATCTTACCCATCATTCCCATTAGATCTCCAAACATGTTGATAATTTTTTACTAGATTAAAGTGGCGAAAGTACTAAATTGCAAAGTTATTATAACTATCATTTAGATGAAAAATCACCTTATTCTCTGTTGTCTTTGTGTTATTTTTGCATCATCCTATTCTCAAAACAAAATGCAAACTATGTCGAAAACAGTAACAGCTCCAATTGCAACTATAAAACCTAAAACCTTAGAAAAACACGGAGACGTAAGAATTGATAATTATTTTTGGCTCAATGATCGGGAAAATCCAGAAGTGATTGATTATTTGAACAAAGAAAACGAATACTACAATACGGTTACCGCGAATACCAAAACCTTTCAAGCTGATTTGTATGAAGAAATGAAAGGACGTATCAAAGAAGACGACCAATCGGTTCCTTATTTTTATAACGGCTATTATTACATTACTCGTTTTGAAACGGGTCAAGATTATCCTATTTACGCTAGAAAAAAGGGAAGCTTGGAAGCGCCTGAAGAAATTATGTTCAATGGTAATGAGATGGCAAAAGGACACAAATATTTCAATTTGAGTGGCATTAGCATTAGCAACGACAATCAGTTTGCCATTTTTGCTTTAGACTTGGTGGGCAGAAGAATTTATTCGTTGCAAATTAAAAACTTAATTACAGGCGAAATTCTTGCAGACAAAATAGACAATGCTACTGGAAACGCCACTTGGGCGAATGACAATCATACGATTTTCTATACTCGGCAAGATGAAAAAACGTTGCGCTCCGATAAAGTATACAAGCACAAGTTGGGAACAGATACCGCTAGTGATGTTTTAGTTTATTTTGAAAAAGACGATACCTTCAATGTGAGCGTGGCAAAAGGAAAATCTAAAAAATACATTTCTATCAGTTCGTCGAGTACGTTAACGGATGAATATCGTTTCATCAAAGCAGACGAACCAGATAGCGAATTTAAAGTGTTTCAAAAAAGAGTGCGCGGACTAGAATACAGCGTTTCTCATTACGGCGACAGTTTTTATGTCGTGACTAATAAAGACAAAGCGACCAATTTCAAATTGATGAAAACCCCGGAAAATGCTACGTCTCAAGAAAATTGGAAAGACATCTTGCCGCACAGAGACGATGTATTGTTAGAAGGAATAGATATTTTTAAAGAGTATTTAGTAGTTTCGGAACGAAGTAATGGGTTGAATAAGATTCGCATCATGCCGTGGAGTGGGAAAGGCGAATACTATTTACCTTTCGACATTGAAACCTATACGGCGTACACCACAACAAACGTCGATTTTGATACGGATATTTTGCGCTATGGCTACCAATCGATGGCGACACCTTCATCGGTTATCGATTTCAATATGAAAACCAAAACCAAAGAAATTAAAAAAGAACAACAAGTTCTCGGCGGTAAATTCGACAAGAACAACTACATCGAAGAACGAGTTTGGGCTACAGCCACTGACGGAACCAAAGTCCCTATTTCCATGGTGTATCGCAAAGGATTGGAGAAAAACGGAAAGAACCCATTGTTACTTTATGCTTATGGTTCTTATGGAATTTCAATGGACCCCTATTTTTCATCCACTAGATTATCACTACTAGATCGTGGGTTTGTATATGCAATTGCTCACATTCGCGGAGGAGAAGACTTAGGCCGCCAATGGTATGAAAACGGAAAACTGCTGAAAAAGAAAAATACATTCACTGATTTTATTGATTGTTCCAAATATGTAATTGGACAAAAATATACTTCACCCGAGCATTTGTATGCCGAAGGAGGTTCTGCTGGCGGTTTGTTGATGGGAGCGATCATCAATATGGCGCCGGAATTGTATAATGGTGTTATTGCTCAAGTTCCATTTGTGGATGTGATGACCACTATGCTTGACGATTCTATTCCATTAACAACGGGAGAATACGATGAATGGGGAAATCCGAATGTGAAAAAATACTATGATTATATGCGGTCGTATTCACCCTACGATAATGTGAAAGCACAAGCCTATCCGAACTTATATGTTTCAACTGGTCTGCACGATTCTCAAGTACAATATTGGGAACCAGCCAAATGGGTGGCCAAATTAAGAGTCATGAAAACAAATCAAAATTTGTTGTTCCTCGATACGAACATGGATGCGGGTCATGGAGGCGCTTCAGGACGTTTTGAAGCGTTAAAAGAATTGTCCAAAGAATTCACATTTTTGTTAGATTTAGAAAAAATTGAAAAGTAATTAGAATTTTTTTGTTAGATTTGCAAGGTTTTGAGGTCAACTGAAAAATGTTACTACACCTTGATTAACTATTTTTTTTATGAAAGAAGAAATAAAAGCCTACAATAATATCTTGGAATTAATAGGAAATACACCTCTTATTAAACTCAACAAAGTGACCGAGAATTTAGACGGTAATTTTTATGCAAAAGTAGAAGCATTTAATCCAGGACATTCCACCAAAGATAGAATCGCTTTATTTATCATAGAAGAGGCTGAAAAGCGTGGCATCCTTACTCCTGGCGATACCATCATCGAAACCACGTCCGGTAATACAGGCTTTAGCTTGGCTATGGTTAGTATTATCAAAGGATACAATTGTATCTTGGCCGTAAGTTCCAAATCATCGAAAGACAAAATAGACATGTTACGCAGTGTGGGGGCGAAGGTTTATGTTTGCCCTGCCAACGTTTCAGCCGATGACGAACGTTCTTACTATAGTGTTGCGAAACGATTGCACGAAGAAACTAAAGGTTCCGTATACATTAATCAATATTTCAACCAATTGAATATTGACGCGCATTATAAAAGCACTGGCCCAGAAATTTGGGAGCAAACACAAGGGAAAATCACCCATTTAATTGCTTGCAGCGGAACAGGCGGTACCATTTCGGGAACGGCTAAATATTTAAAAGAACAAAATCCAAACATCCGAATCTTAGGCGTGGATGCTTTTGGTTCTGTATTGAAAAAATACCACGAAACCAAAGAATTCGATAATGATGAGATTTATCCATACAGAATCGAAGGTTTAGGGAAAAATTTAATTCCAACTGCAACCGATTTTGACGTTATCGACAAATTTATGAAGGTAACCGATGAAGAAAGTGCACACGCTACTAGAGAAATTGTTAAAAAAGAAGGTTTATTTGTAGGCTACACTTCGGGTGCAGTCTTGCAAGCTATCAAACAATATGCAGAAGAAGGCGAGTTCACAGCAACAAGCAACGTAATCGCAATTTTTCCAGATCACGGTTCGAGATACATGAGCAAAGTATTCAGCGACGATTGGATGAATGAACAAGGTTTTTTCGATAGCGTGAATGCAGAAGAAGCTCAAAAAATAGAATTCATTAAGTAATTGATAATTCACAATTGATAATAAAAAAGTCCCGAAGTAAAATTCGGGACTTTTTTATTTAAAGCATTTAATTATCAATTAGTTTTCCTCCATCGTATGATAGACATTCTGCACATCGTCATCTTCTTCAATTTTCTCTAACAGCTTCTCTACATCGGCTACTTGTGCTTCCGTCAATTGTTTTAGCATTTGTGGAATTCGTTCAAAACCAGAAGAAAGGATTTCAATACCCCGAGTTTCCAATTCTTTCTGAATGGCACCGAAACTTCCAAAAGGAGCATAGATTAAAATTCCGTCTTCGTCCTCAAATACTTCTTCTGCACCAAAATCAATCAGTTCTAATTCTAATTCCTCTGGATCTAAATTTCCTTTAGGAATTCTGAAATTACAAGTATGATCAAACATAAATTCAACGGAACCTTGTGTTCCCATAGTACCATTGCATTTATTAAAGTAACTTCTAATATTAGCAACAGTTCTGTTGTTGTTATCCGTAGCAGTTTCGATCAAGATGGCAATTCCGTGAGGCGCATAGCCTTCAAACAAAACTTCTTTATAATTCGCCGTGTCTTTATCAGTAGCTTTCTTAATAGCACGCTCCACATTCTCTTTCGGCATATTGGCCGCTTTGGCATTCTGAATCACGGCACGCAAACGAGAATTGGCATCCGGATTCGGACCACCTTCTTTCACCGCCATTACAATATCTTTACCAATTCTTGTGAACGCTTTGGCCATTGCTGACCAACGTTTCATTTTTCTTCCTTTTCGGAATTCAAACGCTCTTCCCATTTCTAAAATTTGTTTTTATTGCTTCTTGTATTTTGAGGCAAAAATAATATTATTCTTTGTTTTTTCAAATAGCTTTCTAGTTGCTGAAAAAAGGCAAATCCGTTTATTTCTTATAAAAAGGAAGCTTCACTATCTTAGCTGGAACATCATTTTTTCGAATACGAATGTAGATCATGCTGTCAATCGCACTATGAGCAACCGTTACATAACCCAATCCAATTCCGACATTCATAGACGGCGACATCGTACCGGAAGTCACTACTCCAATCACGTTGCCCTCAGCATCTACAATTTCATAATCATGTCTCGGAACAGAACGTTCCTGCATTTCAAAAGCTACCAATTTCTTAGTAACTCCTGCTTCTTTTTGTTTTTTCAAGTTTTCAGAGTTGACAAAATCTTTGGTGAATTTCGTAATCCAACCCAAACCTGCTTCCAAAGGTGAAGTCGTGTCGTTAATATCATTGCCATACAAGCAAAAGCCCATTTCCAAACGCAAAGTATCGCGAGCGGCCAGACCAATTGGTTTGATTCCAAATGCTTTTCCAGCTTCAAAAACCTTATTCCAAATCGTTTCTACTTCCGAGTTTTTACAGTAAATCTCAAAACCACCCGAACCAGTATATCCAGTAGCCGAAATGATTACATGCTCAAATCCAGCAAAATCAGCTACTTCAAAATGATAATAGGGAATCGCAGCCAAATCAATCGAAGACAACGATTGCATCGCTTCCACAGCCTTTGGACCTTGAATAGCCAATAACGAATAATCATCCGAGAGGTTTCTCATTTCCACTCCCAAATCGTTATGACTGGAAATCCATTCCCAATCTTTATCAATATTCGAAGCATTCACGACCAACAAATATTGCTGCTCTTTCATTCTATAAACAATCAAATCGTCTACAATTCCGCCGTCGTTATTTGGCAAACAGGAATACTGTGCTCTTCCAATCGTCAAGGTTGAAGCGTCATTCGAAGTTACTTTCTGAATCAAAGCCAACGCGTTTTCACCCGTCAACAAAAATTCACCCATGTGCGACACGTCAAAAACACCCACCGCGTTGCGAACCGTTTCGTGTTCGGCATTGACCCCTTCGTATAAAATAGGCATATTGTATCCAGCAAAAGGTAACATTTTGGCGCCCAAACTCTCGTGAAGGTGCGTAAGTGCAGTATTTTTCATTATTCGTAGTTATAAAATTTAATGCCGCTAATTTATTTAAAATTTATCGAAATTGCTCGACAATAGTGCAAAATTCCTAGTTTTTTTAAGGAGCTTGTTCCCGCTATCCGCTGCAATCTCTACGAGGATTTCCGCTGCTATCAGGGCTAGGCATTTTCCGCACTTTGGAAATCCCTATTTCCAGTAGATATTTCGTAACTTTAGTAAAACATTTCACATGACAACTTCCATTTTAGTTACTCAAAAGGAAATCCTCAAACGCTACAAACCCACGAATCCAAATACACACAAAGGATTGCAAGGTCACGCTTTATTAATTGGAGGAAGTTATGGCAAAATGGGTTCCATTTCCTTATCAGCAAAGGCCGCGCTCAAAGCTGGTTGCGGATTAGTAACGGCCTTTATTCCCAAATGCGGTTATGACATTCTCCAAATTGGAATTCCAGAAGTCATGGTTATCACGGATATTTCCGAAGAATTGATTAGCAATATTACCTTCGATATAAAACCTAAAGCCATCGGAATCGGACCCGGAATGGGTTTGCATCCACAAACTCAAAAAGCATTTCACGATTTTATAAAAGCGAATAGAATAGCCTTAGTTGTTGATGCAGATGCGTTAAATGCTTTGGCACATAATCCCGATTGGGTTTATATGCTTCCGAAAAAGACAATTCTGACACCGCACCTTAAAGAGTTAGAGCGACTCATCGGCTCCTGGGATTCGGAAGAAGAAAAACTAGAACTCACAATCGCTTTCTCCTTAAAACACGAAGTAATAATCGTGATGAAAGGTGCTCCAACGCATATTATAGATGGTGACACGGTCTACCAAAATACCACTGGAAATGCAGCATTAGCCACCGCCGGAAGTGGCGATGTGCTAACCGGAATGATTACCAGTTTGCTAGCACAATCCTACGAACCCATTGATGCTGCTGTTTTAGGCGTCTTTCTTCATGGAGTCACGGCGGATCTTGCACTGCCAGAATTAGGATATGAATCGTTTATAGCCTCAGATATCATAGCAACGATCGGAAAAGCGTTCTTAAGTATAAAAGGATAATGCGCGTTACTTACTAAATACTTCTAAAAGCGAAATGATGGTTATTCAAAATTCATAGTAGGGTTTTTCAAGATAAAGATGTCTAATGACTATCAATAACATCTTTAAACTTACTATTATGAACCGATTGATTTACGACTACACTAAGAGTGTTTTAGAAAGAGTTAGTTCTGATACCAACCTTTTTAAAAAAGAGCTGCGAAAAGCAATGAAAGCCTTGCAACCTTTTGAGATAGAAATGCTAAAAAATTGGTTGTCTTATTTTACTTCAAACAAACCAGAGCTTCGGGAATGTTTGCTAGAAACGAATTTGATCGCTGCTTAATTTTTTCAAATGACCAATTAACTCAAAAATGCTTTCAATTCGTCATACGTTTTTATTTTTACACTTATTTTTTCTTTCCCCAACACAGCTTCTATTTGAGTAGGAATAGGTAGTTTCACATTTAAAACGGGTTCTACAACATCCAAGAATTTTATTGGATGTGCTGTTTCTAGAAAGATTCCAATCGCATTTGGATGGTGGGTCATTTCCTCTTTTAATCCCAAGTAACCAACGGCTCCATGAGGTTCGGCAATGTATCCTGAAGTCTTAAAAATGGCAACCAAAGCAGCTGTTGTTGTTGCATCGTCATACGAATAGGAGGTGAAATCTTTATTAAATTCGTTCAAATCATTGTGATACAATTCCTGAATTCGGATAAAGTTGCTCGGATTTCCTACATCCATTGCGTTGGAAATAGTAGCTTTCGAAGGTTTTGGTGTGTAAGTTCCCGTAACTAAAAATTGAGGAACCGTATCGTTGACATTAGTTGAAGCTACAAAGTGTTCAATGGGTAAGCCCAATCGTTTCGCCATAATTCCCGCACAAATATTTCCAAAATTACCACTCGGACAAGAAAAAATCATCGGTTGGTTTAACGATTTCAATTGTTTGTAAGCAAAGAAAAAGTAGAACATTTGTGGCAACCATCGTGCAATATTGATAGAATTGGCCGACGTTAAGTTTTTGTTTTTCAGGTTTTCATCTAAAAATGCTTTCTTAACCATATCTTGACAATCATCAAATACGCCGTCGACTTCTAACGCTTTAATATTTTGTCCTAAAGTTGTCAATTGCCGCTCCTGAATATCGCTCACTTTTCCGGAAGGATACAGGATGACAACATCTACGCCAGCAACGCCAAGAAAACCACTAGCAACAGCGCCACCAGTATCTCCCGATGTAGCTACTAAAACTGTGTTTTTACTGTCTTTGTTGTCTTTGTTGAAATAGGCAAGGCAGCGCGACATAAAGCGAGCGCCAACATCCTTAAAAGCCATGGTTGGTCCGTGATACAATTCTAACGCGTAAATGTTTTCTTCCACCTTTACCGTTGGAAAATCAAAGCATAAGGTTTCAGCAATAATTTGTTTTAGATTTTCTTCCGGAATTTCATTACCTACAAATTGCTTAATGGCTTCAAAAGCTATTTCTTCATTAGAATACTGTTCAATATTTTCAAAGAAATCGGAGGGAAGCGGGGTAATGCTTTCTGGAAAATACAATCCTTTATCGGGTGCCAATCCTTGAATGACCGCTTCTTGAAAAGAAACTTTGGGTGCGTTATGGTTTAAGCTATAGTATTTCATTTTTGATTTACGATTTACGATTTACGATTTACGAGTTGGAGTCGCACGACGCAAATTCTATATTATTTTGACGCCTTCCGCGTTGATTCTTGAAACATGAATTTCATAAGGAATTGATGTAGAATCAAAAACTTTCGCCATCGCATCGGCAATAGCTTGTGCCGTTACCTTTCCTTTTGACAAAGCAAAAATAGACGGGCCTGATCCTGAAATTCCGGCACCTAAGGCGCCATGATCGAGAGCGGTCTGTTTTACCAAATTAAAATTCGGAATGAACTTACCGCGCAACGGTTCTACAATATCATCGTGTAAGGAGCGTCCTATTAATTCATAATCGGAAGTATACAGGCCCGCAATCAATCCACCTACATTTCCCCATTGCGTAATAGCGCTTTTTAAGGAAACCATCGGCTGTAAAACGGCTCGCATTTCCGAAGTTTTCAACTCAATTTGAGGATGAATTACGGTAGCATACAATTCGCTTGGACTATCTATTCGGATAATATCTAAGGGGTTGTAGCCACGAACCAATGTAAACCCACCGCAGAGTGCAGGAGCCACATTATCGGCATGAGCACTACCACTAGCTAAGACTTCGCCTTGCATGGCAAATTGTACCAATTCTTTTCTCGTGAAACGTCTTCCTATCAATTCATTGATTCCGAAAACCGCCCCTGCTGCACTGGCGGAGCTACTTCCAATACCGCTCCCTGCTTTGATGTTTTTGTAGATTTCAATTTCAAATCCAAAATCGATTTCAATTTCATTTAACAAAGCCAAAGCTGCTACTCCGGCTACATTCTTTTCCGTTTCCAACGGCAAATCGGCACCCACAATCTTGGTAATCCGAACTCCCTTTTGAGCTGATTTCCGCACCATCATTTCGTCGCCAACGGTGTCCAAGCAAACGCCAAGAACGTCGAAGCCACACGAAAGATTAGCGATGGTTGCCGGGCAAAAGAGTTTTACTTCATTCATAAGTCGCAGTTGTAATTACACATTTCCAATTCGAATGACATCGGCGAAAATTCCAGAAGCAGTTACCGCAGCGCCAGCACCGGCACCTTTAATTAGCAAAGGTTGGTCTACATAGCGATCGGTGTAAAACTGAACGATATTGTCTTTTCCTTCTAAATTATAAAACGGACTATCGGATGGAATGAATTGCAAGCCAACGCTAGCTTTTCCATTTTCAAAAGAAGCTACAAATTTCAAGCGGCTGTTTTTTCGTTTGGCTTCCGCTAATAAGTTTTCGAAATGACTAGAATGTGTGAGTAGTGATTTGAAAAAATCCTCATTATTGGTCGTGTTCATGCATTCCGCAGGAAGGAACGAATTGTTTTGAATGTCTTCAATTTCCATATGATAGCCACTTTCGCGAATCAAAATTAGAATCTTTCTTGCAACATCAACTCCGCTTAAATCAATTTTCGGATCAGGTTCTGTAAATCCCTGAACACCTGCTTCTTTAACCACATCATGAAAATTATAAGTATCGCTAAAATTGTTAAAAATAAAATTCAAACTACCGGAAAGCACTGCATGAATTTTATTGATTTTATCACCCGAAGCAATCAAGTGTTTCAAGGTATCAATTATAGGTAAACCTGCACCAACATTGGTTTCAAACAAAAACGGTGCATTGTATTTACGCGACAATTGTTTTAAGGTGCTATAATTTTCATAAGCCGAAGAGCAGGCTATTTTATTACAAGTTACTACGGCAACGTTTTCTTTTAGGTATTGATCATAGGTGTTTGCGATGACTTCATTAGCCGTAATATCTACAAAAATACTGTTGCGTAAATTCAGTTCTTTTACTTTGGCAATAAAGGTTTCTTTGTCAGCTTTCTCGCCTTGCTCCAACAATTCTTTCCAATCTTTTAGCGAAATACCGTCTTCGTCGAAAAGCATTTTTCTCGAATTGGAAATGGCAATTACTCGAAGATTAATTTTTAAATTGTCTTTTAAAAATTTCTTTTGTTGGTGAATTTGATCCATGAATTTCTCACCCACATTTCCAACACCCATCACAAACAAATTTAACTGTTTGGTATTGTCTTCAAAGAAACGTTCGTGCAAGGTATTTAAAGCTTTTTTGACATCACGTTCGTTAATCACTACCGAAATATTTCTTTCGGAAGCCCCTTGTGCTATGGCTCTAATATTCACGTTATTCTTTCCCAAAGTGCTAAACATTTTGCCACTCAATCCTTGGTGATTTTTCATGTTTTCGCCCACTAGCGCAACGATGCAAAGGTTTTTTTCGACAATACATGGGTCGATTTTATTTTGAGCAATTTCCAATTCAAACGCTTTGTCTATGGCCACTTGAGCCTTGTCAGCATCAGCATTTAAAATTCCGATACAAATCGAATGCTCTGACGACGCTTGCGTGATGAAAATGACGTTGATACTTTCCTGCGACAAAACTTCGAATAATCGTTTCGAAGAACCAGAAACACCAATCATTCCAGAGCCTTCCAAAGTTAACAAAGCAATTTTGTCGATGTGAGAAATTCCTTTGATAGGATTTTCGCTTTTATTGACATTCGCGGTAATTAAAGTTCCAGCGGCTTCAGGTTCAAAAGTGTTTTTGATTAAAATCGGAATATTCTTTTTAAGAACTGGTTGAATTGTCGGCGGATACAGGACTTTCGCGCCAAAATGCGACAATTCCATAGCTTCTTGGTAGGAAATTGTTTCAATAGGTTGTGCTTGTTTTACGATTTTCGGATTGGCGGTAAACATTCCGTTTACGTCAGTCCAAATTTCGAGTTGTGTAGTATCGAGAGCGGCCGCAATGATTGCTGCGGTATAATCCGAGCCACCGCGACCTAAAGTTGTGGTATTGCCATCGCTCGAAGTCGCAATAAATCCGGGCATTACTGTCGCATTTGAATCGTTGTTTTTAAAATAATTGGCAATCAATTGGTTGGTGATTTCAAAATTCACAACCGCCTTTCCGAAATGATTGTTGGTTTTGATGACCTCGCGACTGTCTTTATAGCTGGCACTTTTGATTTTTTGCTGCAAGGCTTTCGCGATAATTTGAGAAGATAGCAATTCTCCAAAACTTAGAATAGTATCAGAAGTTCTATTTGATAATTCGCCTAACAAATAACAACCATCCAATAACGTTTTCAAATGATTGATGTTGCTGTTGATGGCATCAATAAGCTCACTTTGCTCAGAAAGCGGAATCAATTGCGAAATGGCTTCCTTGTGTTTGCTTTCAATTTGGATTACGATTTCTTGGTATTGTTTATCTTTTGTTGATGCTTTTGCTGCTGCTAGAACTAATAAATCGGTGACGCCGCTGAAGGCCGAAACCACCACTACTAGTTTTTCTTTTTTCGAGGCTTCGGTAACGATCTCTAGCACTAGATTAATGTTTTGTGCATTGGCAACCGAAGTTCCTCCGAATTTTAATACATTCATTTTAATTAAATTTTAAGTAAAAGAGAATTGGAATTGTACATTTTTAATTTCTTTCTTTTGAAAAAAATAAACCGAATTGCTACTATGTTATTGATTACCCCAAAGGGGTTGTAATAGTTGACGTAACAGTAGTAACCGCCAAAGTATTGGAGGTGCTGAAGTTGGATTTAAAAATACTGTAGAAAGACATCGTTTCGGTATTGAATTTTTCAAAAGTAATGCAATTTCATCTAGTAAAAAAAAATCACTGAAATTTTTGTGAATATTGCAATAGACACCGATTCTGCCTGGGCTACATTGTTATTTAGCGTTATTAAAAGTGTAAAAAATATTGAATCATCAATATTGGTTCAGAATATTATCAACAAACCTTGTTTTTTAACAATCGTTTGTAGAATTTTGAACCATCAATCAAAACAGTTCCATGGAGAATTCGCATTACATCAGCTCTGATGTACTTTCATTAGAAAATATTCAACACATCATCAGCCATAATTTAAAGGTTGGTCTTTCTGAAGAAGCCAAAATCAATATCGTTAAATGTCGAGAATATCTGGATCAAACCATGCAATCGCATGAGGAACCTATTTATGGCATAAACACAGGTTTCGGATCCTTGTGCAACGTAAAAATTTCGAATGAAAACTTACAACAATTGCAAGAAAATCTGGTGAAATCACATGCTTGTGGAACTGGCGATGAAGTGCCAAAATCCATAGTAAAACTGATGTTACTTTTGAAAATACAATCGCTTAGTTATGGCTATTCGGGCGTTCAATTAGAAACAGTAGAACGGTTGGTTGATTTTTATAACAACGACATTCTACCCATAGTTTACACCCAAGGCTCTTTAGGGGCATCTGGAGATTTAGCCCCTTTAGCCCATTTATCCTTGCCACTCTTAGGTGAAGGAGAAGTGTGGTATCAAGATCAAAAACAGAATTCCGCGAGTGTTTTGGAGTCTTTTGGTTGGAAGCCGATTGCGCTTCAATCCAAAGAAGGATTAGCCCTATTGAATGGCACGCAATTCATGAGTGCATATGGTGTTCATATTTTGTTGCAAGCTTCTAAATTTTCGTGGTTAGCTGATTTAATTGGGACGATTTCTTTAGAAGCATTTGATGGGCGTAAAGAACCTTTCAATGAGTTGATACATTATATCCGACCGCACAAAGGTCAAATTATTACAGCAAAACGGGTATTGGAATTTTTAGAAGGAAGTCAAATCATTGCACAACCAAAAGTTCACGTGCAAGATCCGTATTCTTTTCGATGTATTCCGCAAGTGCATGGCGCTTCTAAAGATGCGATTGAATATGCCAAAAAGGTTTTTAAAACGGAAATCAATTCCGTAACAGACAATCCAAATATTTTTTGGGAAAGCGATCAGATCATATCGGGTGGCAATTTTCACGGTCAGCCGTTAGCTTTGGCGTTAGACTTTTTAGCGATTGCTTTGTCGGAATTGGGAAGTATTTCCGAAAGACGAACCTATCAATTAATTTCCGGACTTCGGAATCTACCCGCTTTCTTAGTTGAAAACCCAGGGCTGAATTCGGGTTTCATGATTCCGCAATATACGGCGGCTAGTATTGCTAGTCAAAACAAACAATTGGCAACACCAGCCAGTATCGACAGTATAGTATCAAGTAATGGTCAAGAAGATCATGTTAGTATGGGAGCGAATGCGGCTACCAAAGCGTTGCGAGTGATGGACAATATCGAACGGATTTTAGCGATTGAATTGATGAATGCTTCACAAGCTATTGCTTTTCGGAATCCATTGCAATCGAGCGACTTTGTTGAATTGTTTTTGAAATCTTTCCGAGAAGAAGTACCTTTTGTCAAAGAAGATCGAATTTTGCATTATGATATTGAAAAGACAATACAGTTCTTAAATAGTTTCAGTATTGATGAAGAGTTGTTTAGCTAATTTATAAAGAAAGTTCAATGAAAGCAGTTGGTTTTTATAGTTTATGTTTCATTTTGATGGCGTTTACCGCTATGGAAGCACAAGTAGGTTATGGAAATAATGGTTATGGCAATAATGGCTATGGAAGAAGAAATTCAGGGATTAACAATTCCAACAACGGAAGCATGATGAGCAATCAACCCAATGGGATGGATGCACAAAAAGCCACACAAATTAATATTGACAAAATTGTTGCGAAGTTAAAGGCGGATTTGAATTTAGATGATTTGCAGGTATTTGGCATCACCAAAGTAATTGCGGATAGCAACAAGAGTAGAGAAGTGGCCATGAAAAAAAAGGAAGGTTCTCAAGATGATTTGATTAAGGAGCTGACTGCCATTTCAGAAAAGACGGATCGTGAAATCAACTCGATGCTCAGTAAAGAGCAAAAGGTAAAATACAAGGCATATGTTGAACAAGTCGAATTGGAGCAAAGAATGCATAAGTAAGTCTACCCAATTGCCGCTAGATTTTTTCTATTCTTTCTTCGTTTGTAGTGCGTTTGTTTTAAATGATCTTCACCTGAGATAATGCTAATATTGCCATCAATTTCTAACATGGCGAGTTTCACGTCGGCAAAATGTTCGACACCATGTTCGCGCATGGCTTCCTTCAATTCTTCGTTGGTGATGTTGAGTTTGCTCAAGATTTTAAAATCGAGAGTTCCATTGTGAATTAAAATTTCAGGCTTTTCTTGAAGGAATGCCCCAAAACTTTTATAACGGTACATTAGTTTTTTAAGCGTAAAATTGATTGCAAAAAGAACAGTTGCTGCGGCTAAACCACCCCAAAGTGTGGTGTTATTCCCAACCATTGCATTTTGAACGGCGTTGCTAATGAGTAGTATTAAAATGACATCGGCAGTATTTAGTTGCGACAGTTCTTTTTTACCAAAAACCCGTAACGCAATCACCATAAAAAGATAGACTGCAGCGCTTCGAAGGATGACATCTAAATAAGGATTCATTGCTTAGGATAGGTTTATGATTTAATAGCAAAGGAATAGTTGAGCGACTTTTATATTTTACGCAGCACCATCGTAGTATGCATGCAAGAATAGATATCCTTGATTTGGGTCTTATTCCAATCTTTTTCAATCATTTTTGCAATCACTTTCGATTTATAGCTGTCGTTTAGTGGTAACAAATTCAACAAGACGCCATATTTGCTTTGACCTAAAACACCTCTGATTTGTTCTACTTTAAAATTAGAATTGATTTTATTTAAAACTGCTTTGGTAAACGGCCATTCCCAATCTTTATCACTTTGAAATGGGCGGTAAATGGCACGCAATACTTTTATCGGAAGACTGGTTTCTAATGGATCGTAGGAAACAATGATTCCGTTTGGACTTAGTTTTTCTTGGAGTTTTGAAACCAATAAATCGAAGTTTTCAAAATGATGCAATACACCATAAGCATAGATGATATCGAAATTGGTGTGGTGAAATTCTGGCGATAAGAAGTCAACGGCTAATGCTTGTGCATTTTTGCAATTGTGTTTCTCAAGATTTTTTTGAAGACTAGCAATCGCAACATCGCTCAAGTCAATTCCGATATATTCTTGACAGTTTTGGGCCATGTATATCGAAAGCGCGTTGCCTCTTAAACAACCTAAGTCGAGGATTTTTTTATCGCTTAAATCGCCGAGCCAAATTTTATGCTCGTCGTAAACACGATCTTTAATATCGAATTTTTTTCTGAAATCACTTAATGCGCCGTTTCTGAAGTTGGACCAAAGTGTAGAAGCAAAATTGGTTTTGCCTTTAGCATCCGAATTGTAAAACTCTTTTTGTCTTTTGTTGATTTCTAATATTTCTTCTGTGCTTTTCATTTCTTATCGGTCCAAATTAATCTTGACTACAAATATAGTTAGTTTCGGTTTTCAATTTTCAATTTAAAATTCTTTTCAATCGCTTTAATCATTTCGCCGGCAATGTCTTTGTTGGTAGCATTTTCGATCCCTTCAAGTCCTGGAGAAGAATTTACTTCTAGTAATAATGGTCCTTTTGAAGAACGAATAATATCGACTCCCGCAACTTTCAAATCCATTGCTTTGGCTGCTTTGATCGCAATTCGCTTTTCCTCTGCGGTTGGCTTTATGATAGAAGCCGTTCCTCCCAAATGGATATTCGCTCTAAATTCGCCGGGTAACGCTTCTCTTTGGATTGCGGCCACGACTTTTCCATCAATTACAAAACAACGGATGTCTTTTCCATTGGCTTCTTTAATGAATTCTTGAACTAAAATATTGGCATTTAGACTTTTAAAAGCATTAATCACGCTTTCTGCTGCCTTTTTTGTTTCGGCAATGACGACACCTTTTCCTTGTGTTCCTTCCAATAGCTTTACAATTAATGGTGGTCCCCCGACCATTTTGATCAAATCATCAGTATCTAAAGGCGAATTGGCGAAGCCTGTAGTAGGTATTTCAACGCCATGATTCAATAGCAACTGTAAGGAAAATAATTTATCGCGAGATTGCGTAATAGCAGTCGATGAATTCAAGCAATACACTTTCAAAGCTTCAAACTGACGAGTTAAGGCACATCCGTAAAACGTAATGCTTGGCCGGATTCGAGGAATAATGGCATCAAATTCATTTAAGATTTTTCCACCGCGATAATGGATTTCGGGTTTGGTCGCATCCAACTTCATATAGCATTCTTTGATGTTCAAGAAGTGCATTTCATGTCCACGCATTTCTCCCGCTTCCATGATTCGTTTGTTGCTGTACAATTCGGGATTGCTTGCTAAAAGTCCGATTCGCAGACCAGACACTCTTTTTTCAGAATCTTTATAAATTTCTTTTAGATTATCTGTAGTAGACTGCCCTAATAAATAAATTTGTTCGGGATCTACTAGCACGCGACCGCTCATGGCTTCTCTTCCCAAAAGCATTCGAAACCCCATGGAATCGCGATTGGTCAGTGTCATTTCGATAGGCCAACTCGCGTTGCCAATATCTAATGTTGTTTGAATTACGAAGCGTTGTTCTCGAAAACCGCTAGAGCTTTTAACAATCCGCTTGTCAACCAAAGGTGCTTCACAATGCAAAATTGTTTTTAAATTGTTTTGTATTGGATTGATGTCAAATTTGACCCAATTCGCACCGTCTTTGATGAATGGAGTAATGTTGATGGCATGCAATGCCGAAGTTTTCGCGCCGGAATCGACCCGAGCTTTGATAGTTGGAATCCCTAAATCCGGGAAGGAAAACCACTCTTCACTTCCGAAGATGACTTTGTTTTGCTGCATAAATAATCGTAAAAATAAAAAATCGAAAGTAGTTTATTTATGGAAACCAGCGTAATTTATTGGGTTAAATTTATAAAAAGAAAAACCTACTATTTAGTAGGTTTTTCTGCTTTGTGTACTTTAACAGTCAGCTCTTGAGCACTTTCATCTAAATCCATGAAAATCTCATCGCCGGTTCCGATTTTGGAAGTAATAATTTCCTCGGCTAAGGCATCTTCAACATATTTTTGAATAGCTCTTTTTAAAGGTCGGGCTCCAAATTGACGGTCAAATCCTTTTTCTGCGATAAACGCTTTCGCTTTATCGGATAGGTTTAATTGATAGCCTAATTCTGCTACACGAGCGTATAGTTTTTTCAATTCTATTTCAATAATCAAATCGATATGTTCTTTTTCAAGAGCGTTGAAAACAATAACGTCATCGATTCTGTTCAAGAATTCAGGAGCGAACGTTTTCTTCAAAGCGTTTTCGATAATGCTCTTAGAGTTGTCATCAGCTTGAGCTACTTTAGCAGCAGTTCCGAACCCAACGCCTTGACCGAAATCTTTCAATTGTCGGGCTCCAACATTGGAAGTCATGATGACAATCGTATTTTTGAAATCGATTTTTCGTCCTAAGCTGTCTGTCAAATAGCCGTCATCTAAAACTTGAAGCAGCATATTGAAAACATCAGGATGCGCTTTTTCGATTTCATCTAGCAATACCACACAATAAGGTTTTCTTCTAACTTTTTCAGTTAATTGTCCACCTTCTTCATAGCCTACATAGCCCGGAGGCGCTCCAACCAATCTAGAAATAGAGAATTTCTCCATGTATTCGCTCATGTCTATTCGGATTAATGCGTCTTCCGAATCGAACAATTCTTTAGCCAATACTTTTGCCAATTGGGTTTTTCCAACTCCAGTTTGTCCTAAGAAAATAAATGAACCAATAGGCTTGTTAGGATCTTTCAATCCTGCGCGGTTTCTTTGGATAGAACGAGCTATTTTCAATACCGCTTCTTTTTGTCCAATAACTTTGTTTTCAATAAGTTCTGGAAGATTAGCTAATTTATTGCTTTCCGTTTGAGCAATACGATTTACTGGAATTCCAGTCATCATAGAAACGACATCGGCAACATTGTCGTCCGTTACTAAGATACGATTGCTTTTAGAATCTTCTTCCCATTGTTCTTGGGCGATAGCTAAATCTTTTTCAATGCGTTTTTCATCATCTCTTAATTTTGCTGCTTCCTCGTATTTTTGTTTTTTAACTACCGAATTTTTAGATTCTCGCACTTCTTCCAATTGACGTTCCAATTCTAAGATTTGCTTTGGAACTTCAATATTGGTGATATGAACACGAGATCCAGCTTCGTCTAACGCATCAATCGCTTTGTCCGGAAGAAAACGCTCCGACATGTATCGATTCGTCAGCTTTACGCAAGCTTCAATAGCTTCTGGAGTGTAGGTTACGTTGTGGTGGTCTTCGTATTTGTTTTTGATGTTGTTCAAAATCGTAATAGTTTCCTCAACCGAAGTTGGTTCAACGATAATTTTTTGAAAACGTCTTTCCAAAGCACCATCTTTTTCTATGTATTGTCGGTATTCGTCTAAAGTTGTGGCTCCAATACATTGAATTTCGCCTCTAGCTAATGCTGGCTTAAACATATTGGAAGCGTCTAAGGAACCGGTAGCACCGCCAGCACCTACAATAGTGTGGATTTCATCAATGAAAAGAATAATATCGTCATTCTTCTCCAATTCATTCATTACGGCTTTCATACGCTCTTCAAATTGGCCCCGGTATTTCGTGCCGGCAACTAAACTTGCTAAGTCAAGCGTAACAACTCTCTTATTGAAGAGGATTCTAGAAACTTTCTTTTGAATGATTCTCAAAGCCAGACCTTCTGCGATTGCAGATTTACCCACACCAGGTTCTCCAATTAACAGCGGGTTATTTTTTTTACGTCGACTTAAAATCTGAGAAACCCGTTCGATTTCTTTTTCTCGACCCACTACAGGATCTAGTTTTCCTTCTTCGGCCATTTCGGTTAAATCTCTCCCAAAATTGTCAAGAACTGGCGTTTTGGATTTTTTATTCGACTTATTGGCTGGATTATTAAAACTCCCTTCTTTCAAACTGTCATCTTGTCCTGAATCGTCGTTGAAAGATTCATTTCTGGGTAAATTTTCTAAAAAATTATCTTCGTTTGGTGTCATATTAAGGTATTGTTCTTTAGCTATATCGTAGTCAATTTTGAGCTTGTTCAATAGCTTGGTTGTAGGATCGTTTTCATTTCGTAAGATACACAACAACAAATGCGCTGTGCTAATGGAAGTGCTTTGAAACACTTTGGCTTCTAAAAAAGTCGTCTTTAAAGCTCGTTCGGCTTGACGCGTTAAATGTAAGTTCTTTTTCTCGTTACTAACGATTACGTTAGGGTTTGCAGGGCTTAAGATTTCAACTTTTCGTCTTAAGTGATCTAAGTCGATCGATAAATTATTCAAAATGGTAATTGCTTTTCCATTACCGTCTCTCAAAATTCCTAGCATAAGATGTTCCGTACCAATAAAATCATGGCCTAAACGCAAGGCCTCTTCTTTACTGTAAGTAATTACATCTTTGACTCTTGGTGAAAAATTATCATCCATAAAATTATAGGTTAGGTGTTGTAAATTTAGTCATTCTTCGTGGTAAAACAAAAACCATTCCTCACTAAAACTACTGTCAGCTAATTGACAAAATTTATTTAAAAAAAAATAGTCTCCGGAAATTAACTTATTAACTGAAAAAGATGGTCATTTTGTTAATAAATCAGGGAAATTTCTAGCGAATTATAGTCGAAAAAATATTGAGAAACGTTATATTAGCGGGATTTTTTTAAACACTATAATTTTTAAAATAACTAGAATATGTCTGACGGAGAAAAGTTAATCCCTATTAACATCGAAGATGAAATGAAATCAGCTTACATCGATTATTCGATGTCGGTAATTGTGTCCAGAGCACTTCCAGATGTTAGAGACGGCTTGAAACCTGTACATCGTAGAGTACTTTATGGAATGTATGATTTAGGAGTTTTTGCAAATAGAGCTCACAAAAAATCCGCCAGAATTGTCGGAGAAGTTTTAGGAAAGTATCACCCACATGGCGATACATCCGTATACGATGCCATGGTTCGTATGGCACAAGAATGGAGTTTGAGATATATGTTGATTGACGGGCAAGGGAATTTCGGTTCTGTAGATGGAGATAGTCCTGCAGCAATGCGATATACCGAAGCCAGAATGAAAAAAATGGCGGAAGACATTATGGCAGACATCGATAAGGAAACAGTTGATTTTCAATTGAACTTTGACGACACTTTGTATGAACCTAAGGTAATGCCAACGAGAGTTCCTAATTTATTAATCAATGGAGCTTCTGGAATTGCAGTAGGTATGGCCACCAATATGGCACCGCATAACTTAACGGAAGTTATTAATGGAACGCTAGCATATATTGATAATAATGATATCGAAATTGATGAACTTATCAATTACATCAAAGCGCCCGATTTTCCTACGGGTGGTGTAATTTATGGGTATGATGGTGTTAAAGAAGCCTTTAAAACCGGTAGAGGAAGAATCGTCATGCGCGCTAAGGTTGGCTTTGAAGAAGTGGATGGTAGAGAATCAATTATTGTTACCGAGATTCCATACCAAGTGAATAAGGCAGAAATGATCAAGAAAACTGCCGACTTAGTAAACGATAAAAAAATCGAGGGTATTGCTAACATTCGTGACGAGTCAGATCGTAACGGAATGCGTATCGTTTATATCTTAAAAAGAGACGCCGTTCCTAATGTAGTTTTGAATACCTTATTCAAATTTACCCAATTGCAATCTTCTTTTAGTGTCAATAATATTGCCTTGGTAAAAGGGCGTCCGCAAATGTTGAATCTAAAAGATTTGATTCACTATTTCGTAGAGCACCGCCATGATGTTGTGGTTCGTAGAACGCAATTCGATTTGAGAAAAGCAGAAGAAAGAGCACATATCTTAGAAGGGTTAATCATTGCGTCCGACAACATCGACGAAGTAATTGCATTGATTCGTGGTTCTAAAAACACCGAAGAGGCTAGAGAGAAATTAATGGAACGTTTCAAACTTTCCGATATTCAATCGCGAGCCATCGTTGAAATGCGTTTGCGTCAGTTAACCGGTCTGGAGCAAGACAAGTTAAGAGCCGAATACGAAGAAATCATGAAGTTGATTCAAGAATTAAAAGCGCTATTGGAAAGCAAAGAACTTCGTATGGAGTTGATCAAAACCGAGTTGCTTGAAATCAAAGACAAGTACGGAGACGAACGTCGCTCTACCATTGAATATTCTGGTGGAGATGTAAGCATAGAGGATTTAATTGCCGATGAAAATGTAGTAATCACCATTTCTCATGCAGGATATATCAAAAGAACCAATCTGACCGAATACAAAACTCAAAATAGAGGAGGAGTAGGACAGAAAAGTGCAGGAACCAGAGATCAAGATTTCTTGGAGCACATGTTTGTGGCTACCAATCACCAATACATGATGTTCTTTACACAAAAAGGAAAATGTTTCTGGATGCGTGTGTATGAAATTCCAGAAGGAACCAAAACCGCAAAAGGAAGAGCTTTACAAAACTTAATCAACATCGAAAGTGATGATAAAGTGAAAGCGTTCATTTGCACACAAGACCTAAAAGACCAAGACTATATCAAAAGCCATAACTTAGTTATGGTCACTAAAAAAGGTCAGGTAAAGAAAACATCGTTAGACAAATATTCTAAACCTCGTGTCAATGGTGTTGCCGCCATCACCATCAAAGAAGGCGACGAATTGTTAGAAGCCAAATTAACCAACGGAGAAAGCCAAATTATCTTAGCGGTTAAATCAGGAAAATTAGTTCGCTTTGAAGAAACCAAAACCCGTCCGATGGGAAGAACTGCTTCTGGAGTTCGCGGAATTACACTAAAAGATGAATCGGATGAAGTAATCGGAATGGTTACCGTAAACGACATGAACAGTGAAATTCTTGTTGTAGCCGAAAATGGTTACGGAAAACGGTCTAGTCTTGACGAATACCGAATTACCAATCGTGGCGGAAAAGGAGTAAAAACATTAAACATCACGGAAAAAACTGGAAAATTAATTTCTATTAATGCCGTAACTGATAATGATGATTTGATGATTATCAACAAATCAGGATTAACAATTCGTATGGCCGTAGAAGATTTACGAGTGATGGGAAGAGCTACTCAAGGAGTGAAATTAATCAATATCAAAGGAAATGATTCCATTGCTGCTGTTACCAAAGTAATGAAAGACGATGCTGAAGAACCTATAATCGGCGAGGACGGCGAAATTATCCCAGCTGCCACCATTGAAAGAGTGAAACCCGTTCTAGAAATTTTGGAAGATGATGGTGTCGTGGAAGACGATGATGACGATGATGACGTTGAAATCGAAGATGAAGACGATATGGATGATGATGGTACCGAAGAAGAAAACGAAGAATAATTTAATAAACCCTACGAATGAAAAGTAATCCTGTAGTATTCGCTTCAGCTTTGCTTCTGTCAATGAGCCTTTTCGCTCAAAAAGATCAGATAAAAGCAGCTGAGAAAGCACTAAAAAACGGAAATGCCGTAGAAGCAGTTTCTATTTTGAACCAAGCAGAACCATCCATTACTGCTGCAACCGATGCTGAAAAAGCCCAATATTTCTTTGTTAAAGGAAATGCTTGTTTAGACTTGGCTACTAAAAAAATGGAAACCGCTAAGAATCTTTCCAATGCTGCCAAAGCATACCAACAAGTTCTTGCTGTTGAAAAAGCTTCCGGTAAGTCAAAATACACTGAAGAAGCTACGAAATCATTAAGTGATATCAAAAATCAATTGATCAATAGCGCCGTAGATGAAGGTACCAAAAAGAATTATAAGGTAGCCTCCGAATTATTGTATCAGGTATATGAATTGGACAAAACGGATTTAGAAAAATTGTATTATGCGGCCAATTACGCCGTAAATGCACAAGAGTATGACAAAGCATTAGCGCAATATGACGAGTTGAAAAAGCTCAATTACTCTGGAGAAGGTACAGGCTATTATGCTAAAAATGCTGTAAACGATCAAGAAGAATTTTTCGGAATGACCACAGCTTCTAAAACAGATCGCGATACCAAAGTTCGTTTGAAATTGTATAGTGCACCAAGAGATGAAAAAATCCCATCAAAAAGAGGTGAAATCTACAAAAATATCGCGTTGATTTTAGTAGAGCAAGGTAAAGTAGAGCAAGCCAAAACAGCGCTTACAGAGGCTAGAGCTGCTAATCCTGATGATACTTCTTTAACGATGGCAGAAGCCAATATTTACCTAGATCTAAAGGACTTTGATTCTTACAAGAAATTAGTCAATGAAGTGCTTGAGAAAAATCCAAATGATGCCGATTTGAATTACAACTTGGGTGTAATCGCTTCCAAATCAAATCCTGTAGATGCCGAGAAATACTACAAAAGAGCTATCGAAATCAAACCAGATTATGTTAATGCTTACTTGAATTTAGCCATTCTAAAATTGGATGCTGACAAGAAAATTATCGACGAGATGAACAAACTGGGCAATTCAGACAAAGACACCAAACGGTATGAAGTTCTGAAAAAGCAAAGAAACGATATGTTCTTAGCAACGTTGCCTTATCTAGAGAAAGCGAATGAGTTGGATCCGAAAAATGAAGATGTAGCCACTACACTTTTGAATGTTTACGGTGCTTTAGAAATGATTGACAAAAAGAAAGCCTTAAAAGCTAAAATGGGTAAATAGCAGTTCCCTTTCAAAACTCATAAAAAAAACCATCTCATTGAGATGGTTTTTTTATTATATGATCTTTTTAATAACTCTAAGTTTATGAGTATGCCGATTGGTTTCAGCATTGTAAATGCCCAAATGATCCAACCGATCTACTCGAACTTTGCCGCTCGAATGAATAATGTAATTGTCATCCATAATGATACCAACATGGATGATTTTCCCGTCTTCATTATCAAAAAAAGCCAAATCACCTGGTTCACTTTCTTCAATGAAACTCAATGCTTCTCCCTCAGTAGCTTGTTGTGAAGCGTCGCGCAATAAATGATACCCATTCAGTTTGTACACCATTTGTGTAAATCCAGAACAGTCAATCCCAAACGGCGTTTTTCCACCCCACAAATACGGAGCATTCAAATACATAAACGAAGTGTTGATAATATTCGATTTGGGTTTAACACCGCTAATTCGCATGCCTTCAAAGTCAAAATGGGTCGTATTAATATCACTGTGATTCAAAAAGGATAACGAAGCACCCAACGGAATCGGCATCAATAAATTATTAGGAGCCGTGACATATTCCACCAAATCGGAATTCAATACAATGGCATCTTTACTCAGCTGATCAAAATGTTCTTTCAAAACTGGTTGGTACTGTTTAGAGTCGATCCAACCTTCATAACCATCATATTGCAAGCTAATTTTCGCCCATTGATTCTGGGTTTCCAAAACCGTAAAATGTTCCCCAAATAAAACTTGAGACACAATTTCGCTTCGGTCACTAGGTTCTGCCCGCAAAGGGATAATGGCTAAATTACAAATTCCAAACATGGTTGTTATTTTGAATTTTGAGTGATAAATTTTTAAGTATTTAGAAGCTATTTCCCGCTTTCCGCAGTATCTCTACGAGGATACTTGCTGCAATCGGGGCTAGGAAAATGAGGTTCCATTTCACAACTTCACTATTTAGTATTTCTCAATCACAATTGCCGACGCACCACCACCACCATTGCAAATAGCAGCTGCGCCAATTTTACCATTATTCTGATTCAAAACATTGATTAAGGTAACAATGATTCGAACACCGGAGCAACCTAATGGATGTCCCAAAGAAACTGCACCACCATTTACATTAATCTTATCATTATCCAAACCTAAAATATGTGCGTTGGCCAAACCAACTACGGCAAAAGCTTCATTAAATTCAAAGAAATCTACATCACTTACAGTCAAGCCTGCTTTTGCTAGTGCTTTTGGTAAAGCTTTAGCAGGTGCGGTAGTGAACCACTTTGGTTCTTGTGCAGCATCGGCATAACTTTTTATATAAGCCAACGGAGTTAAGCCCATTGCTTTCGCTTTTTCTTCAGTCATTAATACTACGGCAGCAGCTCCATCATTGATAGTAGAAGCATTGGCAGCCGTTACGGTTCCGTCTTTCGTAAAAACGGCATTTAAGGCTGGTATCTTATCCAAACGTACATTTGTAAATTCTTCATCTTTCGTTACCATAATTGGTTCGCCTCTTCGTTGTGGCACAGCAACAGGAACTACTTCGTTGTCAAATTTACCAGCTTCCCATGCTTTGGCAGAACGCTCATAGGATTGAATAGCAAAAGCATCTTGTGCCTCTCTCGTAATTTTATACTCCGAAGCACACAGATCAGCAGAAACGCCCATAGCATTATTATCGTAGGCATCGGTTAATCCGTCTTTCTGCATTCCGTCCACCATTGTAGTTGGTCCAAATTTAACACCTGTTCTTAAATGCGAATAGTGCGGAATTAAACTCATGTTTTCCATACCGCCAGCAACGACAATTTCGGCGTCACCAGCCATAATAGCTTGTGCACCTTGCATTACCGCTTTCATTCCGGAAGCACATACTTTATTAACAGTGGTTGCAATTACTGAATTGGGTAACCCCGCATAAAGAGCGGCCTGTCGCGCTGGAGCTTGTCCAACACCTGCTTGAACAACATTACCCATAATCACTTCATCTACTAAAGTTGGGTCTAAATTAATTTTATCTAAAGCTCCCTTAATAGCAGCAGCGCCTAAATGTGGTGCTGTTACTGTTGACAATGCTCCCATAAAACTTCCAATTGGAGTTCGTACGGCAGAAACGATAACGACTTTTTTATCCATGATGAAATGCGGTTTGTTTATTTGATGGCGAATTTAATCAATTTCAAGAAAAAGTAAATTACATTTTTGATAATATTCTAACTTTATAGAATTATAAGTAGTAATCCCTCAAATTTTGACCACATTTTGGGAAATTAATTCTTAAAAGCAACAATTAGAAACTAATTTGAAAAGCTATACAATTGATTGTTAATGATTTTAGTTTTTGCTCGAAAAAAACACAGTAATAATTTGTAAAATATAGAATAGAAAGTTACATTTGCAACCGCTTAAACAAAGAGATATTGATTAAGTTTGGAGAGTTGCCTGAGTGGCCGAAAGGACATGTTTGCTAAACATGCGTATGGGAAACTGTACCAAGGGTTCGAATCCCTTACTCTCCGCTTTTCCTTTCGGGGTGTAGCGTAGCCCGGTTATCGCGCCTGCTTTGGGAGCAGGAGGCCGCAGGTTCGAATCCTGCCACCCCGACAAAACAAACTTTTCCATTTAAGTTTCAAAAGAAAAATGGGTGCATAGCTCAGCTGGATAGAGCACCTGCCTTCTAAGCAGGCGGTCGAAGGTTCGAATCCTTCTGCGCTCACTTCTAAAACCACTGTTTTCAGTGGTTTTTTGTTTTTTATTTGTTTTTTGCTAAGTATTCTTACTGTACTTATTTGGAGTATTTCACACAGAATTTATACGAAAAACGAACCACTTCAATTCAATATACCCTCAGATCTTCAAATTTAACCTTTATCAAAGAGGTTTGGAAATCTCAAGTTAATTGTCTGCAAAAAAGAAGACCATAGTGATTCCATTCTACGGGCAATTTTTTGAAATAATTGCCTTTAGAAATTATCGTAATTAATCTTCAAAAATGAAGCCCACTTTAATTTGAAGATATAAAGTAATCCAACGTTTCTTAGCTACTTTTAAACTTGTGGATTTTCGTAACTAACCTAATTCGCTTACTTTCTGAAAATTTAATCGAAGGCTTTTTACCACTTCTTCATGATTTATTAAGTAGTGTTTTCTAGCACTAATTCTTATGATTATAAAACGAGATGATAGAAATTTTGATCTTATCACTGGTAAAAAATAGAACATGGAAAATCATAAAAAGAGCATTTTAATTTTAAAGTCCAAAATATTTCTATCACTTAAAGCCTTAAAACATCATTTCGTCGATGGTTATAGTTAGTCAATCGTTAAAGTTTTCGATTCCGTCGATTTGTAAGTTTTATATGAAACTATTTAGTTAGATTTAGCATGTAATTTCCCCAAATTAATTAAATAAAAGCATGCGTGATTTGTTTGATACATTTCCTTTACCTACAATTGTGGTTGATAAAAACTTTACTATTCTCGATGTTAATGAGGCTGGATTGGGTTTTTTGAATACCAATTTAAACAGCGTCTTTTCAAAAAATATTACTGCAATTTTTCCACATTTTGACAGTAGTAATTTAAAATCCAAAGAGTATTTTGAGGTTTTATATAGAGATGCTTTTGGGAGTACTAAAACGCTATCGGTGCAGTTTTGTACTTATAGCAAAGATGATATTTACGGGTTGTTTTATGTTCATCATGCTGCGTTTTCTAATTCGACTTCTCGTTATGCCGCAAAAAAGTCCAAAGTCTTACTTCATAAATTACACATATTTGAATCTTTAGTAAATCAAAATAATCAAGGCATCTTTCTGTTCAATGAATCTGGACAATTAATTTACTTAAACAAGTTTGCGGCTACTAGATTTGAATTCAAGAAGAAGAAGAATAAGGACTTTTATTATTGGCAATTATTTGATTCCGTTGGTAATGAATCTCAGTGGGATGCTACGCTTAAAAATCTGAAAAACCAAAATGAAATTGTACAGACCATCTACAAATTTGACCCAATTTCAAAGAAAACAAGAGCATTAGCTGTTGTTGTAAATGAACGATTGATTGAAAACCAAAATTATTACGTGGTTACTTTTTCTGACATAACAGAAATTGAAAAAGACAAATCTGTTATAAATGAGAAAGACAATCATTTGAATCTATTTCACAAGAACATTCCTGTAGCTATCTATGAATTTGTCATCACCAAAGAATCAAGTTATTTTAATTACATAAGTAAAGCTTTTCAAAAAATATTTGATTTTGAAATTGCTATACATGATTTAAAATGGAATTCAGAAGTAAGACTACATCCAGATGATTTTTTGAAGTTCACCACAAATTTAAATGAAATGAAAGAAAACATTTCAGAATTTAAATTTAGCGGAAGGTTCTTATTTGGAAGTAAAGTAGTTTGGTTTGAAACTAATGCCACCGTTACCCAAGAAAATGGAGTAACTCTATTTAATGGCATCATCTTAAATAGCACGGAACGCATAAAAAATGAGGAAGAAGCCACTAAAAACAGACGCCTCAATGATTCCGTGTTGCACAATATTCCGGCTGATGTTGCCGTATTCGATGAAAATCACAATTATAAATTTATTAATTCAAATGGAATTGCAAATCGGGATTTAAGGGAATGGATGATTGGTAAAAATGATTTCGATTATTGCCAATTTAAAGGGCTTGATACAAAATTGGCGGAAGAACGTCGTCGTTATTTTATGCAGGCAAAAACATCGAAAGAAAGTGTCGATTGGATTGATCAAATTACCAAAGCGGATAAGAAGTTTTATATTTACAGAAGATTTTCTCCGATTTATAATAATGATGAATTTATGTACATGATCGGCTACGGAATAGATGTTACCGTATTGAAAGAAACCCAGCTTCAACTAGAACTTCAAAATAAAATATTAACGAACAAAAATCAAGAATTAGAACGTTTTACTTATATCGCGTCGCATGATTTGCAAGAACCATTGCTTTCGCTAATTAGTTTTTCTCAATTATTAGAAGAAGAATACAGTGCCGTCCTTGATGATGAAGGTAGACTATTTGTTCAATTTATTAATAAGTCAGCTACTAGAATGCGATCCCTAATTTCCGGATTGATGGAATATAACAGAATCAACATGAAAGAAGCCTTAGATTCTTTCGATTTTAATGTATTAGTCAAAGAAGTTCGGGATGATTTGAGTCTTAATATCAATAAATTTGAGGCAATTATTTCTGTTGAAGACTTACCAACATTACCTTGCTATCCCACATTCATTAGGATTTTATTCCAAAATTTGATAAGCAATGCCATAAAATTTACCGCTAAAGAAGTAATTCCTGTTATTAAAATTACTTGCAAAGAAAGAGAAGAGGATTGGTTATTTCAAGTAGCAGATAACGGAATTGGAATCAATGGTAAGAATTTACAAGAAATATTTATGATTTTTAAGCGGTTACAGATGGAAGAAAATTATCCTGGTCAAGGTATTGGACTTGCGCACTGCAAGAAAATAGTTGAAATTCATAAGGGCGATATATGGGTTGAGTCCAAAGAAGAAATTGGAAGTGTCTTTATTTTTACAATCTCAAAACATATTTAAAATGGTAAAGAACGTAAGTACGATCTTATTGGTTGATGATGATCTTGCTATTAATTTTCTTCACAAAAGATTATTAACAAAATTAGTGGTGGCAGAATCTATTGTTTCCCGTTATAATGGTGCGGAGGCAATTAGCAGCGTTAGGGCTTTGAACAATTCACTAACTGAAAATGATTTAGTGTTAATTTTTCTAGACATCAATATGCCGGTTATGGATGGATGGGGTTTTTTAGAAAACTTCAAAACGATTTGCGAGGAACTAAAATACCAATGGAAAATTTTTGTTTTGAGTTCATCCATTAATCCAGATGATATTCAAATGGCTAGAAGTAATATTTTTGTCTCTGATTACTTTTCAAAACCGCTAATGAGTAATAGTATCGATGTGCTAAAAGAAAAATATTTACAATAATTTCTTGTCGATAAATCTCACTGCGTAGAAGGTTTCTCTATGCGAACAGAAAGCCTTTCCGTGTCTTGGAAGGCTTTTTTTGATTATAGTACTAACCGATTTTTTAATTTTTACAGAAAAAATAAGTAAAGCCATCTTCGATTGCTACTATTTATTTCTGTTAATTTGTTAAACAAAATAATAGAAATGAAGTGTAGATCTGTTTTATTTTTTCTGCTTGCAGTTAGCGCAGTTGCTTGTTCTTCTTCAAAAAGCAGTGGTTCATCGAGACCAATTTCTTCAGTACCAAGTCAAAAGGTTAATTTCAATTCCAAGCCAATAAAATCGTTCGACAGTATTGCTGTTCCGAATGAAAGAATGGCCGCTGTAGCTGCGGAAGTGGAGGACACCACTTTCGTCAATTTAAAAGACTACAGCAGTGATTTTGCATATGATATGAAGTACGCAACAACAGATAATTTCTTGAAAGCCAAAGTATATGATTGTGAAGCTTGTTATCTGCGTTATAAAACTGTAAAAGCACTACTAACTGCGAACGCAAAATTCATGAAAAAAGGATATCGTATTGTGCTATATGACTGCTATCGTCCGTTGGATATTCAAAAGAAAATGTGGACCATTGTATCCAATCCCGATTATGTCGCCGATCCAAAGAAAGGTTCCATTCACAATCGAGGTGGTGCCGTAGATATTGGTTTAGTAACGGAAAGTGGGGTAGTGGTCGATATGGGAACTCCTTTCGATTTCTTCGGAATCGAAGCCCGTCACAACTACGAAAAGATATCGGAAGAAGCACAGCAGAATCGCAAATTGCTCCGCAAAGTAATGACTCAAAACAATTTCAAAATTTTCGAAAGCGAATGGTGGCATTACAATTTGAAGAACTCCTATAAAGATAAGTTGTCCAATTTCAAATGGGATTGTCCTTAATTCTTATCGTCTAAACAATGAAAATAGTTGACGAAATAGGAATCGGGTTCGTAAACTTCACCATTTAGCTCTGATTTGAACTCTTTTTTGAAAATATAATCCGCGACATCAGTAGCAAATTTTACTCGGATAAAAGAAATTGGAGAAGACTTTAAATCTTGAAAATCTTCTTTTCGGAACATAAAATAACCTCCTAAGACTCGGTTGTTAAGCCCTTTGTCATCGCGAAGCATTGTCCCGCAACTTTCGTCTTTAGTATGAAGTAAGGTTACAATTTTGCCATTATTCAATTGGAAATAAAGCTTTGAATTTTGATCCAAGCATCTGGCTTTAATAAAGTCACTGCTTTTTTCAATTAACTGAAAATTTAGCATGGGTGTACCATCGGTAATGACAATCGAGTTGAAAACATAAGTGGCATTGCCTGCAAAGTTCTTTTCATAGACCATATATTCTTTAGTTGATTTATAAGTTCCTAAAGAATCCGTAACATTTACAGAAAAATCACAAGGTTTTTGAGCGAAAACGAACGACATAAACAAGACCGCAAAACTGGATAAAAGAATTTTCATTGTAGCTTTAAATTTTGGTGCAAATTAAAACTATTTTATGGTTATTTACATCAGTTGTGAAAAAACAATAGAGTGCTCCGCCTTCTTTAATTTTCCATTTTTTTCTTAGTTCTTCTACGGATTCCGGAAAATTCCTTGTGGTAATGTTGGCTTTTTTTCCTTCTAAGATGGCTTTCATTTCTTTTCTTTGAAAGGGAAAAGCTTGTTGAATTTCAAAAACTCTCCCAGGAAAATCAAGTAAGGAATCTGACGTATACAGTTGGGAATGAGGATGCAATTTGTCAATTTGAAAGTGTTGACTAATTTCATTAAAGCCACCCGACTTCATAATTGCACTGTTGGGTTCGTACAAATATTTTTTTGGAAGTCCGAAGTTAATAGTGCCGCGGAACTGATTCCATTCAAAATCAAAAATCTCGTTCTTATCTTTCTTAATATTGGTTGTTTTTATCGCAATAGTGCCATCGAAGTCTTTTGAAAGTTCCCAAAGCAACTCTTTTACTTCATTTTCGACAGCAACTATATGAATTTTTTTGACATTTTTCAATTCCATCAACCCGGCAGTAAGGTCCAAAAGGGGTGCTGTTTTTATCAAGATGGAATCTGAATATTCAAAATAGAAATCAAGTAATTCTGGAACATTGGGCAAGCAATCTTTCAGCATAAAAACTTTTCCTTTATTTTCATTTCGACGAGAGGGATCAACATAAATCCAATCAAATTTGGCGTTCAATGATTTTAAAATAGTCAAACTATTGCCTTCTACGCAACGAATATTTTTGCATTGTAATTTTTCGAAATTGTGTTTGACAATCTCAGAAAGTTCTGAATTCATTTCGCAATGGACAACTTCTGAAAAAACCTTGGAGAAATAGTAGTCATCTACACCAAATCCACCTGTAAGATCGATGATATTGGTTCCTGAAATCAAAGTCGACTTGTAAGCAGCGGTTTGTTCAGAAGATGTTTGTTCGACAGAAATTTTGCTTGGAAATAGAATTTCTGAAGCGGCAAACCAAGTAGGCAATTTGTCTTTGGCTTTTTGTCGCGCTGCAATTTGGTTCAAAATAGCATTCCAGGAAAAAAGTGGAAACGGATTTTTCTCCAACGCTACCGTTGTTATATTGCGTTCTGAATTTTCCTTAATAAATTGCTGAACTTCAAATTGTAATAACGAATCCTTCAGCATTAGATATTCTTGGTTAACAATTGAATGATGGCATTGTTCGGAAAGAATTCTTTACCTATCACTTTCAATATAGTATAAAAAGGAACTGCGACAATCATACCGAGAATTCCTGTGAGAAATCCTGCGATCAAAATCACTAAGAAGATTTCTAATGGATGTGAACTAACGCTCTTTGAGAAAATAATGGGTTGTGATACGTTGTTATCAATAATTTGGACTACCCAAAAACCGATCAAAACGTAAATAGTAGTTGGTAAAATTTGTGTTTGAAAATCACTTCCTAAATTACTAATCATGGTTAAGATTGCCGCTAAAACGGAGGCAATTAAAGGGCCAATATAGGGCACAATATTTAAGATGCCGCACAAGAAAGCGATGACGATGGCGTTGTCGATATCAAAGATTAACAAAACTATTAAGTACAAGATAAAGACTATGAACAATTGCAACAGCAATCCAATAAAATAGCGTGACAGCAAGTGATTGATTTTATATACTGAATTTAATATTTGGCTTTCATGACTGTCTGGAATTAATTTTTTGGCACCTTCTACAAATAAATTTCGGTCGTTTAAAAAGAAGAAGGTAATAAATAAGACCGACGCTAAGCCTATTCCAAAACTGCTGACCATGGCTAACAAATTGTTTAGAAAATTCGGAATAATGTTGAAATTAATTTTCGAAAATAAATTTTGTTCTTTCATTAATCGAGACGTGTCGATGTGATGTTTTTCTAAATAAGTAATAGCTTGCTCGTACAATTGAATGCTATTTTTTTCAATGTTTGAGGTATTTAACAAAGATAAATTCTGACCTTGATCAATTACCAACGGAACAAAAAGCATTATAAAGCCGACGATAGTACAGACAAAAAGCAACAACGTCGTGATAGTGGCCAGCGTATGTCGAAACCGCAATCGAATTCTCAAAAAATCTAAAATAGGATTTCCGATTAGCGTTAAAATTAGTGCGATGATCAGGTAAATAACCACCGATTGTATTTGATACAAAAAGTAGAGCACTAGTGAAATCAATGCAACTGTTCCCAACGCTCGTAGTATTCCGTTTGCAATAGTTTTAGAAGTCATACTATTTTTAGATTAGGCATAAATGTAAAAAAAAACCCGCTACGAAAGCGAGTTTTTGTTTAGAAGTAAATCAAATTTTTAGATTCCAAAACCGGCGCGAGCGCCACCACTTATAAATATGGCAGCCATTCTGCTTTTTTGTCCGTTTGAAAACATAAACATGCCTCGGTCGTCAGTATAATCCATATAATTCATGGTCATTTCTACAGGCGTTCCTGAACAGGTGCTATAGTGAGGAAAAACAGGTACTCCAAAATTAGCGGAGTCATGAGTTGGTGTGTCAGAAACTAAATCGCTACCGCAATTAGCATCGCCCCAGATGTGACGTAAATTCATCCAGTGACCAATTTCATGCGTAGCTGTTCTTCCCAAATTATAAGGATAATTAGCAGTACCTGACAATCCAAAATATTTGGAATCAATCACAACACCATCGGTTGCTGAAGATCCTCCAGGAAATTGAGCATAACCTAAAATTCCGCCACCAATGGTACAAACCCATAAATTTAATTTTGTCGTTGGAGAAGTAGGAGCTATTCCACCTCTATTTGTTTTCTTCATCGCGTCATTGGTTCCCCAAGATGTTTTAGTAGTCGATTTTCTGACTACCGAAGCCAATTCAAATGAAATTCCTACGTTGGCAGCAACCCCAGAAAATAATGAGGGAACACTACTAAAGTCAGTATTGGTGGCATTAAAATCTTTATTTAAAACATCGATTTGCGATTGAATTTGTGCAGCAGAAATATTCTCTGCGGCCGTTTTGTATAAAACATTTACTACAACGGGGATCACAACTTTCCCATTGACCAAGCGGCCCTGAGCAATAGCTTGCTCTGTAAAAGTTTCGATTTGATTTCTTCGTAACGCTAAGCTTGGATTTGCTCTAAGTTGTGCTTCATACACCTCTTGGGTGGCACAAACTCTTTTGGCAGCGGGGTTCGACGCCGTTGTTGGAACAGCATTATCTTCGTTTTGACAAGAGAACAATAGTAATACTGTCGTAAGGGATACTAAAATTTTTTTCATTTTTTAATTTAGTTTAGGTTAACAAATTTCAACTAAATTATGAAATAAAGTCAATTTAACAGTGCATTAGGGCAAAAGTTATTAAGTAGTTAATAAATATTTACACAAATACCTAATGAAAAGATAACGGTAATGAGATTAGTTATTGAAAATATAGTTTAAAATATTAGCACCCATTTTTAGCGCTTTCGTCCGAACTTCCAAAGGATCATTGTGAACTTCGGCATCTTCCCAACCATCGCCTAAGTCGGTTTCATACGTATACAAAAGCACCAATCGATTGTCTACAAAAATGCCGAATGCTTGTGGTCTTTTTCCATCGTGTTCATGAATTTTAGGAATGCCACCGGGAAAAGAATAAGGTTTCTGAAAAATAGGGTGGTTGGCTGGGATTTCAATCAAATCAGAATTGGGCATAATCTTCTTGATTTCTTTACGAATGAATTGATCCATGCCATAGTTATCATCAATATGGAGGAAGCCACCAGAAGTTAAATAATTTCTTAAGTTTTGCACATCGGAATCGCTAAAAACCACATTCCCATGTCCAGTCATGTGTACAAACGGATAGGAAAATAGATCCGGGCTGCTAGGTTCTACCAATCCTGGTTTTGATTTGATTTTCGTATTGATATTTTGATCGCTAAACTTGATCAAGTTGGGCAACGAGGTGGGATTAGCATACCAGTCGCCGCCGCCACTGTATTTCAACAGCGCTATTTCTTGAGCGTTTAGCAGTGAACTTAATAGCAAGGTTAGAAAAACTATTTTTTTCATATAATGGTATTATTCGTTTAGGAATGCAACACTATGACAAGCTACAATTGCTGCAGTTTCGGTTCGAAGTCGAGTATTGCCCAAGGTCACAGGAACATAGTGGTTTTCCAAAGCAGATTGAATTTCTTTTGGTGAAAAATCTCCTTCTGGACCAATCAGCATCGTTACGCTTTGTTTGGCTTTGAGCACCTCTTTCAAAGATTTCTTGTTGGTTTCCTCACAATGCGCAATCAAACATAGCCCTTCTCTTTTTAATTTGATAAAGTCTTTGAAAGCGACGGGCTCATTTAATTTTGGCAAAAAATATTGATTGGATTGCTTCATAGCGGAAAGTAAAATCTTATCAAACCGATCTGTCTTAATTTGTTTGCGCTCGGAATGATCGCATAGCAATGGTGTAATTTCGGTGATCCCAATCTCGGTTGCTTTTTCTAAAAACCACTCGTAACGATCGTTCATTTTAGTTGGAGCAACTGCAAGATGAACTTGGTATTTTGGTACTTCTGATGCAATGACTTCTAGAATCTTAACGGTGCATTTGGTATCAATGGCTAAGGTGATTTCTGTTTTAAATAAAGAACCTAAACCATTAGTTACAAAGAGAATATCGGTGTCTTTTTTCCGAAGCACTTTAACAATATGTTTGCTTTCTTCCTTGTCAAAAGAAAAGCTTTCTGTAGTGGACGTAATATCGGGATTGTAGAATAATTGCATAATTTAGAAGGAGATTCGAGCTTTTGAAACCACATCGGAAGTTTCAAATTGTGAGGATAAGAATTTGTGGTAACCTACAATGCCAATCATAGCAGCATTGTCGGTGGTATATTCGAATTTTGGGATATAAGTTTTCCAACCGTATTTTTGTTCGGCTTCTTTCAAAACGCTTCGAATTCCGGAATTGGCAGAAACACCACCTCCAATAGCCACTTGAGAAATACCAGTTTCTTTGACGGCTAATTTCAACTTGTCCATTAATATTTCAATAATCGTATGCTGAATGGAGGCACAAATATCATTTCGATTTTTTTCAATAAAATCAGCATCTTCAGCAACTTTCTTTTGAATGAAATATAAAATGGCCGTTTTCAACCCAGAAAAGCTAAAATCCAAATTTGGTACTTTCGGTTTTGTGAACGCAAAGGCTTTTGGATTGCCCATTTGCGCATATTTATCCACTAAAGGCCCGCCAGGATAGGGAAGTCCTAATATTTTGGCACTTTTATCAAAAGCTTCTCCCACCGCATCGTCAGTAGTTTCCCCAATTATTTCCATATTGAAAAAATCGTTCACTTTTACGATTTGCGTGTGGCCACCAGAAATAGTTAAAGCCAAAAAAGGAAACGTCGGTTTGTCATATCCTTCTTCGTCAATAAAATGAGCTAAAATATGGGCTTGCATATGATTTACGGCGATTAATGGTATTTCTAAGGCTAGCGACAAGGATTTTGCAAACGAGCTTCCGACGAGCAATGATCCCATTAAGCCTGGTCCTTGCGTAAATGCAATTGCCGATAGTTGTTCTTTTTCAACTCCAGCTTTCTTTAATGCCGCTGCAATAACAGGTACAATGTTTTGTTGGTGTGCTCTTGAGGCTAGTTCTGGAACGACACCGCCAAATTCATTGTGAATTAGCTGATTGGCCACAACATTTGACAGTACTTTATCGTTTTGCAATACCGCCGCTGCAGTATCATCACAAGAACTTTCTATAGCTAAAATAAAAACTCCTTCTTTATGCATAAAAACCTCCGATTTTTGGATTATATTTGGCAAAGCTCCATAAAAATATTTTATTTTTACAGCGACCCCAAAATTAGCCATTTTTTTATTAAAGCATTGGGTTTCCTTAATTAAAATATATTATAAATTCTATACTAAAAAGGTCCTTCGTATCAAAAAAATTGGAAAAATACTGCTCCGAATACTTCTAGTACTTTTGCTGATTTTATTGGTATTGGGAATCTCGCTGACCTTACCAGTAGTGCAAACCAAATTGGCACGCTATCTTACCGAAAAAATCAATGCCGACTATAAAACCGACATTCAGATTGATCAAGTTGCTATCACTGTTTTTGGTGGGGTAAAGTTGAAAAACGTTTTGATCAAAGACCAACACAAGGACACCTTGATTTCCGTTAATCGCATTGCCACAAACATCTTAAGTTATCAAAAGTTAAGCAACGGAGATTTGATTTTTGGCGATGTGAGTATGGACGCCTTGTTTTTGAATATGAAAACGTATCAAGGCGAAACCGACACTAACCTCGATAAATTTATTGCAGCTTTTGATGATGGTAAGCCGTCTTCAGGAAAATTTTTATTGCTGGCTAAGTCGATTAAAGTAACCAAAAGCCGCTTCCTATTTTGGGATGAAAACCGAGGTGCTAAAGATGTCGATTTTACCAACTTAAATGCTAGTGTAAGCGATTTTCAAATTCACGGGCCGAATGTAACTACACAAATTGAAAGAATGTCTTTTTTAGACCATCGAGGCTTGTTTGTTAAGAATTTGGCGTCCAATTTCACGTATACTAAAAAACACATTTTATTGAACGACTTGGATCTGACGACCAGTCATTCGTTATTTAAAGGAAATGTGGCCTTGAATTACATTCGAGAGGATTTTCATGATTTCAACAATAAGGTGCATTTTGATATTTTGGTTGATCAAGCGTCATTGTCTACTAATGATATTCGCTATTTTTATGATGAAATGGGTAAAGACCAAAATTTCACGTTAAAGGCCCACATCACTGGAACATTGAATGATTTAGTGGCACACAAACTGCGATTAACCGATAACAATCGTTCCCAAATTATTGGCAATGTCAACTTCAAGAATCTTTTCGGAAAAAACGAGCAGCATTTTTACATGAAAGGCGATTTTCAAAAAGTAGCTTCTAATTATGACAACTTAGTAAAACTATTGCCCAATATTCTCGGAAAGAAATTGCCCACTTCCTTGAAGAAAATTGGAAATTTTGATTTGAGAGGCAAGGCTGAAATCACCACCAAAACCATTGCCGCCGATTTCTATATGGCAACGGCATTAGGCAACATCCAATCGAACCTGAAAATGAGTGCCATCGACGATATTGACAATGCGTCCTATTCGGGAAATATTATTTTGGAAGAATTCAATATTGGTAGCTTCTTAGGAAAGAAAGATTTAGGAAAAGTAACCTTAAATATTGATGTCGACGGAAAAGGATTCAAGCAGAAAAACTTGAACACCATGTTTTCGGGCGATATTTATAAAATCAATTATAAAGGGTACACCTATTCGAAAATTATTGTAGATGGTAAGTTCAAAGACCCTGTTTTTCAAGGAAAACTCTATGTCAATGACCCTAATTTATTTTTTGATTTTGATGGCGCGGTGAACTTGGGTAAAAAAGACATCGCCTATAATTTTCATGCTAAAGTGGATTATGCCAATTTGTATAAGTTGCATTTGGTCACTAAAGATTCCATTGCTGTTTTCAAAGGCGATATTAAGATCAATGTCGCTGGTAGTAACTTAGACAATTTAAAAGGGGATATTCACTTTGCATCGACTTCCTACCAAAACAAAAAAGACAGTTATTATTTTGAAGATTTTTCAATTAATTCGACCTTTGATGCCGACAATGTGCGAACCATAGCCATTGCCTCACCCGATATTATTGATGGGAAAATTGTGGGGAAATTTCAAATCAACTTACTGCAAAAAATGCTGGAGAATGCTTTTGGAAGTTTGTATGCCAATTATGTTCCCAATCCAATTAAGAAGGGGCAGTACCTTAAGTTCAATTTCAATATTTACAATAAAATTATTGAAGTTTTTGAGCCCGGAATAGCGATTGGTACCAATACCGCGATAAAAGGAAGTATCAATTCGGACGATAACGATTTTAAATTCAATTTCTCATCGCCTAAAGTGATGGCATTCGACAATTCTTTTGATAATATTAAAGTGGATGTCGATAATAAGAACCCTTTATTCAACACCTATGTTTCGCTAGACAGTATCAAGACAAAGCATTATAAGATTCGTGATTTTAGTTTGATTAATGTGACCACCAAAGACACTTTGTTTCTAAGAACAGAATTCAAAGGTGGCGACGCCGGTCAAGATGCTTATAATTTAAATCTATACCACACCATCAATGCCAATAAAGAAAATGTGGTTGGGATTCAAAAATCGGAATTAAAGTTCAATGATTTTTTATGGTATTTGAACGAAAAGGATGCCGACAACAACAAAGTAGTTTTCGATAAAAAATTGAAAGACTTTAAGATTGACGACATCATCATGTCGCATGAAAATCAACAAGTGAAGCTTTTTGGTTCGCTTAAAGACACCAATTATAAAGACCTAGAATTGAGTTTCAACGAAGTCAATTTGGAAAAAGTACTTCCGTCATCACGTCGACTCAAGATTAATGGAAATCTGAACGGAATCATCAATTTGAAGCAAAACAACGCCATATATCAACCAACATCTACGTTGCGAATTGATAGTTTAAAAGTCAATGATGTGGCTTTAGGCAAGATGAATTTGGATATCAAAGGCGACAATGATTTCCGAAAATTTTATTTGAATTCGAAAATTGAAAATGAAAACATCGAATCGTTTACTGCCGATGGTAATTTTGAAATTCAAGGAAGTAAAACCAATGTGGATTTGGACCTGAATTTTGATAAATTCAACTTGGGAGTGCTGAGCTCCTTGGGAGGTGATGTCATTTCCAACATTCGTGGATTTGCTTCTGGAAAATCGAATATTCGTGGCGATGTCGAAAATTTAGAAATCAATGGGCGCTTGTTTGTAGACAAAGCCGGACTTGGAATCCCGTATCTCAATGTCGATTATAACATCGAAGACGGTGCAATCGTCGATGTTACCGAAAAGAAATTCATCATCCGAAATGCTTCCATCGAAGATGTAAAATACAAAACCAAAGGAGTACTTGATGGCAGCATTGGGCATACGAATTTTGGAAATTGGAAATTGGATTTGAACGTAAGTTCCAAGCGATTGTTAGCTTTAGATACCAAAGACAGCGAAGATGCAGCCTATTTTGGAACTGCGTTTATCGACGGTTATGCAACAATTTCAGGACCAATCAGTGGGTTGTTTATTAAAGTAGATGCGAAGTCGGAAAAAGGAACTACGGTAAAAATCCCAATCAACGATTCTGAGTCAACGGGGGAAAACAATTACATTCACTTTACAAGTGCTAGTGAAAAATCAAATCTCAAAAAAGGAATAGCCGAACCTGTTCAGAATTACAATGGTATGGAGTTAGAGTTTGACTTCGCTATTACGCCGGATGCAGAAGTTGAAATCATATTGGACCGAAATTCCGGACACGGTATGAAAGGGAAAGGGTATGGTTCGCTGTTGTTTAAAATAAATACGCTTGGTAAATTTAATATGTGGGGCGATTTTCAGGCTTATGAAGGAACTTATAATTTCAAATATGGCGGGATTATCAACAAAATGTTTACCATCAAGAAAGGCGGTTCTGTGACCTGGGAAGGCGATCCAATGCGCGCCAATTTGAACATAGAAGCGGTATATAAAACCACTGCAAATCCTGCCGTATTAATAGAGAATGGTTCGACAAATAAGAAAGTAGATGTCGAAGTTGTGATCGGGTTAAAAGGGAATCTAAGCAATCCAGAACCCGATTTTAACATCAATTTCCCCAACGTTAGTTCTGTGCTTCGATCGGAAATCCAAACCAAGTTAGACGACAAAGATGTTCGTCAAAAACAAGCTTTAATTTTACTTTCTACAGGTAGTTTCTTAAGTACCGATGGTTTGAATCAAACCTCCATTACCAATAATCTTTATGAGAAAGTGGGCGATATTTTTGGTAGTATTTTAAATGATAATGCCGATAAAATTATTGTGGGCGTCGATTTGGTTTCACCCGATAGAAATCCTGGGAAAGAAGCCGACGGACATTTTGGCGTAACGGTTTCTACTAAAATCAGTGATCGCATCAGCATCAATGGAAAGGTAGGTGTACCTATTGGAGGCATCAACGAATCGGCTATCGTTGGTGACGTAGAAGTGCAATATCGAGTGAATGAAGACGGAACATTAAACTTGCGAGTTTTCAACAAGGAAAACAATGTGAATTACTACATTGGGCAAGGCATCGGATATACACAAGGCATCGGATTGACTTACGAAGTTGATTTTTCTACGTTCCAACAATTGGTTAATAAAATCTTCAAAAATCAAAAATTGGAATTGGTGAAAGAAACCTCAAAAGTGGATCAAGACTCTGATTTGCATCCCGACTACATTCATTTCAATAAGAACGAAAAGAAGGAACCTCAACCTGAAAAACCAAATTCTCAAGCAGTACCTAATGAGGATTAATTTTCCAATTTCTAAGCACTTCTTAAATGAAGTATTTATCTTACAATAAACTTATCAACGAAAACGTTTGAAATACACTTATTTTATTAAAGTACTAAAAGCGTTGGTAAAATAATGGTTATTCTTTGCTAATTTTACACTTTAATAGTCAAAAAAATGTCAAAAACGATAAAAAAAATAGGTGTGCTAACTTCAGGAGGAGACTCTCCAGGAATGAACGCCGCCATTCGTTCTGTAGTGCGTACTTGCGCCTATCATAATGTAGAATGTATCGGAATTTATAGAGGGTACCAAGGAATGATTGAAGGTGACTTTAAAGAAATGGGCCCAAGAAGCGTTAATAATATTGTTAATAAAGGGGGAACCATTCTTAAATCGGCTCGCTCTAAAGAATTCATGACCGCCGAAGGCCGGCAAAAAGCACACGAGCATTTAGTTAAAGCGGGGATTGATGCTCTTGTAGTAATCGGTGGAGATGGAAGTTTCACCGGAGCTGAAGTCTTCAATAACGAATACAATTATCCTGTAATGGGAATTCCAGGAACTATTGATAATGACATTTTCGGAACCAGTCATACATTAGGCTACGACACCGCTTTAAATACGGTAGTAGAAGTTATCGATAAGATTAGAGATACCGCCAGTTCGCACAACCGACTTTTCTTCGTAGAAGTCATGGGGCGTGATGCCGGTCATATTGCATTGAATGCTGGAATCGGCGCAGGTGCCGAAGAAATCCTTATTCCAGAAGAAGATTTAGGATTGGATCGTTTATTAGAATCCCTAAAGAAAAGTAAAGCTGCCGGGAAATCCTCTAGCATCGTAGTAATTGCGGAAGGCGATAAAATTGGTAAGAACGTATTCGAATTAAAAGACTATGTGGAAGCCAATTTACCAGAATACGACGTTCGTGTTTCCGTTTTAGGACACATGCAACGAGGAGGCGCTCCTTCTTGTTTTGATCGCGTATTAGCCAGTCGTTTGGGCGTAAAAGCAGTCGAATCACTATTGGAAGGCAAATCCAATTTCATGGTCGGTTTGTTAAACGACAAGGTTTCTTTGACGCCATTGGAACAAGCAATCAAAGGGCATACGGAAATTGATCGCGAACTCTTAAGAGTGTCTGATATTATGTCGACCTAACAAAAAAGAATAAAACAGTAAACAATTATATAATCGGCACACGGCGCTAAGCTTACTGCCTAAAGCAACAAAAAATGTCAAAAGTAAAATTAGGAATCAACGGTTTTGGTAGAATTGGAAGAATTGTTTTCAGAGAATCTTTCAACCGTGATAACGTAGAAGTTGTAGCCATTAACGACTTATTAGAGGTAGAACATTTGGCCTACTTATTAAAATATGATTCGGTTCACGGTCGTTTCAACGGTACTGTAGAAGTGAAAGAAGGAAAATTATACGTAAACGGTAGAAACATCCGTATTACTGCCGAAAGAGACCCCGCAACCCTAAAATGGGATGAAGTAGGAGCCGACGTAGTAGCCGATTGTACAGGAATTTTTACCACATTAGAATCTGCTCAAGCGCACATTCGCGGTGGAGCAAAAAAAGTAGTAATCTCAGCACCTTCTGCTGATGCACCTATGTTTGTTATGGGCGTGAATCACGAAAAAGCAACCGCTGCTGATACAATCGTGTCCAACGCTTCTTGTACGACAAATTGCTTGGCCCCTTTAGCCAAAGTAATCAATGATAATTTCGGAATTGTAGAAGCTTTAATGACTACGGTTCACGCAACAACTTCAACGCAAATGACGGCTGACGGACCTTCCAGAAAAGACTGGAGAGGCGGACGCGCTGCTAGCGTAAACATCATTCCATCATCTACAGGTGCTGCCAAAGCCGTTGGAAAAGTAATTCCAGAATTAAATGGAAAACTAACCGGAATGTCATTCCGAGTTCCAACTGTTGACGTTTCTGTAGTTGACTTAACCGTAAAAGTGGCGAAAGAAACTACTTACGAAGAAATCATGAGCGTTTTAAAAAGAGAATCGGAAACCAACTTAAAAGGAATCCTTGGATACACCGAAGATGACGTAGTTTCTCAAGATTTTGTTTCGGATACCAGAACATCTATCGTCGATGCTAAAGCCGGAATTGGATTGAATTCTACCTTCTTCAAAATTGTATCTTGGTACGATAACGAATATGGCTATTCTAGTAAATTAATCGATTTATCCGTGCATATTGCAGGTTTAAAATAATTTAATACATTTAGGTCCCGTTAAGTTTTCTTAGCGGGACTTTTATTTTTTGAAGCTAATCCCGCTATCCGTTGCAATTTTTTGTGCCACTCGAGCAGAGCGAACTGACGAAGTAAACCCTGGCACAAAAAGATTTCCACTACTATCGGGGCTACAACCCTAACCAACCAAATAACAATTTCGATTGTGGAGCCATCCTAAATCGAAGTCCTAAAAACCTAACATGCAATGAAACTACTCGTAGATAGCGGTTCTACCAAAGCCGACTGGATTGCCATTGACGATTCCGGAAAAGTGCTCTTTACTACTCAAACACTAGGTCTCAACCCAGAAGTATTATCCAAAGAAGAAATTATTAGTCGCCTCGACGATAAATTTGATATCTCACACAACAGAGACAAAGCCAATTACCTCTTCTTTTACGGAGCAGGTTGTGGTACGGATCGAATGAAAGATTTCTTATCCGAAGTATTTCAAGAATATTTTTCAAATGCCAAAGTCTCCGTTCATGAGGATACCTATGCGGCGGTTTACGCCACTACTCCAAAAAATGAAAAAGCAATCGTTTGTATTTTAGGAACTGGTTCTAATTGCAGTTTCTTCGATGGAAAAGTATTGCATCAAAAAGTACAATCATTGGGCTATATTGCTATGGATGATTGTTCTGGAAATCGTTTCGGACGTCACTTATTAAGAGGATATTATTTCAACAAAATGCCAAAAGAGTTGGCAAGAGAATTTGAAGAAGAATACAACATAGAACCCGATTATGTAAAGCACAACCTCTATAAAGAACCCAATCCGAACGCGTATTTGGCTACTTTTGCAAAATTCCTCATTAAACATAAAGATTCCGCTTTTTGCCGAAAATACATCTTGTCCGAAATGGAAGATTTTGTAGAAAATTACATCAAACAGTTTGATAATTGTACTAAAGTCCCTGTTCACTTTGTAGGTTCGATTGCCTTCTATTTAAAAGAAGAACTAGAGGAAGTATTAGGACAACACGGAATTAAAGTAGGGAATGTCCTGAGAAGACCCATCGATGGTTTAATTGCGTACCATATTTTGAATAAATAGATTCTTGCTGATTCCAATAGCAAACTTAAAATACTCAAAACAAAATAAGTATGGAAATAGCTGTTATTGCTCACGATCGAATGAAGGCAACAATGGTTCAGTTTTTAAATAGAAACAAGAACTTATTAAATAGCGAAAACATCAAGTTAATAGCTACTGGAACAACAGGAGGACAAGCAGAGATTGCCGGTTTTAAAGTAAAAAAAATGCTTTCAGGTCCAATGGGTGGCGATGCGCAAATTGCAGCACGTGTCGCCGAAGGAAAAACTAAAATGGTCTTGTTTTTTAAAGATCCAAATTCGAGCCATCCTCATGAAGTCGACATCAACATGCTCATTCGAGTTTGCGATGTGCACAACATTCCGCTTGCTACTAACGAAGCCACAGCGCAACTCTTATTGAATGCTATAGCATCGCAATCATAGAAATTTCAATATTGACATTTTTAGGCAAAGTTGCCACTTGAACCGTTTCTCTTGCAGGAGCGGTTTTTTCATTAAAATAACTTCCGTAAACCGCATTGATCTTTGAAAAATCACCCATATCCATAATGAAAATAGTAGTTTTTACTACGTTTTCAAAGGTCATGTTCGCAGCTTCTAAAACGGCTTTTAAGTTCTGCATCACTTGCTCCGTTTCTAATTCAATTGAATCAATAACCAATTCCATAGTCTTCGGATTCAAAGCAATTTGACCGGAAGTGTATAAAGTGTTGCCGGATAAAACCGCTTGGTTGTAGGGTCCAATAGGAGCAGGTGCTTGGTCTGTAAAAATGATTGTTTTTGCCATTTTACTTGTATTTATTGTCTCTTAACTAACGCAGAATTCGATCTGGAATGGTTCGTTTTTCCCACTTAATATCACTCAACACGCCTGATTTGATTCCGATAAAGAAACTCCAATAGGCATTGGTTCCGAACGGCGTCCAATTGAAATCCATTCTCCAGCTCAACAGATCTCGCTCGAAACGGAACTGAGTAAAGGTAACTCCTTTTTGTACGAAATCATACCCGGTAGAAACCCCTAATTTCCATTTAGGAGTCAGATCGGTATTGGCAGAAACCATCAAGGAATTTCCAGAAATTTTCTTTTCCCGATTGATATTGGTATAAGTCAATTGATAAGCAAAAGTCATATCCCACGGAATAACGGCTTTGAAAAAACCTTTGAAATTGTCTTCCTTATCTTCTGAATCATCTTCATTGGTGAATTGACTTTGGCGGCGATCACTAAAATCAGTATTGGTTCCAAATAAATCATCTTCTCGGCCACCATTTCTCAAACCTTGCGTATTGGTTTTCTTTTTGTCTTTAGCGTCCCGACTGGAAATGGAATAGTTCAAGGTCATGTTTGCACTGGTCATTCTGAATAAGCTTCCTCCATTGTCAATATTAAACTTATTGATAGTTCTACCGGACTTGTCTAAAGCATACGGATTCAAAGTCATTCCGAAATTGACGTTCATCTTGTTGTTCAGTAATGTAGTACCGCCGCTGACCCGCAATGGCGACCAGTTTAAGGAATCTGCCACCATATCATAACTAGTGGATAAATTCAAATTGTTCAACAGCATCACTTTTTTGGGTTCTGTTTTTGTGCTATCCTTATCACGAACTTTGGCTTCAAAAGTATTATTCAAACTAAAGCCGATATTGTTGGAAATAGTTTTGCCTGGCGTACCAAAAATTCCATTTTCAAAACGAGTATATTCTTTAACCATTTTACCACTTCCATCTGCTGCATAAGTATCGTAATACTTAGCAAAACTAGGAGTATAACTGTAAGAAACGGAAGGTCGCATCACGTGACGAATGGCTTGAATTTTTTTAGTGTCACCAAATTTAAAGGTACCATAAATCGTTGTTCCGATACTAGAGCTAAAAGAATAAGTTCGAAAGGCATCGAATTTGTTGACTTCTCGAATCGTATCTTTATTGGTCAATGGGTTGTAGTTTTTTCGTATTGTCTTTAAATACCACACTTCGTTGTAATTCACAGAGGCGGTAGCACTAAAATACTTAAATACTTTAAAATTAGTACTTAATGGGATACTGTGCTGAAATCCTACTTTAGCTTTTTGAAACATTTCTGGCTTAAAGAATTCCGCTTCGGTTGTAGCAATTCTATTTTCCCCTTTTAGATTGTATTGCAAGTTAATGTTTTTGAACATACCTTTTTTTATGCCGTCGGTTGGAGCAAAAGGGAATACACGATCAACGCTAAATTGCAATGTAGGAAGAGTCATATTAATTGCTTCCGTATTGGTGTTTTGAGAATGGGTAGCCGTTAAGGACAAATTGGCCTGAGGTACCGAATTGAATGTTTTAGAATACGATACTGAAGAACTCAGTGTATTGTTCAAACTCGATCCAATGTTAATCAAACTCGCGGATTGTTTGAAATACTTACTACTCCCTAAGTTAACCGAAGCTGAAAAACGGGAATTTGGATTAGACTTTGAATCTTGGCTGTGCGACCATTGTATGTTATAAATGTTGGTTTTCGAATAATCAGGAAAACCGCGTTCGCTGTTGATTAAGTTTTCAAATCGAATATTGACATTCCCTCGAAATTTATAACGAGTCGCATAACTCGACTCAAAACGCATGGCATAACTTCCATTAGTATAGTAATCCGCTAATATGGCCAAATCATAATGCTTGCTCAAGGCGAGATAGTAACCTCCATTTTGCAGTGAGTAGCCTCGATTTCTAGTGTCGTTAAAAGTGGGAATTATAATTCCAGATTGGCTTTCTTCTGTCATCGGAAAAAAGGCAAACGGCAATGCTAATGGAGTGGGCACGTCGGCAATTACCATATTGGTTAAACCAGTAACTACTTTTTTTCCAGGTACATATTTTACGCGACTGGTTCGGAAATAATATTCGGGATCTTCAATGTCTTTGGAAGTGGTGAAACGTGCACCTTTTAAAAAATAAACGGAATCGTTGACTCTTTTAGAAATATCGGCTTTAACTTTAAATTCGCCTTGATCCGTTCTAGAATTCCAAATTAGGGCTTTCTTGGTTTTGTAGTTGAATCGAATGGAATCTGGTTCTACAACATTAGCACCTTGTTTGAAATTTGGATATTGGGTATAAACGCCGGCGGAATCTTTGATTCGTCCCGCATAAACTTCATTTTTTTCGTAGTTGAAGACAATAATTCCCGCCTTTAATTCGATATCTTGATAATACAGTTCGGCTTTATCATATAAAGTAATGAGTTTTTTCTTTTGATCAAGCTTGGCGTATTGTTGTGCACGGTATTTAATTTTGCTTTCTAGAATTGGTTTTTTGGGCTTGATACTATCGGATTTAATGGTATCTCCAATTTTTGCAATGTCAGCAATGTTGACAAAAGTGCTGTCGTTCTTTTTTTTGGCGGGTACTGCAATCGATTTATTGTTTAATTCCTGAGAATAAATTTTGGGGATTCCAAGTGTTAGGAAAAAAGCTGAAAAAACGATATGAAATAAGTTTGTATGCAAAGGTTTAAATGCTATTTTTGTAAAAATATGGCTAAATTCTAGACGCGCCAAACATACTGATTATTTTTCGTCAAAAATAGGTATTTATCAAATTTAAAACCTCAGGGTTTTCATAAAAATTAACTTTATTTATTACTATGAGTAATTTACATAAAATCAAGTATTTATTCTTAATTTATCTCTTTTTATTTTCTTTTTCTTCTTATGGGCAAGCCAATGGTAAATTTAAAGTAGCTCTTGATGCTGGGCACGGTGCACACGATTTTGGTGCTGTTTATCACGGGCACATCGAAAAAAATATAACCCTTGCCATTGTTTTGAAAGTGGGCAAAATTTTGGAAGCAAATCCTAATATTGATGTGATCTACACTCGAAAAACGGATGTCTTTATTGAATTAGTGGAACGCTCTAGCATTGCCAATAGAGCCGATGCCAATATTTTTGTTTCGATCCATTGCAATGCCAATAAAAATACGGCTGCAGATGGTTCGGAAACTTATGTGATGGGGATGAACAAAAATGCTTCCAACTTAGCCGTTGCGAAAAGTGAAAATGCCGTTATTACATTAGAAAAAGATTACAAACAAAAATACGAAGGATTTGATCCGAACAACCCAAGTTCGATGATTGGAATCACTTTGATGCAAGAAGAATATATAGAAAACAGTATTTCTTTGGCAAGTAAAGTGCAAGACCAATTTAGCAACATCAATAAAAAAACCCGTGGAGTAAAGCAAGCACCCTTTATGGTTTTACATAAAGCGTACATGCCAAGAGTGCTTATTGAAACTGGATTTATCTCCAATCCTACCGAAGGAGCGCTCTTAGATTCTGAAGAAGGACAGCAAGAAATTGCACAATCAATTGCGGATGCGATTGTCAGTTACAAAAAAGAATACTTTGGAAGCAATGCTTCTGACCCTGCCGAAAAACCATCCAAAAAAATGGCTCAAGAGCCAGAAGCAGTTAAAGAAACTTCTAACGAATCGTTGTCTCCTGTAAAAGTATCGCAAGTTGCTGTGAAAGATACTCCGAAAGACGGAGCCTCTCCTTCGAAACAACAACCAATTGCTGTTAAGGAAACTCCAAAAGCAGATAGTTCTGGGGTGATTTTTAAGGTTCAAATCGCAGCAGTCGGTAAGAAAATTGAATTGGTTCCTTCTAATTTCAAAGGTTTAAAGAACATTGCCATTTCAACAGATAATGGTACACTGTACAAATACACTTACGGAGAAACTTCAGATTATGATACGGCAAAACAAAATTTAGAACAAGCCAAATCAAAAGGGTATACTGGAGCGTACCTCATAGCCTTTAAAGATGGCAAAAAAATCAGTGTTCAAGAAGCCTTGAAATAAGCCAAGAGTTCAAATAATTTATTTTAAATTTGCCAAAACATTTACATTTTGAAAATTTCTAGAGAAATCAAAACCGCCATATTAGTTCTTTCTTCCATCTTTTTATTCATTTGGGGGTATAGTTTTTTAAAAGGGAAAGACCTTTTTACCGATTATAAAACTTTTTACGTGGAATACGATAATGTGGAAGGCTTGCCAAAATCGGCCCCAATTACATTAAACGGATTGGTAATTGGAAAAATTACTGGGATTAATTTATCCAATACAACCGGAAAATTAATTGTAGAAATGCAAATCAAATCGGATTTTCCAATCTCAAAATCAAGCGTCGCGATGATCTATGAATCGGGTTTGATAGCGGGAAAACAAATCATGATTGTCCCCAATTTTAACGACAAACAAATTGCAGAATCTGGAGCTACATTACCAGGAGGTACCAAGTTAGGTTTGACCGATTTGGTAGGCGAGAAGCTGGCTCCACTGCAAGTGAAACTAGAAAAGGTATTAGCAAGCGCAGACCAACTAATTTCAGGAATCAACAACGTCCTTAATAAAGAAGGGCAAGAAAATTTAAAAAAGAGTTTGGCAGAATTGAGTCAAACTATGGCCGAATTTCATAAGGTATCCGCTGGCGCTAACGATATCATCGAGCAAAATAAAAATAACATCAATGGAGTGGTTACTGATTTTCGTAAAGTGGCTTCCGATTTTTCTAAAATCTCCGACTCGTTGAACAAAGCCGATTTAGGAAAAACTGCGAAGAATCTGCAACTCACGTTACAAAAGGTGGATCATTTGCTGTCAGATATGGATTCTGGAAAAGGCACTATGGGCAAATTATTAAAAGATGAAGCCTTGTATTCGAACCTGACAAAGACGTCCAAAGAATTAGAATTGTTATTGCAAGATGTACGTTTGTATCCAACCCGATACGTCAATGTATCTCTTTTTGGAAAGAAAAACAAACCCTACGTCGCACCTGCAGAAACCAAATAATCAAGTCGTATGAATTATTTAGACAATATTTTGTTTGCCATTATTCTCGGTATTGGGGTGGGTTTTTTTAGTATCAATATTAAAAAAATCATCAGAAACATCAAATTGGGTCAAGATGTGAATCGCTCTGATCGTTCTTCGGAACGTTGGAGTAACATGGCGCTAATCGCCTTAGGACAATCCAAAATGGTGAAACGCCCAATCGCAGGGGTTTTGCACATTATTGTTTATGCTGGATTTATTATTATCAATATTGAGGTTTTAGAAATCGTAATAGACGGTCTTTTCGGAACCCATCGTGTTTTTTCGTTTTTAGGAATTCTGTACGATGGATTGATTGGCTCTTTTGAAATCCTAGCACTTTTAGTTTTGGTTGCAGTGATTGTATTTTTTATCAGAAGAAATATCATCCAATTAAAACGCTTTGTAAGCTCCGATTTGAAAGGGTGGCCTAAAAGCGATGCCAATTATATTCTGTATTTTGAAATCGTTTTAATGTCGCTGTTCTTATTGATGAATGGCGCCGATTATCATTTGCAAAACGTTGTTGGTGGTTATGGACACTACATTCAAGCAGGATCATTTCCAATTTCACAATACATTGCACCCTTATTTGATGGCATGAACAATCAAGCAGTGGCGCTGTTGGAAAGAGCTTTCTGGTGGACGCACATTACAGGAATTTTGATCTTCCTGAATTATTTATATTTTTCCAAACATTTGCATATTCTATTGGCGTTTCCCAATACCTATTATGCGGATTTGAATCCGAAAGGACAATTCGATAATCTGGAAGCAGTAACTAAAGAAGTAAAATTAATGATGGATCCCAATGCTGATCCGTACGCTGCGGCCGATTCCAATGCCGTTCCAAGTAAATTTGGCGCTAGTGATGTTCTGGATTTGAATTGGGTTCAATTGCTAAATGCTTACACCTGCACGGAATGCGGACGCTGTACTTCGTCTTGTCCGGCGAATCAAACCGGAAAAAAACTATCACCCCGAAAAATCATGATGGATACTCGGGATCGTTTGCAAGAAGTGGGAAAAAATATCGATACCAACAAAGGCGTCTTCATTCCAGACAACAAATCGCTGTTAAACGATTACATTACCCCTGAAGAGTTGTGGGCCTGTACCTCGTGCAATGCTTGCGTCGAAGAATGCCCGGTGAATATTAGTCCGCTTTCAATAATAATGGACATGCGTCGTTATTTAGTAATGGAACAAAGCGCGGCGCCTATGTCGCTAAATGCTATGATGACCAATATTGAAAACAATGGCGCACCATGGCAATACAACCAACAAGATCGATTGAACTGGAAAAACGAATAAAAAATAGTAAATTAGTAAATAAAAATTCTCTTATAGGTGAGGTTAAGGGTGTTTTTAATCAATTTTGAAATAAATTAAATTAGAAACAAAACGAAAATGAAAACAGAAGATTTAGACAAAAATTTAGTTGCAGCATCAGAAAACGGACACACGATCAGCCCAATTTTACCAGAAGGAATCAAAAATTATTTAATTGATATTGACGGCACCGTTTGTGACGATATTCCAAACGAAGAACCAGAAAGAATGCTAACTGCTGAAGTATATCCAGACGCTTTAATTACGTTAAACAAATGGTACGATGAAGGACATGTTATTTTCTTTTTTACCTCAAGAACAGAAGCACATCGCGAGTATACTGAAATTTGGTTGAAGAAACACGGATTCAAATACCACGGCATTCTTTTCGGAAAACCACGAGGTGGAAATTACCACTGGATCGATAATCATTTAGTAAAAGCAACACGTTACCGAGGAAAATTCACTGATTTAATAGAAAAAGAAGTGACGATTCAAGTATTCGATGACGGAAAACATGAATAAAGTGAGTTTGGTTATTTGTTGATTTGGTTATTTAATCGCCAACACTAGAATAACCAAATCAACAAATAACCGAATAACATACAATTATGGCAGAAAGTATCCAAGTGCCAACGATGGCAGAACTATTAGCTCAAGGAAAACAACCTGAAGTATTATTTTGGGTAGGTTGTGCCGGAAGTTTTGATGATCGAGCCAAAAAAATTACCAAAGCTTTTGTTAAGATTCTAAATCGTGCCAAAGTCGAATTTGCAGTTTTAGGAACAGAAGAAAGTTGCACGGGTGATCCAGCAAAACGAGCAGGAAATGAGTTCTTGTTTCAAATGCAAGCCATGATGAATATCGAGGTGTTGAATGCTTACGAAGCTAAGAAAATAGTGACCGCTTGCCCGCACTGTTTCAATACCCTTAAAAATGAATATCCTGAATTAGGTGGAAAATACGAAGTAGTGCATCATACCGAATTTTTGAAATCGTTGTTGGATTCCGGAAGGTTAACCATTGAAGGTGGACAATTTAAAGGAAAACGAATTACCTTTCACGATCCTTGTTATTTAGGGCGAGCCAACAATATTTACGAAGCACCGAGGGAATTAATTCAAAAATTAGATGCCGAATTAGTAGAGATGAAACGCTCCAAAGCGAATGGATTATGCTGCGGTGCAGGAGGTGCTCAAATGTTTAAAGATGCGGAACCTGGTAACAAAGAAGTCAATATCGAACGAACTGAGGATGCGCTAGAAACCGCGCCGCATATTATCGCCGCTGGTTGTCCGTTTTGTAACACCATGCTGACCGACGGAGTAAAAAATAAAGAAAAAGAAGGCGACGTGAAAGTAATGGATATCGCCGAATTAATCGCCAACGCACAAGACTTATAAATTTACCAATCCTATCAAATAGTAGGATTCCATTGCAAATCCAATATCGTAATTCCAATATCGTAAATTAAACATCATGTACGTTCCTTTCGAAAGTTTACCACCTGAATCCAAAATATGGATTTACCAATCCAACAGAAAATTTTCTGATGAAGAATGGGCCGCGATTGATGCTGACCTAAAAGTATTCGTTGATTCTTGGGCTGCTCACGGAACCAGTTTGGAAGCTTCCTATCAATTGAAATACAATCGATTTATCATTCTTGCCGTGAACCAAGAAGTTCAAATGGCAACAGGTTGTTCCATTGACAAATCCGTGGAATTCATTCAAAGTTTAGAAAAAAAATACGAAGTGGATTTGTTAGACAAAATGAATGTTACTTTCAAATTGGGGGAACATATTGCCCACAAACCGCTTATCGAGTTTAAGAAAATGGCTAAAGAAAAAGCCGTTTCTGAAAATACCATCGTATTCAACAATCTGGTGAATACTATTGAAGAATGGAATGACAACTGGGAAGTTCCAGCAGGAGAAAGCTGGCACAGTCGTTTCTTTTAAATAAAATTCCTTCATGAAAAAGTTCCTTTACACTATCTTACTAGGTAGCAGTTTTTTTCTTTTTGTGGTCAGTTGTGCTACGAAGAAACAACCGGTTGCCAAAACGCCCGAAGTTATTATTGCGGAAACCAAAAAGGTAGTGGAATCCTTTGATGACAATTTCGATTCCGAAATCCAAAAAAAATGGGTAGATAGTGTCTACAATGCGCTAACATTCGATGAACGAATTGGGCAACTTTTTATGGTTTCTGCGTATTCGAACAAAGATTCCCTGCATACAAAAGCCATTGATAAGTTAATTCAAGAGAATAAAGTGGGTGGACTTATCTTTTTTCAAGGCGGACCCGTTCGTCAAGCCAAATTAACGAATCATTTTCAATCGAAAGCGAAAGTGCCATTGCTAATCGGAATTGACGCCGAATGGGGCTTGAGCATGCGATTAGACTCGACCTACCGCTATCCTTGGAACATGACACTGGGTGCCATCCAAAACAAAAAACTGATTGAAAAAGTTGGGATTCAAATGGGTGAACAAAGCAAAAGAATGGGCGTTCATTTTAATTTTGCTCCTGTCTTAGATATCAATACAAATTCTAAAAACCCCATTATTGGAAATCGTTCTTTCGGTGAAACTAAGGAAAATGTTGCTGAAAGCGCTTTAGCATTGATGAAAGGCTACCAAAGCTTAGGATTGTTAGCTACCGGGAAACACTTTCCTGGACATGGCGATACCGATATCGATTCCCATTCCGCGCTTCCAACCATTACCTTTTCCAAAGAACGTTTGAACGATGTAGAATTCTATCCTTACAAAAAACTATTTGCAGAGGGCTTGTCCTCGGTGATGGTCGCGCATCTAAATGTTCCAAGTTTAGAGCCTAGACCAAATATTCCGTCGTCAGTGTCACACGCTATTATTACTGATGTTCTAAAAGACCAACTGGGTTTTAAAGGATTGATTTTTACCGATGCACTCAATATGAAAGCCGCGAAGAATTTCCGGGAGCCAGGTGATATCGACTTAGAAGCATTTCAAGCGGGTAACGATATTTTATTGTGCGCCGAGAATGTTCCTGTAGCAGCCGAAAAAATATGCATGGCATATCAAGATACTTTGATATCAGAAGAGCGACTAGCATATTCCGTAAAGAAAATTTTGAAATATAAATATAAAGTCGGGTTGAATAAGTACCAACCGATTGCACTTCCAAATCTGTACTCCGATTTGAACACGGTCGCTAGCGATGCTTTGCAATACGAACTCTATGAAAATGCGATTACCGTTCTAAAAAATAAGAATGATATACTTCCTTTAAGTCATTTGGAAAACGAGAAAATCGCCTACGTAAAATTAGGAGATGATACGAATAGCACGTTTGTTTCCACTTTAAAAAAATATACTCAAGTAACTGAAATTAAGTACGAAGACCTAGATTGCTTAAATGAAGAATTGAAAAATTATACCAAAGTCATCATTGGATTTCACAAATCAGACAAAGCATGGAAAAGTCACGCTTTTTCAGACAAAGACTTACAATGGTTAGATGAAATTGCGAAAAACAATATTGTTATTTTGGATGCTTTCACCAAACCTTACTCGCTTATTCCAGTTACTACTTTTGATGAAATTGAAGGAGTAGTGGTATCGTATCAAAACAGTGATGTGGCACAAACAGTTTCGGCGGAAGTATTGTTTGGTGGTGTTGGTGCCAAAGGGAAACTGCCCGTGACCATCAATGAGCTGTTCAAAGTCAACGACGGTCTAACTACAGAAAAGACAAACCGATTGGGATTTGATGTTCCGGAAAATGTGGGCATGAATTCGGCGACCTTATCCAAAATTGAAAACTTCGCTAACTACGCCATCACAAAGAAAATGACACCAGGGTTGCAAATTCTTGTAGCTCGAAAAGGCAAGGTAGTGTATCAAAAATCATTCGGATATTTCACTTATGAAAATAAAGAAAAGGTAACCAATTCCACGGTGTATGATATCGCTTCACTTACCAAAATTGTAGCCACGCTGCCGAACGTTATGCAACAATACGATCAGCAGAAAATTTCCATGGAAACGCCGTTAGCCACTTTGTTACCCTTGTTTGCCAACTCCGATAAGCAAGACATTCCGTTTAAAGACTTGCTTTCGCATTATGCGAGATTACAAGCCTGGATTCCGTTTTATAAAGCTACTTTAGACAGTTCGAAAATTCCGTTGCCAAAATATTATAGTAAAGTTGCTACAGAACAGTTCTCCAAACAAGTAGCCGACAGTCTGTTCATGAGAAATGACTATCACGATTCGATTATGAAAGCCATTGTCGACAGTAAATTGTTGCCAAAAAAAGAATACAAATACAGCGATTTTACGTTTATCATTTTGAAGGATTACCTAGAACGTGTAACTGGAAAGAAATTAGATGTTTTAGTACAAGATCAGTTTTACAAGCCGTTAGGAATGAACAATACCACCTTCAATCCGTTGCAAAAAATGGCTAAAGATAGTATTCCGCCAACTGAAATTGATACCTATTTCCGCCATCAAACGATTCGTGGCTATGTGCACGATATGGAAGCAGCGATGGAAGGTGGCGTGGGTGGTCATGCCGGAATTTTCTCGAATGCCATGGATGTGGCTAAAATCATGCAACTCTACCTTCAAAAAGGAAGTTACGGAAACCAACAGTTTTTCTCTGAAAAAACATTTACCGATTTCAACACCTGTTATTTCTGTGCTGAAGGCAATCGTCGCGGAATTGGTTTTGATAAACCGCAACCGGCAGGAACACCAGGTCCAACGTGTGGCTGCGCTTCTTTGACTAGTTTTGGTCACACTGGATTTACGGGAACTATTGCTTGGGCTGATCCCGAAGAAGAGTTGGTATATGTTTTCCTGTCTAACAGAACCTTTCCAGAGGCAACAGTAAATACATTATCTAAAGAGAATATCAGAGAAGACATTCAAAAAGTAATTTATGAAGCCATAATTAAGTAGAGATTATTTGATAAAGCAGCAAATTTCATAAAATATCTACTTTATCTTACTTGACGAAAATTGAGTTGATAGAGCCTGTTTCATTTACCGATGTTAGATTAAACTTAATACTATTTTTCCAAATCACGGGTTTGAAATCATCATAGTAACCAGAAACATAAACATCAGAGCCAGCTACAAAAATCCCATTTGCGGATGCAAAAAGACTACCATCAGTTAAATCATTAGCAATACTATTTTTCCAAAATTTAGCGGTATAATTATCCGCATCACCAGCAAATCCAGAAATATATACATCGGAACCAGAAATAAACATAGATGTTGCTCTAGCGTTATAATAACTTTCATCGGTAAGATTGTATTTTATATTATTTTTCCACATAACTGCTTTAGTGTTCACCTGGTTATCACAATCACCACAAACATAAACATCATTACCTAATACACAAACGGCACTAGCATTTGAGTTTTCTCCGTTAGATTGTAGTATTGTTTTAACGCCGTTTTTCCATAGTACTGCATCCATTGGATATAACCAATTCACATCTCTTTGCTCATAACCAGCCACATAATAATCAGAACCTGAAACAAAAACAGAATTGGCTCCGCTTTGTAAAATAGTATTTCCAAGTACTATGCCTACATTATTGATCCAAATCTTTGCAACACCATCTTCTTTTCCAACAACGTAAACATTAGGTCCAGAAACATAAATAGAAGTAGCAGTGGAATCGTTATTCCCATTTGCACTTAAAAAACTACCAATATTATTTTTCCAAATTTTTGCTTGGAATCTACCAAATGAATTCAACTCTCTTCCAACAATATAAACATCATTTCCAGAAACAAAAATTGCGTATCCAGTTCTTAAATCATCTCCGCTGAGAGCTGTTGGTATAGCATTTTTCCAAAATATCGCTTGGTTATTTAGCTTGCCAACGGCATAAACAGATCTACCGCTTGATTCAGGAATAATATTTTTCGAATTAGAATCCGAAGAAGAAGAACAAGCAATTAAGGTTGAAATGACAAGGATAATAATGGGTAGTATCGTTTTCAAAGGTAAAAATTGTCTAGATGTTACTTTGAATTTCATATTTAATTTTAAGTTATGGACATATTTGTTAAAAGTATAAAAAAGAAGCATACTTTAACCATTAAAAAATAAAGATATCTAAGATTCAGATTATGGTCATAGAAGTCAACCTTATTTTATTCAAGATTATCAATGATCGACTTCTAATTTAGATAATAATTTTTGCGTTATTTTTAAGACAATCCTATTCAAATTTCACTAAATTCGCTACACTAAAAAAGTATTATGAGAATAGCTATTGTATGTTATCCAACCTTTGGTGGAAGTGGAGTCGTAGCAACAGAACTCGGATTGGAGTTAGCCCGTCGCGGTCATGAAATTCATTTTATAACCTACAGTCAACCGGTGCGTCTGGCATTGTTAAATCCTAATGTACATTACCACGAAGTTAACGTTCCCGAATATCCTTTATTTCATTATCAACCCTACGAATTGGCTTTGTCTAGCAAATTAGTCGACATGGTGAAATTGTATAAGATAGAATTGCTTCACGTGCATTACGCGATCCCACATGCCTATGCCGGTTATATGGCTAAGCAAATGTTGAAAGAGGAAGGCATCGAAATTCCGATGGTTACCACGCTTCATGGTACCGATATTACGTTAGTAGGCAATCACCCTTTTTACAAGCCTGCCGTAACGTTCAGTATTAATAAATCGGATATTGTGACATCGGTTTCCCAAAGTTTGAAAGACGAAACGTTGAAGTTATTTCAAATTACAAACGAAATTGAAGTCATTCCAAATTTTATCGAATTAGATAAAAATATTGATGATTCGAAGATTCCGTGTTACCGTTCCGTCATTGCAAAAGCGGAAGAGCGCGTAGTTACTCATATCAGCAATTTCCGAAAAGTGAAACGCATTCCCGACGTTATCAAAATATTTTACAAAATTCAACAGCAGATTCCAGCCAAACTGATGATGGTAGGTGATGGTCCCGAAAAGGAAAAGGCTGAACGCATGTGCTACGAATTGGGCATTCAAGACAAAGTCATTTTCTTCGGGAATAGTAATGAAATTGACCGCATTTTAAGTTATTCGGATTTATTTCTTTTGCCATCAGAAACGGAAAGTTTTGGTTTGGCAGCCTTAGAAGCCATGGCGCTCAGCGTTCCTGTAATTTCAAGCAATTCCGGTGGCTTACCCGAAGTGAATTTTAATGGAATTTCAGGCTATTTGAGCGACGTTGGTAATGTAGAAGAAATGGCTGAAAACGCCTTAAAAATTCTGAGTGACAAAGCCACCTTAGATCAGTTCAAAGAAAATGCTTTAAACATGGCAATGAAATTTGATATTCAAAACATTCTTCCCATTTACGAAGAGTTGTATTTGCGTGCCATTAGTATTTATGCCTAATTCAATAATTCCTTGTGATGATGAAAAAGATTCCGTTTTTGTTCTTAGTACTAGTGCTGTTTGGTTGCGGTTCAAAATCGAAGATCGCCGAAAGTAAACCGCTATACGAAACTTTATCGGTGAAAGAAGATGGTGGCGCTACGATTCGTTTTTTTGAAATTTTATCAGAACCACGAGAAATAAAAATGCTGCAAAATGATGCCGATCTAAGGAAGAAGATCAACGCTGACGACATTACGACTTCCAATTTTGTGATCTTAAATATGGGCGAAAAAACCACTTTAGGCTATTCTATTGCTGTTGAAAGTATCAAAGAAACTTCAGATAAGATTCTAATAAAAGTCAAAGAAAATAGTCCAAAAAACGGCTTAATCATTGAAAAGGAAGTTTTCTACTATCCGTATACCATAATCAAAGTAAACTCAAAAAAGCCTTTAATTATAGAATAAAAAAAATCCACCATAAAGGTGGATTTAATTTTCATAAAAAACAGACTAGTTGAATCTATAACGCAATGAAACTGCAATGTCTGAGTTATAACTATCTCTGTAATAATTGGTTGATCCAAATTCAGGTCTGAAATCTAAGGAAACCATCAACGGAATGTCGAAGTTATATTCAATTCCGATATCTCCAGCGGCGAACGCATAAGTTCCTTTGTCTCTGTCTCCAGCATAGAATGCATTGTTTTTGTAATAACTATTGCTCCAATGACCCAAACCACCACCAACACCTGCATACCAATTGAAACCACCATCGATGTTCCAAACCCATTGGTAAACAGCCGTTAATTGAAGCGCATCAAAATCGCGATTGTTTCTCCACCCTAAATCAGCTTCCAAACGATTGCTTTTACTTAATCCTCTTTGATAGGATACTTCTCCTCCAAAACCATTACTGTCTCCAAAACGAAGTCCGATAGCATTCTTAGAAAATTTTTGCGCTTGAGCTGAAAATGCTAGTCCAAGTAGCATTACTGAAAATAAGATTACTTTTCTCATATTATTTGTATTTAGTTTCCACAAAGATAATGGCTAATTCTTGTGAATTAAATTAAAAAAGTTGTAAAATTTACTACAATTTGGTCTTGGAAAATCTCTAAAAAGAATTAATCTGCTTCGAAAACACAATAGATGCAACGATTTGTTCCCCTAAAATAGTTTCCATTTCAAAAAGATCCTCTTCTTCTGTATAATTGCATTCCGCATACCGATACAATTTCCAACGTTTTTTATGATACTCCAATGCGGTTAAATTTTCAACCCAATCGCCTGAATTTAAATACAAAGTGCTCCCGTTTTTATTGGTTTTCTCTATTATTTTTGGTTCGTGAATGTGCCCGCAAACAACGTAATCGTATTTCTTTTCAATCGCTAAATCAGTAGCTGTAGTTTCAAAGTCAGAAATATGCTTCACCGCTTTCTTGACACTAGCTTTAATTTTTTTGGAAAAGGAATAAGGTTCTCTTCCCATTTTATACAAACACCAATTGACAAAACGATTGATTAAAATTAGATAATCGTAGCCTAAACCGCCCAACTTGGCGATCCATTTCGAATGTTGCACCGACACATCAAACACGTCGCCATGAAAAATCCAAGCCTTCTTATCATCGAGATCTAAGACCAATTTGTCCACGATGGAAAAGTTGCCCATATTCGTCTCACTAAATTTCCGCAGCAACTCGTCATGGTTCCCTGTTATGTAATACACTTTGGTTCCCTTGGCCGCCAAGTCCAGAATTTTCTTTATGACTTTTAAATGCACCTTCGGGAAATAAGATTTTCGAAATTGCCATATGTCGATAATATCGCCATTGAGCACTAAGATTTTTGGTTTGATAGAAGACAGGTATTTCAACAATTCTGTAGCATGACACCCAAAGGTTCCTAAATGAGCATCGGAGATTACTACCAATTCTACTTTTCGTTTTTTCAAAATATTTGATTTGAAGTTTCACAAAATAACCAGACTAAAGTGAATTGAAATCAAAGCGAGCGTTAAGAAAACCACAGAATAAGCCTTTCCGAATTAAATAATTGTAAACGATTTCACCCAATTTCATTCGGATGTTTTTAATCTTTCAACTAAAATGCTACATTTGTTTCAAACAAGGAATCATGGCAGGAAACAGTTACGGGACACTTTTTAGAATTTCGACTTTTGGCGAGTCGCATGGTGAAGCATTAGGCGGAATCATTGACGGTTGCCCCCCAGGAATCGAAATAGATTTAGTAGCCATTCAATATGAAATGTCGAGACGAAAACCAGGCCAATCCGCCATTGTTACCCAACGAAAAGAAGACGACGAAGTCCAATTCTTATCCGGAATTTTCGAAGGCAAAACTACCGGAACCCCAATAGGTTTCGTGATACCCAATAGCAATCAAAAATCGGATGATTATTCCCATATCAAAGATTCCTACCGCCCGAGTCACGCCGATTATGTATATGAAAAAAAATACGGCATTCGGGATTACCGCGGTGGTGGCCGAAGTTCGGCAAGAGAAACCGCCAGCAGAGTGGTGGCGGGCGCAGTAGCCAAACAAGTTTTAAAAGGCATCAAAATCAATGCTTTTGTATCTTCTGTTGGCAACATTTTCATTGACAAACCTTATCAAGATCTAGATTTTTCAAAAACGGAAAACAACCCCGTGCGCTGCCCCGACGAAGTTGCTGCCGCAAAAATGGAAGAATACATTCGAGAAATTCGCAAGCAAGGCGATACCGTTGGAGGCACGGTAACCTGTGTGATTCAAAACGTTCCCATTGGTTTGGGCGAACCGGTCTTCGATAAATTGCACGCCGAATTAGGCAAAGCCATGCTTTCAATCAATGCCGTTAAAGGATTTGAATATGGTAGCGGATTTTGTGGCGCCCAAATGAAAGGCAGCGAACATAACGATTTGTACCAGCCCGATGGCACTACGAAAACGAATTTGTCCGGAGGCATTCAAGGCGGAATTTCTAACGGAATGGACATCTATTTCAGAGTCGCTTTCAAACCAGTCGCTACCATCATGCAAACGCAAGAAACCATCGACAATCAAGGCTATATCGTTGAAATGCAAGGGAAAGGCCGTCACGATCCGTGCGTGGTTCCGAGAGCGGTTCCTATCGTGGAAGCCATGGCAGCTATTGTTCTCGCTGATTTTTATTTACTAAACAAAATGTATAAGTCAAATGTTTAGGAGCTATTCCTGCTGTCCGCTGTATTCCCGTTTAACAAAAACTACAGCTAGCGCTGTGTTTTTCTAAACCGGGAGATGCCACTGCCATCAGGGCTAGAAAATGGAATTCCAGTAGCACTTTCGAAACTAATAATAAACCAACAATCAAATGCCATATAGCAAGCCTAGCGTAATCCCTTGCGCTTTTTGCGGTAAAAAAACAAAAACATGACCACGACTGAAACCAAAAAACCAGGATTACTTTCCAACTTAACGACGCAAATTCTAATTGCTATGGTCGTAGGCGCTGTTCTCGGAATCATTATCCATAATAGCAGCTCCGAAGAAAACGCCAAAGCCTTTAGCGATTACATCAAACTATTGGCAACGATTTTCATTCGATTGGTACAAATGATTATTGCACCTTTAGTATTCACAACATTAGTAGTTGGAATTGCAAAATTGGGCGATATCAAAGCTGTGGGACGAATAGGAGGAAAGGCGTTGGGTTGGTTTTTCTCCGCTTCGTTTATTTCGTTGCTTATCGGAATGTTTTGGGTGAATCTATTGGCGCCAGGAAAGGGATTAAACCTTTCGAATGTAGATGTCACAACCGCTTCTGAAGTCACCGAAAAAACGCAAAATTTCTCTGCACAAAATTTTATAGAACACATAATTCCTAAAAGTATTGTCGAAGCCATGGCCACAAATGAGATTTTGCAAATCGTAATTTTCTCCATCTTTTTTGGCTTAGCCGCAGCATCCATCGGAGCTCATGCCAAACCAGTCATAAATGCTTTAGATAAAACGTCACACATCATTTTGAAAATGGTGAATTACGTCATGAAATTTGCACCGATTGGTGTTTTTGGTGCCATTGCTGGCGTCTTTGCAATTCGAGATTTCAACGAATTGCTCTTAACCTATGCTAAATATTTTGGTTCGTTTTTAGTGGGAATCACTTCGCTTTGGGCGGTCCTACTGCTCATTGGTTATTTGTTTTTAGGAAAAGCGATGGGTCATTTGTTGCAGCGCATTGTAAGTCCGTTGATAATTGCTTTCGGAACTACAAGCAGCGAAGCCGTTTTTCCAAAACTAACCGAAGAATTAGAACGATTCGGAATAAAGGATAAAATCGTCTCTTTCATGTTGCCATTGGGGTATTCCTTCAATCTCGACGGAAGCATGATGTACATGACGTTCGCTAGTATTTTCATCGCACAAGCGTACGGCATTGATTTAAGTATGGGAACGCAATTCACCATGCTAATTGTATTAATGCTAACTAGCAAAGGAATTGCAGGCGTTCCAAGAGCAAGTTTGGTCGTTGTAGCCGCCACTTGTGGGATGTTTAAAATTCCAATTGAGGGAATTGCTTTAATCTTGCCTATCGATCATTTTTGCGATATGTTTCGCAGTGCAACCAATGTTTTAGGAAATGCACTGGCGACTTCAGTAGTAGGTAAATGGGAGAAAGAAGACTAATTTTTTCTTTAATTACCACTTTTAACACAAATTAAGAGAAAATACTAGGCAAGTTCTATTTATATTTGCTACTCCAAAATAAAATAATTAAAAAACTAATTTATGAAAAAACTATTACTCTCCCTATCTTTAGTATGTTCAGTTTATACTGCTAGCGCTCAAGTGTTAGATACAGAAGATTTTGAATCTATGACTGTTGGCAATATCGGAACGGATATCACTGGGGTTACGCCAGGTCAAAACCTTTGGTTAACTTCCGTAAGCGGTGGAGCAAATACCAATTTTCAAGTTATTGACAATGGTGCACCGTATGGAAAAGTATTCCAGTTAACAGGATCTGCCGTTGCTACAGGAACTCGTTTTATGTGGAAAGATGGCTTCCCAGATTTGTGGAGCTTTCGTGATCCAGGAAACGATATCATTCAAGTAGAATACGACTTCTTTACAGGACCAGTAACTACCAGTAAAAATACCCAACGGGTGATGATTTTTAACGCAGATAGAACGCAGTTCTTAGGAGGATTAATGTTTACTGAAGATACTAAAGTAATCTCTGGACTTTCGTACTACAACAATGCCGGAACTTTAGGAAATTATTCTTTTAATCCAACTTCCGGAGCAGTAGTATTACCAGCCAATACTTGGGTTAGAATGGGATTCAGTTTCAACAAAACAACAGGTTCTATTCTTTGTAAAACTGGCGGAACTCCTGCTCTGAATATGACTATTCCAGGTGCTTCAACCGGGGTAGATCCAGATGAAATTGATTTTATTGCCTCTGCTGGAACAGGAAACACTGTTGCTAGTGTTGGTTTGTTTGATAACTATTCTGTCACTGCAACTAGTACCAATACTTTATTAGCAGTAAATCAAGTAGCAGCTCCTTCGGCTTATGCGGTTTATCCTAACCCAGCATCTACTGTGATTACCGTATCTAATAAAGCCAATGTTGGAATTACAAGCATTAGTTTATCAGACTTAAACGGTAGAGTAGTAAAACAAATCACTATTGATAATGTTGCCACAACTCAAGTCAATATTGCCGATTTAGCTACTGGCGTTTATATGATGAAAATCAATTCGAAAGAAGGTTCTACAATTAAAAAGATTATCAAAAACTAAGAATATTTCTTAATTTATGATTAAAAGAACTCCTCAAAAATTATTTGAGGAGTTTTTTTTATTTAAAAAAGATACTTTTACGAGAATTCTTAAATGCTATTCTCTTGAAAAAAATTACTTTTATTTTAGGTTCATTATTGGTTGCTTCGTCCGGTAATACCCAAACTATTTTTACAGAAGATTTTCAAACCAATACCGATTTGGTTGTTTCGGGGTGGACTTTGTACAACGATGGATTTACGCCAAATGGGTACCAAGAAATATTTCCAGACGCATGGGCTGTTGTAGAATGGGCTGAAGAATCTCCAAACATTGCCGCAGCATCGACTTCTAGTTTGATTGAAGGTTTGGCAGCCGATCGTTGGTTGGTTTCTCCAGCAATTAGTATCCCATCAAATGCCAGTTTGGCTACTTTAAAGTTCAAAGCACGATGTATGGATGTGGCTCCGAGACAGGACGGATTTACATTGAAAATCTCAACCACAAACACCAATAAATCTAGTTTTACAACTACTCTTCTAACGGTTGACAACGCTCCAAACATGATGTTAAGCGACATTCCACTAACCGAAATCGATCTATCGCCTTTTGTTGGACAAACTATTTATTTGGCTTGGATCAACAACTTTTTGCAGGGAAACATTTTAAATATTGACGACATTGTTGTAACGAAAGGCGCTTTGGCAACGACTTCATTTGAAACGACTTCATTTGCTCTTGCACCAAATCCGACGAAAAATAGGATTTCCATTTCCAGCTCTAATAAAGCAATGCTGACCAATTTGGTTTTTACCGATGCTAACGGAAGAATTGTAAAAACGCTTACACCACAAAATTCTACTCAAATTGTTGTAGATATTACAGATTTAGAATCGGGAGTTTACTTCGTTAAATTAGATTCCAATGAAGGCGAAACGATTAAGAAAATAATAAAAAACTAAGAGTTATTTTCAGGAAATAAACTTTGAACTTAATTCAGAAGTCGGAATCAAACACGACTCCTTTTTTCCATACCATTCGTACCGATTTCGAGCCACATAATCGTAAAGCAAATTCCGCAAACCAGTTGGTAATATTTTAAAAAATGTTCCGAAGTGAAAAAGTCCACCCAAACTTTTAGCGATTTGAAGTGCCGCATTGGATTTGGTATAATACGCCACGCCCGGAATATAGAGTACAACACTATCAATGTTCTTAGTTGAAATTCCAATATGGTTTAAAATTTCCTGACCCAAATTAGATTGTAAAGAGACAAATCGAAATTCGTCCTTTTGATCATATTTTATAACGAATTGGACTGATGCCTCACACAAATTGCAAATCCCATCAAAAAGAATAATTTTTTTCCCTTCAGGCAATTCTCGCATAGTTTATTTTTTTGATTCAACGAATTCTAAAGCTTCCAAAGTAACGGTGGAAGTAAAGACACCATAATTGACCACCGCTTTGTTTTTTTCAATTTTATCGATGCTTCCAATAGCTTTTCCGTCATACATGCGAACGCGATCGCCAACTTTTAGTACGGGTTTTGGTTTTTCGATTACTGTATTCGCTTTGAGTTTCTTTTCTTTCTTTTCGGTTCGAATCTTATCCACTTGAACCGTTACTTCCTCAATGATTTCCTTTTTCTGAATGGCTTTGCTGATGCTTTCTTTAGCAGTGGCTTTCTTGCGTTTGGAGTTTTCAATTTCCACCATTTTCAAGAATTCACCCAACAATTCCTTTTTGTTTTTATTGTTGAAATACTTCTCTGAAATATCATCCACTTTTTGTCCGATGTAAATCAAACGTTGATTGCTATCATACAATTCCTGGTAGCTTTCTAATTTCAGTTTGATTTTAGAATTGATGGTTTCCATTTTTTTGCTTTCCTCACGCGCTTTCGATTCTTCTTCTTTCAGCGTTTGGGAAGTTTTTTCCATCTTAGAACGCTCTTTTTGAAGGGTGGCAATCGTTTTGTCGAAACGTACTTTTCCCACTTCAATTTTCTTTTTGGCTCGGTTAATCAAACCATAGGGTATGCCATTTTTCTGTGCGACTTCAAACGTAAACGAACTTCCAGCTTGACCAATCACTAGTTTATAAATGGGCTCCAAGGATTTTTCGTCAAAAAGCATGTTGGCGTTTACCGCAAAAGGCAGCTCATTGGCTAGTATTTTTAAGTTAGAGTAGTGCGTTGTAATGATTCCGAATGCCTCTCGATGGTAGAATTCTTCTAAGAAAATTTCAGCCAAAGCACCACCCAATTCCGGATCCGAACCAGTTCCAAATTCATCAATAAGAAATAATGTTTTCTTGTTGCATTTCTTTAGAAAATAATTCATGTTCTTTAGCCGGTAGCTGTAGGTACTCAAATGATTTTCAATAGATTGGTTGTCGCCAATATCAGTCAGAATTCTATCAAACAAAAACGTTTCGCTACGTTCGTGAACCGGAATCAACAAGCCGGATTGCAACATCAATTGCAGTAATCCTACTGTTTTCAAAGAAATTGTTTTTCCACCCGCATTAGGTCCGGAAATTACAATGATTCGCTTTTCTTGGTGCAGTTCAAAAGTTTGAGGATAGGTAACTTCATTTTTCTGTTTGTTGTTTAAAAACAGAATCGGGTGAAAAGCATCTCTAAAAATCAGATTTCGTTCTTCAGTAATAGTAGGTAAAATACCGTTGATTTTATTGGCGTATTTTGCTTTAGCCGCAATAACATCTATATCGCTAAGAAAGTCTTGATACTGAACCAACAAAGGTAAGAAAGGTCGAATCGCATTAGTCAATTGCTTTAAAATGCGCATGATTTCTTCCTTTTCCTCATATTCTAAGTTGCTCAATTCACGGGAATAATTCAAAGTGGCTTCGGGTTCAATATAAGCGATACTACCGGTTTTAGAACTTCCTAAAATAGAGCCTTTTACTTTGCGACGGTACATCGCTAGTACTGCTAAGACGCGGCGGTTTTGCACAAAACTTTCTTTGATTTCATCGAGATAGCCAAGTCCGTTGTATTGTGTTAACGCCACACCAAAACTTTGGTTGACTTTTCCTCGAACGCTATGCATGCTTCTTCGAATATTCAGTAAGTCAGGGGAAGCATTGTCTTTGATTTCGCCGTACTTATCCACGACGTCGTCTACCATTTGAATGATGCTTTTCGTCAATTCAAGGCTTGCAGCTTTTTCTTGAAGCTTGGGATAATACTCTCCGAATTTCCTCAAAAATTGCAACAAGGTGTTCGTAGTTTCAGAAATAGCCGCTATTTTTCGAAAACTTCCCACTTCTAGAAAACTGTCTTCAATGGCTAGGAATTTTAACTCGTTGGAAATGGCATCAAATCCGTGATTTGGAATGGCATTGTTGTTTTGGAAAGAAGATAAATATTCTGAAGTTTGCAACAACGCATCCATCAAAACAGCTTTTTCTTTAAACGGGACAATTTCCAGTGCTTTTTGTTTTCCAATATCGGTATGACACATTGCCGACACGGTTTCTAATACGGTTGGAAACTGTAAATCCTGTAAGGTCTTCTCGGTAATACTGATCATAGTCTTTTTCAATTGCAAGAAGCCAAAGTTACAAAGTTCAAAAGTGAAAAACCATTAATTCATAGTGTACTTTGAGAAAAACTTTGCGAACTTTGGAATTCAATTTATTGTATGCAAATTTCTCTTCCTTCCTCATGGCAAAACTTCTTAGGCGATGAAATACAGCAGCCGTATTATCACGAATTGCTGCAGGCCGTAGCGAGGGAATATAAGGAGCACACTTGCTACCCAGATAAAGAAAATATTTTCGCGGCATTTCAAGCGTGCGCTCCTCAAGATTTAAAAATAGTGATCATTGGGCAAGACCCTTATCATGGAGAAGGTGAAGCGAATGGACTTTGTTTCTCAGTGAATGATTCTGTGAAAATCCCGCCTTCTTTACGGAATATTTATAGAGAAATAGCTGTCGACTTGGATTCTATTTTCTTACCCAATTCAGGGAATTTATCCTTCTGGGCACAACAAGGAATTTTGCTTTTAAACGCATCGCTTACGGTTCGGAAGGACCAACCCAACAGTCATAAACATCTGGCGTGGTCAACTTTTACGGATGCGGTGATTCAAAAGATTAGCGAGCAAAAAGAGCAAGTGGTGTTTTTACTTTGGGGAAGTTTCGCGCAACAAAAAGGTCGTAAAATTGACCGTAACAAGCACTTGGTTCTAACTTCGGGCCATCCTTCTCCCATGAGTGCTAATCAAGGAAAATGGTTTGGAAACAAGCATTTTAGTAAAACAAATACTTACTTAAAATCGGTTGGAAAAACAGAAATTAAATGGCTTTAATTGATGGTAAATGTATAATAACCGCCGGCATCCAAGTCGGAATAAGGAGAATTTAAGTTTAAATATAGATTAGTACCTAAGCTTTCAGATCGCAATTCGACATCAGTAGTCGAAGTACTATTGTAACCAAAACTTAAACGATAATTTCCTGGGGGTAGCGACTGAAACCCAACTCGGTATTCATATTTTTGATTGGCAGAATTGTAAACGCTACTTCCGTATACAAATGCACCTGAAACTGCTAATCCTTTTTGAACGAGTAACATACTATCCGTAATTTCAAATACGGACCAATTACCGTTATTGGATTTTTCTAATTCGTAAGTAAAATTAAACTTGGCTGCTCCACCAGTTGATTTGTAAATATCCAACGGATGTGTTTGTCCGGGTACGTTTAAAAATCGATTGAATGTCGCATTGACATAAATGATTTGGCTCGATGGTGGAACCACCACATCTTCTTGTACCTCGACTAAATTAGGTACCGATACAAACACGTCATTATAAAATTCGCTGTCTTTGTTTGAGCAATCTGCTGCCATTAAAACAGTGCCTAGAGCAACGAAAAAGAAATACTGTAAAGTCTTCATAAAAAGTGTTTTTTAAAATCGATAACTGAAACCTAAACCAACTCGCGATAAGATGTCTGGACTTTTTTCTTTATTGAAAAGATTCGATCCGAAACCAACGAGCAATTCCAAACCAAAGCGATCTTTGATGTAGAATTTATAACCTACTCCGGCGCCTACAGCAACATCTGAATATTTAGTTTTTTGGATGGTATAATAACCGTTGTTGTTTTCATCGGTAAGCAAAACGGTTTCTCGAAAATCACCACCGTTAGCTGCGACAAAAATCTCAGCAAAATAAAAACTAGATGCGCCTTTGGAAAGGTTGTAGCGAACGAAAGGCGTTACTTCATATTTGGGAGAATTATTTCGGTTTCCTTGGTCGAAATCTTCATTTACTTTAGTACTGTTGGTATAACTCCCGCTTAAACCTAATGAAAAGCTAGAATTCAAAAAGCGTTCGTACGTTAAATTCATTTTTGAAGAAACGGCTAACGATAAGAGATCTACGCGGAACTCATTTCGTTTGGTGGCCAAAACTGATTTAGTACCAGCCTCTTGCGCATTCGTAAATTGAAAAGACAAGAATAAGATCAGGGCAAGTTTCTTCATAGCATTGCATTTGTAATTGAGTGAGCTAATATATAAAAAAGGAACGGAAATATCAGTTACGCCTAATCAATTTAAAGTAAGCGCACCTAAAATTTCTTCCGACATAAAAGGGCCTCCTGGATAGGTTGCAGTGTAATCGAGATTCAACCATATCTGCCCACGTTCGTCAATATGGTAATGGATTTTCTTTCCTTTACTTTCTGCAACAAAGAGCTCTTTTTTGATCAAGTAGTTGATGCTTTCCAAATCGGCTTTGTAACCGATGAGCATTTCGGGATAAATGTGTCCGCCGGTGTGAATTAAACGAGGTGTTCCGCCAATTGATTTTACACAGGCCGCCATCAAAACGGAGTGATCGTCGCAATCGCCCGAAAGATAACGCAACGATTCGGTGGCGGTGGCAATGTAGTCGCGCCCTTTGGGATCGCTTACGTAATTCCAACGACTGTTGATTTCCTTGAATACGGCAAAGCATTGAATCGTAGTTCGGTATTTGGAATAGCCATGAATTTTTTTGAAATGCTTAATGGTCGCCATTACCGCAAAATCTCTGACTTTTGGGTTTTCATATTCAATCGCGTTGAGAATCTTGGATTTGTTGGGGAAAGGCAACAATTTGGAAATAATTAAGTCTTGCGGATTTGGGCTATCATTCATAGAATAAATCATGTAACGGTAATCTTCAAAGACACTTTCAAAACCGTATTTTCCAGAGAAACTTCCAAAAATTAAGGCTATCAAATACAAACCGATACAGACGATTATTACGGTACGCATCAATCTTAATACCAGTTGTATAGCCGCTAATAGTACTAAAAAAAGCAAAATTCGATCCAATTGAAAGTACCAATTGGGGTCAACAATATTTTGATGGATTATGATGAAAATGGGAATGGCAATCAATAAGTTCAAAGCAAAAATAATCACATTGTCCCATGGTTTCTTAACCTGGAGTTTTTGCTTTAATTTTTGTATTGAAGAAATGGTTGTTTTTATCATTGCTAGCCCCGAGCAAAACTAAAGTACTTTTACTATCTCAGCAAAAGTACCTTTTTTCTTGATAAGAGCGAGGTCGAAGAGTTGATTTTGAACTTTGTTTAACACTTTTTCGGTGAGCGGTTTTTGTGACCATTCGGTTAAGGAAAGCCATTCTTGAATGTCATCTATTTTTTGATGGTATTTCGAGGCTAGCGTTTTATCAATACTGGGGATATCTTTGAATTCAGAAGTGGTTCTGTTGATGATTTGCAATACTTTTTTAAGTGTTTGGGGATGGTTGTTTAGCACTTCTTCTCTAACGGCAATTACGAAGCAAGGCCAAGGAGTTGGGCAGTCGGCAACGCGTCTAAAAATCCCTTGATCCACCAGTGGTTTGGTCATGAAATGTTCCCACATAAAATAATCGGCGCTTTCGTTTGTAAGTGCAGTTACAGCGCCATCAATAGTATTTACGATTTCGAATTGAAGTGCATTGGTTTTCCAACCCTGGTTGTTGGCATTGACGTAAGCCATAAGCTGTGAACCAGAACCCAATCGGGAAATGGCTACTTTGGTATTTTCTAAATCGGATATTGTTTTAAATTTTGATTTGGTGGCTACGTGAATGCCCCAAATGAGTGGCGAATCTACATAGACCTGCACAATCTTAGACGGATTTCCAGCGGTAATGTCTTTAACGATTCCTTCGGTTAGAATTACGGCAATATCGGTCGTTCCGTCTCGAAGCATTTGGCAGAGTTTACCGGTTCCTTCGGGAACATCCGTCCATTCTAAGTTGATATTTTCAGTTTCGAATTCGTTATTTTCCAAGCACAAATGCCATGGTAAATTAAAATGTTCGGGAACTCCGGCGATTTTTAGTGTGGTCATCGTTTTGGTTTTTTCTTTGGATTATTGGTTTCCAATTGCCTGTTTATTGTTTTCAAATTCGTACCAATAGCAGGGAATGCCTTGATGTAAATAAGATTCTTTTTGTTGTAATCCGATTTTTTTTAGAATGTTGTTGGAAGCAATGTTATCAATATGTGCCGAGGCAAATAAGGCATCTATTTTCATCTCCTTTATCGCGTAGTCAAACCACGCTTTCGCCGCTTCTTGACCGTAGCCTTTTCCCCAATAAGCTTCTTGCAATCGGTAGCCAATATCGTAATAATTAACATGGTTGTTTTCGGGTTCTGTAATGAATTTGAGTCCAGCCCATCCGATGCATTCGTTTGTTTCTTTTAAAAGAATTGCAAATCGTCCGATGCCGTGAATATCATATTGCTGTAAAATATTTTGAATAACTTTATCACATTCTTCAATTGATATCACGGGTTTATTTCCCAAGTAACGGTGTACATTTGGGTTTGAATCTAACAGAAACAAAGCTTCAGTATCGGAAATTAGAAATGGCCTTAGTACCAATCGTGTGGTTTCTATAACGAAATTCATTTGGTTGTATTTTGTACTTGGATGTTCTATTTTGTTGGATGCCTAGCCCCGATAGTAGTGGAAATCTCCCGATTAAGAAAAATAGATTTTCAAATCTACTTTTTCTTAATTGGGAATTGCAACGGATAGCGGGAAATAGCTTCTAAAGAATCTAATTCTTAGCCAATTTATCTAAAGTGTAAGCGATTAGTTCATCAACCGCTTTGTACGGATCTTCACTAAAAGTACCCGATGCTCTGTTGGCAATAATGGCATTTAGGGACAAAGCCTGATGGCCTAGTAAACTCGCGAGTCCATATATGGCGCCGGTTTCCATTTCTAGATTGGTGATGCGATCGGCCTCGAATTTAAAACTATCCATATTAGAATTTAGGTTCTCATCTTGAATATTGAGGCGCAAAACGCGCCCTTGTGGACCGTAGAAACCTCCAGCAGTGGCGGTGATTCCCTTGTGCATTTGACTGCTTTCGATTACCTTTTCTAAGGTTTTACTGCAAGCAATTACGTAAGGACGTCCTTTTCTTAAATCCCAATTGGTGTGTGCTATGAAAGCATCTTCGATGGCTTTGTTGGAAACCTCATCAATTAAGTAGGAGCGGAGCATATTGTCGAGCCCTAGTCCGAAGGTAGACATTACGAAACTGTCGACAGGAATATCAGCTTGTAATGAACCTGAAGTTCCGATTCGAATGATATTTAATGCTGTGAGTTGTTTTTTTGGCTTTCTGGTATTGAGGTCGATATTCACTAGTGCGTCCAGTTCGTTCATGACGATATCGATATTGTCTGGACCAATTCCGGTTGACATTACCGTAATTCTTTTGCCTTTATAGGTTCCAGTTTGAGTTTTAAATTCTCTTTTTTGAGTGGAGAATTCGATGGTATCGAAGAATTGGGTGATTTTTTCCACACGATTTTGATCGCCTACGAAGATGATATCGTTAGCAATATGTTCCGGTTTTAGATTGAGGTGGTAGACGCTTCCGTCTGGGTTTAATATTAATTCTGAGGATTGTATCATGATTGTTTTTTTTAACCGAAAAGGGCGCAATGCCTTTATATTATACGTAGTGCAAAGGTAGCACACGAGTCATTATTAATTGTTACTTATTCCGTATTAATTACTTCAACTAGCCACCCACACGTTTTACTTTGAAGCCTTTATTTTTAAGCATATCCATGATTTTGTCGCGGTAATCGCCTTGAATAATGATAGCGTCGTCTTTGAAAGTTCCGCCAACACTAAGTTTGGTTTTGAGTTCTTTGGCAAGCAGTTTGAAATCTTCGTCTGTGCCAGTATATCCTTCGATGATGGTGGTCGGTTTTCCTTTTCTTTTTTCGAATTTGCAGATCATGGGTTCTTGCTGAATCCACAATACTTTGTCTTCAGGGATTTCTTTTTCCATGGGCGCTTCCTGATGATCGGGAAAAAGTTTCTTTAATTGTTCTTGTAAGTCCATATTAGTGCTAAGTATAAAAACAATAAAGTACGAATTAGAACAATTCGTACTTTATTTTACTTATTGAATAGTGTTATTTTTTAATCAATCCTAAATCGATCAAACGTTCGTGCAAGAATTCACCTGCTGAAATGTCTTCGTATAATTTGGGGTGATCTGCATCAATACAATTTTCTAAGCAATCCAAACGCATGTCGCTTACAGGATGCATAAAAAACGGAATTGAAAAACGTGAAGTTCCCCACAATTCTCGTGGAGGGTTTACCACTTGATGTATGGTTGATTTTAGTTTATTATTGGTATGACGGGATAACATATCACCAACATTAATTACCAATTCATCGGGTTGTGCCATGGCGTCGATCCAATCTCCGTTGTGGTTTTGCACTTGTAATCCTTTCCCTTGCGCACCCATAAGAAGTGTAATCAAGTTGATGTCACCATGTGCAGCGGCACGAACGGCTCCGTCTTTAGGTTCGTCGGTAATTGGCGGATAGTGAATGGGTCTTAAAATACTGTTGCCTTCTTTGATGTAGTTGTCGAAATAAAATTCGTCCAAGCCCAAATAAATGGCTAACGCTCTTAAAACATAGATTCCAGTTTTTTCTAACATTTGATAGGCTTCTTTACCAGTGGCATTGAATTTTGGTAATTCGCTTACTTCTACGTTATCGGGATACTCGCCTTTGTATTTCGAGTTGGCGTCCACATACTGCCCGAAATGCCAAAACTCTTTTAAATCTCCGGCAGAGCGCCCTTTTGCATGTTCTTTTCCAAAAGAAATGTAGCCTCTTTGACCGCCAATTCCAGGAATTTCATACTTTGCTTTTACTTCTAGAGGTAAGTTAAAAAAGTTTCGAACTTCTCCATACAATTCTCCAACTAACTGATCATCTAAAAAATGACCTTTTAATGCTACGAAGCCAATATCTTCGTATGCTTTACCGATTTCATTTACAAATTTTTGTTTACGTTCCGGGTCACCCGAAAGGAAATCACGCAAGTCCACACTTGGAATGTTTTGCATACTAAAATTTTTTTGTTAATAACTTAAAGGTTGCAAACCCTTGTTAATACAAATGTAAATAATAAAATTAAAAACAAATTTCAAAAGTTATCAACAATTCAAAAAAAGGGTTCATTTTACGGTGATGCTGTAATTTTTTTATACTTTTGAGGAGTTTTAACAATACCGATACCTTTTTTATAATGAATTTTGAAAGAAGACACCTTACCGACGATCAATTACTAGACTTATACAAGCGATTACTCAAGCCCCGACTTATTGAAGAAAAAATGCTGATCCTCATTCGGCAAGGAAAAGTATCGAAATGGTTTTCGGGTATTGGACAAGAAGCGATTTCTGTTGGAGTTACGGCGGTGTTGGACAAAGACGAGTATATTTTACCCATGCACCGTAATTTAGGAGTGTTTACAGGAAGAGATATTCCGCTGTACCGACTTTTTTCACAATGGCAAGGAAAAGCAAATGGTTTTACCAAAGGTAGAGACCGAAGTTTTCACTTTGGTACCCAAGAATACAAGATTATCGGAATGATTTCGCATTTAGGGCCACAATTAGGAGTTGCCGATGGCATTGCTTTGGCTAATAAGCTAAAGAAAAACGGTAAAGTAACTGCGGTTTTTACGGGTGAAGGCGCAACGAGTGAAGGTGATTTTCATGAGGCTTTGAACATAGCTTCCGTTTGGGATCTACCAGTCTTATTTGTGATTGAAAATAACGGTTATGGTTTATCAACACCAACAAATGAGCAATACCGTTGTGAAAACTTAGCCGATAAAGGAATTGGATATGGAATGGAAAGTCATATTATTGATGGAAACAATATTTTGGAAGTGTATATAGAACTATCTGAAATTGTGGCGTCAATGAAAGTCAATCCGCGCCCGGTGTTGTTAGAATTTAAAACCTTCAGAATGCGTGGTCATGAAGAAGCAAGTGGCACCAAATATGTTCCTCAAGAACTAATGGATTTGTGGGCTGAGAAAGACCCTGTAGATACTTACAAACGCTACTTAATAAAGCAAAATGTATTGACCACAGTGCAAGATGAAGCTTGGCGTGCCGAAATCAAAAAGGAAATTGACGAGCATTTAGTAATGGCAAATACCGAAGCGGAGATTGAAGCAGATTATGATGAAGAATTAAATGACGTATACAAACCCTATGTATTTGAAGAAGTTAAGGCTTCCGATGAAGTAGAAAATATTCGATTGGTTGACGCCATATCTCAAGGTTTGAAACAATCCATGGAACGACATGAGAACTTGGTAATCATGGGACAGGACATCGCTGAATACGGAGGTGCTTTTAAGATTACAGACGGTTTTGTAGACTTGTTTGGTAAAGAAAGAGTAATTAACACGCCAATATGCGAGAGCGCGGTTGTTTCTGCTGGAATGGGGTTGTCCATTAACGGACACAAAGCTATTGTAGAGATGCAATTTGCTGATTTTGTATCTACTGGATTCAATCCAATTGTAAATTATTTGGCCAAAGTGCATTACCGTTGGCAAGAAAAAGCCGATGTTGTAGTGCGTATGCCTTGCGGAGGCGGAACACAAGCAGGACCTTTTCATTCACAAACGAACGAAGCTTGGTTTACCAAAACACCAGGTTTGAAAGTGGTATATCCGGCATTTCCTTATGATGCTAAAGGGCTTTTAGCAACAGCTATTAACGATCCGAATCCGGTGTTGTTTTTTGAGCACAAACAATTGTATCGAAGCGTGTATCAAGAAGTTCCTAAAGATTATTACACTTTGCCTTTTGGAAAAGCAGCGGTATTAAAAGAAGGAAACGACATTACTGTTATTGCTTTTGGAGCAGCAGTGCATTGGGCTTTAGAAACATTAGAAAAGAACCCGGGTATTTCTGCCGATTTAATTGATTTGAGAACTTTACAACCGTTAGATAAAGATACAATCTATGCTTCGGTGAAGAAGACAAGTAAGGTAATTATTCTTCAGGAAGATAGTATGTTTGGTGGAATTGCTAGTGATATTTCGGCCATGATCATGGAGGATTGTTTTGAGTATTTGGATGGTCCTGTAAAAAGGGTTGCTAGTTTAGACAGCCCAATTCCATTTACGAAAGCACTGGAAGATCAATATTTGCCAAAAGATCGTTTTGAAGTGGCATTGTTCAAACTCCTAAAATACTGAATTTAAAGAAGCTTATTTTTACTTTTTAAAGATTATTTTGTAATTTGCTTCCCATATTTCAAAATTAATCACCTGTATTTTTATACATTATACTTTTGTAGCATTTGAAATAGTATTACATTGTGCCCTCAATTTAATAAACTAAAAACATTTCCTCTAAAATGCAAAATAGCTTTAAGACATTTGCCTGTATTATTATCATAATACTAGGATCTTCATTAAAAATACATTCTCAAAACTTACTTAATAATGGAGATTTTGAAAGTGGTTTTGGTGTTGGTTTTTTTTCAAATGGGGCTGGCTATACTCGGATTGTTGGGCCATTTTCAGGGACGACTTCGCCGGGTAATTATGCGATTACTACCAATCCTCAACCCATGAATACCGCCAATTTTATTTCGAGTGGCGATCATACAAATGGTTTTGGGAACATGATGATTATTGATGGGAATACGACAGGTGGACAACAAAATTTTTGGGAAGCCGGAAATGGTGGAGGAGGCGTTTGTAGTTTGACCGTTGGAACAACGTATACTTTTAGTTTTTGGTTAAAGTCGGTAAGCACAACCGTAACGAATGCTGCTACTCAAGCAGCTTTAGGAGTTCAAATATTGAATGCTAGTGCGGTTACATTAGTGTCGGGAAGCCTAATAGCTCCATTGCCAGCGGCAGGTTGGCAAAAAGTAACCTATACTTTTGTTGCTCAAAGTACTTGTTGTAATATCAAACTGTACAATAACAACACCAATGCGGTAGGTAACGATTTTGCGGTAGATGATTTTTCGGTTACTCCGCCATTAGTACCTTTATCCATTAATCATTCCTTTACCAATCCAACTTGTCCAGGTGCTACAGATGGTTCTATTTCAGCATATGGGGTAGGAGGTACTGTTCCTTATGCTAGTTACTCTTTAACAGGAACAGCAATCCAAACCAATTCTACTGGAATTTTTACAAATTTAGCTGCAGGAACCTACTCGGTTTCCGTAACCGATGCTGCAAGTGCTACCGCAACTCAAACTAATATTGTCTTAACCGCTCCAATAGATTTGACTGTAAGTGCAGGAAGTACAATATGTCCGGGTACTTCAGTTACTTTAAATGTAAGTGGAAGTTCCGCTGGTTATACGTGGACTGCTAGTCCTTTGGATGCTACATTAACGGCACCGACGACTTCTAATCCAACGGTAAGCCCCACTCAAACGACAACTTACACTGTGACGTCTTCCACATCAACTCCTACAAGTTTAATTTCTAATGGGAATTTTACTTCAGGGAATACAGGTTTTACGACCGATTATCAATATCTAGTAACGACTGTCCCAGCTGGAGCGCAAAAAACGTATGGAATTGTAACTAGTTCCAATGGTTGGTTTGCTGGTTTTTCAAATTGTGTCGATCATACTTCTGGATCTGGGAATATGATGGTTGT
>Ga0209023_10000075_pt1 | contig 169752 bp, 164 predicted proteins | sample LakOneMetagenome_FD_187468 | JGI IMG/M metagenome (GOLD analysis project Ga0209023, IMG submission 187468) | Freshwater and sediment microbial communities from Lake Erie, Canada (SPAdes) (version 2) | ecosystem: Environmental > Aquatic > Freshwater > Lentic | place: Lake Erie, Canada...
CACCGGCCAGCTGGAAGGTATCAACAACCGCATCAAGGTGATGAAGCGGATGGCCTACGGTTACCGCGACAGCGCCTTCTTCTTCCTCAAGATCAAAGCCGCGTTTCCCGGAAATCCGTGAAGAACCAAAAAAAAGCCGCCCGGTTTGCACCTGGCGGCTTTTTTTCGTCTGACTCGGCTTATTTATTCACCAGACTGCGCGGCTGCAGCAAGGCCAGCACGGCGCCCAGCAGCAGTGCAGCCGACACCAGATACATCCCGGCATTGGTGCTATGTGTCAGGTCCTTCATCCAGCCGATGATCGACGGGCTGACGAAACCGGCCAGGTTGCCGACGGAATTGATCAGGGCGATACCCGCAGCGGCCGCGGTGCCGCCGAGGATGGCGCTCGGATAAGTCCAGAACACCGGCATGGTGCCCAGCATGCCGGCGGTGCCGAGAGAGAGCGCCGCCATGGCCAGCACGACGTTGTCGCCGTAAATGGTGGCGAGCGCCAGACCCAGCCCGCCAAGTGCGCTGCTGATCGTGAAGTGCCAACGGCGCTCGCGGGTCCGGTCTGCACTTTTCGCAATCGCCAGCATCGAAATCACGGCGCAACCGTAAGGAATGGCGGTCAGCAAGCCGACATCCAGCGCATCCTTGACCCCCGCCGCCTTGATCAGCGTCGGCAGGTAAAAGCTGATGCCGTACAGGCCCATCATGCAGCAGAAATAGATCGCGGCCATCAGCCAGACGCGCGGATTGCCGAAGACGCCGGACAGCGCATGGTCCGCCTTGCCGATGTTCTCGTTCGCGATATTGGTTTCCAGGAGCTGCTTCTCTGCTTCGCCCAGCCATGAAGCGGCACGGATGCTGTCCGGCAGATAAAAGATCGTGACGATACCCAGGACCAGCGAGGGCACGGCTTCGACCAGAAACAGCCATTGCCAGCCTGCCATTCCATGGAAGCCCTGCATGGCATTCAGGATCCAGCCCGACAGCGGGCCACCGACCACGCCGGCAATCGGAATGCCGATCATGAACAGGGCATTCATGCGGCTGCGCCGCTGCGCCGGATACCAGTAGGTCAGATACAGCACGATGCCGGGGAAGAAGCCGGCCTCGGCAACACCCAGGAAGAAGCGCAGCACGTAGAAGACGGTGGGACTGTTGACGAACATCATCGCACCGGACAGGATGGCCCATGTGATCATGATGCGGCCTATCCAGACCCGTGCCCCAACCTTGTGCATGATGATATTGCTGGGGACTTCGAACAGGAAGTAGCCGATGAAGAAAACGCCGGCGCCGAGTCCGTAGACGGTTTCGCTGAAGTGCAGGTCGTTCAGCATCTGCAGCTTGGCAAAGCCGACGTTCACGCGGTCGAGATAAGCCGCGACGTAACAAAGAAAAAGGAAGGGCAGCAGCCGCGCAGTCACCTTGGCATAGGTAGCGGTTTCGGTCTGCTCGCCCTGCGCCATGCCGGCGCCCTTCGGGAGACTATCGGTATGCATATCGGACCTTTCTGGACGAAGGATAGTCCGAATTCGGCAGCACCGGCGCCAGCTTGTGAACCGACGGCTTACAGGAAGCGGTCCAGAATCTTCCGGCTACCCTTATCGATCGCAAACATGTCGCGGATCAGGAAGTGAATCCCGTGACTGTCGGCGATCAGCAGCGAGTAAGCACCCAGGCGGCGGATATCTTCCTCGCCCTTCAGCACGAACTCGGTATCGCCGCGGTCGGTCTTGACGGTCCAGGTCGAGGGCGTGGCAAAGCTGGACACGCCCCTGATCGACAAGATCTCGGGCATGAATTCGCGCCCTTCGAGTTCTTCGGTCACCAGCGCACGCACTTCAGGCGCCACCTCTTCCAGATTCTCGATCCAGGCCACTTCCTTGCCGCCTTCGCGCACCAGCGAGATGCCGCGGGTCGGCGCCTGGACCGGGAAGGAGCGCACCGGAGTGACGCCGACGAATTCCTCGCCCTCTGCGTTGGTCAGCACCAGCTTGCCGAAAGAATCCCGGCGTAAATCAAAAGTCATCATCAGTCGTCCTTGCTGCCGTCATCCGGATCCTGGTCGACGTTGCGCGCTTGCGCTTCGTACAGGCGGTAATAGGCGCCCTCGGTCGCCATCAGTTCGTCATGGCTGCCCTCTTCCACCACCACGCCGCGGTCCAGCACAACCAGGCGGTCGGCGCGGTGCAGCGTGGACAGGCGGTGCGCGATCGCGATCGTGGTACGGCCCTGCACCAGGTTGTCGAGCGCCTTCTGGATTTCCTTCTCGGTTTCCGAGTCCACCGACGAGGTCGCCTCGTCCAGGATCAGGATCGGCGGGTCGATCAGCAGCGCGCGCGCGATCGAGATGCGCTGGCGCTCGCCGCCGGACAGGCCCTGGCCGCGTTCGCCGACCATCGAATCGTAGCCCTGCGGCAGGCGCAGGATGAATTCGTGGGCGTGGGCGGCGCGGGCCGCGGCGATGATGCCTTCGCGGGTCGCATCCGGCTTGCCGTAGGCGATGTTCTCGGCAATCGTGCCGAAGAACAGGAAAGGCTCCTGCAGCACCAGGCCGATGTGGCGGCGGTAGTCGGCCACCGCAAAGCTGCGGATGTCCTTGCCGTCCAGCAGGATCGCGCCCTCGGCCACGTCGTAGAAGCGGCAAATCAGGTTCACCAGCGTCGATTTACCGGAACCGGAATGGCCGACCAGGCCGACCATCTCGCCGGCCTTGATGTTCAGCGAGACCCCGCGGTTGACGGCGCGGTTGCCATAGCGGAAACCGACTTCGCGCAGCTCGATGTTGCCCTGCACCTTGTCCAGCTTGATCGGGTTGACCGGGTCCGGCACGCTCGACACGTGGTCGAGGATGTCGAAGATGCGCTTGGCGGCCGAGGCCGACTTCTGCGTCACCGAGACGATGCGGCTCATCGAATCCAGGCGCACGTAGAAACGGCCGCTGTAGGCGATGAAGGCGGACAGCGTGCCGACCGTCAGTTCGCCCTTGCTCACCTGCCAGATGCCAAAGCACCAGATGACCAGCAGGCCGAGTTCGGTCAGGAAGGACACGGTCGGCGAGAACAGCGACCAGACCTTGTTCAATTTATCGTTGACGGCCAGGTTGTGCTTGTTCGCCTCGCGGAAACGCACGGCTTCGCGCTTTTCCTGGGCGAAGGCCTTCACCACGCGGATGCCGGGAATGGTGTCGGCCAGCACGTTGGTGACCTCGCCCCAGACCCGGTCGATCTTCTCGAAGCCGGTGCGCAGCTTGTCGCGCACCACGTGGATCATCCAGGCGATGAAGGGCAGCGGCGCCAGGGTGATCAGGGCCAGTTTGGGGTTGAGGCTGAACAGGATCGCGCCGGTCATGATGATCATGAGCACGTCGGACAGGAAGTCCAGCAGGTGCAGCGACAGGAACACGCAGATGCGGTCCGAACCGCTGCCGATGCGGCTCATCAGGTCGCCGGTGCGCTTGCCGCCGAAGAATTCCAGCGACAGCCGCAGCAGGTGTTCATAGGTTTCCGAGCGCATGTCCGCGCCCATGCGTTCCGATACCAGCGCCAGCACATAAGTGCGGCCCCAGCCCAGCGCCCAGCCCAGCACGGCCGACGCCAGCAGCCCGCCCATATACATATAGACCAGCGCAGTATCGATCTTCTGGCCGTTCTGGTACGGGATCAGGACGTTGTCCATCAGCGGCATCGTCAGGTAGGGCGGAATCATGTGTGCGCCGGTACTGGCCAACATCAGCAAGAATCCGAGTAAGAGCTGCCCCTGGTATGGCTTGGCGAAGCGCCACAGGCGGAACAGGGTCCAGGTCGACGGCGGGGTGTGCAGCACCTTGGTGCAGATCGGGCAGTCTTCCTGGTCGGCTTCGAGCGGCGCCTTGCAGCTCGGGCAGCTGTGCTGCTCGGGCGCCTGAACGGCGATGCCGGTCAGGTAGCTCTGGACCTGGTCCTGGAACTGGTCCACCAGGCGGATCGCCTGCAGGTTCTGGCCCAGGGTGAAGCGCCAGGACGCCAGCAAGCCTTTCGCATCGACCAGTTCGATATGGCCGACGCCGGCGTGATCGTAGTGGCGCATGGCCAGGCCGGCGCGGTAAGGCCAGTCGCGCCAGTGCGTGTCGCCCGGGCTGCGGGTCAGTAAGCGGATGTTGGTTACAACCAGTATCCCTTTGGTGAAGCGTAATTTCGCGTCGAGGTCAACCTCGAGGGCGCTTAAAACGTTTTCCCCAGGCGCAAGCTTTTTCTGGACGTCCGCCTGCCAATGCTCGGGCAGGAAACTGGCCACCGCCAGCGACGTTGAGGGAACTAGTTGTTGAGTCGTCATGTGCTATCAAAAGTTGGAGACCGGAAGGGTCGCCAGGATGGAACGCTGAGCAGGGCACGCCGGTTGACAGGCGTACGGTATTCTATCGGCGGGGGCGAGACTGGCAGATTTCGGTTGAGGGCTGTAAGCTTCGTTTCGGCAAGTATACAACATGTGCACTGCAGCAAGATTCAGCACAAACATAAGGCAACGCTGCGGGTGAGAGAGCGGTCACCACGCGGCCAGAAATTTTTCATGACAAACAAGAAAGACATAAAGATTCTTCGTGTAACCCACCTGCGTGGCCCGAACATCTGGACCTATCGCCCTGTCATCGAGGCCTGGCTCGACATCGGCGAACTCGAAGAATGTCCTTCGAACACCCTCCCCGGTTTCAATGAGCGCCTGACCGCCTGGCTGCCGGGACTGATCGAACACCGCTGCGGCGTCGGCGAGCGCGGCGGCTTCCTGGAACGCCTGCGCGACGGCACCTGGGCCGGCCACATCCTCGAACACGTCGTGCTCGAACTGCAGAACATGGCCGGCATGAAGACCGGCTTCGGCAAGACCCGCTCCACCGGCGACCACGGCATCTATAAAATGGCTTTCCGCACGCGCGACGAAGTCGTCGGCCGCGCCGCCCTGCAGGCCGGCCACGCGCTCCTGATGGCCGCCATCAACGACACGCCGTTCGACATGAAGAACACGGTGGCGGAGCTGACCGAACTGGTCGACCGCTACTGCCTGGGCCCGTCCACCGCCAACATCGTCGATGCCGCCACCGACCGCCGCATCCCTTCGATCCGCCTGACCGAAGGCAATCTGGTGCAGCTCGGCCATGGCGCCGCGCAGCGCCGCATCTGGACCGCCGAGACCGACCGCACCAGCGCCATCGGCGAAAGCATCGCCAGCGACAAGGACCTGACCAAGACCCTGCTCGCCTCCTGCGGCGTGCCGGTACCGGAAGGCAGCGTGGTGCGTAGCGCGGACGACGCCTGGGAAGAAGCAGAAGACATCGGCCTGCCGGTGGTGATCAAGCCGGTCGACGGCAACCATGGCCGCGGCGTGACCCTGAACCTGATGAACGAAGCCGACGTCAAGGCCGCCTACGCGATCGCCTTTGAGGCGGGCGATTCCAGCGCCGTGCTGGTCGAGCGCTACGTGCCGGGCAACGAGCACCGCCTGCTGGTGGTCGGCTCGAAAGTCGTCGCGGCCGCCAAGGGCGAATCGCTGTTCGTGACGGGCGACGGCAAGGCGAACGTGATCGACCTGTGCAACAGCCAGATCAATACCGACCCGCGCCGCGGCGAAAGCGAAGAGCACCCGCTCGGCCTGGTCAACCCGAACGACGACGAGATCAGGCTCGACCTGCAGCGCCAGGGCCTGACCCCGGACTCCGTTCCGCAGGCCGGCCAGAAAGTGCTGATCCAGCCGAACGGCAACGTCGCCGACGACGTCACCGACGAGGTGCACCCGGACGTGGCCTACGTGGCCGCACTGGCCGCGCGCGTGGTCGGCCTGGACATCGCCGGCATCGACCTGGTGTGCGAAGACATTTCGCGTCCGCTGGAAGAACAGCGCGGCGCCATCATCGAAGTCAATTCCAGCCCGGGCCTGCTGGCCCATATCAAGCCGGCCACCGGCAAGCCGCGCGAAGTCGGCAAGGCCATCGTCGAGCACCTGTTTGCCGACGGTGAAGTCTCGGGCCGCATTCCGCTGGTCGGCGTGACCGGTTCGGACGGCGCGAGTCTGGTCGCCAACCTGGTCGGCACGGTGCTGTACCAGTCGGGCAAGCACGTGGGCGTGGCCAACCGCCAGGGCCTGTTCCTCGACCAGCGCCGCGTCAGCGCGGTCGATTCGACCCGCTTCAACGCCGCCCAACGCCTGCTGATCAACCGTAACGTGCAGGCCGCCGTGTTCGAATCGAACGCGCGCGCGATCCTGACCGAGGGCCTGCCCTACGACCGCTGCCTGGTGGGCGTGGTGACCGGCATGGGCCAGGTCGCGGACGTGGAAGACCTGTACGTGCGCGACGAGGATGCGCTGTTCAACGTGGTGCGCAGCCAGGTCGACGTGGTGCTGTCCGATGGCGCCGCCGTGCTGAACGCGGCCGATCCGCAAGTCGTGAAACTGGCCGAGCTGTCCGACGGCGCCGTGATCTTCTACGCGCTCGACGAAAGCAATGAGGTGCTGCAGCAGCACCGCGCCGGCGGCGGCCGCGTCGCCTTCGTGCGCGACCAGCACATCGTGCTCGCCCAGGGAACTGAAGATGCACCGCTGCTGGGCCTGGCCAAACTGAAGCCATCCGTTGCCGCGCAACCCGAAGCCGTGCTGGCCGCCGCCGCCGCAAGCTGGGCGCTCGACGTGCCGACCGATTTGATCTGCGCCGGTCTGCGCAGCTTCGAGAACAAATAAAGGATTGAAGGTTTTTATGGAAGTATCTCGCGTCCGGGCCCTGCGCGGCCCCAACCTGTGGAGCCATCACACGTCGGTCGAGGCGGTCGTCTCCTGCACGCCCGGTGAAGAGTCGATTCAAGTGCTGCCCGGTTTCGAAGCGCGCCTGCGCGCCCTGTTCCCGGAGATCGGCCAGCTGCAGCCGCTGGGCCATGACGACACCATTTCGCTGGCCCAGGTGCTGGAAGTGGCGGCCCTGTCCCTGCAGGCCCAGGCAGGCTGCCCGGTCACCTTCAGCCGCACCACCGCCACCATCGAACGCGGCATCTACCAGGTCGTGGTCGAGTACAGCGAAGAAGACGTCGGCCGCCTGGCCCTGACGCTGGCCGAACAGCTGATCCAGGCCGCGCGCGCCGACCAGCCCTTCGACCTCGACGGCGCCCTGCACCAGCTGCGCGAACTGGACGAAGACGTGCGCCTCGGCCCGTCCACCGGTTCCATCGTCTACGCCGGCGTGGCCCGCGGCATCCCCTTCCGTCGCCTGACCGAGGGCAGCCTCGTGCAGTTCGGCTGGGGCAGCCGCCAGCGCCGCATCCAGGCCGCCGAGATCGACGCCACCGGCGCCATCGCCGAGACCATCGCCCAGGACAAGGAACTGACCAAGAAGCTGCTGGACGCGGCCGGCGTGCCGGTGCCGCTGGGCCGCGTGGTGCTGGACCCGGACGACGCCTGGGCCGCGGCCCAGGAGATCGGCCTGCCAGTCGTGATCAAGCCGAAGGACGGCAACCAGGGCAAGGGCGTGACCGTCAACGTCAACACGAAAGAGCAGCTGACTGCCGGCTTCCACGCCGCCTCCGAATTCCGCGACGACATCCTGGTCGAAAAATACCTGCCGGGCCACGATTACCGCCTGCTAGTGATCGGCAACCGCCTGATCGCCGCCGCCCGCCGCGACCCGCCGCACGTGGTCGGCGACGGCGTGCACACGGTGCGCCAGCTGGTCGACACGGTCAACCAGGACCCGCGCCGCGGCACTGGCCATGCTACCTCCCTGACCAAGATCCGCTTCGACGACATCGCCCTCGCCTCGCTGGCGAAACAGGGCTACGACGCCGAATCGGTGCCCTTGAGGGGCCAGCGCGTCACCCTGCGCAACAACGCCAACCTGTCCACCGGCGGCTCGGCCACCGACGTGACCGACGACGTGCACCCGGAAGTGGCGGCGCGCGCCATCGCCGCTGCGCACATGGTCGGCCTGGACATCTGCGGCGTCGACCTGGTGTGCGACAGCGTGCTGAAGCCGATCGAAGACCAGCACGGCGGCATCGTCGAAGTCAACGCCGCACCGGGCCTGCGCATGCACATCTCGCCGTCCTTCGGCAAGGGCCGCGCGGTCGGCGAAGCGATCATGGACACCCTGTACGCGCCCGGCGACGACGGCCGCATCCCGGTGGTCGCCGTGACCGGCACCAACGGCAAGACCACCACCGTGCGCGTCATCGCCCACCTGCTCGGCGCCTCCGGCCTGCGCACCGGCATGACCAACACCGACGGCGTGTACATCCAGGGCCGCCGCATCGACAGCGGCGACTGCAGCGGTCCGCGCAGCGCGCGCAACGTGCTGCTGCACCCGGACGTCGACGCGGCCGTGTTCGAGACCGCGCGCGGCGGCATCCTGCGCGAAGGCCTGGCCTACGACCGCTGCCAGGTCGGCGTGGTCACCAACATCGGTTCCGGCGACCACCTGGGCCTGAACTACATCACCACGCTGGAAGACCTGGCGGTGCTGAAACGCGTGATCGTGCAGAACGTCGCGCCGAACGGCATGGCGGTGCTGAACGCGGCCGACCCGATCGTCGCCGCGATGGCCGAGAACACCAAGGGCGACGTCACCTACTTCGCGATGGACTGCTCGCTGCCGATCATGCAGAAGCACCGCGCACAGGGCCGCCGCATCGTCTACGTCGACGACGGCCATATCGTCGCGGCGCAAGGCAAGGTCGAGGAACGCATCGACCTGAAAGAAGTGCCGATTACCCGCGGCGGCGTGATCGGCTTCCAGGTCGAGAACGTGATGGCCTCGGTGGCGGCAGCCTGGGCCGTCGGCATCGAGTGGAACATCATCCGCACCGGCCTCAAGACCTTCGTCGGCGAGAGCGACAACGCGCCGGGCCGCTTCAACGTGTTCGACTATCGTGGCGCGACCGTGATCGCCGATTACGGCCACAACCCGGACGCGATCCAGGCCCTGACGAATGCCGTCGAATCGATGCCGGCCAAGCGCCGCTCGGTCGTGATCAGCGGCGCCGGCGACCGCCGCAACGAAGACATCACGGACCAGACCCGCATCCTGGGCAAGGCTTTCGACGACGTGCTGCTGTACGAAGACCAGTGCCAGCGCGGCCGTTCGGAAGGTGAAGTCGTGGCCCTGCTGCGCGAAGGCCTGCAAGGCGCGAGCCGCACCAGCCACGTCGAGGAGATCAAGGGCGAATTCGTCGCGATCGACCGCGCGCTGGAACGTCTGCAGCCAGGGGACCTGTCGCTGATCCTGATCGACCAGGTCGACGAGGCGCTGGCGCATATTGCGAAGCGGGTGGCGGAAGCGAAGGCTTGATGGCTTGAAGTGATCTGGAAACGGGCGCCAAAAGGCGCCCGTTTTTACGTTCGTCGTCCCCGCGAAGGCGGGGACCCAAGTTTGCAGGCAAACCACCTGCTCCACACGATTCAGTTAGCCACCGCACAAGCCCGTCGCCCCTCATGCCTTACCATGACTGATCACGACATGGCCGGCGGTGAGATCATGCGCATTGACAAGGAAACAAACGAAGCGGAATCGGAACTCCCCTTCCGCTCCCTGCTCTACCGCTTCCTGTTCTTCGACTGGCTGTTCCGCGACGTCGGCGCCGCACGCACCCGCCTCGAACGCCACGCCGCCTTCCAGCACAATCGCAAGATGAGCCGCTACCTGCCGGTCTACCTGCGCCGCTGGTCCTTCCTCACCGCCTTCGACTTCGCGCTCGGCGTGCTGTTCGAAAAAGTGCTGCAGGCCGGACTGCTGTCGGCCTGGTTCTTCACCTGGACCTGTGTCACCCTGACCGGGATGGTGGTGATCACCGTGGCCTGGGTCGTCCTGGCGCATGCCCGGCTGTCCTGAGCGCAAATAATTCTTGATTTCAACTAAAATTTCCGATGCACAAATAACGGAATATTCCTCCAGCTATCTTCGCTATGTCCTATGGAGGCCCACATGAGTTATTTGCGCATTCACCACAAAGTTCCCCGGCTGTATCCAGGCAAGCGCCATTTCGAGCGGCGCATCGACGAGCGCACCGCCGCCGACATCGGCGACGCCCTGCGCGCTGACAGTGTCCAGGCGGCCGCAATGGCGATGGACCATCTGAACGTCGACGTCGATGTCGCCCTGCGTGTGCTGGCCGGCAAGAACGATGACCGGGGCAAGAAGCGGCGACAAGCAGACGAAGACCTCCCTGCCGCTGCCTAGATCAACATTCCCGCCTTCTTCCGCGAAGTCCTGCCCTGCTCTTGCTCGGCAGGACTTCGTTGCTTCTCATCCCCCTGTTCGGTTGACGTTCGCTAAGTTGCCAACCCGGCAAGGCGAGATCATGGTATTTCAACAACGGAGGTTACGATGAGCTACCAATGGATCGACGAACAGCCCCAGTTCCCCCACGCCCGTACCGAAACCCTAGGCGAACGCCGCACGGACCACCAGACCGCGCAGAAAATCCGCGATGCCTTGCGAGCGCGGAGTGTCCATGCGGCGGCGCAGGCGCTGGAGCATCAGGAGGTCGATCTGGCGACGGCGCTCAGGGTGCTGGCCAAACCGGAGTGGCGGCGGGCTTGCTGAGGCCGGCGCCGGTTCGCTGTTGTCAAACACAAGCTTCCGCTCTCCCCGCCCAGCCCTAACGCGGTAAAATGGCAACCCGAGCCCGGCCCCCTGCCGGGCTTCCATCGATTAGCCATGAACGTCCCACACGAAATCAACGCCGCCGCGGCCAAGGCCCTCGCCACCGCCGAAAAACACACGCCAATGATGCAGCAGTACCTCCGGATCAAGGGAGAGTACCCGACCATGCTGGTGTTCTACCGCATGGGCGACTTCTACGAGCTGTTCTTCGAAGATGCCGAGAAAGCCTCGCGCATCCTGGGCATCACGCTGACAGCGCGCGGGACCTCGAACGGCAACCCGATCAAGATGGCAGGCGTGCCCTTCCACGCGCTCGATCCCTACCTGGCCAAGCTGGTCAAGCTCGGCGAGTCCTGCGCGATCTGCGAACAGATCGGCGATCCTGCCCTGGCCAAAGGCCCAGTCGAGCGCAAGGTGGTGCGCGTGGTCACGCCGGGCACGCTGACCGATTCGGACCTGCTGCCGGAAAAGGCCGAGCGCCCGCTACTGGCCGTGTGCACAGTCCCGAACCGCAAGCACGTCACGACCGGCCTGGCCTGGCTGTCGCTGGCGAGCGGCGCCCTGAAGCTGATGGAATTCACCGCCGATTCCAAGAATGCCGCGCTGCGCCTGGTGCAGGAGCTGGAGCGCATTGCGCCGGCCGAAGTGCTGCGCGCGGATGCCAATGGCGGGGACATGTTCGAAGAGATCGCGATCGGCCACAAGCAGCGCGTACCCGAATGGCACTTCGAGGTCGTGCACGGCCACAAGGCGCTGCTCGACCAGCTGGGCGTCTCGACCCTGTCCGGCTTCGGCTGCGACGGCCTGGGTGCCGCTTTCGGTGCGGCCGGCGCACTGCTGCGCTACGCCCAGTCGACGCAAGGCCGCGGCCTGCAGCACGTGAAGAGCCTGGCCGTCGAATCGGAATCCGAATTCATCGGCCTGGATGCCGCCACGCGCCGCAACCTGGAGCTGACCGAGACCATCCGCGGCCAGGAAGCGCCGACGCTGTTCTCGCTGCTGGACGGCTGCCGCACGGCGATGGGTTCGCGCCTGCTGCGCCACTGGCTGCATCACGCCAAGCGCGACCAGTCGGTGGCGCGCGGCCGCCACGAAGCGATCGCCGCGCTGGCCGAGCACGATGCCAGCGCGATGCTGTCGTCGACGCTGGCCCACGTGCCCGACGTCGAACGCATCACCACCCGCATCGCCCTGCTGACCGCGCGTCCGCGCGACCTGGCCTGCCTGCGCGACGGCCTGAAACAGCTGCCGGTGCTGCGCGAGCTGGTAGCCAGCTGCTTCATCCCCGGCGACTCCTGTCTGCTGCGCGACATCCATGAAGCCATCGCGATTCCGGAGCACTGCCTGGACCTGCTGGTGCGGGCCGTCGCCGAAGAGCCGGCCGCCATGGTGCGCGACGGCGGCGTGTTCGCACGCGGCTTCGATGCGGAGCTGGACGAACTGCGCGCGCTGTCCGAGAACGCCGGCCAGTTCCTGGTCGACCTCGAGACCCGCGAGCGCGCCCGCACCGGCATCGCCAACCTGCGCGTCGAGTACAACAAGGTGCACGGCTTCTACATCGAGGTCACCAACGGCCAAGCCGACAAGGTGCCCGAGGACTACCGCCGCCGCCAGACCCTCAAGAACTGCGAGCGCTACATCACGCCGGAACTCAAGGCCTTCGAAGACAAGGCGTTGAGCGCCCAGGACCGCGCGCTGTCGCGCGAGAAGCTGCTGTACGACCAGCTGCTGGCCGACCTGGCGCCGCACATCGCCTGCCTGCAGACGGTCGCTTCCGGCATCGCCCGCATCGATGCGCTGGTGGCGCTGACCTCGCATGCGGTGCGCAACAACTGGTGCCGCCCGCAGTTAGTCGATGCGCCCTGCCTGACCATCGTCGAGGGCCGCCATCCGGTGGTCGAAAACCAGATCGAGCGCTTCATCGCCAACGATTGCCGCCTCTCGAACGACAAGCGCCTGCTGCTGATCACCGGCCCGAACATGGGCGGTAAATCGACCTTCATGCGCCAGGTGGCGCTGATCACGCTGCTGGCCTACGTGGGCAGCTACGTGCCGGCGACCAGTGCGAGCATCGGCCCGATCGACCGCATCTTCACCCGCATCGGCGCGTCCGACGACCTGGCCAACGGCCGCTCCACCTTCATGGTCGAGATGACGGAATCGGCGGCGATCCTGAACGGCGCCACGGAACACTCGCTGGTGCTGATGGACGAAGTGGGCCGCGGCACCTCCACCTTCGACGGCCTCGCGCTGGCCTGGGCGATCGCGCGCCACCTGATCGACAGCAGCCGCAGTTTTACCTTGTTCGCGACCCACTACTTCGAGCTGACCCAGCTGCCGGAGAGCCACCCGAGCGCGGCCAACGTGCACCTGTCGGCGGTCGAGCACAAGGACAGCATCGTGTTCCTGCACGCGGTGCAAGACGGCCCGGCATCGCAGAGCTATGGCCTGCAGGTGGCGCAGCTGGCCGGCGTGCCGCCGAGCGTGATCCGCGCCGCGCGCAAGCACCTGGCGCGCCTGGAATCGCAGGCGCTGGATGCGACGCCGCAGCTGGACCTGTTTGCCGCCGCGCCTTGCGACGATGCCGTGGAGACCGAGGCGGCGCCAGCCGTGCAGCCGCAAGCCGTGGCCGCGCCGGTCGCCATCGAAGAATCGCCGGCCCTCACCTTGCTCGACACGATCGATCCGGATGCCCTGACCCCGCGCGAAGCGCTCGAGCGTTTGTACGAGCTCAAGCGACTGGCCAGCGCATAATGACCTTGCCCCGTCTGCGCCTGGGCCTTTTGCTCGCCGCCGCCCTGCTCACGGGCAACGCGCTGGCGGCCAAGGATGCAAAGGATGCGAAAGAGAACGAGGACGTCCATCGCTTCGCCGTCATTGGGAACAATGCGGGGAACAATGCGGGGAACAATGCGGGGCACAGCGCCGGCGACGGCATCGACGACCGCCTGAAGCATGCCATCATTGATGCCGACGACAAGTCGACCGCTTTCATCGTCGTCACCGGCATCAAGGGCGTCAAGGAAGCCTGCAGCGACAAGCTGTATCAACAGCGCCGCGACATGGTCGCCGGGTCGCGGCGTCCGGCCATCGTGGTGCCGGCCGCCAGCGACTGGACCGAGTGCCGCAACAGCGCCGGCCGCACCAACGCCATCGAGCGCCTGAACCGTATCCGCGAACTGTTCTACGCCGAGCCGCAATCGCTGGGTGCGCGCAAGCTGCCGCTCACGCGCCAGGCGATGAGCCCGCGCTTTCGCAGCTACGCGGAGAATGCCCACTGGTCGGTCGGCAAGGTTTTGTATGCCGCGCTGAACCTACCGGCCAACAATAACCACTACCTGACAGAGGCCGGCCGCAACAGCGAGTACGAAGATCGGCTGGTAGCGAATCGCTTCTGGCTGAACCGCCTGTTCACGATCGCCAAGCGCGACAAGGTGGAAGCGATTGTGCTGTTTGCCGAGGGCGACCTGAAGGCGCTGTCGCAGCCGACCGGTCTGCGCGCCCTGCTGCGCCGGGCAGTGCCGGTGCCGGACAACGACGGTTTCGCCGAGACGCGCCGTCAGGTGCTGACGCTGGCGCAGAAATTCCCGGGCAAGGTGCTGCTGGTCGACAGCGCGCCGCTGGCCAAGGGCGCCAAACCGGCGATCGAATGGCGCGGCAATCTCGGCCATCTGTCGGTCGGGCAGGAAGAAGTCGAGGTGGCGGTGGACCCGGCGGCCAAGGCCTTGTTCAAGGTCGGGGAAATCGAGAACGACAAGTCCGAAGAGAAACAGGACGAGAAGCACGACGAGAAGAAGGAAGGGCGCGCCCATCCCAAAGCGGTCAAATCCAGCTCAAGTGAGCAAAAAGCAGTGCGCAAATGAGCACGGGCCGCAATCAGCGGCCCGTTTTTCATGCTCGCCGACTTAGTTCAGCGGCTGGCTGCGGAAGTGGTCGCCTTCGTCGCCGTCGTCCATGTCGTGACCGTGGCCGTGATCGTGGCCATGGGCGCCGTGCACGTGGCCGTGGGCGATTTCCTCTTCGGTCGCAGCGCGCACGTCGATGACCGACAGCTCGAAGCGCAGGGCCATGCCGGCCAGCGGGTGGTTACCGTCGAGCACGACCTTGTCGTCCGCAACTTCGGTCACGGTGAAGATAGTCGGCTCTTCGTCGCTGCCATCGGCCACGCCTTCGAACTGCATGCCGACTTCCAGCGGTTCCGGCAGGCGCGAACGCTCTTCGACCTTCAGCAGGCTCGGGTCGTATTCGCCGAAGGCGTCTTCCGGCTCGATCTGCAGGGTCGACGAGTAGCCCACTTCCTTGCCGTCCAGTTCCTCTTCGATCTTCGGCAGCGTGTTTTCGTAGCCGCCGTGCAGGTACACCATCGGCTGGGCGCCGTCTTCGATCAGGTTGTTCTGGGCGTCGGACAGCTTGTAGTTGACCGATACCACCGTGTTCTGGGCAATCTTCATTGCGCTTCCTTTCGTGATTGAGGCGCCGATTATACCCCCGTTGGCCCGGGCCTCGAAAAACCTACTGCGCGTCGCATTGGCGGCCTGTGATGCTCGCCGTACCGGATGTACGGCTGCGCTTCTCGGCCACCACTGCTTCCGCTCGCTACGGTTTTTCGAGGCCCCTTGAGGCTACGGGTGTATCGAGGCAGATTATAATGTCGCATGAAAAATTTACAGCTCCTCGGGAACATCACGCCCGCCCAGTTTCTCCGTGATTACTGGCACAAGAAACCGCTGCTGATCCGCCAGGCGATCCCCGGTTTCAAACCCCTGCTCAAGTTCGACAAACTGGCCGAACTCGCCAAGCTCAACCACGTCGAATCGCGCCTGGTGACTCTCGCCGATGGGCCCGGTGGCGACCGCCGATGGAACATGGACCATGGTCCGCTCCAGGAACTGCCGCCGCGCACCCAGCGCGAGTGGACCATGCTGGTGCAAGGCATCAACCTGCACGAGCCCAAGGCCGACGAACTGCTGCGCGAATTCCGTTTCGTGCCGGACGCGCGCCTGGACGACCTGATGGTCAGCTTCGCCACCGATGGCGGCGGCGTCGGCCCCCACTTCGATTCCTATGACGTGTTCCTGCTGCAGGCGCAGGGCCGCCGCCGCTGGCGCATCGGCGCCCAGCAGGACCTGAGCCTGGTCGAAGGTCTGCCGTTGAAGATCCTCGCCAACTTTGAGCCGGAAGAGGAATTCGTGCTGGAGCCGGGCGACATGCTCTACCTGCCGCCGCACTATGCCCACGACGGCATCGCCGAGGGCGAATGCATGACCTATTCGATCGGCTTCCGCTCGCCCTCCTTCCAGGAACTGGGCGAAGCCTTCCTGCAGTTCATGGCCGATTCGATCGACCTGCCGGGCCGCTACGCCGACCCCGGACTGCAACCGGCCAAGAACCCGGCCGAGATCCCGAAAGAGATGCTCACCAGCATTACCGAAGAGCTGAACAAGGTGCGCTGGGACGAGGAAGACGTGACGATCTTCATGGGCGAGCACCTGTCCGAGCCCAAGCACAACGTGTTCTTCACGCCGGTCGCCAAGCCGCTGACCGTCGGCCGTTTCATGGAACAGGCCGCCAAGCGCGGGCTGAAGCTGTCGCCGAAGACTTTGATGCTGTACCGCGGCAAGCACGTGTTCATCAACGGCGAATCCTTCGAAGTGGGCCGCGCCGACAAGGCCGTGCTCGACGTGCTGGCCAACCAGCGCAGCCTGGAGGGCGCGATGCTGGACCAGGCTTCCGACGACGTGCTGGAAGCGCTCTATACCTGGTACTCGGACGGCTGGCTCGAGCTCGCTTAAGCATGGACATCCTGCGCTTCGACACCCGTGCCGAATTCCAGCGGCTGCTAGCCGCGGTACTGGCGCGGGCGCGGGCCTCGCTCGACATGTTCGATCCGGACTTCGCCCTGTTCCCGCTGGGCGATCCGGACGTCGATGCAGTCCTGCGGCGCTTCTTGCAAGGTGGTGGCCAGCTGCGCCTGGCGATGCACGGCAGCGCGCACATCGAACGCCACTATCCGCGCTTCCTGCGCCTGCTGCGCGAGCACGGGCACCGCATCGAGTGCCGGGTGACGAATCGCGGCATCCGCCAGCTCACCGATTCCTTCTGCATCGCCGATGGCCTGCATCTGGTGCGACGCTTTCACAGCGACCATTTACGGGGGGAAGCGGTCTTTGATGCGCCTCAGGAAACCGAAGTGCCGCGCGAGCGTTTTTCGGCGATTTGGGAAGAATCCCACCCCGGGCTTTACCCGACAACGACAGGTCTTTAAGGCTGTTACAAGTTGTAACAATATGAATGTTGTTGTTACCTACAATAGTTTCAGGATAGCATGTGTCTTCTATTGCGATCCTGTAAATTTGGCTATAATATCGGGTTAGGAAGATTCCGCTACGGTAATTCCTAACGAGCGATAATTACCGGTAATTATTCATCGCATTAGACGCACTTACCTTTTGAATTAACTAAGGAAAAACCATGAAAAAATCTCTGCTGATCGTCTCCCTGCTGGCTGTTGCTCTGGCTGCTTGCTCGAAGAAAGAAGAAGCTCCGGCCGCTACCACCGCACCGGCTGTTGAAGCAACCGCTCCGGCTGCTACCACCACCGCTCCGGCTGCTGACGCAACCGCTGCTCCGGCCGCTCCGGCTGCTGCTGACGCTGCTGCTTCGGCTGCTTCGGCTGCTGCATCGGCCGCTTCGGCTGCTGCTGACGCTGCTGCCGCTGCTGCTGCTCCGGCTGCTTCGAAGTAATCAGCATTGCTTCAGAAAAGACCGGCCTGCGGGCCGGTTTTTTTTCGCCTGTACTATTTGAATTCTTATTCGCGAGCGTAAATACGGCTTGATGCAGGCAATAAAAAACCGGCCACCAGGGCCGGTTTTTTTGTGGGCGGTATCGCCGATTACTTCAGCTCGTCCACCAGCAGCTTCAGGATCTTGGCGCCGGTTTCCGAGGTCTCCGGCTTGCCGTCGTTGGTCTGCACGGTGACGTCGGTCGTGGTCGCGCTCGGCACGGCCGAGACCAGCACGCGGTAGCGCTGGGCTTCCTTGTTCTTGTCTTCGTTGCCGAACAGCTTGCTGAAGAAGCCTTCCTTCGATGCCTTGTCCGGATCGACGTAGCGCACGAAGTAAATGCCCTGCACGCGGTCGCGGTCTTCGACGGTGAAGCCGACGCGGTCCAGCGCCAGGCCGACACGGCGCCATGCGCGGTCGAAGCCTTCGTCGACGACGACCTTGCCGTTTTCCAGCTTCGCGTGCTGGGCTTCCGGCGTGGCGTTGGCGACGGCAGCGGTGGCCTGCTTGACCTCGCCCGGCTTGGTGACGCCGGTCAGCTGGGCCATCAGGCGGCCCAGGAATTCGGCTTCGAGGCCAGGATCGGTCGGGCGCACGGTCCAGGTCGTGTTTTCCTTCTGCGGGCCGGTCAGCACTTCTTCCGCGCCGCGGTGGCTGATGTAGATCTCGGTCGAGCCGTCCGGACGGCGCTCGAGGCGGGTGCGGAACTTGTCGCGCTCGCCGGTCGAGTAGGCGCCGTCGAACACCTTGCCAATGGTGCGGCGGATGATGTCCTGCGGGATCTTGGAACGGTTCTCGGCCCAGTTGGTTTCCATGACGCCGGTCTGGGCGTTCTCGGTTTCCACAGCGAAGCCGACGCTCGGCCAGAAGGCCTGCAGTTGCGGCCACAGCTGTTCCGGGGTCTGCTTGACCACCAGCCAGCGCTGGTTGCCTGCACGCTCGATGCGCACGGCGTCGGTCGAGACCGGGCCCACTGCCTCGCCCGCGACCACCGGTGCGGCCTGGGTGCCGCGCGCCTGCTGGAAGCCGGACGCGGTGGCGATGCCGCGGCCTTCCGGCACGGCGTAGCGGTTGTCTTTCTGGAGCTGGGTCAGATCCGGCGGGATGTCCAGCGGAGCAGCCTTCTTGGCTGCGCGATAGTCCACCTTGTCCTGTTCGAACACGGTCGTGCACGCTGCCAGGCTGAGTGCCAGTGCGGTCAGGGCGACGGTACGGGTAGCGTGGTGAGTCTTGATCTTACGATTCATCATGTGTTCTGAGTCTGAAGCTATCAAAGTACGCCCGATTCGCGCAGTGCCGCGCGTACGGTGTCATGGTATTGCGCGGACAGCGGCGCCAGCGGCAAGCGCAGGCCCGCCGGCATCTTGCCCATTTCAGCCAGCGCCCATTTGACCGGGACCGGATTCGGTTCTACGAACAGCTTTGCATGCAGCGAAAGCACGCGGTTATTGATCTCGACCGCACGCGCGATATTGCCTGCCATCGCCGCCTCGCACAGTTCGTGCATGGCGCGCGGCGCCACGTTGGCCGTCACCGAGATATTGCCGGCGCCGCCCATGAACATCAGCGCCATCGCGGTCGGATCGTCGCCCGAGTACACGCCGAACGGCTTGCCGCCGGCAAACGAACGATCCAGCTCGCGCAGCAGCTCGGCGCCGCGGCCGATGTTGCCGGTCGCGTCCTTGATGCCGACGATATTGTCGATCGGCGCCAGGCGCAGCACAGTCTCGTTGCTCATGTCCGCCACGGTACGGCCCGGCACGTTGTACAGGATCACCGGCATGTCGACCGCTTCCGCGATCGCCTTGAAGTGCCGGTACATGCCTTCCTGGGTCGGACGGTTGTAGTACGGAACCACCTGCAGCGAGGCGTCGGCGCCGACGTCCTTGGCATGGCGGGTCAGTGCGATCGCTTCCGCGGTCGAGTTGCCGCCCGAACCGGCGATCACCGGAATACGGCCGGCGACGTGCTCGACCGTCAGCTTGATCAGTTCGCAGTGCTCTTCCGGGCTGACGGTCGCGGATTCGCCGGTCGTACCGACGATGACGATACCATCCGTGCCCTCCGCAACGTGCCAGTCCAGCAGTTTTCGGAGGCTGTCCTTGTCCAGACTGCCATCTTCAAACATCGGCGTGACGATTGCTACTATGCTGCCCTTAATCATAATCAGTGGACCGTGCCGTTAATAAATAAAAATTCGATTGTACTGGATAGCCCGAGGTTATGGTTCATTTCCCATTTAGATAAACCGCTCGGTTACAGCTCGGTTACATCTCCAGCCTTGCCGTACCCAGGTCGAAACCCCGCCCCACTGCACACAGGCGCTGCACCCGCGCCGGTTTCGGAGAATCGATGACGCCATCCTCGTAAGCCAGCACCTGCAAACCGCCCAGGGCCGCCAGTTCCAGCAATTCACCCGGATTCAGCAGGAACGCAGGGTTCGACGGCTTGCCGAAGACTTCGTTCCCACGGGCGAAGGTTTCATAGATCAGCACCCCATCCGGCGCCAGCGCGGCGGCGATGTCGCCGAACAGCGGACGGTGAAGGTAATTGGTGACGACGATGCCGGCCAGGCTGCCCGGCGCGATCGGCCAGACCGCATCCGGCGCCTCGAGATCGTGGTGGAGAGTGGTGATGCCCTGCCCGCTTGCCGCAGCCAGCGCCTGCGCATCGTGGTCGATGGCGGTGACGGCGTGGCCGAGCGATGCCAGCAGGCGCGCATGACGGCCGCTGCCGCAGGCCAGGTCGAGCGCCGGGCCGGACGGGATGAGCGGCGCCCAGCGCGCGACCCAGGCAGACGCCGTGGACATCATCAGCCGAGGATGGCGCTCAGCGGATACACGATCACCTGCAGCAGCAGCTGCGACAGGGCGATGATCGGGACGATCCAGTACACGTGCAGCTTCAGCAGGATCACGCCCATCAGGACGAAAAAACCGTAGGGCTCGATGCGCGCGTACTTGTAGGCCAGTTTGTTCGGCAGCAGGCTGAAGACGATGCGGCCGCCATCCATCGGCGGGATCGGCAGCAGGTTGAAGGCCATCAGCACCAGATTGGTGATGACGCCTGCCTTGGCGACCTTGTTCGGGAAGGGTTCGCTGACGCCGAAGTACTCCAGGAACATGCCCACCAGCAGCCACAGCAAGGCCATGCCGAAGTTGGCGGCGGTGCCGGCCAGCGCCACGAAGGCCATGTCGCGCTTCGGCTTGCGCAGGCGGCTATAGTCGATCGGCAGCGGCTTGGCGTAACCGAAGACGAAGCCCGTGGTCAGGTACAGCAGCGCCGGCAGGATCACGGTGCCGAAGGGGTCGATGTGGGCCAGCGGGTTGGTGGTGACACGGCCGGCCGCGAAGGGCGTCATGTCACCGAAGTATTTTGCGGCATACGCCTGGGCGGCGTTATGCATCGTGATCGCAAAAAGAACGGGCAGCGCGTAAACTGCAAGGTTGCGTATGAGTTCATCCATACGCCGATTCTAACAGACGAACCGGGGCCTGCCGAACTGGAGGCGGAACTACAGGCCGAACGCAGCCGGATCGCCGCGGCCTTCGCGCAGCAGCACCGGTTCGTCGCCGGTGAGGTCGACGATGGTGGTCGGTTCGAGGGTGCCCGCCCCGCCGTCGATCACCAGGTCGATCTGCTTGCCGAGGCGTTCCATGACCTCGTCCGGATCGGACAGCATGTGGTCGTCGCCGGGCAGTTGCAGGGTGGTGCCGATCAGCGGCTCGCCCAACTCTTCCAGCAGCGCCAGCAGGATCGCGTTCTCGGGCACGCGGATGCCGATGGTCTTGCGCGACGGGTGCGACAGGCGGCGCGGCACCTCGTGGGTGGCGTCCAGGATCACGGTGTAGGGGCCGGGCGTGACCGCCTTCAGCAGGCGGTAGCGGCGGTTGTCGACGCGCGCGTAGGTGGAGATCTCGGACAGGTCGCGTACCAGCAGGGTCAGGTGGTGCTTCTCGTCGACCCCGCGGATCCGGCGCAGCTTCTCGACCGCCGCCTTGTCGTCGAGGCGGCAGACCAGGGCATAGGCGGAGTCGGTGGGCACCGCGACGATGCCGCCCGACTGGACGATCTGCGCGGCCTGGCGGATCAGGCGCGGCTGCGGGTTGTCGTGGTGGATCTCGAAATATTGGCCCATGTGGCTGTCCTCAGAACCAGTCGTGCCAGACCGGCGTCAGGCCCGCGGGCAAGGGCGGGAGCTTGTCGAACTCCACCCTCGCCTCGCCCGGCGCGTGGAAGTCGGTGCCGCGCGAGGCCTGGAAGCCGTAGCGGCGCGCCACCTCGGCATAGGTCTCGTACTGGTCCGGCGTGTGGCTGCCGGTGACCACTTCGATGGCGTTGCCGCCCAGCTGCTTGAACTCGTCGAGCATCGCGCCTTCCGCCACCGGCGTGAAGCGGTAGCGGCCGGGATGGGCGATCACGGGGATGCCGCCGGCCTTGCGGATCCAGCCGACCGCTTCGGCCAGCGTGGCCCAGCGGTGCGGCACATAGCCCGGCTTGCCTTCGGTCAGGTATTTGCGGAACACCTCGGACGTGCTGCCGCAGGCGCCGATCTCGACCAGGTAGCGGGCGAAGTGGGTCCGCGACAGCAGGTCCGGGTTGCCGACGTATTTGAGAGCGCCTTCGTAGGCGCCGGGGATGCCGGCGCGCGCCAGCTGGGCGCCGATCTCGCGCCCGCGCGCGTCGCGCCCGTTGCGCGTGGCGGCCAGGCCCTGCACCAGCGCGGGTTCGTCCTCGTTTACTTGCAGGCCGACCACGTGCACGGTCTCGCCGCCCCAGGTCACGGAAATCTCGACGCCGGGCACGAAATGCATGCCGAGATCCGTGGCCGCCTGGCGCGCGGCCTTGATGCCTTTGAGCTCATCGTGGTCGGTCAGCGCCCATGCGTCGACCCCGCCCTTGCGGGCGTAGGCCGCCACGGCAGCAGGCGCGAGGACGCCGTCGGAGACGTTGGAATGGCAGTGGAGGTCGACTTTCAGCATGGTGTCATTGTACCTGCATCAGCCCGATCGCGACGCCAGGCGTCCGTCACTCAGCCAGGAACTCTTCGATCATCCGCGCCAGCATTTCCGGCTGGTCATGATGCAGCATATGCCCCGCATCCGGCATCATGCGCGGCGTCACTTTTGCCAGGCAGCCCATGCGGCGCTCGACCTCGTGGCGCGCCTCTTCCTTCGGCCCCATCCACAGCCACATATTGGTATGCTCGGCCTCGACCCACAGCACCGGCGCGGTGATGCGGCGCCAGCAGGCCAGCACCTCATCGACCTGGTACAGCAGCGGGCCATGCATCTTGTGCGCCGGGTCGCCCAGGATTTCCCAGTGGCCGTCGGCGTTCTGCGCCGCCCAGTGCTGGGCCAGGAAAGCGGCGCGCGCGGCCGGCAGGCGCGGATTGGTCTTCTGCAGGCGCTGCGCCACCTCTTCCAGGTTGGCGTAGGGACGCATCGCTGGCGGCGCCTTCAGCTCGTCGAGCCATTTGGCGTAACGCTTCGGCGCCTGCTCCGGCCGGGTGGCCGCGAGGCCGAAGCCTTCCAGGTTGATCAGGCGGTTGACGCGCTCGGGGCGGATGCCGGCATACACGCTGGCGATGTTACCGCCCATGCTGTGGCCCAGCAGGTTGACGGCTTCGCCCGGCGCGTAATGGTCGAGGATGGCGTCCAGATCGGCAAAGTAATCGGGGAACCAGTAAGTGTCCGTGCCGGGGCTTGCGCTCAGGCCGAAGCCGCGCCAGTCGTGGGCGATCACGTGCCAGTCGCCCTGCAGGGCGTCGACCACGAACTGGAAGGAAGCCGACATGTCCATCCAGCCGTGCGCCATGAAAATCCTGGGCGCGCCTTCGCGGCCCCAGTGCCTGACGTGGGTGCGCAGACCGCGGATGGTGAGGAATTCGGAACGGGATGGCTTCATGGCGTAGGCTGGATAAAATGGGAAAATAGAACGACCGTTCGCATTATAGGCACAAAGCTTGATTTCCCGCTCGCCGGCCCCATCTCAGCCCCTTGCCGGACGACAGCTGGCGCGAGGGCGTAAAATAGCGGTTATTACAACCCGCACTTAACTCTTCTGCGAGCACATCCATGGCAATTTACCAGCTGGGCGAGCATGCGCCCGAGATCGACGCTTCCGCCTACGTCGCCGATTCGGCCAACCTGATCGGCAAGGTGACCTTGGAAGCGAAGGCCTCGGTCTGGGACGGCGTGACGATCCGCGGCGACAACGAGCGCATCACAGTCGGCGAAAACAGCAATGTGCAGGAAGGCACGGTGATGCACACCGACATGGGCTTCCCGCTGGTGATCGGCAAGAACGTCACCATCGGCCACCAGGCCATGCTGCACGGCTGCACCATCGGCGACGGCGCGCTGATCGGCATCCAGGCCGTGGTCCTGAACGGGGCGAAGATCGGCAAGGGTTGCCTGGTCGGCGCCGGCGCCCTGGTGACCGAAGGGAAGGAATTCCCGGATCACTCGCTGATCATCGGCAGCCCGGCCAAGGTAGTGCGTACCCTCACGGAAGAAGACCTGCTCCGCCTGCAAGGCAATGCCGCCTCCTATGTCGAGCGCGGCCAGCGCTTCAAGGCGGAGCTCAAGAAAATCGGATAAAGAATGACGACTGATACCAGCAAGGACATCCTGCAAAAATTCATCTTCGACAACGCTGCCGTGCGCGGCGAACTGGTCGAGGTTTCCAAGGCCTGGGCCGAGATCCAGTCGCGCCATAGCTACCCGAAGGCAGTCAAGAGCCTGCTGGGCGAGATGGTTGCCGCCGCGGCGCTGCTGTCGGCCAACCTGAAGTTCAACGGCTCGATCGTGATGCAGATCTTCGGCGACGGCCCAGTCAAGCTGCTGGTGGTCGAGTGCGACGCCGAGCTGCACCTGCGCGCCACCGCCAAGCTGAGCCCGGGCGCCACCGTGGCGGACGATGCCACCGTGACCCAGCTGCTGAACGCGGGCGGCCAGGGCCGCTTCGTGATCACCCTCGATCCGAAGGAAAAAGTGCCGGGTCAGCAACCCTACCAGGGCGTGGTGCCGCTGGTCGGCGACGACATGGCCAGCGTGATCGAGAACTACATGCTGCGCTCGGAACAGATGGACACCAAGCTGTGGCTGGCGGCCGACGACAATGTCGCGCGCGGCCTGCTGCTGCAGAAGCTGCCGCGCAACAGCGCTGTCGAAGGCCAGGTGGAACAGGCCACCGAGGAAGAGGATATCGAGACCTGGAACCGCGCGCTCGCGCTGGGCGGCACCCTGCAGCAGAAGGAGCTGCTGGAAGCCGACGTGGCGACGCTGCTGAAGCGCCTGTTCTGGGAAGAGACGATCCGCGTGTTCGATCCGCTGCACCCGGAATTCCACTGCAGCTGCTCGCGCGAGAAGGTCGGCAACATGCTCAAAATGCTGGGCAAGGAAGAAGTCGACTCGGCCCTGCACGACCTCGGCCAGCTGGCGATCAACTGCGACTTCTGCGGCAAGCACTACGAGTTCGACGCGGTCGACTGCGCCCAGCTGTTTGCCGCCGACACCACGGCCGACGCGATTGCGCCGGCTTCCGATGTGAAGCATTAAAAACAAGGTCCGCATGCGCGACACGCCCCGCTCCGCCTTCCCGCATTTTTGCGAGATCGCTACCCGCTGGATGGACAACGACGTCTACGGCCACGTCAACAACGTCCATTACTACAGCTATTTCGATACGGCGGTGAACCGCTTCCTGATCGAGCGGGGCGTGCTCGACATCCACGGCGGCAAGACGGTCGGTTTCGTGGTCGAGACCGGCTGCTCCTACTTCCGCTCGATCGCCTTCCCGGACATCGTCCACGTGGGCGTGCGCGTGGCCAAACTGGGCAACTCCAGCGTGCACTACGAGATCGGCCTGTACCGCAACGACGACGAGATGCCGGCTGCAGCCGGGCATTTCGTGCACGTCTACGTGGACCGGGAATCGAACCGGCCGGTGCCGATTCCGGACGAGACCCGGGCGCTGCTGGCGACTCTATCGTAGGGTGGGGTGATTCAAGCCGGGGGCTTGAATCACGAGCCCGCGCGTGGGCGGAGGGAAGTCCACCGGACTTCCCTCCCCACCCACCCTACATATACATATCCATTTGTTGTTGATTTGACATAGTCATACCCGGCATACTCGGCTGCATCTCCTTCCCGCCGAGGTCACCATGCGCCGTGCCGTTCTCTCCGTCCTGCTCGCCTGCCTGTCCGTTGCCGCACAGGCTGCCGTCACCCCTGTCGACGTCGGCACCCCGCTGCCGCGCTTCAGCCTCGTCAAGCCGGGCACCCACCACTACCTGCGCTATTTCCGCACGCCCGACGGCGCCAATATTCCGCTCGACATCTGGGCCCGCGAAGTGCGCTTCGAGCAGCGCGAGGGCAAGCAGCAGATGCGCATCGTGCAGCGCTGGGATGGTGCGATGGCCTCGCCGACCGCGCCTGCATCGGTCAAGCGTCTCGACTCCTGGTTCGAGACCGCCACCTTCCGCCCGCTGAGCCATGTGCGCATCACCGAGCGGGATGGCAAGAAGCTGGTCGAAGGCGTCAACTTCGGCAAAGAAGGCGTGACCGGTATGCCCGACCTCGCCGACAACGCCCTGAAAACGCTCTCGGTGAGCTCCGCCGAACCGACCTTCAACTTCGAAACCGACATCGAATTCCTGCAGGCACTGCCGCTGGCCGAGGGCTACGAGGCCAGCATCAACTTCTACCATGCCGGCGGTTCGGCGCCGCCGAAGCGCTACAACTTCAAGGTGGCAGGTTCGGCAAGCATCGCCGGCCCGGCCGGCCCGGTCGACTGCTGGATCGTGACGACCGACTACGGCACGCCCGGTGCCGAGTCGACGTTCTGGTTTGCCAAGGGCACGCAACTGATGCTGCGCCAGGAAAGCGCAATGCGCGACGGCAAGGTGCTGGTCAAGACCATGATCGACTGAGCAGCGGCCGCTAGACGGGATCCTTGAACAGCCGGTCGACGTAGCACCATCCCCAGGTTTCGCCGGGCTCGCCGGAACGGATCACCGGATGGCCGGTCGCATGGAAATGTCTGGTGGCGTGCTTGTTCTTCGAATCGTCGCAGCAGCCGACGTGGCCGCAGACGAGGCAGACGCGCAGGTGCACCCAGCTGTCGCCGCTCTGCAGGCATTCCTCGCAGCCCGTGGTGTTGCCCTCGCGTTTGCCGAGGCCCTGGAAGTGTTCGCAGTCATTGCTCATGAGGTCCTCTCACTCGATTGCTGCCGGTCGGGATTTTTTTCCTGCATCGGCATCCATACCGCCAGGTCCCACGCATTGCGGATGCCGATCACCAGCAGGAACACCATGGTCGCTGCGACGCCGAACAGGGCATGGGCAGCGTCGCGCAGCACGGCGACGCCCGCCGCCAGCGTCAGCGCGTAGGCGCAATAAGGCAAGGCAATGTACCAGACCCAGTCCATTTTCGACAGCCTGTTTTCACGCCAGCGGCGCGGTGCGCGCGTCGACCACAGGTACAGCATGGACAGCAGGCTGCCGAGGCACAGCAGCCCGCCGGTCAGTTCGCGGGGAATGGCCGAGCTCAGCATCATGTGGGAGACCACCAGCACCGTGGTGAAATAGACGGCATTCGGCGAAATGAAGGCCCTGACGCCCGTCTTGTTTTCGGAAGCGATGATCGATGGGCCCAGCGAAATCACGACGAAGAGCGCGCCGGTCAGCGTGACCGCCGCCGTCCCGCACAGCAGGAAAAACTCGTGCCATTGCTCGAGCGCGTGAGGCCAGGATGCTTCCATAACGGCTCCTGTCGGCGGTGATCGTCGTCCGGCGATCATAGCAGTGCGGATGCGGAGAACGGCGCGCGCCTGTTCGTCGATTCGAAAGAAGTCGAACCGGAAATAACCCTGTCGGAATCTCCTGAATCCCAAGCTTGCATATTTTCAAGTTGATTAAAGTCAATTGAATTGAATCAACGCTGCGTTCCAATGGCGACCAGTGCACGAATGCGTGCGCGCGGTGCCGGGATAATGTCGCTTTTACACAAAGGCGATATGTCCCGGTCAGTCGAACGTCGTTTTGGAGACCAGGAAATGAACGAACATGTTTTGCCTCGCAAGGTCGTCGCCCGCTATCCGATTGCAACCATCGGCTCACGCACCAGCCGCGGCGGCCAGGTCGTGCTGGGGTCGAACGACCAGTTCGCGGACGATTACCGGATTGCCTGCGTGGGTGACCGCGTGCGCTACCCGGACGGCAGCGAAAGCGTGATCACCTCGGGCGCAGGCCATGCATCGACCATCGGCAACCGCCCGATCGCGCTGGTCGGCAGCCATGTCGCCAACGGTGACCGCATCGTCATGCGTGCGCAGAGTATGGGCGAAATCGTCGTGCTGGAAGGCGACCCCGTGGTGGGCCTGCTGGAGCCGGGCTACATGCCGCCGCAGTCGGGCGCGGCGGCTTGAACAACGCCGGGCTTTATCCGCGCGGGCAGGATGCGGTGGCCAGCTGGCTGCCGGCCTGCAGCGCGGCGGCGAAGGCAGCCGGCGCCAGTTCCTCGCCGAAGCGCTCGCGCAGCTGCTGTTCGGTCAGCGGACGATGCCGCGCCGCGTTGGAGGCAATCGCATAGGTCATCGAAGCGGCCGGATCGCGCGCCACGATCTGGCCGGCATCGTAGGCATTGGACAGCAGGCCGAGCGCGAACTGGTCGCACTGCGCGCCGGCCTGGCGCAGGTAGGCGACGGCCTGCTGCTTCCACTCCTGCACTTCCGGGTCGTCGGCGCGCGCGCCCAGGTCGACCGGTTTCCCGCCCGGCCCTTCCATATAGAAATCGATCATCGCTTCGTGCTGCCCCGCATCGGCCAGCTGGCCCAGGAAGCGCATGCGTTCCTGCAGCTGGGCCGGCGACACGTTCGCACACAGCTTGTGCATCCGCTCGCGTTCGCGCCTGGTCTCCTTGAGTTCCTCCTCGCTGAAGAACTCGGGCAGCGGATCGTCGGCCGCGGCGCAGCCGGATGCGGCCTGGTAAGCCTCATAGGCCGCTTTCAGGTCGCCGGTGCGGGCGCGCGCGGCGCGTTCGGCGATGTAGGTGGCGGCATCCTGGCCGCCGAAGTCGACGGGACGACCGTTGCGGCCATAGAAAACCTGCGCGGGCGCGGCGACGAAGTCGTCCTTCGGCGCCGATGCCTGCATGGAAAGCATGCGCGAGTCCATCCAGCTGCCCCGGACCGGCGCGGTGTGCGCGGCAGGCGCCGGCGCTGCGGCCGGCAGCTCGGGCGCGGCGCCCGGCCGCAGCGTGAGCACGGCGGCAAGGCCGGCGCCGGCGGCGGCGAGAATGGCGAGGGTTCGAAGTTGCATCGGACAATCCTAGCAGCACCTGGCGGCAAGCACTGCGCACACTGCGGCGCAGTGCTTGCCCGCGGCTAGCTTAGTTCCACAGATAGCAGTAGGTCTGGCTGCGTTCCAGGTTGGCGCTGACGGTGCCGGTCGAGGACACGGTCTTCAGGAAGCCGTTCGGCGCCGATGTGGTCGGGGTGGCGTTGCAGTTGTTGTGCACCCAGTGGATGCCGCTGCCGTCCGAATACTTCTGGCCGCAGGCTTCCACGCGCTTGCCAGCGGTCAGGGCTGCCAGCGAGGGCGGCATCGAGGTCGAGTTCTTCACGTAGTCGCTGGCATAGACGTTGTCCATCGCGACCTGGTAGGAGCGACCGTCCTGGTCGGCCTTGATGTACATGATGGTGTGCGAGACCTGCACGCCCTGGATGGTCTGGGAGGCGGCCTGGAACTTTGCACTGGTGGTGATGGTGCCGGTCAGGTAAGTGCCTTTATTGGTGGCGCAGGTAGTGGCATCGGTAGCGAATGCGCACAGCGGCGCGAACAGCAAGATCGCGAGCAGGTTCTTTTTCATTTTCCGTTATCCAATCTGTCGTTATAAGTGTGAGTTCCCGCTCGATGGCGGGCTGCCGCCCTTCCTGCCCAAGCCTCGACAACACAGGAGGACTGCAGAGGATTCTATTCCTGCTCAGCAGTATGAAGACACATTGTTACAAAATGCTTATTGGATAACGGGCGCTAGAGTTGATAGTCGCGCCGATCGACGAAAGTCACGATATCGAGCGGGCCCGAAAATTCGATCGCTTCGCCGCTGGCGATGCGTTTCGGGTCGAGCGCGAGGATCTTGCAGTCACCGCTGGCCCCATCGGCGGCGGGTTGACCGGCAACCAGGATGGCGCCGCCCGCGCCGAGGAAGCAGGCCTTGATGGCGTCATGCCTTTCACGCTTGAGGTCGGTCAAGGCCACGTGGTAGGAAGAGATCTTGCCCTTGACGGCATCGATCTGCCGCGCGGCCTTGCCGAGCTCGGCGTAGCTGCTGCGCTGGTCTGCGCCAAGATGCAGCGAAAATGCGACGAACATGCTGTGGTAATGCCGGTCGATCGCTTGCCGGACCTGGATCGTGCCCTCTTCGAGATAAGCCTGCCCGACTTGCGGCAGAATGAAATAGCCGCCCCTGCGCACAGGAACGGTCTCGTTGACCGACTGGCTGACGATGGCGATGCTGCCGTGCGGCGGCGTATAGGCGTCCTGGTCCGCCAGGGACATCGAGGCGTAATGGAACCTTTCCCAGATCTCGATCAGGCGCGATTCCCGGGGCAGCTGTTTGCGCAGGAAACTGTAGTCCCGGATATATCCCGCATACGCAAGTTCAGCGGAAGGCGCTGTGTCCTTGATTCTGGCGCCGGCGACCTGGACCGACTGCATGGGCGCCGGCGCTTCCTGCGCCTGCAGGCTGAACGCCGAGGCGAACAGCACGACACCCACGCCGAGGCGCAAGGATAGTGAAAGGCTGAACGGGTAAGGCATTTCCTGCTCCATAAAAGATGGACTACAGGAAACGATTATATTGTCACATCAGAAAGATGTCACGGCATGTGCAGGTCGATGACCTTCATGATGGCCAGCGTGGTGTCGAGGCTCATCTCGCCGGCCAGCATGGCGTCGGCGAGCTCGGCGCGCGGCAGGCTGGCGGCAGCAGCGAGAAGCGGCAGGCCGTCGGAGCGCGCGACCGTCGCCAGGGCCTCGGTCATGGCCTCGGCGTTGCCGCTCTCGAACGCGGCGGCTAGGTAGGCGGCGACGGCTTCCAGCGTGTTCAGTTGCTCGTTCATGCTCAGTCCTCGAGCGGTTTCTGGGGCTTGGCGCCCTTCGCGCCCTTCGGTTCGCGCGGCGGTGGCGGCGGCGTCATCATGACGGCCGGCTTTTCATCCTTGCGCAGCACCTGGACGAAGATCTCGTTCTGCTTGATCATGCCGAGTTCGTAGCGGGCGCGTTCCTCGACGGCTTCGGTGCCGTCGCGCAGGTCGCGCACTTCGGACTCGAGCTTGGCGTTGCGCGCCTTCAGCTGGTCGGTGCGGGTATGGCTGGCGGCGAGCTGCCGTTCCAGTTCGCCGACTTCGAGCCAGCCCCCTTTCCCCAGCCACAGCGGGTACTGGATCAGCAGCAGCAAGGCGGCGAGAGCGAGGGTGATGATGCGCATGGAAAAAGGAGAGGTTTACGAAAAAATTCCCGCCAGCGTTGCCGACGGGAATTTCCTGCAATGCAGATATTACTTCAGGTTGTAGAAGGCGTCACGGCCCGGGTAGCTGGCGATGTCGCCCAGATCTTCCTCGATGCGCAGCAGCTGGTTGTACTTGGCCATGCGGTCCGAACGCGACATCGAGCCGGTCTTGATCTGCAGGGCGTTCAGGCCCACGGCGATGTCGGCGATGGTCGAGTCTTCGGTTTCGCCCGAACGGTGCGAGATCACAGCGGTGTAGCCGGCGCGCTTGGCCATTTCGATGGCGGCGAAGGTCTCGGTCAGGGTGCCGATCTGGTTGATCTTGATCAGGATCGAGTTGGCGATGCCCTTCTGGATGCCTTCTTTCAGGATCTTGGTGTTGGTGACGTACAGATCGTCGCCCACCAGCTGCACGCGCTTGCCCAGGCGGTCGGTCAGGATCTTCCAGCCGTCCCAGTCGCCTTCGTGCATCGCGTCCTCGATCGAGATGATCGGGTACTTGTCGCACCAGGTTTCCAGCATGTTGGTGAAGTCGGTGGCGCTCAGCTGCAGGCCGCCCTCGCCTTCCAGCACGTACTTGCCGTCCTTGTAGAACTCGCTGGCGGCGCAGTCCAGGCCGATCGCGATCTGGGTGCCGGGCTCATAGCCGGCCTGCTCGATCGCCTGCATGATCAGCTTGATGGCTTCCTCATGGTTGGCCACCGACGGGGCGAAACCGCCTTCGTCGCCGACCGCGGTGTTCAGGCCCTTCGAGTGCAGGATCTTTTTGAGGGTGTGGAACACCTCGGCGCCGTAGCGGATGGCTTCCTTGAAGGACGGGGCGCCGACCGGGATGATCATGAATTCCTGGATGTCCAGGTTGTTGTCGGCGTGCGCGCCGCCGTTGATGACGTTCATCATCGGCACCGGCATCTGCATCGCGCCCGAACCGCCGAAGTAGCGGTACAGCGGCAGGCCGGCTTCTTCGGCGGCTGCCTTGGCCACGGCCATGGAGACGGCCAGCATCGCGTTCGCGCCCAGGCGGCTCTTGTTCTCGGTGCCGTCCAGGTCGATCAGGGTGCGGTCCAGGAATGCCTGTTCGTTGGCGTCCAGGCCCATGATGGCTTCGCTGATTTCGGTATTGATGTTCTCGCAGGCCTGCAGCACGCCCTTGCCGAAGTAACGCTTCGGATCGCCGTCGCGCAGTTCGATCGCTTCGCGCGAACCGGTCGATGCGCCCGAGGGCACGGCGGCGCGGCCCATCACGCCAGATTCCAGCAGAACATCGCACTCGACGGTCGGATTGCCGCGCGAGTCGATGATTTCGCGGCCGATGATATCAACGATAGCACTCATGGTTTTTCAGTCTCCGGAAGGTTAAGAAATTCAGCCACCGTCGTCCCCGCGAAGGCGGGGAACCAAGTTTGCCAGAGCAGTCGAGATGCAGGCAGAACTTGGACCCCCGCCTTCGCGGGGGCGACGTAGTTTATACGTGCGTGTGCTTATACGAGCAGATGTTATTTGAAGTTGGACTCGATGAAGCCCGCCTTCTTGACGATACGGTCGATATCGACCAGCGTCGTGAGCAGTTCCTTCATGCGGCCCAGCGGCACCGCATTCGGGCCGTCCGACAGCGCGCAGGCCGGGTCCGGGTGGGTTTCCATGAACAGGCCCGAGACGCCCGCGGCAACCGCGGCGCGCGCCAGCACCGGCACGTGTTCGCGCTGGCCGCCGGACGAAGTGCCCTGGCCGCCCGGCAGCTGCACCGAGTGGGTCGCGTCGAACACCACCGGGCAGTTCGATTCGCGCATGATGGCGAGCGAACGCATGTCCGACACCAGGTTGTTGTAGCCGAACGAGGCGCCGCGTTCGCAGGCCATGAAGTTGTCTTCGTTCAGGCCGGCTTCACGGGCAGCGGTGCGCGCCTTGTCGATCACGTTCTTCATGTCGCCCGGCGCCAGGAACTGGCCCTTCTTGATGTTGACCGGCTTGCCCGAACGCGCGCAGGCGTTGATGAAGTCGGTCTGGCGGCACAGGAAGGCCGGGGTCTGCAGCACGTCGACCATGCTGGCCACCACCGGAATCATCTCTTCGTCGTGCACGTCGGTCAGGACCGGCACGCCGATTTCCTTGCGCACGTCGGCCAGGATCTCCAAACCCTTTTCCATGCCGGGGCCGCGGAAGGTCTTGCCGGACGAGCGGTTGGCCTTGTCGAAGGACGATTTATAGATGAAAGGAATGCCCAGCGCGCTGGTGATTTCCTTCAGGGTGCCAGCGGTGTCCATCGCCATCTGGCGCGATTCGATCACGCAGGTGCCGGCGATCAGGAAGATCGGCTGGTCGAGACCGACTTCGAATCCGCAAAGTTTCATGCCACTTCTCCTTGCACGGCCGGGGTATTAGCGGCCTGTCTGTTTTCTGCCTGGTGCGCCAGTGCGCCCTTGATAAATGCCGTGAACAGCGGGTGGCCGTTACGCGGGGTCGACTTGAACTCCGGGTGGAACTGGACGCCGATGTAGAACGGGTGCACGTCACGCGGCAGCTCCATGATCTCCAGCAGGTCTTCGTTCGGGGTACGGGCCGACACCACCAGGCCGGCCGCTTCGATCTTCGGCAGGTAGTAGTTGTTGCCTTCGTAGCGGTGACGGTGACGCTCGGTCACGACGTTGCCGTAGATCTCGGCCGCCAGCGTGCCCGGGTTCACCGCGCAGGTCTGGGCGCCCAGGCGCATGGTGCCGCCCAGGTCGGAATTCAGGTCGCGCTTCTCGACCTTGCCGTCGTGGTTCTGCCACTCGGTAATCAATGCGACGACCGGCTGGTCGGTTTCCGGATCGAACTCGGTCGAGTTGGCGTTCGGCAGACCGGCCATGTGGCGCGCGTATTCGATCAGCGCGACCTGCATGCCCAGGCAGATGCCCAGGTAAGGGATCTTGTTCTCGCGGGCATAGCGCGCGGCCATGATCTTGCCTTCCACGCCGCGCTTGCCGAAGCCGCCCGGGACGAGAATCGCGTCGAACTTGGCGAGATGCTCGCAACCCTTGCTTTCGATCTCTTCCGAGTCGAGGTACTCGATGTTGACGCGGCTTTCGGTGTGGATGCCGGCGTGGCGCAGCGCCTCGGTCAGCGATTTGTAGGACTCGATCAGGTCGACGTACTTGCCGACCATGCCGATGGTCACTTCGTGCTTCGGGTTCTCCAGCGTGTGGATCAGCTTGGTCCACATCGACAGGTCGGCCGGCGGCGCTTCCAGGCCCAGGGCTTCGAGGATGATGTCGTCCAGGCCCTGGTCGCACAGCACCTGCGGCACCTTGTAGATGGTGTCGACGTCCCACACGGAGATGACGGCCTGCTCTTCGACGTTGGCGAACAGCGAGATCTTCGCGCGTTCGTCGTCCGGGATGCGGCGGTCGGCGCGGCACAGCAGCGCGTTCGGCGAAATGCCGATCTCGCGCAGTTTCTGCACCGAGTGCTGGGTCGGTTTGGTCTTGAGTTCGCCGGCCGACGAGATGTAGGGCACCAGGGTCAGGTGCACGAAGGCGGCGCCCTTGCGGCCCTGGCGCAGCGACAGCTGGCGCGCGGCTTCCAGGAAAGGCAGCGATTCGATGTCGCCGACGGTGCCGCCGATCTCGACCAGCGCCACGTCCACGCCTTCGGCGCCGCGGCGGATGTAATCCTGGATCTCGTTGGTGATGTGCGGGATCACCTGCACGGTCTTGCCGAGGTACTCGCCGCGGCGTTCCTTGCGGATCACCGATTCATAGATCTGGCCGGTGGTGAAGTTGTTCACCTTGCGCATGCGGGTGCTGATGAAGCGCTCGTAGTGGCCGAGGTCGAGGTCGGTCTCAGCGCCGTCGTCCGTGACGAAGACTTCACCGTGCTGGGTCGGGCTCATGGTACCCGGGTCCACGTTGATGTACGGGTCGAGCTTGAGCATGGTGACTTTGAGACCGCGCGATTCGAGGATCGCAGCGAGGGAAGCGGCCGCGATTCCCTTGCCGAGGGAAGACACGACGCCGCCAGTGACGAATACGAATTTGGTCATTGTGCTGAAGGTGCCGGACGGCACGCGCGGGAAATTGAAATTATACCTTAAAGCGGCAAATACTTCTCCAAAGGATAACTAGGCAACTCACCGCGGCGGCCGACGAGAACGTCGCTTCGGCGCCTTGGCGTGGCATATTCGACTCAGCCGGGATCAAGGGTGCTTGCAAAAATTGCCAAAGCAGGAAAGCTGTGCCTACACTTGCATCTTTCCCTCATGTCAACATCGAGCCCCCCATGATCGAGCATGACCAAGCGGCCGATACCGCCGTGCTGCTGGACGCCGAAGCGCCTGCCGCCGCAGTCGACGCCGCGGCGCCCCTGGCCTTCGGCTTCAGCGGCAGCGGCGCCGAATACTTCCGCATCTGGATCGTCAACCTGCTCCTGAGCGTGGCCACGCTCGGCATCTACTCGGCCTGGGCCAAGACCCGCCGGCTCCAGTATTTTTACCGGAACACCCAGCTCGCCGGCGCCAGCTTCGACTTCCGCGGCGATCCGAAAGCGATCCTGCGCGGCCGGCTGCTGGCGGTGGTCCTGCTGGCGGTCTACCACTATGCCTTCGGCTTTTCGGCGATGGCCGGCGCGACCACGGTGGTGGTGCTGGTGGCGGCGCTGCCCTTCATGATGCGTTCCGCGCTGCGCTTCCGGCTCTCGAACACCTGGTACCGCGGCCTGCCCTTCGGCTTTTCCGGCGGCGCCGGCGCCGCCTACCGCGTCTACGCGCTGCCGATGGCCATGTTCATCCTGCCGGGCGCCCTGGTCACGATGATGCCGGACACGCCGATGGTGCGCGCCATCTTCCTGCTCTACCTCGCCTGGCCGCTGATGCACGGGGCCATGAAGTCCTACCAGCACGGCCACCTGATGTACGGCGACCGGCGCGCCGACTTCGGCGCTACCACGACCGAACTGGCGGCGCCCTACGTGGGGGCCGTCATCGCCGGCATCGTGTTTGCCGTGCTCTACGGGATTGTCGTGTACGCGGCCGCTTCCACGGCCGGCACCGGCCGCGGCAGGCTCGCCGGTTCCGTGGTGATCCTCCTTGCCGTGGTGCTGCTCTACCTGTTCTTCATCCTCGCCGCCCTGTTCGTCATGGTCCGGATGAACAACATGGCCTGGTCGGACACCAGCTTTCCCGGCGTGCGCATCGTCTCCTCGATGCGGCTGCGCAGCTACTTCCGCCTGCAGGCCGTCAACGTCGTTCTCACGCTGCTGACCCTGGGCCTGTTCCGGCCGTTCGCAGCGGTGCGGACCTGGCGCTACCGCCTGGCCCATGCGCATGTCGAGGCGCCCGGCGGCTTCGAAGCGGCGACCGGCCAGGCCGGCCGGCGCAGCGCATCGGCGGCCGGCGACGGCAGCGCCGAGTTCCTTGGCCTCGACCTTTCCTGGTGATGAAGATGATGAGCGCCCACTATTTCGACGGCCGCAGCGCCCAGCTGCATGCGGTCCGCCTGAACGTCGAGGCCGGCAAGCTGCTGGTCAGCGCCCCGGCTTTCGAACGCAGCTACCCGGTCGCAGCGGTGACCCTGTCCGAACCCTTTGCCGCCGCGCCCGCCATGCTGCGCTTTGCCGACGGCGCCAGCCTTGAGGTCGCCGGGGACAGCCGCCAGCAGCTGCTCGATGCGCTCGGCTACCGCAAGAGCGCCGTCGAGCGCTGGCAGGGTCGCTGGCCGGCCGTGCTGCTCGCGCTGGGCCTGCTGATCGCACTGCTGGCCCTGCTCTACTTCCGCGGCGTGCCGGCCCTCGCGGAACGCATCGCTACCGAACTGCCGCCCTCGGTCGACGTCCGGCTCGGCAGGGCTGCGCTGGCCAGCCTGGAGCGGCACCACGTGCTCGAACCCTCGCGCCTCAGCGACCAGCGCATCGCCGACGTGGAAGCCCTGCTGCCGGGCGTGCTGCCGGCGCATCCGCGCGTGCCGATCCGGCTGCTGGTGCGCAATTCGCCCAAGCTTGGCGCAAATGCGATGGCCTTGCCGGACGGCACCATCGTCGTCACCGACTGGATGGTGCGGCTGGTGCAGACCAAGGACAACCAGCTCGGCGAGAGCGGCAAGGCGCAGCTGGCGGCCGTGCTGGCGCACGAGGTCGGCCACATCGAACACCGCCATGCGACGCGCGCCATGACCGACTCCTCGCTGATGGCGGCCCTGTCGGCGGCGCTGTTCGGCGACTTCAGCGCGGTCGCGGCCGGCGTACCGGCGGTGCTGACGCAGATGCAGTATTCGCGCGCCATGGAACTGGATGCCGACGACTATGCCGTGGCCCAGCTGCGCCGCCAGGGACGTTCGCCGGTTTCCTTCATCGATGCACTCGTAGCCCTGGAGAAGCAGGCGCCGGACGAGTCCTCGACGCCGCGCTGGCTGAGGACCACGATGAGCTACCTGTCGACGCATCCGGACACCGCCGAGCGCATCGAACGCCTGGAGGGGCTGATGGACGAAAAGGAAAAGCTGGCACTTTGATCCCGGGCGCGCTAATCTGGAGATCACTGTCCCTCTGGATTCGCGATGATCACGGCCTACGCGCAAGCGTGCAAACCCGATGCGGTGCAGATCTGGGTCGGACTGTACGGGCATGCCAATCTGCCGCCCGCCACCCTCAGCGTGGCGGGCCAGTCCGTATCGGCCGGGTTCACGCCGATCCACGATGAAACGCGGGCGCCGGACGGTGCGCCCCTGAACCACCGCGCGGTCCTGCGCGTGGAAGGCCTGGCGCCGGACACGCCCTGCCGCGCCGTGGTCGACGCCGGCGGCGAGCGCGCCGTGGTCCAGACCCGCACGCTGCCGGCGCAACTGCCGGCGGCGCTGGACGAGAGTTTCAACATCCTGCTCTTTTCCTGTTATTTCCAGCCGGAAGACGCCTCGGGGCAGGTCGATACCGTGGTCGGAAGCCTGCCGCTGCCCATCCACCTGACGCTGCTGATGGGCGACCAGATCTATGGCGACCTTCCCCTGTTCCACGACTTTCCGGCGGACGGGGTGGCGGCCGCCCGGCTGCTCGGCGCGAAATACCGCTCTAACTGGGCGTCCTTACAGCTCGGCCCCGGCGGCATCGGCCGGGTGCTGGCCCGCGCCCCGGTGCTGTGCGTCGCGGACGACCATGAGTACTGGAACAATTACCCCTTCAGCCAGGCCCAGCTTCCCGTCACCTGGACGCCTGAAGGCCGCCAGGCATGGGCCGGCGCCGCGCGGGCGCTGTACGAGGACTATCAGCTGGGCGCGCTGCCGGCGCGGTATGCGCAGCGTCTCGACATCGGCCCGCTGAAAATGCTCGCCCTGGACATGCGCAGCTTCCGCGAGGATAACCTGTCGACGCTCGTCGGCGCCGAGGGCGTGAACGCGCTCAGGACCTGGGCCGCGGATCTCGAGAGCGCCAGGCAGGCCGGCGCCGCCGCCTTCGGCCTGCTGTGTTCGGGCCAGGCCCTGCTGGTGGAGAAGAAAAACGAATGGCGGCGCTACCTGGCCGATGCCGAAATGGCGAATTACCGCCAGTTCGACAATCTCATCTTTCCCGTGCTCGACGATCTGGCTGCAAAGGGCATACCGGTGATCTACGTGACCGGCGACGTGCACTGGGGGCGGGTCGCCCAGGCGGTCGACGTGCGCAGCCAGGTCCCGATGCTGTACGAAGTGATCACCTCGCCGGCCTGCCTGGTCCGCACGCCGATGGTCGACCGCATGAAGGAAATCGGCGCTTCGCTGGCCAGTGTCCTCGGCGCCGCCGATGACTGGCCGCGCCACAGCCCGGCCGAGGCGGTGCCCGACCGCTTCGGGACCCTGCCCCACTTCCGCCCCGTCTGCGACGTCAAAAGCGGGTCCGGCGCCATGCAGCGGGGCGACCAGGTCGCGGTCCTGTCCTTGTGCGCGGCCGGTCCGCGCCTCGATTTCAAGGTCACCTACTACCCGGTCACGAAGGATCCGAGACTGGCGATACCGAAGGCCACCCGCAGCTACCAGATGCGCAACGATTGAAAGGAACCGACGGAGACTGCCATGCTGCGCAAAGCGAAGTCGCATACCAACGAACGGAACCCCTCGTTCCTCGAATTGACGCGCCAGCCGGACGAAGGCAACGCCGCCTGGTGCGACCGCGCACTCGAACAGTTGCCGCAGGCCGCCGGCAGCAAGTGGACCTGCATTGCCCTGCTTGGCGGCAAAGACACGCTGTCCTTCCGCATCCGTGTCGCGCAATCCACCATGCGCAGCGACCTGCTGCCCTCCTACTGGTCCGAATCGGCGATCCTGGTACGCGGCAAGCCGGCCTCGCTGGCACAGGCGAAAGCCCTGTACGTGCCGCTCGCCCAGCCCGACGACGGCAGGTTTGCGCCTGCCGACAATGGCGTGGTATCGCGGCCCTTCGCCTGGTTCGACGACCCCGCGCAGTTCCCGAACGTGGCCCTGATCGCGCTCCCGGTGGCGCAGGCGGGGGTGGTCAGGCGGGTCGATGCCTTCCGCACGTCCCGCTCCACCCTCGATGCCCTGGAACACCTGTTGCGGTGGCTGGCCTTTTGCTGGGGTGTGTCGCGTACCGGCAATCCACTGCTGGAGAACTATGGCATTCCGTCGAGCTGCATGCTGGAAACCGTCTTCGCAGCGGAAAACTTCGATCTCACGCCGGGCCTGGAGTCGCGCTCGTCCTGCCCCGAGGCGATCTGGAGCGCCGCCCTGTACTGGCACGAGTACTTCAGGAAAACGGCGGAGGCGGAACCGGTCGGGCGCTATGCGATCGGGCATGGCTACGACATCCTCGATGAGGGCGCCGGCAAAAAGCCGGCCCGGCCCCGCCGCACCCGCTGACATTCCGCCCGCGATCTACGTCCTCGCCGGCTTTGGCCGGACTCGGTTATCCTTGCGCTTCCGGATAAAGGAGACAGGAATGTCCTACGAGGAACGCGACGACTACGGTATGTACAGGAACAAGCACGGCAAGGGACCGGGCCCGGAACTGATGGGCGCCAACACCCTGCTCGGCGACCACGTCCATAACCTGCAGAACGAACACCTGGGGGTGATCAAGGAATTCATGGTGGACATGCGCACCGGCGCCATCGCCTACGCTGTGATGTCGGCCAGCCGCTTCCTCGGCCTGGGCGAAAAGCTGTTCGCGGTACCCTGGCAGGCCCTGACGCTGGACCCGCAGCACAAGCGCTTCACGATGGACATCCCGAAAGAGCGCATCGAGAACGCGCCGGGATTCGATACCGACCACTGGCCGGACATGGCCGACCTCGAGTGGGCCGGCGCGGTGCACAGACACTTTGGCACGCAGCCATAAACGTCGTCCCCGCGCAGGCGGGAACGACGCAGTTCTACTTACTTCTTCGGCGCCATCAGATCCAGCAGGATCGCGGTTTCAGCCTTGATCGTGTTGACCACGGTCGGCTTGAAGTCCGGCGCCCATTGCGGCGAATGGGTGCCCGGCAGCGGCTGGCCGGCTTTCTTGGCCGCTTCCAGACGCGAAGCCTCGACCGCGCCGACGTGCAGCAGGATCGCCTTCACGCCCGGCTGCTGGCCGTACTGCGAGAAGTCTTCCGAGGTCATCTTGGCCGGCATCTCCTTCACGAATTCCGGACCCACGGCGCCCTGCGCGGCCTTGACCATGCGCGCCACCAGTTCCGGATCGTTGTAGACCGAGTCGGTGCCCGGCTGGACGTCGACCAGCGGCTCCTTCGGCGCGCCGGCGGCCAGCGCCTCGCCCTTGGCTTCGCGCGCGATGCTGGCCAGGATGCGCTTGCGCACTTCCGGCTTGAAGGTGCGCACCGACAGCGACAGCTTGACCTGGTCCGGGATGATGTTGGCCTGGGTGCCACCCTGGATGCTGCCGATGGTGATGACGGCCGGGTCGATCGGGTTGTTCTCGCGCGAGACCAGGGTCTGCAGCGCCAGCACCAGGCGGGCGGCGATCACGATCGGATCGCGCGCCTCATGCGGCACCGCGCCGTGGCCGCCCTGGCCGAAGACGGTGATGTTGACCACGTCCGACGACGCGCGGAACGGACCGGCGTGGTACATGACCGTGCCCGACGGCATGGTGGCGTCGTCGTGGAAGGACAGTGCGTAGTCAGGCTTCGGGAAACGCTTGAACAGGCCATCCTTCAGCATCGCTTCGGCGCCGTGCACGTTTTCTTCCGACGGCTGGCCGACCAGCATCAGGGTGCCGCTCCAGGCCTTGCGGTTCTCGGCCATCAGTTTGGCGGTGCCGTACCAGGCCGACATGTGCAGGTCGTGGCCGCAGGCATGCATGACCGGGGTCGGCTCGCCGGCGGCGTTTTTGCCGGTGGCCTTGCTGGCGAACGGCAGGCTGGTCTTTTCCAGGACCGGCAGCGCGTCCATTTCGGTGCGCAGCATCACGGTCGGGCCGGGGCCGTTCTTCATGATCGCGACCACGCCGGTGCCGCCGACGCCGGTGGTGACGTCGAAGCCCAGCTTCTTGGCCAGTTCGGCCAGCTTGGCGGCGGTCTGGTGTTCGTTGAACCCGAGTTCCGGATTGCGGTGCAGGTCCTGGTACAGGTTCTCGATGGCCGGGTAGTTGGCGTTGAGCTGCTCGGCGAAGGGCGCCGGCAGCGCGGCGGCGCCGGCTGCGCCACCGATGAGGCCAGTCAGGAACAGGGCGCTGCGGAGGATATTGGATGACTTCATGAGGAAATGTTCACGTGGTTTAGGTGATGCAAGAAACGAGGCAAGACTAGCATGCCGCTTTTTTCAGGCTATCAGCTCGGTCCATTTGTAACAATGAATATTTAACAATTAGCCGGGTAATTGTCGGATTATCCCTACAAAATGTTGCATAAATATTTCCATAACGTATTTTTTAATTCCTTTGAGAAATGGGTCAACTATACAATCCGAACCTTCTCAGGCCCGCCCCCTCCTGTGCCCATGCTCCAGAACGAGCAGGTTTCCTTCACGCGTGGCCGGCCATTTTTCAAAAGGAATATCGATGGGATTCGTTGCAAATATCAAGATCGGCAAACGCCTCGGACTCGGCTTTGCTCTCATTCTCGCCATGACGGTACTGATTTCCGCCGTCGGCGCCTGGCGCATGAACAAGATTGCCGAGAGGACCAAGGAGATGGTGGCCGTGCCGCTGGCCAAGGAGCGCCTGATCACCGACTGGTATTCGCTGAACTTCGCCTCGATCCGCCGCACCGCCGCCGTCGCCAAGAGCAGCGATCCCTCGCTCGGCGCCTACTTCAAGGAAGACGGGGCCGCCTCGGTCAAGAAAGCCGCCGAGCTGCTCAAGAAGATCGAGCCGCTGATCGCCGCCGATGGTCCTGAAAAGGAGCTGTTCGCCAAGATCCTGGAACAGCGCAAGGTCTACAGCGCTTCGCGCGACGGCACCGTCAAGGCCAAGGCCGATGGCAATGCCGAAGAAGCGGCGCGCATCCTCGAAAAAGAATTCACCCCGGCAGCGCAAAAATACCAGGACCTGCTGCAGGAACTGGTGACCATGCAGCGTAACAGCATGGACACCACCGCCAATGGTATCGACGACAATGCGAACAGCAGCACCCAGCTGATCGTGATCCTGTGCGGCTGCGCGCTTGCCCTCGGCGGCGCCATCTCCTGGATGCTTACCCGCGGCATCGTGCTGCCGATCCGTGACGCCGTCGCGGTGGCCGAAACGGTTGCCAGCGGCGACCTGACCCGCACCATCGAAGCGAATACGAAGGACGAAACCGGTTCCCTGCTACGCGCCCTGCGCCACATGAACGACAGCCTGGTGGGCATCGTCAGCCAGGTCCGCGGCGGCACCGACACCATCGCCACCGCCTCGCGCGAAATCAGCGCCGGCAACCTCGACCTGTCGGCCCGTACCGAACAGCAGGCCGGCGCGCTGGAAGAAACCGCGGCATCGATGGAAGAACTGACCACCACCGTGCGCCAGAATGCCGACAACGCACGCCAGGCCAACCAGCTCGCCATTGCCGCCTCGGAAGTGGCGACCCAGGGCGGCGCCGTGGTCGGCGAAGTCATCACCACCATGGGCGCGATCAACGACAGCTCGCAGCGCATCGCCGACATCATCGGCGTCATCGACGGCATCGCTTTCCAGACCAACATCCTGGCGCTGAACGCCGCCGTCGAAGCGGCGCGTGCCGGCGAACAGGGCCGCGGCTTCGCGGTCGTGGCATCGGAAGTGCGCAACCTGGCGCAGCGCTCGGCCGCCGCGGCCAAGGAAATCAAGGAACTGATCAGCGCGTCGGTCGCCAACGTCGATGCCGGCACCAAGCTGGTCGACCGCGCCGGTGCAACGATGGAAGAAGTGGTGGGCAGCATCCGCCGCGTGACCGACATCATGGCCGAGATTACCAGCGCCAGCCAGGAACAGACCGGCGGCATCGAGCAGGTCAACGGCGCCATCGGCCAGATGGACCAGGTGACCCAGCAGAACGCCGCCCTGGTCGAGGAAGCCGCCGCAGCCGCGGCCTCGATGCAGGACCAGGCCGCCAAGCTGGCCGAAGTGGTCAGCGTGTTCAAGCTGGACCGCGCGCACGATCTGGGCGCCGTCAAGGCCCCGAGCACGCCGGCCCGTCCGGCCCTGGCGCGCGCCGCAGCGCCGGCGCCGGCTGCCAGGCTTGCAGCCAAGCCGGCCGCCAAGCCCGCGAAGCAGACTGTGGAAGCCGACTGGGAAGAGTTCTGATCGGGTCTAAACGCCAGCACACAGCGCCGCCGCCGAGCGGCGCTTTTTCTTTACAAGCTGCCGGGCGCCACCTACAGTTGAGCCATTCCTCGTGAGACCGACCGATGACCAGCTCCCTGTTGCTGAAGCGCCTGTTTGCCGCTGCCGTGCTGGCTTGCGCGGCGCTGCCCTGCCTTGCCGCCGCGCCTGAGCCCACGGCGCAATACCCCAAATGCCGCAAGCCCGATTACCCGCGCGACTCCCTGCGCCGCCTGGAGAGCGGGGTCAGCGTGATCGGCTTCCTGATCCGCGCCGACCGCACGGTGGGCGATTCGGTCACCTTCAGCTCGAGCGGTTCGACGGACCTGGACCAGGAAGCGAAGGCAGCCTTGTCGACATGCGTATTCCAGCCTGCCAGTCTCGACGGCAAGCCGCTCGAGACCTGGGTCGAAGTTGCCTACGTGTGGTCGATCAGCGACGATCCCGGCATGAAACGCGCGCAGCACGAAGCGGCCGTCGCCGCCGGCAAGGGCGACGTCAGCGCACGCTACCGCCTCGCCCGCGTCCTGCTGGCGATCGCGAAAACCGACGCCGATCGCGAACAGGCCCTGATCGTCCTGATGAGCGCCGCCGAACAGGGTCATCCGCATGCCCAGTTCGAGGCCGGCCGCCTGTTTGAAAAAGGCGTGGACGTCGATGCGAACCCCGAGGAAGCGATGCGCTGGTACCAAAAGGCCGCCGCCCAGGGCGACAAGCTCGCGCTCCAGCGCATCAGGACCGGACGGCTCTGACCCGGGTACCTAGCAAAAGTCCCTGCTGCGCGTATCCAGGCTTCCCAGCAGGTGCGACATGTCCACCAGGCGCTTGGCCACCAGGTGCCTGACCTCCCCTTCCCTTTGCCAGATCCCGTACACGCCGAGCAGGTGGGAATTCAATACTTCCCGCCGCTGCTGCTCGACCAGGCTGGCCCACACGATCACGTTGACGTTGCCGGTTTCGTCCTCAATGGTGAGGAAGAGTACGCCCTTGGCCGTACCGGGACGCTGGCGCACGGTGACGATGCCGCAGGCGCGCGCCAGCTGGCCGTTGGCGAAATCCATCAGCACGTCGGCCGGCAGGAAGCGCTTCGCCAATAACTGCGGCCGCAGCAGCGCCAGCGGATGGCGGCCCAGCGTGAGTCCCTGTGCGCGGTAGTCGCCGACGATCTCCTGTCCTTCGCTGGGCGCCGCCAGCACCGGCGCCTCTTCCTCCAGCGAGGCCGGGCGCAGCAGGTCCTTGTCCGGCACCGCGCCCGCCGCCTGCCACAAGGCCTGGCGGCGGTGTCCGGCCAATGCCGCCAGCGCATTCCCGCCGGCCAGCAGCTGCAGGTCGCCGCGGTCCAGGTTGGCGCGGCGGGCCAGGTCGGCGGCATCGAGGAAGGGACGGATGGCGCGCGCCAGCTCGATGCGCTCGGCGGCGCCCTTATCCATCCCGCGCAGCATGTGCAGGCCGAGGCGCACCGCCGGCTGCGTACCGGACCGGTCGTCGAATTCTTCCAGCGTCGATTCCCAGCCGCTGACCGTCACGTCCACAGCGCGCACCTCGATGTCGTGGCGGCGCGCATCCTGCACCAGCTGCGAAGGACTGTAGAAGCCCATCGGCTGGCTGTTCAACAGCGCGCACAGGAAGGCCGCCGGCTCGTGGCACTTGAGCCAGGAACTGGCATAGGCCAGCAGCGCAAAGCTGGCCGCGTGCGACTCCGGAAAACCGTATTCGCCGAAGCCCTGGATCTGGCTGAAGATCTGCTCGGCAAAGCCGATGTCGTAGCCCTTGGCCAGCATGCCGCCGACGATGCGCTGGTAGTATTTTTCGAGTCCGCCTTTTCTCTTCCAGGCCGCCATCGCGCGCCGCAGCTGGTCGGCCTCGCCGGGCGTGAAGCCGGCCGCCAGGATCGCTACCTGCATCACCTGTTCCTGGAAGATCGGCACGCCCAGGGTGCGCTCCAGCGCGACCTGCATGTCCGGACTCGGATAGACCACCGGCTCCTTCTGCTCGCGCCGCTGCAGGTAGGGATGCACCATGCCGCCCTGGATCGGTCCCGGACGCACGATCGCCACCTGGATCACCAGGTCGTAGAACTGGCGCGGCTTCATGCGCGGCAGCATGCTCATCTGGGCGCGCGATTCGATCTGGAACACGCCCACGGTATCGGCGGCGCGGATCATGCGGTAGGTGGCCGGGTCGTCCGGCGGGATGTCCTGCATCTCGAACACGGTGCCGTGGCGCTGGCCCACCAGTTCGAGTCCTCTGCGCAGCATCGACAGCATGCCCAGCGCCAGCACGTCGACCTTCATCAGGCCCAGCTCCTCAAGGTCGTCCTTGTCCCACTGGATCACGCTGCGCTCCGCCATGGTCGCGTTCTCGATCGGCACCAGGCGCGACAGCTTGCCGCGCGCCATCACGAAGCCGCCCGGATGCTGCGAAAGATGCCGCGGAAAGCCGAGCAGGCGCTGCGCCAGCGAGGCCCATTGCTGCGACAGCGGCGCCTCCGGATCGAGGCCGCTTTCCGCCAGGCGCATCAAGAGGTCGGCCTTGCTATCGAACCAGTGGTGCTGCTTGCAGACCCGCTCGACGATGGCGAGGTCGATGCCGAGCGCGCGCCCGCTGTCGCGCAGTGCGCTCTTGGGGCGGTAGCTGATGACGACCGCCGCCAGCGCCGCCCGCTCGCGGCCGTACTTCCGGTAGATGTACTGGATGACCTCTTCGCGCCGCTGGTGCTCGAAGTCGACGTCGATGTCGGGCGGCTCGTTCCTCTCTCTCGAAATGAAACGCTCGAACAGCAGGCTGGCACGGCTCGGATCGACCTCGGTGATGCCCAGGCAGTAGCACACGGCGGAGTTGGCGGCCGAGCCGCGGCCCTGGCAAAGGATGTGCTGGGAACGCGCGAAGCGCACGATGTCGTACACGGTCAGGAAGTAGTGCTCGTAACGCATCTCGGCGATGAGCGACAGCTCGTGCTCGATCTGGGCCTGCACCTTCGCCGGGATGCCGTCGCGGAAGCGCCGGTGCGCGCCGATATAGGTTTCGCTGCGCAGATAGCTGGCCGCCGTGTGGCCGGCCGGGACCACCTCGTCCGGGTATTCGTAGCGCAGTTCATCCAGCGAGAACCTGCACAGGCCGGCGATGCGCAGGGTTTCGTCCAGCGCCGCGCGCGGGTAGATGTTGGCCAGGCGCACCCGCGAGCGCAGGTGCTGCTCGGCGTTCTGCGCCAGCTGGTAGCCGCATTCCGCCACCGGCTTGCCGATCCGCGTCGCGCTCAAGGTATCCTGCAGCGGTTTCCGGGAGCGCACGTGCATCACCACGTGGCCGAGCGCGACGATCTTCATGCCGTGCTGCCAGCCGACTTCCTCGACGGTGGCGCGATGGGCGTCGTCGAAGGCGCGGTGCAGCAGGTTCAGGCCGATCCAGGCGCGGCCCGGAAAGGTCAGCGCCATCCACGCTGCCTGCGCGTGCAGGCGGTCGACGCCTTCCTGGTCGTGGCCCGGGTAGGCCGGCAGCAGGATCGCCAGGCAGTCCGGCACGCCATCCTCGAAGTCGGCGGGCCGCAGCAGGTAGCTGCCCTTCTCGCTGCGGGTGCGCCCGAGCGTGATCAGTTCCGACAGGTTGCCGTAGCCGTTGCGGTTCTGCGCCAGCAGGATGAGAGACAGAGCGTCAGTACCGTCCGGGTGTTTCAAGTGAAAATGGGCGCCGATGATCAGCGGCAGCTTGGCGCCCTTCGCTTCCGCATGCGCGCGCACGACCCCGGCCAGCGAGCACTCGTCGGTGATCGCCAGCGCCGCATACCCCAGCTGCACGGCCCGCGCCACCAGTTCCTCCGCATGCGACGCTCCCTGCAGAAAGGAAAAGTTCGACAGGCAGAACAGCTCCGCATACTGGGGCAGGCCCAGGTGCAGACCCGTTTGGGAAGAAGGCGGCTCGGATGGCATCGTGCGTGCGTTGTGTATATGCAAATAGGTCTACAATTGTCTTAACAAAAGACAATACTGTATAAAAACACAGTATAACTGACGACTTCGACAATTGCGAAACATGCACGTGCAAACATTGAGATGCTTCAGGGCGCGGCCGGGTGAAGGGAACCCGGCGCTGGTAATCGAGGACGACGGTATGGACCCGGCCGCTCGCCAGGCCTACGCCGCCCGGCGCAACACGACCTGCGTCTTCCTTTCCCGCGATGGTGAGGTGGATTATTTTTACCCGCACATGCGCAGCCCGCTCTGCTTGCACGCGACGCTGGCGGTGGCGGCGGTGCTGTTCGGCCGTCCCGGCGCCGCGGCAACGATGGACGTGCGCACGGCCATGAAGAGCCAGTTGCTGGGCCTGTCGCGCGAAGGCGATGATTACTTCGTGAAGCTGGCGCCCCAGCCTGCGCCGGCGCTGCTTATCGGCAATGCCGAGATCGCGGCGCTGCTGAACGCGCCCGGCCTGGCCATTGCGTCGGCGCCGCAAGTGGCTTCGGTCGGCAGCCCCAAATTGCTGGTCGAGGTGCGGGACGTGGACACGCTCTACGGTCTGGCGCCGGATCTGGCCGGCATCGCGGCCTGGGGCAAGCAACACGGCGTGAGCGGCTTGTATGTCTGGTGCCGGCTGAATGAGGACACGGTCGAGGGGCGCAACTTCAACCACCTCGACGCTAGCCTCGAAGACGCGGCCACCGGTGTCGCGGCGGGTGCGCTCGCGGTGGCACTGGGCCGCAACCTGACGGTGCGCCAGGGCCGCGCCACCGGCCACGACTGCCTGATCAAGGCGCGGATGGAGGGCGATGCGATCCTGGTCGGCGGGACTGCGGAGGCCTGACATGCACACTGCCGGCAAAGTCATCGCGCTTGCCGCCCTGCTCATCCTGGGCGGCTGCGCCTCGCGCACGGCTTCCCGCATGGGCAATGCCGCCACCGCCCCGCTCAGCGACCTCGGCATCAGGAAGGCCGAGATCCCGAGCGTGCTCGAGAAAGCAAAAGAAAATCCCTACCTGATGCCGGCCGGGCTGAGCTGCGTGGCCATCGCCGGGGAACTCCACGAACTCGACAGCGCGCTCGGTCCCGACTACGATGCGGCGTCGTCCTCGTCCAAGGCGGAGAGCTCGTTCATGGACAAGGCGTCCGACCTGGCCGAAGACCAGGCGGTCGGCGCGGTGCAGCGGACGGCCGAGGGCCTGATTCCCTTCCGCAGCTGGATACGCAAGCTGAGCGGCGCGGAGCGCCACTCGAAGCATGTGTCCGCCTGCATCACGGCCGGCTCGGTGCGCCGCGCCTTTTTGAAAGGCCTGGCCGTCTCCCAGCACTGCACGATGCCGGAGCTGCCGGCGGCGCCGGCGAACAGCTAGCGCTTCTTCGGCTTGGCCTTGGCCGCGGCATTGAGCTCGGCCGCAGCCCGTATCAGGGCCTTGAAGGCCTCCGCATCGACCTCTTCCCCTTCGCGGATATCGATCGCGCGCCGCGCATTACCGTCCAGGCTGGCATTGAACAGCCCGGCCGGATCGGCCAGCGCCGCGCCCTTCAGGAAGGTCAGCTTGACCCAGGACTTGTAGGATTCGCCGGTGCACAGGATGCCGCCGTGTTCCCAGACCGGCGTCCCCATCCACTTCCAGCTTTCGACGACGTCGGGCAGCGCTTCGCGGATCAGGCCGCGCATGCGTGCCAACGTTGGACCGCGCCAGTCGCCTAGCTCGGCGATACGCTGGTCGATCAGTGTGGAGGCTTCGTTCATGCTGGCAAGTCTAGCCACACCAGCCCGGTATGTCACGCAGATTGTCAATCGGCCAAGCGGAACTAAAGCCATGCTTGCCGACTCTGCTAGCAGGTGGCTGTCGAAGGGAGAAGATCATGAGCGCAACCGGAAAACTCGCCGGCAAGCGGATTGCCGTGCTGGCGGCAGACGGTGTCGAGGGGGCGGAACTGGACGCCGCGCTGGCGGCGCTGAAGGACGCGGGCGCGCAGACCGCCTTGATCGCCCTGCGTCCGGGCCGGATCCGCAGCATGAACGTGCACCAGCCATCCGATTTGGTCAAAGTCGACAGCAAGGTCGAGCATGCCAGCGCCGCCGACTATGACGGCCTGCTGATTCCGGGCGGCTATATTGCGCCGGACCTGCTGCGCCAGTCGGCCCCCGCACGCGAGTTCGTGCGCGCCTTCGACAGCGCCGGCAAGCCGATCGCGGCGATGTCGCACGGCGCCCTGGTGCTGGTCTCGACCGGGCTCGCCCGCGGCCGCCTGCTCACTTCCTGGCCGGGCGTGCGCGACGATCTGGTGAACGCCGGTGCCACCTGGTGCAACCACGAAGCCGTGCGCGACGGCCGCATCCTGACCAGCAGGACCCCGCAGGACTGCGCCGCCTTCCTGCGCGAACTGCTGCCCTTCCTGGCCGGCGAACCCGCTGCCGATCCCGCCGTGACGCCGGTGGATGGCAACGCCGATTCCGACCCGCCCCAGCAGGCCCCATCCGAACTGCCCGACCAGTCGCTGCGCTGGCTGGCGGCGCCCTCCCTCGGCGCCATGCTGAGCCTGGCAATCGTGGGCGTCGGCGTGGTGGCTGCCAACCGCAGCCTGCGCAAGCGCGGCAGCAAAGAGGCGCCGGCCGGACCGGCAGAGACTGTCCAGGACAGCTGAGCCGCAGCCGTCACCGCAGCGCACGCGTGCGCGAGGGTCCCGCCCATTGACTTCATGATATCTTCACATCTCCGCTCCCTCGGAGACCCGTCCATGCCCCTGGTGCGCATTCTGGTGCTCATGCTTCTTTGCGCCCCTGTCCTGGCCGGCGCGGCGCCTGTACGGGTTGTCATGGACGAAAACTACCCGCCCTTCGTCTACCGGAATCCGGAAGGCAAGCTCGAGGGCTACACGGTCGACCTGTGGCGCCTGTGGGAGAAAAAGACCGGCCGCCAGGCCGAGCTCATCGCCGTCAACTGGGCCCAGGTGCAGCCGATGCTGGCCGCCGGCCAGGCCGACGTCATCGATCCCATCTTCCGCACGGCGGCCCGCACCGCCACCCTCGATTTCTCCGCCCCCTACAACACGGTCGCAACCGCCGTGTACGCCGACGCCTCGCTGCGCGGCATCCACGACATCGCCAACCTGAAGGGTTTCGAAGTCGGCGTGCAGGCTTCCGACGCCTGCGCCGAGGAACTGCTGCGCGCGGGCATCACCGGCGTGCGCATCTATCCCACTTACCAGGCCCTGGTCGACGCCGCAGCCAACCAGTCCGTCAAGCTGCTGTGCATGGACGAGAACTCCGCCGACTACCGCCTGTACCGGCTCGGCCTGCAGCGCCAGTACCTGAAAGCCTTCGAGGTCACCCGCAACGACCTGCGCCGGGCGGTCCGCAAGGGCGACAACGCGACCTTCGCCTTGGTCGAGGAAGGCATGGCGCGCATCACGCCGGCCGAATTCGACGCGCTGCACGACAAGTGGATGGGCCGTCCCCTGCCCTTCATGCGCTATACCGAGCGGCTGCTGGAGGCGCTGCTGGTGCTGGGCGCGCTGGTGCTGCTGCTGACCGTCTGGCTGCGCTCGGTGCGCAAGGCGGTGCGCGTGCGTACCGCCGAGCTCGAGCGCGAAAAGGCGCAGCTGCGCACGCTGGTCGAGAGCAGCCCCGACGTGATCTGGCTGAAGGACCCCGACGGCGTCTACCTGACCTGCAATACACGTTTCGAAGAATTGCTGGGCCGCACCCGACACGATATTGTCGGCAAGCGCGACAGCGACTTTTTTCCTGCGCCCCAGGCCAGGCACATGCGCGACACCGACCTGAATGCGATTCGTACCGGCAAGCCGCTCGCCCACGAACAGCGCCTGACCAGGCCCGGCGAGCTGGAGGCACGGGTATTCGAAGCCATCAAGACGGCGATCGTCGAGCCGGACGGCAAGGTGATGGGCGTGCTGGGTGTCGGACGCGACATGACCGGGCGCATCGAGCAGGAACGCACGATCCGCCAGCAGGCCCGGATGCTGAAGGACATGAGCGCCCTGGCCCAGATCGGCGCCTGGGAGCTGGACCGCGGCAGCGGCGTGTTCGCATGGACCGAGGAAGTCGGCCGCATCTACGAGCTTCCCGCCGGCCAGTCGCTCAGCCTCGCCGACTGCCTGGCCTGCTGCGACGAGGACGAACGCGCACAGGCCATGCGCGTGCTGGCGGGCGCCGTGGAGCGCGGCGAATCCTTCGACATCGAAGTGCTGGTGGCCGTCCCGTCCGGCAACCGCAAATGGCTGCGGGTGCAGTGCAATCCGCTCGTGATCGATGGCCGGCAGATGCTGAGCGGCACCGTGCAGGACGTGACCCATCGCCGCAACCTGGAAGAATCGATGCGGATGGCGAACCTGATCTACCAGACCAGTTCGGAAGCGGTGCTGGTCACCGATGAGGACAACCGGATCGTCGACGCCAACCCGGCCTTCACGGTGCAGACCGGCTACCTGCTCGACGAGGTCGCCGGCCAGGAACCCCAGCTGTTCGGCTCGAGCATGCACGACCATGGCTTTTACGCACGCCTGCGCCAGGCGCTGGCCGAGCACGACCACTGGCAGGGCGAGATCCAGGACCGCAACAAGGACAACCGCTTCACGGCCAAGTTCGTCAACATCCGCGTGATCCGGCATCCGGACGGCCGTCCCTACCGCCACGTGATCCAGTTCCAGGACATCAGCGAGCAGAAGCAGAAGGACGAAGTGATCTGGCGCCAGACCAATTTCGACCCGCTGACCGGGCTGCCGAACCGCCGCCTCTTCCTCGACCGCCTGCAGCACGACATGAAGAAAGTCCAGGCCGCCGGGCGCCGGCTGGGCGTGCTGCTGCTCGACATCGACCGCTTCAAGGACATCAACGACAGCTACGGCTACGCCAGGGGCGACGAAGCCTTGGTCGAGCTGACCCGGCGCATGGCGCGCTGCGTGCCCGCGGATGCCACTGTCGCGCGCCTGGGCGGCGGCATGTTCGCGATCGCTGTCGGCGAAGGCGAACAGGATCTGCACCTGGAGACGATCGCCGGGGCGCTGATCGAGGCGGTGGCGGCGCCGCTGCGCCTGGCCGCCGACGAGCCGGCCTACCCGTCCGCCAGCATCGGCATCAGCCTGTATCCGGACGATGCGCTCGATGCCAGCACCCTGCTGGCGCATGCGGAAAACGCGATGGTCCAGGCCAAGCGCGCCGGACGCGGCCACTTCCAGTACTTCACGGCCGCCCTGCAGCAGCAGGCCTCGCTCAAGCTCAGGCTCAGCAAGGACCTGCGCACCGCGCTGTCGCGCCGGCAGCTGCAGGTGGTTTACCAGCCGATCGTCGAAGCGGCCACCGGGCGCCTGCGCAAGGCCGAGACCCTGCTGCGCTGGGACCACCCCGAGCTCGGTCCGATCAGTCCGGCCAGCTTCATCCCGCTGGCCGAGGAAAGCGGCCTGATCGACGATATCGGCGACCTGGTGCTGAGCGAAGCCATCGCCAGCATCGAACGCTGGCGCCAGAAATACGACTGCACCATCGAGCTGAGCGTGAACATCTCGCCGATGCAGTTCGAGCGCCAGGGCAGCCTGCCCTGGCTGGACCGCATCCTGCACGCCAGCGCGCCCAGCAGCAGCTTGACCGTGGAGATCACCGAAGGCGTGCTGGTGAGCGACGCCGCCCAGGTATCGCGCTGCCTGGGGGCGCTGCGCGGCGCCGGCGCCAAGGTCTCGATCGACGATTTCGGCACCGGCTTTTCCTCGCTGGCCTACCTGAAACACTTCGACGTCGACTACCTGAAGATCGACAAATCCTTCATCAAGCACCTGGCCGAGGACGGCAGCGACAAGGCGCTGACCGAGGCCATCATCGGCCTCGCGCACCGGCTCGGCATCGAGGTGATCGCCGAGGGTGTCGAGCACGGCGCCCAGCGCGACACCCTGGCGGCCTTCGGCTGCGACTTCATCCAGGGCTGGTATTACTCGAAGGCGCTGTCGCGCGACGCCTTCGAGGACTACATCGAACGGCAGTTGGCGTTATCATAAGGTCATGAACCCACCTGCCAGCCAATACACGCTTCAGCAAAAAGTATTCCTCTACCTTCTGACGATCGTCACGATCGGCTTCTTCTGGATATTGATGCCCTACGCGGGCGCCGTGTTCTGGGGCATCGTGCTGGCGATCCTGTTCATCCCGCTGTACCGCCGCCTGTTGCGGGCGACGAACCAGAAGCCCAACGTGGCCGCCCTGCTCACGCTCCTGTCGATCGTGGTGATGGTGATCATTCCGGTGGCCCTGATCAGCGCCTCGCTGGTGCAGCAGGCAGTCGGCATCGTCGACATGATGAAGTCGGGCCACATCGACTTCGGCCGCTACTTCACGCAGATCATCAACGCGCTGCCGAACTGGGTGGTCAGCCTGCTGGAGCGCTTCGACCTCACCAGCATCGCCTCGCTGCAAGCCAAGCTGACCAGCATCGCTTCCCAGGTCAGCCAGGTGGCGGCCAAGTACGCCATCAACTTCGCCAGCAATACCTTCGACTTCCTGGTGAGCATGACCATCATGCTCTACCTGCTCTTTTTCCTGCTGCGTGACGGCCATTCGCTGGCAGGCCGCATCAAGACCGCGGTGCCGCTGAGCATGAATTACAAGAAGCGTCTGTTCAGCAACTTCACCACTGTGATCCGCGCCACGGTCAAAGGTAACGTGCTGGTGGCGATCGCGCAGGGTGCGCTGGGTGGACTGATCTTCTGGATCCTGCACGTGCAGGCGCCGCTGCTGTGGGCGGTGGTGATGGCCTTCCTGTCGCTGCTGCCGGCAGTCGGCGCAGCCATCGTATGGGCGCCGGTAGCGATCTACTTCCTCGTCACCGGCGCGATCTGGCAGGGCGTGGTGCTGATCGCCTTCGGCGTGTTCGTGATCGGCCTGGTCGACAACCTGCTGCGCCCCCTGCTGGTCGGCAAGGACACCAAGATGCCCGACTATGTAGTGCTGCTGTCGACCGTCGGCGGCATGGCCCTGTTCGGGCTGAACGGCTTCGTGATCGGGCCGGTGATCGCGGCCCTGTTCATCGCTTGCTGGGATCTGTTCGCTTCAGCGGACGAGTTCCATCAGGAATAAAAACCGTCGAGGACCTGCGCCGGCAGCATTTTCACCATGCCGTGCAGGACCAGCGGCACGAGCACGAGCTCGTCGACTGCACCGAGCACGGGCAGCGCGAAATTCATCGGCTCGAGCGCGAACAATCCCAGCACAGCCAGCCCCGGCAACAACCACACGGGACGCTGCTCATGCCGCATGGCGAACCATAGCAGGCGCAAGTCCTGACCGGCGACCATGCGCCATAGTGCGAAGATGCGTTTCACGTGTTCTCCTCCGTGGCTGGGGCGTTTCGTGCCCCCTACATGGGTCTTTCCAGCCTCAACGCAATAGGGAAATCAGGAGGACCGCCTCGTTTCGGCGGCCCCAGCGAGAATTTGCTTGATGAAAGTGATTTTTATTACTACCTTCTAGCAAATAAAACACTTTCACAGAGCAAATATGCTGGCACAACGCCTCAAGGTTGCCCTATCCGATCCTTATCGCGTCACGAAAGGAATCGTCTTCGTGGCGCTGGCCTGTCTGCTTTTTGGCGCTATCCTGCCGGGCATCTTGTCGACGTGGGAGGAAACCCATACGGCGGGTTCCCTGGACGTGACGCCGGCGATGCGTGCCCAGCTCGTCGAAGCGCTGGCCGACAAGGTGACGCTCCGCTACATCGATGCACAAAAAGCCATGCACGTCGCAGCTGCCTTGAGAAAGGCCGAGCGCGATGGCGAATTCGATGGCATCACGTCGCCAGGCCAGATTGCGCGCATGCTGGGCACCGAAATTGCCCGGTCCAGCGGCGACCAGCATATGCGCGTCATTTTCAGTCCCGCCGAAGTGCCGGCTTTCGACGACCGTAACTTTCCGCCTCAAGACACGGACGACCACCCGATTTACGCCTGGCTGATGAACCATGTCGGCCGCTACCTGGCGCCATTCGGCGTCGACGACGTGTCGCAGTCGGATGCCGGTATCGGCTACCTCAGGATCGGCGGTTTCATGCCGCCCTACCTGTCCGCCGGAAAATTTGCCGGCGCCATGGACTCCCTCGCGGACGCCAAGGCATTGATCATCGATTTACGGGACAACAGCGGCGGCAGCAGGGATGGCGTTGCTCTCCTCGCCAGCTACTTTTTCGACCAGCCGACCCACCTCAGCGACGTCGTGGCGCCCCGTAGCGGGGAGCGCCTGCAGATGTGGACGCACAAGGGCGTCCAGGGCAGCCACTATGGCGCGAGCCGGCCCATCTTTATCCTGACCAGCCACGCTACTTTCTCGGCAGGAGAAGATTTTGCTTACGCGATGCAGACGCACAAGCGGGCGACGATCATCGGCGAGGCCACCCGGGGCGGCGCGCATCCGACAGCGCCTTTTCGTTTGAGCCCCCATTTCATTGCCGCGATACCGGTGGCGGAAACCATCAGCCCGATTACCCGGACCAATTGGGAGGGTGTCGGTGTCCAGCCGGATATCGTGGTGCCCGCCAGGTACGCGCGCAAGGTTGCGACGACTGCGATCCTGAAACAGCAGCTGGCCACGGAGACGGATGCGGCACGCCGCGCCAGGATGCAGGCATGGCTGCGGGCGGAACAATATTAGCCTTCACCGGACGATGCCTCGTGCAAACGGTGCGCATCCTGCGCCCCGAGCTTCATTCCATAAATCCGCTTCAAATCCTCGATGCGCGCCAGGCTTTCCTCGCCGAACGCGCTCTTGCCCTCGAAGGCATGCAGGACGATGCCTTCCACCAGGTCGCCGAGGCTCATGTCGTGGTATTCGGCCAGCGCCTTCAGCACCTTCAGCATCTGCTTTTCGATGCGCAGGCCGGTCTGGACCCGCTCCACCGTCACTTTCTCAACCATGTGAGCCTCCCATGCGGTCCGGCATCGTGAAGCGCGCCCGTGCAGCCGTCGATGCCAATCGTTCTTTCGAGTACCAGGCGTCCAGCAGCCCGCGCTCGCAGAGTGCCGGATGGCGGGCGATGAAGCCTTCCCAGTCTTCCGCAGGCGTGCGCTCGGCCACCAGCGCCATGAAGGCCACGGTCACGGTCTCGTGATAAAGGTCCGGCTTGCCGATCTTGCCGGCAAGCGCCTGCAAGCCCTCGCGCATCCCGATGCAGGCTTCAAGGAAGGGTTTGGATCGCAGCAGCAGGAACGCGGCCCGCAAATGTGCTCGATGGTCGAAGCCGCCGGATCCAGACGCCCGGCGGCAAATGCATCGATGAATTCCTGGTCAGTCATGGTCTCTCCACAATCGCAAGCCGGCATTGTACCTATGTACCAAGATAACAGCGCAACATGTCAATACCTACGTATGACTACTGATTATGAGTGACAGTGTTGTAGTTATGAGACGTTCAACTTCTTACCCTGTCTAGCCAACTGGTACATTCAAGGACTGCAATCTTTCCCGAGGAGCAAGCACTTGAAACCGACCGCGATTCGTCAATCCCTTCTGCTCGCCTTGTACGGCAGCGCCGCGCTTGCCGGCCTGCCCACGAGCGCCGCCGCCCAGACCACCGCGCCCGCCGCCGAAGCCGGCAACACCATCCAGAGCGTGAACATCGTCGGCTCGCGCCGCGTGGGCAACACCTCGGCCACCGACACCCCGGTCCCGGTCGACTACATCCCGCTGACCAAGGCAGCAGAGCAAGGCGGCCAGTTCGACCTGGCGCAGACCCTGACGAATATCTCGCCCTCGTTCAACTCGACCCGCCAGACCGGCGCCGACGGCGCCGACCTGGTCGACTCGGCCGCCCTGCGCGGCCTGGGCTCGGACCAGACCCTGGTGCTGGTGAACGGCAAGCGCCGCCACACGACCGCGCTGGTGAACCTGTTCGGCGCGCGCAACCGCGGCAACACCGGCACCGACATGAACGCGCTGCCGCTCCTCGCCATCAAGGACGTGCAAGTGCTGCGCGACGGCGCCGCTGCGCAATACGGCTCCGACGCGATCGCCGGCGTGATCAACGTCGAACTGAAGAAGAGCCTGGGCTGCGAATCGATCGCCGGCTTCGGCGAGTACTCGAAGCACGACGGCAAGAACTGGCTGGCTTCGGCCTACTGCGGCATCGCCGTGGCCGACGGCGTGCTCGGCATCACCGTCGAATACTACGACCGCGGCCGCTCCAACCGTGCCGAGCCGGACAATCCGCGCATCATCGGCGACACCAAGGCGAAGAACAAGACCGTCTACGTCAACGGCGAATTCCCGGCCGGCCCGGGCAAGCTCTACCTGACGGCCGGCGCCCAGACCCGCGACGCCTCCTCGGCCGCCTGGGCCCGCGGCGGCGTCGGTTCGGACGACATCCCCTCGCGCAACTCGGCTGCCATGTACCCGGAAGGCTTCGTCCCCTTCATCAACGGCGACATCGACGACCGCTACGCCATCCTCGGCTACCGCACCCGCTTCGGCGAATGGGCCGGCGACTTCTCGCAGACCTACGGCTACAACCGCATGCGCTACACCATCGCGCACACGCTGAACGCCTCGGTCGCGAACCTCGATGCCAGCAAGGGCGGCAAGGGCATCAGCCCCTCGCAATTCGACGCCGGCGGCTTCTCGTTCCGCCAGCTGACCACCAATGCCGACTTCAGCCGCTACTACGGCGACATCCTCGGCGGCCTGAACGCGGCCTTCGGCTTCGAATACCGCGCCGAGAACTACCAGATCTTCGCCGGCGAACCGGGTTCGTACATCGACGCCGACGGCGTGGGCGTCGGCGGCAATGCCGGCAGCCAGGGCTTCCCGGGCTTCCAGCCGGGCGATGCGGCCGACCGCAACCGCCACAGCGCCGCCGCCTACCTCGACTTCGAAGCCGACCTGAACGCGCGCACCAAGCTGCAGGCCGCGCTGCGCCACGAGCGCTATTCGGACTTCGGCTCGACCACGACCGGCAAGCTGGCCGGCTCCTTCAAGGCGTCCAACGATGTGCTGCTGCGCGCTTCGGCAAGCACCGGCTTCCGCGCGCCGTCGCTGCAGCAGGTCTACTTCTCCTCGACCTTCACCGACTTCATCAGCGGCGTGCCGATGGACGTGGTGCTGGCGCCGAACGGCGGCAAGGTCGCCAACGCGGCCGGCATCCCGCAGCTGAAGGAAGAAAAGTCGAAGAGCTTCACCCTGGGCATGACCTGGACCCCGTCCAAGGCCGTCTCCGTGACCGCCGACCTGTACCACATCGACATCGACGGCCGCATCGTGCTGTCGGGCCGCTTCGACGCCGACAACTACCCGGCCCTCGGCGCCACCCTGCAGACGCTGGGCGTGGGCCAGGCGCAGTTCTTCGTCAACTCGGTCGACACCCGCACCCAGGGCCTGGACCTGACCGCCTCGCATCGCATGGACCTGGCCGGCGGCAAGCTGGCCACTTACCTGGCGATGAACTTCAGCCGTACCGAAGTCACGGGCGTGCACGCACCGAGCGCGCTGGCCGGCTTCGAGGACGTGCTGCTGTCCGAGCGCGAGCGCCTGTTCATCGAACAGGGCGGCCCGCGCCGCAAGGCCACGCTGGACTTCGACTACACCAAGGGCAAGCTGGAAACCGACTTCCGCATCGTGCATTACGGTCCGCAGACCCTGGGCACCTTCTCGGGTCCGCCGGTGCCGAACCAGCACTACGAGTCGAAGACCTCGGCCGACCTGTCCTTCACCTGGTCCTTCACCGACAAGACCAAGCTGACCGTGGGCGGCACGAACATCTTCAACGTGCATCCGACGGCGCAGAATCCGGACGAGACCGACAATGGCTTCCGCTATGAGAGTGTGCAGTTTGGCTTGAATGGCGCGGCTTACTTTGCGCGTGTTTCGCATCGGTTCTAATCGTTATACCGCCGCCTCTGCGCCTGTGGGGGCGGCGTTCTACCGGAACTGGTCTTTACCCAAGTTGTGTTAAGTTAGTGACCGATGACGCGGCCGATTGCCTCGATCATGCGATGTCATTCATAACGGCAATGCACAGCATGGACCCTTTACCGTTATTGTCCCTGGTCGTACCGTTCTATAACGAAGAGGAAATGATCGGCCAGTTCTTTGACCGCGTCATTCCCGCACTCGAAGCCATTCCCGGCATCCGCTTCGAAGTCGTCTGCGTCAACGACGGCAGCCGCGACCGCACGCTGCAGCAGCTGATCTTCGCGTCGCGCCAGGACGGGCGGGTGCGCGTGATCGACCTGACGCGCAATTTCGGCAAGGAAGCCGCGCTCACGGCTGCCATCAACGAAGCGCGCGGCGACCTGATCGTGCCCTTCGATGCCGACCTGCAGGATCCGCCGCACGTGATCGGCAAACTCGTCGACAAGTGGCGCGAAGGCTACGACGTCGTGCTGGCCAAGCGGGTCGACCGCGACGCCGATTCCCTGCTCAAGAAGTGGAGCGCCGTGTCCTTCTACCATTTCCACAACGACGTTTCCGACGTCAAGATCCCGGAAAACGTCGGCGATTTCCGTCTGTTCACCCGCGAAGTCTGCGATGCGCTGAAGGCCCTGCCGGAATCCTGCCGCTTCATGAAGGGCCTGTTCGCCTGGGTCGGCTACCGCACCGCCGTGGTCGAGTACGTGCGCGAAGCGCGTGCCGCCGGCAAGACGCATTTCTCCGGCTGGAAGCTGTGGAACTTCGCGCTGGAAGGCATTACCAGCTTCAGCACCCTGCCGCTGCGCGTCTGGACCTATCTCGGGCTGTCGGTGGCCTTGCTGGCATTAAGCCGCGCCATCTACCTGGCTGGCCGCACCCTCATCTATGGCATCGACGTGCCCGGCTATGCTTCGCTGGCCACCGCCATCCTGCTGTTGGGCGGCATCCAGCTGATCGGCATCGGCGTGCTGGGCGAATACATCGGCCGCATCTACCTCGAATCGAAGGGCCGCCCGATCTACCTGGTGCGCCAGCGCTTCGAAGGGACGGCCCCGCATGCCTGACGGAACCATCTCCGGCCAGGCCCTGCCCGGCCGCGCCACCCGCATCATGCTGGGCCGTTTCCTCGTCTACGCCATGGTCGGCGCTGCCGGCACCGCGGGACAGTACGCCTTCCTGATCACGGCCGTGTCGATGGGGATGATGGGGCCGGCGCCGGCGTCCAGCCTGGGCGCCATCGCCGGTGCGATCATCAACTTCGTGCTCAACACCTTGATCACCTTCCGCGGCCGCCTCACGCTGGCCACGGCCGGGCGCTTCTTTGCCACGGCGGCGCTGGCGGCGGCGGCCAACGGGCTCATGATGTCGGCCCTGCTGCGCTTGTTTGCCATCGATTACCGCCTGGCCCAGCTGCTGGTGACGGCGGTCCTGATGTGCCTCACCTTCGGCATCAATTCGGCATGGACCTACCGCGCGACGAAGCCGCGCTGACGCCGGCCGCCGAGGCTCTGCCGGCGCCTCTCGCCCGCCCGCGCTTCATGCTGCTGTGCGCTCTGCTGGGCGTGCTTGCCCTGCTGCTGCGCCTGCCGACCCTGTCCAGCCGCTCGCTGTGGCTGGACGAGACCTACAGCGCCTGGTTCTCGAGCGTGCCGCTGCACGCGCTGTGGACCGAGGTGCCGCTGTACGAAACCCACCCGCCCTTCTACTACACGCTGCTGAAAGGCTGGAGCACGCTGTTCGGCACCAGCGAGATCGGGTTGCGCAGCCTGTGCGTGCTGGCCAGCGTGCTGACCGTGGTCCTGATTCCGGTGTGCGCGCGCTGGGCACGCCTCGGCGCGCGGGCGGAGCGCATCGGCCTTCTCGGCGGCCTGCTGCTGGCCGTGAACATGAACAGCATCCTGTTTGCCCAGCAGGCGCGTCCATATGCCATCCATGCGCTGGCCGGGATGCTGGCGGTGTTCTTTGCCGCGATGCTGGTGCGGACCTTGAGCAACATGCCGGCGCCGGCCGTCCAGCCACGCCTGTGGACCTGGGTGGCGGGCCTGGCGCTCAGTGCCGGCCTGATGCTATGGCTGCACAACACCGGCGTGTTCGCCGCTTTCGCGATCTGGACCGGCATGACGGCCGGCCTGCTGTTCGCTGCGCCGGGTCCGCGCCGGCGCCAGGCGCTGGCGGTGGCGCTGGCCGGGCTCGGCGCCCTGCTGCTGTGGGCGCCCTTCCTGCCGATGCTGATGCGCCAGAGCGCGGCCATGGCCAAGCTCGCCTACTGGATCCGCTTCAGTCCCGCCACCATGAAAAGCGCCTGGACCGTGATGTCCGGCGCCCCGCATCTGCACTACCCGATCCTGGCGCTGGTGCTGTTGGCCTTTGTCTGGCTGTGGAAGCGCGCAAGGCCCCAGGCCTGGCTGCTGGCCTGCACCATGCTGCTGCCAGTCCTGGCGATGGCCGCCTACAGCCTGCTGGTGAAACCGGTGTTCCTGTCGCGCCTGTTCGAATGGCTGGCGCCGCTGACCATGGTGCTGGCAGCGCTGGGCATCGCGACCCTGCCGCGTTCCTGGCGGCTACCTGCGCTGGCCCTGGTGCTGGCGCTGTCGAGCTGGGAGGTCGCGCGCTTCTACCGCTCGCCCACCGACAACTGGCGCGAGATGCTGGCGCAGCTGAAGCACGATGCGCAGCCGGGCGACCTGGTGCTGGCTTTCCCGAACGAGGTGCAGATGCCGGTCAGCTACTACATGAGGGACGGACCGGCAGTCACCTACCTGCCCGGCCCCTTCCCGGCGCTGGGCCTGGCGCGCGTCTATACCGGCAATGCCGGCGCGCCGAACATCGCGCCGGACGATGCAGCGCGTGTGCGCACGCTGGTGCAGGGCCACCGCCGGGTGTGGCTGATCGAGCGGCGCGCGGACCTCTACGACCCGACCGGCATCGTGACGAAGGAACTGGACGCCTGCTGCCGGCTGCTGCGCAAGCGCGAAGGCATCGGCGCCAACATCTCGCTGTACGAGCCGCGCTAGGCCATCTAATGGGCTCGTCGGGCCGCCAATTCTTGCTCGAGCTTCGCATCGCGGCCATAGATGTCGGCGGCAAAGCGCGCACTGCCGTCGCTGTCGACGGCTGCCGTGGCGTAGAAGATCACGACCGGAATCGGACGGGTCAGGTCGACGTGTTTCGTCGGTCCCGGCTGCAGCGCCAGCTGGATGGCGTCCGCGTTCCACTTCCGCTCGCCGCCAAGCACGTACTGGGCCAGCGCCGCCGGATGCTCGACACGGATGCAGCCGTGCGAGAGGTCGCGCCGGCTGCGCTCGAAGGCCTCGCGCGCCGGGGTCGAATGCAGGTAGATGTCCATCGGGTTGGGCATCGCGAACTTGATCGCCCCGAGCGAGTTCTTCGGGCCGGGACGCTGGCGCAGGCGTGCCCGGCCTGCGCGCAGATCGGCCACGCTGGCGTTCGCCGGCACCGTTTCCATGTCGCTCTGCGCAAGGTAGGCGGGGTTGCGCGCCATCTTGGGCAGGATCTCGTTCTGGAGAATGCTGCGCGGGACGTTCCAGTAGGGGTTGAACTCGAGATAGCGCATCTGGCCGACGAACAGCGGCGTCTCGGTCTTGAGCGCAGTGCCGACAACGACCCGCATCTCGAGCGGCGCATCGCCGCCCGCATCGGCACTGCCGTTCTGCATCGCCCACAGCCGGTAAGCCGGCAGGTTGACCACGATCAGCGGGCCGCGGCCAAATTCCGGCAGCCAGCGCAGGCGTTCCAGCGTCAGTTCGAGCTGGCGCACGCGCCGGCTCGGCGTCACATTGAGCGCGGCGATGGTGCCGCGGCCCAGTACGCCGTCCTCGTCGATGCCATGCCGGGCCTGGAAGTGCTGCACGCCTTCCTGCATCTGCTCGCTGTAGATACCATCGGCGGGCGGCGGCGCGTCGGCCGGCAAATCGCCCAGCAGCACCAGGCGCTGGAACAGTGCCGCCGCGTCCGCATAGGCGCCGCCGGGCCGTACCTTGGCGGGCGGCACCGACAGCGCCGGATACGGCTGCTTGGCCAGTTCGCGGTAAGCGGCCAGCGCCGTCTTGACCTGTCCGTACTGGCCGAACTGCGGCTCGGCCGCCTTGACCGCAGCCTGCAGCTTGCCGCCTGCGAGCCCCGCGCGCAGGCGCTCGACCGGATCGTACTGGCGCAGGCGCGCGTCCGGCAGGCGGGTGTGGTATTCCGAGCGCACGCGGCCGACACGCAGGTCGGCAAGGTAATGCAGCATCGCCGAGGTGAGCGCGACGTCGAAGCGGGCGTCAGGCGGACCGGCGCGCAGCTGGCGCTGCAGGTCGTCGACGCCGTAGTCGAGCGGGTTCAGGCCCTGCACCCTGGCCTGGCGCAGCACCCACAGGGCGGCCGCGGCGGTCGACGGGTTCCAGGCCGGCGCATACTTGCGCGGGGCATAGAAACGCTCGAGCCAGCCGCGTTCGTCGTAGGGTCCGGTCGGCGCCGCGTGCGACTGCGATGCCTGGACGGCCAGGAGCCGGATGGTGGCGGGCGCGGGCTGGGCGAGCGAGGGACAGGGAGCGAGCGCCACCGTTGCACAGAAGGCAAGTGCGGCGCCGATTTTCAGGCTGAGCTTCATTGATGCTTTCCAACTTCGGCAACCGTGCGTTACCGATCAGCATCATACCTTCCGGCTACCGTGCCGCCCAAGCCTGCGCCGCTTTCTTTCCTTTCAAATTGCAACAGCGCTTGCGCTCGCGATCGTTTCCACCCGCCGCATGCCCAAAGCCTCGTACAGCGCGATCGCCGCCTCGTTATCCGGCTCGACCTTCAGCTCCACCACCTGCGCGCCCTGCTGCGCGAAGGTGCCGCACATCTGCGCCAGCACGGCCTTGCCCAAGCCCTGGCGGCGGTAGCCCGGCGCCACCACCAGTTCCGTGACGACGCCTGTATTCCAGACGATGCCGGCCGCTGCCAGCGCGCCGACCGGCGTCTCGACCAGGAACACCAGGCGCGCATCGAATTCCGGATCGGTGCACAGCTGGTGCCACCATGCGTCGCAGCTGTCCAGGCTGGCGCCGCGCGCCGCATATGCTTCCTGCAGCAGCGCATGGACGAGCGGCACGTCGGCGCGCGAACGGAAGGTCCGCAGGACGTAGGGATAGACGGGCGTTTCGGCGAGGAGCTGGGCGAGTTCGCGCCGGTAGCGGTAGATGGTCATGGCGTCAGGGTGTCTGGTTGGGAAGCCGCGATTCTACGGCCGCTTTTCACCGCGCGAACGCCCTGCCCGGCCTTTCCCCCACCCGTGGTGTGACGCCGATGCCTACTCGCCCTCGCGCCACCAGGCCGGCACGTGCTGCGGCCGGTCCAGCGCCCACACCTGTCCCATCTGCGGCGTCGCCAGCGGCACGCCGGCGGCCGTGGCCAGCGCCTGGATGCGGTCCAGCCGCTCGTGCCAGGGGTGGAAAGCAAGGTCGAAGGTGCCGTTATGGATGGGCAGCAGCCAGCGCCCGTCCAGGTCGAGGTGGGCTTGCAGGGTCTGCTCCGGCTGCATATGGATGTCAGCCCATTGGTGGTCGTAGCCGCCGGTTTCGAGCATGGTCACGTCGAAGGGGCCGTAGCGCTCGCCGATGGCCTTGAAACCGGCGTGGTAGCCGGTATCGCCGCTGAAGAACAGGCGCAGGCCGCCTTTGATGATGACCCAGGACACCCATAACGTGCGGTCGCCGTCGCGCAGGCCGCGGCCGGAAAAATGCTGGGCCGGCACCGCGGCCAGGCGCACGCCGCCGGCCTGCGTCTCCTGCCACCAGTCGAGCTGGCGGATCTTCGCGCGATCGATGCCCCAGCCGGTCAGGCGGTCGCCCACGCCCAGCGGCGCGACGATCAATTCCGCCTTCGGGGCCAGCGCGACGATGCTGTCGCGGTCGAGGTGGTCGTAATGGTCGTGCGAGAGGATGATGCCGCGCAGCGGCGGCAAGTCGTCGATGGACAGCGGCGGCGCGTGGAAGCGCTTCGGGCCGGCAAAGGAAAACGGCGAGGCGCGCTCCGAGAACACCGGATCGGTCAGCCACCAGCCGCCGTCCAGCTTCATCAGGAGGGTCGAATGGCCGAGGCGGAACAGGCTGGCCTCCGGGGCCTGCGCCAGCGTGGCGGCATCGAGCGGCCGCACCGGAATCGGCCGGTCCGGCACCGTCGATGGCGGCTTGGCGGTGAACATGCGCCAGACCAGACCCAGGGTCTTGCGCAAGCCCATGTCCTGGCGCGGCACAGCGTTGCGGAAGGCGCCGTCCGAGCGGCGCAGCGAGCCGGAAGAGGGATTTTTCATGTCGGGAAGCGCACCGTCGCCGCCAGGCCGCCAAGCCGCGCCGATTCGCCCAGGGTCAGGATGGCGCCGTGGCGCTCGGCGATCGCCTTGATGATGGCCAGGCCCAGGCCGCTGCCCGCTGCCTCGCTGCCCGGGACGCGATAGAAGCGGTCGAACACGCGCTCGCGTTCTTCAGGCGGGATGCCGGGGCCGCTGTCCTCGATCGTGACCTGCATGCCGCCCTGCTCCGCCAGCACCGACACGTCGACCGTGCCGCCGGCCGGGGTGTACTTGATTGCGTTGTCGACCAGGTTACGCAGCAGGATCATCAGCGCTTCGGGCTGGCCTTCGACCTCGCCGCCGTCGGCGCGCTGCAGGCCGAGGTCGATCTGCTTGTTCTGCGCCACGCCGATCAGGTCGGCCACCGCGCGTTTGGCCAGGTCGGCCAATATCACCGGCTGGCGCGGGGCGGCGCTGGCTTCCTGGCGCGCCAGCACCAGGAGCTGCTCGACCAGGCGGGTCGCGCGTTCGATGCCGGCCGACAGGCGCGAGATCGCCAGCTTGCGCGCGTCAAGGCTGTCGGCGCGCTGCTCGGAACGTTCCAGGCTCTGCACCTGCAGCTTGAGCGCGGCCAGCGGCGTGCGCAGCTCGTGGGCGGCATCGGCGACAAAGTTCTGCTGGGTGTCGAAGGCCGTGCGCACGCGGCCAAACAGCAGATTCAGTTCCTGCACCAGCGGCCGCACCTCGTCCGGCAGGCCGGCATCCGACACCGGCGACAGGTCGTCGGCCTGGCGCGAAGCCAATTGCTTGCGCACGCGCGCGACCGGCTCCAGCGAACCGCTGACCACCCACCACACGACCAGCATCAGGATCGGCATCATCACCGCGATCGGACCCAGCGTGCGCAAGGCCAGGTTGCTGGCCATGCTCTTGCGGACGGCCAGGTCCTGCGCCACCTGCACGGTCTGGGAACTGGTCTGGATCGAGAAGATGCGGTAAGTCGTGCCGTTGGCGCGCACGTTGGAGAAGCCGAGCACCGCGCGCTGCGGCAGGCGCGCATGCGAGGCGCTGCGGAACACCTGCACGCCGTCCGGCGACCACACCTGCACTACCAGGTCGTCGTTGCCGGTCATCGGCGCCTCGACGTTGCCGGCTTCCTCGCTGTTGGCCAGCGGGACGCGCGAACGCAGCGACAGCGCCATCTGCTGCATGTGGTAGTCGAAGATCTGGTCGGCATCCTGCAGCGCGGTGCGGTAGGCGATCGAGGCCTGGGCGACGGCGGCGATGGTGATGGCGGCCAGCAGGTACCACAGCAGGCGGCCGCGCAGGGAGTGAGCGAGTCTGTTCTTTGCTCTCTTGGGACTCATACCTTCGGCACCATGTAACCGACGCCGCGCACGTTTTGAATCAGGTCGCTGCCGAGCTTCTTGCGCAGTCCATGGATGTAGACTTCCACTGCATTGCTGCTGACCTCATCGCGCCAGCTGTACAGCTTTTCTTCCAGCTGGGCGCGCGACAGCACCGCGCCTGGACGGGCGACCAGCGCTTCCAGCACGGCCCATTCGCGCGCCGACAGCACGACCGGCTGGCCGTCGACCAGGGTCTCGCGCGTGGCGGGATTGACGGAGATGTTCTTGTATTCGAAGACGGGTTCGGCGCGCCCGGCGGCACGCCGCAGCAGCGCACGGATGCGCGCCAGCAGTTCGTCGAGGTCGTAGGGTTTGAGGACATAGTCGTCGGCGCCGGCATCGAGCCCGGCGATGCGCTGGGCGACGGAATCGCGCGCGGTGGCGACCAGTACCGGGGTGCGGTCCTTGCGGGCCCGCATGGTGCGGAGGACTTCGAGGCCGTCCTTACGCGGCAGGCCCAGGTCGAGCAGCACCAGGTCGTAGTTCTGGTTCTGCATCAGGGCCGTATCGGCCATCTCGCCATCCTTGACCCAATCAACGGCGTAGTGCTCGGCCCTCAGCAGGTCGAGCACCACTTCGCCGATCATCGTATCGTCTTCCACCAGCAACAGCCGCATCAAATCCCCCGATTCTCAGAAAACCATGCGGATAGAAGAATCTTTCGAGCTTTCAGTGTACTAAGGGGAGCTTAAACTCCCCTTAAATATCGCCTTAGGCCATCCTTAACCCGCTTCTCAGCCAATCCGCACAGGGATGAAGATTTTGTCATCTCCCCGTTGAATGAGCAAGGCAACCGACTTGCTGGACTTGCCGACCACGTCGCGCACCTGCTCGACGCTGTTGACCGGCTTGCCGTTCACCGACAGCAGCACGTCGCCCGGCTGAATACCGGCCACCTGTGCCGGACCGCCTGCATCTTCGATCAGCAGGCCGTTGGCGATGCCGGACTGGCGGCGCTCCATCGGGTCCAGCGGACGCAGGGACAGGCCCAGCTTGGCGCCCTTGTCCAGGCTTGCCAGGCTGTCGCTGCCGGTGCGGTCCGGCTTGTCGTTGGCGTTCGCCAGCGTCGCGTTCACCTGGATGGTCTTGCCGTCGCGCCAGACGTCGAGCGCCACGCGGTCGCCCGGCTTGGCGATCGAGACGATGGCGCTCAGGTCGCCGCCGGTGACGATCGGCTGGCCGTTGACCTTGCGGATCACGTCGCCCGACTTGAGGCCGGCCTTGTCGGCCGCGCTGCCGCGGTCGACGCTGCGCACCAGCGCGCCGTCCGGCGAGTCCAGCTTGAACGAATCGGCGAAGTCCTGGCCGACGTCCTGCAGGCCGATACCCAGCTTGGCATGCTGCACCTTGCCGGTGGCGACGATCTGGTCCTTGATGCGGACCGCGACGTCGATCGGGATCGCGAACGAGAGACCCTGATAGCCGCCGGTCTGGCTGTAAATCTGCGAGTTGATGCCGACCACCTCGCCGCGCGTGTTGAACAGCGGGCCGCCCGAGTTGCCCGGGTTGACCGCGACGTCGGTCTGGATGAACTGCACGCCGTTGGTGTCGATGTTGCGGCCTTTCGCGCTCACCACGCCGGCCGTCACGCTGGACTCCAGGCCGTAAGGCGAACCGATCGCCAGCACCCATTCGCCGACCTGCAGGCTGCGGCTGTTACCGACCGGGACCACCGGCAGGTTCTTGGCGTCGATCTTCAGGACGGCGACGTCGGTCTTCGGGTCCGAGCCCAGGACTTTGGCGCGGTATTCGCGGCGGTCCTGCAGCTTGACCGTGACTTCGTCGGCATCGCGCACCACGTGCGCATTGGTAAGGATGACGCCGTCCGGGCTCACGATGAAGCCCGATCCAGCGCCGTAAACGAGTTCCCGTCCGCCCCCGTTGCCGCGCGGTTGCTGCGGCTGCTGGAAGCGGCGGAAGAATTCGAAGAAAGGATCGTCTTCGTCGAACTGCGGCATCTGCTGGCGCTGGGCCACCTTGGTGCTGCCGACGACGCGCACGTTGACCACGGCCGGGCCGTTGTGCGAGACGATCTTGGTAAAGTCGGGCAAGCCCACGGCGGCCGGATTGCCTGCCACGGGCGCCGCTGCCGCCGGCACCGGGACGCCGGTGGCCGCTGCGGGTGCTTGCGCTGCTACCGCCGCGGCTTCGGCGGCGGCAGTGGCGTTATTGTGATTGACTGCGACTGCGCCAACCGCTCCGCCAATTACACCGGCCGCGCACAGGGCCAGGGTGAGACGCTTTGCAGACATGGCAGTTTCGTTTTGCATGTACGTGCTCCTAGATTGGGAAAAGTGGTTTTTGGAGACTGCTTTTTTGATGTGCCTAGTTTCTCGCAACAGCCTTAAATGTTTCTTAAGGTCGAGCTTAAAGCGGGCTTAAGTAGGGTGGGCTCTCCGAGCCCACGGACGTAAAAAGAGGCGCTCATGGCGCCTCTTTCATTCGTGGGCTCGGAGAGCCCACCCTACTTTATTACGCGGCTTGCTGTTGCGGTTGCTCCAGCACTTGCACGTTGTCGGTGTTGCCGTTGGCATCAGCGATCGCGATCTTGCGCGGCTTCAGGGCCTCGGGCACTTCGCGCACCAGTTCGATGGTCAGGATGCCGTTGTCGAAGCCGGCGCTGACGACCTTCACGTGGTTGGCCAGCTGGAAGCGCTGCTCGAAATCGCGCTGGGCGATACCGCGGTGCAGGTAGTGGCGCTGGACGTCGTCCTTCTGCTTGCGGCCGGTGACGTGCAGGGTATCGCGTTCGGCGACGATCTCGATCTCGTTGCGGCTGAAACCGGCGAGCGCCATCACGATGCGGTATTTGTCTTCGCTGACCAGTTCGACGTTGTACGGCGGGTAGCTCGGCGCTGCTTCGGCGCGCTGTTCGAGCATATTCACCAGACGGTCGAAGCCGATGGCGGAACGATACAGGGGAGTCAGGTCAAAAGTACGCATGATTAAAATATCCTTTTAAGGTTAAGCGATAAGTTTCCGGACCTCATCGTGAGCATCCGTTGGGACCAATCTAATGCCCCTAGCATCCGTTTTCAAGGCATACGAAATATCGTTTTTAATCTATTTTTGCAAATTTTATTTGCATCGATTCTGCATGGCATCGTCGCTTCACCAGCAGTGCTACACTCGGCCATTTGTTGCAAATTTGATTCACCTTCGACCGCTTTCTCAGCCATGACCGCACATCTCTCGCATCGCCGTTTCAAGACGCTGGCCACCCGCTCCGCCACCGCCGTTGCCCTCGCCCTGACGCTGGCTTTCCCGGCCCGCGCCGACGTGCCCGTTCCCGTCGACCAGCCCTATCCCGGCACCATCGTCCTGAACGTCGATGCGACCAACCTGTCGCAGCAGATCTTCCAGATGCGCATGAGCATCCCGGTCAAGCCGGGCCCGCTGACCCTGCTGTATCCGCAGTGGCTGCCGGCCAACCACGGCCCTAACGGTCCGATCACCCAGCTGGCCGGCCTGAAGTTCAAGGCCAACGGCAAGCCGGTCGAATGGACCCGCGATCCGGTGCAGGTGTTCGCCTTCCACGTCAACGTGCCCGAAGGCGCGACCGTGCTCGAAGCCGAGTACCAGTACCTGTCGCCGCTCGATACCTCGCAGGGCCGCATCACCATGACCGACGAGATCCTCGGCGTGCAGTGGGTGTCGATGACGCTGTACCCGGCCGGCTACGTGGCGCGCGGCATCACGGTGCAGCCGAACCTGAAGCTGCCGAAAGGCTGGCAGTACGCCACCGCGCTGGAAACCGCCGACCGCCAGGGCGACGACATCCACTTCAAGCCGCACGACCTGGAAACCCTGATCGACTCGCCGCTGTTCGCCGGCCACTACTACAAGCAGTTCGACCTCGACCCGGGCGCCAAGGTGCCGGTGCGCCTGAACGTCTTCGCCGATTCGCCGGAAAGCCTGGAAGCCAAGCCGGAACAGATCGAAGCCCACCGCAAGCTGGTCAAGCAGGCCTACAAGCTGTACAACTCGCACCACTACAATCACTACGACTTCCTGCTCGCGCTGTCCGACGAATTCGGCGGCATCGGACGCGAACACCACCAGTCCAGCGAGAACGGCGTCAAGCCGGGTTACTTTACCGAGTGGGCCAAGGGCGAAGCCGGCCGCGACCTGCTGCCGCACGAGTACACCCACTCGTGGGACGGCAAGTTCCGCCGTCCGGCCGGCCAGAACGTCCCCAACTTCAACACCCCGCTGCAGAACGAACTGCTGTGGGTCTACGAAGGCCAGACCCAGTACTGGGGCAGCGTGCTGGGCGCGCGTTCCGGCCTGGTGTCGATGGCGGGCGCACGCGATGCGCTGGCCGCCACCGCGGCGCGCTACGACAGCGTCGCCGGCCGCAGCTGGCGCGCGATGCAGGACACGGTCAACGACCCTATCATGAATGCCCGCCGTCCGCTCGGCTGGGCCAACTGGCAGCGCAGCGAAGACTACTATTCGGAAGGCCAGCTGATCTGGCTCGACGTCGACACCCTGATCCGCGAAAAGACCGGCGACAAGAAGTCGCTGGACGACTTCGCGAAGGCCTTCTACAGCGTCAACGACGGCAGCTTCGTGCCGGCCTTCTACACCTTCGACGACGTGGTCGCGACCCTGAACAAGGTGGTGCCGCACGACTGGGCAACCTTCCTGCGTACCCGCGTGGATGGCCATGGTCCGGGCGCGCCGCTGGACGGCCTGGCGCGCGCCGGCTGGAAGCTGGTCTACACCGAGACTCCGACCGACTACATCAAGGGCGCGGACGACCGCAACAAGGTGGCCGACCTGAGCTACTCGCTGGGCTTCACGGTCAGCTCGGAAGGCAACGTCCGCAACATCATCTGGGACGGTCCGGGCTTCCGTGCCGGCCTGGCCGCCAACAGCAGCATCGTCGCCGTCAACAACCGCGTGTTCAAGCCGGAAGTGCTGAAGGCCGCGGTCAAGGCGGCCAAGGACGGCAAGGAGCCGATCCAGCTGCTGGTCAAGAAGGGCAATGTGCTGCGCACGATCTCGCTCGACTACCATGGCGGCCTGCGCTACCCGCGCCTGGAGCGCATTCCGGGCACGAAGGACCGCCTGGAGGGGATCTACTCCGCATTGAAGTGAACGTGACCGGAGACAGGAGACAGACATGGACATGATGCCGATTCTGCCGGAAACCGAGGTCGAAGCGACGGCCGCCCTGCACCTGGGGCGACTGCTGTTCGTGTTCGGCCGGATGGACCTGAACCTGGGCCAGGCCATGCTGAAGGCTTGTGCGGCGGGGGACGTCGCGCGCGAGATCGTCAGGATCGAGCGCCTGTCCTTCGAGGACAAGCTGCGCGAGTACGAAGTCCTGGTCCTGGCGCGCAATGCGGACGATGCGCAGCTGCTGGCGCGCTGGCAGCGCTGGTTCGCGGCGGCGCATGGGCTGCAGCGGCTGCGCAACGCCTTCGCGCATGGGCGCTGGGGCTTCCAGAACATGCAGCAGCAGGTGGTCCATGTCACCACCCTGCCGGGCAGCCCGAACCAGGACGAGGTGCGCTACACCCTCACCGGGTTCGCGGCGCGAGTCGCGGAAGCCGAGGATATCGCCGAGGAGTTCTTCGCCCTGACCCGGCCGGTGCGCTGATGCCGTCATGGCGCTGATGCATGTCATCGAACTGTCATGGAGAAGCCGTAAGCTGATGCTGCCGACAAAAAGCATATAACAAGACGGGAGGCTCCATGAACTGGATCAGCAGGAAAATCAACGACACGCGCGCACGCCGCCATGTGCGCGCCTCCTTCTACCGCCCCATGCTCCAGGACCTGCCGGCAGGTTTGGAGCACAGCTGGCGGCAGAGCGCACCGCAAGCGTACCCAGGCATCCGCACGGATGCCTTTTTTTTCACCTGCGCGGCGGAGGGCCTGCTGCGCTTCTTCGACGTAGCGGGCAGGAGCCGCACGCCCTGCGCCCTGCCCTCGGAGGCGGCGGATTCGGTCTGGCATGCCTGGCTGCGGCATGACCCCATCGGTCTGGAGCGCTTCTGCCGCAAGCACTTTGGCCAGGTCATCCCGCACGTCGAACGTGCAGGACTCGGCGCGGCTGCGCTGGGCAGCACGCTGATGACCGGCCGCAGCCTGGAGGGTATCGCCCCGCTCGGGCCGCGCCTGCCGCAGCTGTTCGGGCTCGACGCGCGCCTGCGCATGGCGGGCGGCCACGGCTACTGGAACCGCGGCGGCGAGATCGTGTACGCCAAACTGGATGCGCGCGGCGTATGCCCGCAAAGCGCCCAGCCCCATCCGGAACTGACGACCAGCGCCCTGCTCGCGGCCGGCCTGGTCGACGCCGACATGGTGCTCGACCACGTGCGGCGGCGGGAGGCGGCCCTGGCTGCCGCTGCATCCGACGATGGCGGCAGCGGTCTGGCGTTCGCATCCGACGGCGCCTGTGCGGACAGCGGCGGCGGCAGTGACGCCGGCGGCAGCTGCGACGGTGGCGGCAGCAGTTGCGGGAGTTCTTGCGGCAGCAGCTGCGGTGGCGGCGGCGGTGATTAAGCGCCGATGATTGCCGTCAGCTCGGCGGCGATCTGCTGCGCCAATAAGTGGATGTGGTAGCCGTCGACGAAGCCGTGGTGGGCCTGCACCGAGAACGGCAGCTGCAGGCCGCCGTCGGGGCCGTCGCGGAATTTGCCCCAGGCCAGCGACGGGATGTCCGGCGAGGCCAGCGACGCCATCGGATGCTGGATCGAAGTAAAGTCCAGCCAGGGCATGCAGGTCACGAACACCTGGTCCTTGGCCTCGCGCGGCGACATGCTTGCGTACTTGCGGTTCAGTTCCAGCATGGAGCCCGCTTCCTCGCGCGCCGCCTGGCCGTTGGCGACGAAGGTGCGCACGTCGTCGGACCAGTCGAACTGGGCGAAATTCAGGTCGCAGTGCTGGTTCACCACCGTAAAGGACGGGTGCAGGCGCTCCATGCGGATCACCTCCCCTTCGTACACGCGGTAGCGGAAGTTCTCGATCTTGAGGATGGACCGCAGCACGGCGCACAGGAGCACGTGGAAAGGCGCCAGTCCTTGCTCCTTGCACCAGGGCCGGAAGTCCGGCAGGTCCATGCGGAAGCACAGGTTCACTGCCGGGCTTTCCATGCTGTCGAAAAGGTCGAAGCGGTCGCGCCGCCGTTCAAAATTCTGCATACGATTTATTCAGTTGATGTAGCGGGCGCTCCAGGCCGCGATCACGTTCGCCACATAGGCTGCGTCGTCCCTGCCCGTCACCAAATGGTCGATGCCGTCCAGCGACACGAAACTCTTCGGATGCTGGGCGATGCCGAAGATGCGGCTGGCGTTCTCCACGTCGACGGTGCCGTCCTGCGGCGCGTGCATCACCATCAGCGCGCGGCCCAGATTGGCGATGCGTTCGTGCAGCTGGTGCTGGGTCGCGTCCTCGACGAAGTGCTGGCGGATGTCGAACTCGCGTCCGGCCAGGCGCACGCGCGCTTCGCCCAACTGCTCGATGGTGTCGAGGTGCTCGGACAGCAGCTTGTCGACCACATAGTGCGGATCGCTGGGCGAGGCGATCGTCACCACCGCCTTCGACTCGGGAATGCGGTGGGCTGCGGCCAGCACCGCGGTGCCGCCCAGGCTGTGGCCGATCAGGAGCTTCGGCGCAGCGAAGCGGCCGCGCAGGAAGTCGGCGGCGGCGACCAGGTCGTCCACGTTCGACGAAAAATTGGTGTCGGCGAACTTGCCTGCGCTGTTGCCGAGACCGGCGAAATCGAAGCGCAGCACGGCCACGCCGAGCTCGGCCAGTCCTTGCGAAATGCGGGTCGCGGCCAGCACGTCCTTGCTGCAGGTGAAGCAGTGGGCGAACAGGCCGTAGGCGAGCGGGGTGCCATCGGGCGCATCGAGCTTGGCCGAGATCTTGCCGTGCGGCCCCTGGAAATCCATGCGTTGGGTATTCATGGGCGCCACTGTGCACCGGATCGGCCGCGCATGCAAGTCGGCGGCGCGCGCTATACTCATGAGCCCATCCTCGACAAAGGAAGCGCGCCATGGCCTCATCCAGCGAATCGACGCATCCCCAGCAAGTCATCGGCCTGATCGGCGGCATGAGCTGGAAAAGCTCGGCCGAATACTACCGCCTGATCAACGAAGACGTGCGCACGCGCCTCGGCGGCCTGCACTCGGCGCGCTGCCTGATGTGGTCCTTCGACTTCGCCGACATCGAAGTCCTGCAGCGTACCGACCGCTGGGATGAAGCAGCCGCGCTGATGGTCGACGCAGCGCAGCGCCTGGAGCGCGGCGGCGCCGACTTCCTCGTCATCGCCACCAACACCATGCACATCGCCGCGCCGCAGGTTCAGGCCGCGACCAGCCTGCCGCTGCTGCACATCGCCGATCCGACCGCCGAACGCATCAAGGCGGCCGGGCTGCGCAAGGTCGGCCTGCTGGGCACCGCCTTCACGATGGAGCAGGATTTCTATAAGGGCCGCCTGACGCGCGAACATGGGCTCGAGGTGCTGGTGCCTTGCACCGAAGATCGCGCCACGGTCCACCGCATTATTTACACGGAGCTGGTACAGGGCAAGATCGTCGACGCTTCCCGTGATGCCTACCGCAAGGTGATCGCCGGCCTGGTCGCACGCGGCGCCGAGGCCATCATCCTCGGCTGCACCGAGATCATGCTGCTAGTCAAGCCCGAGGACAGCCCGGTGCCGCTGTACGACACGACCGGCCTGCATGCCGAGGCGGCGGTGCGGCGTTCGCTGAACATCGCCGTTTGACAGCCAACCTACCAGTTGGTAGGATAACGCCATGAACAAATCCTCCACCACGTCCGACGACATCCTGGCCTGCGCACGTTCGCTGATCGTCACCGGCGGCTATAACGGTTTCAGTTATGCCGACATCGCGGACGTGGTCGGCATCCGCAAGGCCAGCATCCACCACCACTTCCCCAGCAAGGCGGAGCTGGTGCGCACGCTGGTCGGCCGCTACCGCGAAGCCGCCGAAGAAGGCATCGCCAACCTGGAACACAGCGTGGCAGGCCCGCTCGAACAGCTGCGCGCCTACATCGGCTACTGGAAGGCCTGCATCGGCGATGCCAGCGCGCCTTTCTGCGTCTGCGCGATGCTGGCCGGCGAGCTGCCCATCCTGCCCGAGGAAGTCGCGCTCGAGATCCGCGCCTATTTCCGGTTCCTGGCGGGGTGGCTCGCCTCGGTGCTGGAGCGGGGCGTGCAGCAGAAGACGATGGCGCTGGCCCATGCGCCGGCGGTCGAGGCGGAGATCTTCATGGCGACGGTGCACGGTGCGATGCTGTCCGCGCGCGCCTACGGCAACACCGATATGTTCGGCAGCATCATGGACCCGCAGCTGGAGCGCATGGCCGCAAAAAAGTAAGGGAAGCATCGGGCGCCGGCCTGCGCATTTTTCGCCCACACAACCTACCAACTAGTAGATAGTCAAATCAACGTAAGGATACCGACATGAAGCTCTCCTCCACCACAATCGACCACGCCGCCCAGGAACGCTGGCTGAAGACCTACTACTTTACCCGGGCCGCGTTCTCGATCGCCTGGATCGCCGCCGCCCTGAACGCAGTGCGCCACGGCTGGGCCATTGTGGGCGTCCTGCTGGTCTGCTATCCGGCCTGGGATGCGCTGGCCAACCTGGTCGACGGCCGGCGCAGCGGCGGCCTTGCCAGGAACCGGAGCCAGGCCTTCAATGTCGTCGTCAGCCTGGCGGTGGCGGCCGCAGTGGCGGTGGCGCTGCCGGACATGCACCGGGTGCTCGCCGTGTTCGGCGCCTGGGCCATCCTGGCGGGGCTGCTGCAACTCGTTGCGGCGCTGCAGCGCTGGAAGACCACGGGCGCGCAATGGGCGATGATCCTGAGTGGGGCCCAGTCCGCGCTGGCAGGCGCCTTCTTCATTTTCCAGGCCGGGCAAGCGGCGATGCCTTCGATCGCCAGCCTCACCGGGTATGCGGGCTTCGGCGCCTTTTACTTCCTGGTGTCGGCGCTGTGGCTGAGCGTGGGGGCCTTGCGGCGCAGGCACGCGTAAAATGCGGACGATGGATACCATCTCTCTGCCAATCGGCACTCCTCTCACCCGCGATTTCATCCACGGCGCGGTCGACATCGAACAGACGCCAACGGGACTGCTACCGCACCGGCTGCCTGCCTGGGCCCGCGCCCAGTGCCCGGATGCGCAGCTGGCGATGGCGGAATCGCAGCCGTCCGGCGTGCGCCTGGTGTTCCAGACCATGGCGACGGCCGTGGAACTGGCGGTCTTGCCGACCAAGCGCGCCTACAATGCCCTGCCCCCGCGTCCCGATGGCGTCTACGACCTGTTCGTTGACGGCCGGCTGGCGCAGCAGCGCAGCGTCCAGGGCGGCCGGGTGCAGCACATCGACATGGCGACGGGTGCGGCGACACTGATCGAGGGCGAGACGCAGACCCTGCGCTTCAGCGGCCTGCCGGGAGGCGGCAAGACAATCGAGATCTGGTTGCCGCACGACGAGGTGACGGAGCTGGCCGCCCTGCGTTCCGATGCGGCGCTGTTTCCGGTCAAGGGCATGGGCAAGCCGCGCTGGGTGCACCACGGCAGTTCGATCAGCCAGGGGTCGAATACCACGCATCCCTCGGGCACCTGGCCGGCGGTGGCCGCGGTCCGCGCCGGGCTCGATCTGCTGAACCTCGGCTACAGCGGCAACGCCCTGCTCGATCCTTTCGCCGCCCGCACCATCCGCGACCTGCCGGCGGACCTCATCAGCGTCAAGATCGGGATCAACCTGGTCAACAAGGACCTGATGCGCCTGCGCGCCTTCGGCCCGGCCGTGCACGGCTTCCTCGACACGATCCGCGAGGGACACCCAAGCACGCCGCTGCTGCTCATGTCGCCCCTCTTCTGCCCCATCCACGAGACGATGCCGGGGCCTTCGCTTTACGACCTGGATGCGCTTGCGGAAGGCCGCCTGCTGTTCCGGTCCGGCGGCAACGCGGACGAGGTCCGGCAGGGCAAGCTGACGCTCGGTGTGATCCGCGATGAGCTGCGGAAGATCGTCGAGCAGCGCCGTGCGGGCGGCGACGCGCATCTGCGCTACGTGGACGGGCTCGAACTCTACGGGCCGAACGACAACCTGAGGCTGCCGCTGCCGGACGAACTGCATCCGGATGCGGCCAGCCACCGGCTGATCGGCGAGCGCTTTGCGGCGCTGCTGCGCTGAGTCCCGGCATCAGCCGAACAGGCCGTGCAGATACCAGCGCGGCTCCTCCTCGTCCGCGCCGATGCGCTCCCGGTACACCCAGTACAGCGCGTGGTCCTGGCCCTCGGCGATGAAGTAGTCGCGCGTTTCCGGTCCGTTCCACCAGCCGGCCTCGATCCGCTCCGGGTTCGAGGCCATGCGCAGCGGCGAACCGTAGAAGGGCCGGTGTTCGCGCATCAGGAGCGCGATCGGCTTGGCCAGCAGCCAGGTCGGACGCGGCAGGCTCATCACGTCGGGCGGCATCTGCGCATTGCGCGCCCGGTCGCTGATCTTCTGCTGCACCGGCACCCACATGTTCGCCTGCTCCGGCCGGTAATCGGCCATCGGCAGGGCCTGCAGCACGTTCTCCGGCCCCAGGCGCGCCACCAGCAGCTCCAGCATGCGCATGCGGTCTTCCTCGCTGCCGCCCGGCTCCGGGAACAGCGATTCGCTCAAAGGCGCCATCGCCTGCAGCTGCTTCGCCTCCAGGCCCAGGCCGATCACCGGCGCCTCCAGCACCAGCTTGGCCAGGCGCTCCTTCAGCAGGCGCACCAGGTGCTCGTCGCGCCAGGCCGGTTCGGCCAGCGCCACCTCGACGCAGGTCGGCGGGCGCGCTTCCCGGCCCCGCTCGTGCTCGAGCCTGAGCACGATGCGCTCGACCGCCAGCTGGCGCGCGCACAGCCAGCCGGTCAGCTGCAGCAGCAGGCGGCGGGCGCCGGCCAATAACAGTTCCGCGTCATCGATGCGGTCGAACAGTTCGAGGCGCGCGCTGAAGGTCTCGGGCGCGGCGATCCACTCGTGCAGTTCCGGACTCAGACCGTAGGCGGCGTCGAGCAGGTCGAGCAGTGCGCGGCCGCAGCGCCGCTGCAGGCCGGGACGCGGCAGGCGCCGCAATTCGCCCAGGCTGGCGCAGCCGATGCCCTCGAACCAGGCTGCGAACGAGCGCGCCGGCGGCGCCAGCAGCACGTCCAGCAGGTCGAGGCGGCGTACCAGCGAGGGCATCTTGACGGTACGCCGGCCGGACGTGCAGCCGTCCCTGGCGCGCGCCAGCAGCCAGGCGCCGCGCGCGGTCGGGGCGCAGCCCAGCGACACCGTGAAGCCCAGCGCCTGCACGTTCGCGCGCACGCGCCGGCACAGGGCCAGCACGCCGCCGAACAGGCGCAGGCTGGCGCCGACGTCCATCAGTAGCGTGCCCTCCTGGCCTTCCGCCACCTGCGGCGTGTACTGCAGCATCGCCATCGCCACCGCGTACAGGGCCTCGGCCTCGCGCGGCGGCGAGCGCTCGTGGACCTGGGCCTCGGGCATCAGCATCAGCACGCCGCCACGCCGCATGCCGGGCTGCACGCCGGCGCCGCGCGCCACCGGCGACGCGGCCAGCACGCGCTCCTGCTCGAGCACGACGCTGCCGGCGTCAGTGCACCAGCTGGGACTGAAGACTTCCAGCGGGAGCCGGGGCAGTGACAGGCCGATCCACAGGCGCATGGCGGGGAATGTGCGTTTGAATGAGGTTGGAAGAGAGCGGCAGGAACAGCGGCGCATCGCGCTGCGGCCCACGGCGCTTGACGAAGTCGATCTCGATGCCGCCGGCCTGGGGCCGCAGCGCGAGGCGCAGCGGCGCCGGCGAGGCGTCCTGCCCGGCCGCCAGCGGGCGCATCATGAAGAACAGGGTCTCGCCGCCCTGCGCGGCCAGGTGCAGGCGGCGCAGGCTGTCGCTGCGCACCTGGTTTTGCCAGAACAGGATGGCGCCGCAACTGCCGCTGCGCAGCACCTGTTCGGCCGCCCACAGCGCATCCGCCGTGCGCTCGGCGCGCAGCCAGATCAGCTGCGAGGGCGGCACGCCCAGCGCGGCCATCGCCAGCGCCTGCGGCGGATGGGGCGGCTGCAGCAGCACGATGCGGCGCGACGCCACTTCCGCCAGGGCGGGACGCAGCAGGCGCATCTCGCCGATGCCGGGCTGCTGCAGCAGCAGATCGACCAGGGCGCCGGTCGGCCAGCCGCCGCCGGGCAATTGTGCCGACAGCGCCGCATGGCCGGTGTCGACGCAGCGGGCGGAAGAACGCGCCAGCTGCGAGGCGCGCCAGAGCGACGGATGCAATGATTCCGGCGCTGCTGGAATGGAATCTGAGCAGTTGTTCATAGTGATGCGAAGAAATACTGTATGTTTATACAGTACTATTCTCATCAGGTTTTGGCAAGGTTTATCTTTTGTAATGAATCAAGGGTCGCTTGCCTGAATTGCTCTTTTTCCATCCGTGGACTGCACCGGACGCGGCGCTCAATCCGCCGGCGCAGCCGGAATCTTGAGCCCCTTGGCCACCGCGGGCCGCTGCAGAAAGGTCTGCAGCACGCGCTCCACGTTCCGGAACTTGTCGAAACCGACCAGTTCACGCGCGCCATCGATGCCCGTCAGGCCATTCACCCAAGGGAAAGTCATGATGTCGGCGATCGTATAACGCTCGCCCATGATCCATTCGCGTCCTTCCAGCCGCTTGTCCAGTACGCCCAGCAGGCGCCGCGCCTCGTCGGCGAAACGGTCGCGCGGGCGCTTGTCTTCCCAGTCCTTGCCGGCAAATTTCAGAAAAAAACCCAGTTGGCCGAACATCGGCCCGATGCCGCCGTTCTGGAACATCACCCACTGGATCGTCTCGTAGCGGCCGGCCGCATCCGGTGGCAGCAGCTGGCCGGTCTTCTCCGCGAGGTAGAGCAGGATGGCGCCGGATTCCCACAGCGGCAGCGGCTGGCCATCGGGGCCGTTGGGATCGATGATCGCCGGGATCTTGTTGTTCGGGTTCAGCGACAGGTATTCGGGCGAGGTCTGCTCCTGCTTTTCGAAGGCCACCCGGTGCACCTCGTAGGGCAGCCCGGTTTCCTCGAGCATGATGGCTGCCTTGACACCGTTTGGCGTCGGCATCGAATACAGCTGCAGACGGTCCGGATACTGCGCCGGCCACTTCCGTGTTACCAGGAAACTCTTCAGGTCGCTCATGGTTCACCCCGCAGAATTGGTTGGCCGGCTATCGTAGCAAAGGACAAGGCCGGGCATCGTCCGGCACGGCGGAGCCGCTGCACCCGCTGCGTTATGATGACGGCATTTCATCCGCGATCGACACGATGCCCAATACCGCACCACGCACCGGAAGCCGCACATGACCACCACCATGCAAACCATCGGCCTGGTCCTGTTCGTCCTGGCCCTGCTGCACACCTTCTCCACCCACATGTTCGAGGTGCTGGCGCACCGCCATCCGCGCCATGCCGGCCTGTTCCACCTGCTGGGCGAAGTCGAAGTCGTGTTCGGCTTCTGGGCCTTCGTGCTGATGGTCTTCATGGCGCTGGTCGAAGGCCGTGCGGCGGCCATCGACTATGCCGAATCGCGCCACTACACCGAGCCCCTGTTCGTGTTCGTCGTGATGGTGGTGGCCGCCTCGCGTCCCGTACTGGAAGCGGCGCGTGGCCTGCTGCGCATGCTGTCCCGGCTCGCTCCCGTACGCTCCGAAGTGGCCCAGGCCTGGCTGGCGCTGGCCCTGGTGCCGTTGGCCGGCTCGCTGATCACCGAGCCGGCCGCGATGACCCTGGCCGCGCTGATGCTGGCGCCCACCGTGTTCCGCCAGGGCATGCCCGAATGGCGCAAGTACGGTGCGCTGGGCGTGCTGTTCGTGAACGTCTCGATCGGCGGCACCCTGACCTCCTACGCCGCGCCGCCGGTGCTGATGGTGGCCGGCACCTGGGGCTGGGACAGCGCCTACATGCTGCTGCACTTCGGCTGGCGCGCCCTGATCGCGGTGCTGTTCAACGCTACCGTGATCGTCTTCCTGCTGCGGCCCCACCTGCGCCAGCTCGACGCCTCCGTCGACGGCGAAACGGCCAAAGTGCCGCCGCTGGTGGCGCTGATCCACCTGGCTTTCCTGGCCGCAGTGGTGCTGCTGGCGCATCATCCGGTGCTGTTCCTCGGCCTGTTCCTGCTGTTCCTCGGCTTTACCCAGGCCTACGAGCGCTACCAGTCGCCGCTGATCCTGAAGGAAGGCTTGCTGGTCGGCTTCTTCCTGGCCGGGCTGGTGGTGCTGGGCGGCATGCAGCAGTGGTGGTTGCAGCCCATCGTCTCCAGCCTCGGCCCGACCGCGCTGTTCTTCGGCGCCCTCGGCCTGACGGCGGTGACGGACAACGCCGCCCTGACCTACCTCGGCTCGCTGATCACCGGCCTGTCCGAGCACGAGAAATACATGCTGATGGCCGGTGCGGTGGGCGGCGGCGGCCTGACCGTGATCGCCAACGCCCCGAACCCGGCCGGCGCGGCCCTGCTGCGCCATGGCTTCGCCGACGAGTCGATCGGCGCCGTCTGGCTGCTGCTGGGCGCGCTCGGGCCCACCTGTGCGGCGGCCATCATGTTCCTGATATAAGGTGAACGCTGAACCCGGAGGAGAGACGATGGACAAGGAGCTGCTGGTCAGCAAGACGGGCACCATCGAACGCTGCATCAAGCGTGCCCGCGACGAGTACGAAAAAGACCCGACCACCTTCGTCGGCGACATCACGCGCCAGGATGCGGCCACGCTGAACGTGATCCGCGCCTGGGAAGCGGCGGTGGAGATGGGCGATCATGTGCTGGCCCAGGCCGGCGTCGGGCCGGCGCACGACGAGCGCGAGGTGATCTCGCTGCTCGAAGAAAACGGCTGGATCGATCCCGCCCTCGGCGAGGACCTGAAGCGCACCGGCGAATTCTGCCGCGCCGAGTGGGATTACCAGGCCTCGCCGCTGCCGGCCCTGGTCACCATCATCAAGCGCGGCCTCGACGATTTCGACGCGTATGCGCGTGCGCTGCTGGCCCGCGCTGTGGACACGCCGGCGCCGGCCGATGCAGCGGCCGATGCGCCTGCGGGCGATCCGGCCATTTAAGGCGTCAAGACGCTGGTGGCCACTTTTGACGCGCCGAGGCGGGCACGCGTCAACGCAGCCAGCAGCAGGGCCGCTGCCGCAAATGCCAGCAGGATCGCCGTGACCGGGTCCGGCCACGAACGGAGCTGGGCATCTCCCAGGAAGCCGCCGAGAACCCGGGACGATGCGTTGTAGACGAAATGCATCAGGATCGCCGCGACGATCCAGCCGCCGCTCGCGTTGAAACCCCAGGACATCAGGACCGACAGCGCCGTTACCATGGCCAGGTAGAAAAGCAAGGAGGCGCTGGACCAGGCCGGGACAAAGAACAGGGGCAGGTGCCACGCCCCCCAGCCCAGCCCGACGATCAGCGCAGCCGGCAGCGGACCATACAGTGCCTGCAGGCGCGGCTGTGCGAATCCCCGCCAGCCCCATTCTTCGAACACAGGTCCGCCAAGCAGGGTCGTGAGTGCGTGAAATCCGTACAGCGACACCGCGCCGGCCTGCCAGCCGTCGGGCGCATCCTGCGACAGGATCAGCGCCGTGCCGACGACGAAGGTGCCGCCGACAAGGAGCGCACCGGCGAACGCACTCGCCAGGGCCTTCGGCGATGCCGCCAGCAGGCGCCGGACTGCCGCAGCCACGCCGCCCTGCTCGCGGCGCCACATGAGCAGGGCGGCAAGGAATGGTCCGAGCGTTCCCGCCACCGTCCATGGCATTGGCACCGCGAAGGGCAGCCATCCCAGCCCGCTTTTGCTCAAAACAAGGGGAGCCCATGCAAGCCATGAGATCAGCAACGTGAGTGCATAGAAACCTAGGACGGATCGCAGCGTCGAGCTATTGGGCACCATGGGCTTTCCTTGCTCCTGAAGTTAAGCTTGCTTGCAGCCACGCGCAGTATATACCTTTGTGTTGTCTTTAAAGCAAAGCCAGGCCCGGCAGGCAGCTTCCAGCCTGCCGCAGCGCGCCATCGTTTTTTGTCTAACTGGTATCATGCGCCCTTTCATGGACCGGACAACACAAGAACATGAGCCAACCGACCAACCTGCCCTCCTTCTGGAGCCGGCTTTCCCTCGCCTTCGGCGCCTTCTTCAAGACCGCCGGCGATGCCGAATTCGCCGCGCGCGTGCGCGATGACCAGATCGGCCCCGTCGCCGCGCCCGCGCCTGTAGCCACACCGGCGCCTGCACCCACGCCGGCACCGGCCCCCGCACCTGCTCCGGCGCCGCTGCGCGTGGCCACCCCGGACGCCGCCCTGCAGCTGCTGTCCCTGCTGCAGCGTGAAGCGCGCCTGATCGACTTCGCCAACGAGAACATCACCGTCTACAGCGATGCCGACATCGGCGCCGCCGCGCGCGTCGTACACGAAGGCTGCGCGCGCGTGCTGCGCGAGCACTTCACGATCGAACCGGTACGCAGCGAGCTCGAAGGCGCGCGCGTGACCCTGCCGGAAGGCTTCGATGCCGCCAGCGTGCGCCTGACCGGCAACGTGGTCGGCAAGGCGCCTTTCACCGGCACCCTGAGCCACCGCGGCTGGCGCGCATCGAAAGTCAGCCTGCCGCAGCTGGCCGACAAGCACGACGCCAGCGTCATCGCCCCGGCGGAGGTGGAACTGTGAGCGCGAATATGGAAACTGCCCGTTACGCGATCGGCATCGACCTCGGCACCACCCACAGCGCGCTGTCTTATGTGGACCTGCAGTCCAGCGACGGCGAGAAAGCCGTCCAGCAGGTACTGGCGGTTCCGCAGCTGAGCAACCCTGGCGCCGTGGAAGCGCTGCCGCTGCTGCCTTCCTTCATGTACATCCCGCACCCGGACGAGATGGCGCCAGGCGACCTGGCCCTGCCCTGGACCGGTGGCCAGCCGGCTCCCGTGGTCGGCGAGATGGCGCGTTCGCGCGGCGCCGCCACCCCGATCCGCCTGGTCTCCTCGGCCAAGAGCTGGCTGTCGCACCCGGGCGTGGACCGCCGCGCCGCGATCCTGCCGACCGACGCCCCCGAAGAAGTCGAGCGCGTATCGCCCTTGACGGCATCGACCCGCTACCTCGAACACATCCGCAATGCCTGGAACGCCGCGCATCCGGAAGCGCCCTTCGACCAGCAGGCCGTGACAGTGACCATCCCCGCGTCCTTCGATCCGGGCGCGCGCGAACTGACCGCGGAAGCCGCACGCAACGCCGGCTACGGCAGCCCGACCCTGCTGGAAGAGCCGCAGGCGGCCCTGTACAGCTGGATCGAAGGCAGCGGCGGCCGCTGGCGCAAGCAAGTGAAGGCCGGCGACATCGTGCTGGTGGTCGACGTCGGCGGCGGCACCAGCGACTTTTCGCTGATCGCCATTCTCGAACGCGAGGGCAACCTGGAACCGCACCGCGTCGCGGTCGGCGACCATATCCTGCTGGGCGGCGACAACATGGACCTGGCGCTGGCGCACCTGGTCGCGCGTAAACTCCAGGCCAACGGCACCCAGCTCGACGCCTGGCAGATGCGCGCCCTCACCTACGCCTGCCGCGGCGCCAAGGAACACCTGCTGGCCGATGCGAACGCCACTACTTGGCCGATCGTGGTGCCGAGCCGCGGCTCGAAGCTGATCGGCGGTTCGATCCGCACCGAGCTGACGCGCGACGAGGTCACCACCTTCATCACCGACGGCTTTTTCCCGCGCGTGGAAGCGAGCGCACGCCCGGCTACCCGCGCGCGCGCCGGCCTGACCCAGATCGGCCTGCCCTATGCGCAGGACGCCGCGGTCACCCGCCACCTGGCCGCCTTCCTGGCCCGCCAGGCCGGCGCCACCGCAGAGCTGCAAGGCTTCAGCGGCCAGGTGAACCCGGAGCACCGCGACGGCGGACCGAGCTTCCTGCACCCGACCGCGGTGCTGTTCAACGGCGGCGTCTTCAAATCCGACATCCTGTCCCGGCGCGTGATGGACACCATCAACGACTGGCTGTACATGGAAGGCGCGGAACCGGCTCGCATGCTGGAAGGCGCGGACCTCGACCTGGCGGTGGCACGCGGCGCAGCCTATTACGGCTACGCGCGCCGCGGCGGCGGCGTGCGCATCCGCGGCGGCACGGCCCGCTCCTACTACGTCGGCGTGGAATCGTCGATGCCGGCCATCCCCGGCATGGAGCCGCCGATCACCGCCCTGTGCGTGGCGCCTTTCGGCATGGAAGAAGGCAGCGAGCTGGAACTGCCGGGCCAGGAATTCGGCCTGGTGGTCGGCGAACCGGTGCACTTCCGCTTCTTCGGCTCCACCGTGCGCCGTCAGGACCGCATCGGCGAAGTGCTGGAGTTCTGGGGCCCGGACGAGCTGCAGGAATTGAACGAGATCCAGGCCACCCTGCCGGCCGAGGGACGCATGCCGGGCGACGTCGCCCAGGTCAAGCTGCACGCGCTGGCGACGGAAGCCGGCACGCTGGAGCTGATCGCCGTCTCGCGCGAAGGCCAGCGCTGGAAGGTCGAGTTCGACGTCCGCGCCAGCGACCAGCAGTAAAGCGGCCGTGGCGACATCGGCAGCGCCGGCCTGGCTGGTCGGCATCGACCTCGGCACCACCAACACGGTGCTCGCCTTTGCCGTACCGGGTTCGCAGGAGGTCGAGACCTTCGCCATCGAGCAGCTGGTGGCGCCGGGCGAAGTCGCGCCTGCGCCGCTGCTGCCTTCCGCTCGCTATCACCCGGCGGCGGGCGAACTGCCTGCCGGCGCATTGCAGCTGCCCTGGTTGTCGCAAGATACAGCTGGCGTGCCGGATGCCGTCGTCGGCCGCCTTGCTCGCCTCTTGGGTGCGGCCACGCCTGGTCGGTTAGTTGCATCTGCGAAGAGCTGGCTGTCCCACCACGGTGTCGACCGCACCGCGCCCATACTGCCCTGGGGGGCGCCGGACGAGGTGCCGAAAATCTCGCCGCTGGCGGCCAGCGCCAGTTACCTCGCTTATCTGCGCGCGGCCTGGAATGCGCGCCATCCCGCGCAACCGCTGGAACGGCAAGACCTGGTCCTGACCGTGCCAGCCTCCTTCGACGAAGGGGCGCGCGCCCTCACACTGGAGGCGGCGCGGCTGGCCGGCCTGCCCTCGCTGCGGCTGCTGGAGGAGCCCCAGGCCGCCTTGTACGACTGGCTGCAGCGCCACCGCGATACCCTCACCGAAGAACTGGCGGCATCGCGCCTGGTGCTGGTGGCCGACGTCGGCGGCGGTACCACCGATTTCAGCCTGGTGAAGGTGGTGCTGGAAGACGGTGTTCCCGCATCTCGCCCGACCTTGACCCGCATCGGCGTCGGCAACCACCTAATCCTCGGCGGCGACAACATGGACCTGGCGCTGGCCCACCTGGTCGAATCGCGCCTCGGCGCCCAGGACCAGCAGGCAGCGCCGACGCGCCTGTCGGCCGCCCGCCTCGCCCAACTGACGGAGCGCTGCCGCGCCGCCAAGGAACAGCTGCTCGCCGCCGACGCGCCGGAGCAGGTCAACGTGACCCTGCTGGGCACAGGCTCGCGTCTGATCGGCGCCAGCCGCACTGTCCAGCTCACGCGCGCAGACGTCGAGCACATCGTGCTGGACGGCTTCTTCCCGCTCAACGCGAGCCAGGAAGGCGCGAAGCGCGCGCGCGCCGGCATCGTCGAATTCGGTCTGCCCTACGCCAGCGATCCGGCCATCACGCGCCATTTGGCCGACTTCCTGCGCCAGCATGCGCAGGCGGCACGCGAGGCCCTGGGCATCGGCGATGACGGCAGCTTGCCGGTGCCGGACACCCTTCTGCTGAACGGCGGCGTGTTCCGCGGCGCGGCGCTGGCGCAGCGCCTGGCCGCTACCCTGTCCGCGTGGCGCGGGGAAGCCATCCGCGTGCTGCACAACCGCGATCCCGACGTCGCCGTGGCGCGCGGTGCGGTTGCCTACTCGCTGGCGCGCCAGGGTCTCGCTCCCGCCATCGAAAGCGGTTCGGCGCGCAGCTACTTCCTGCTGCTCGACGATGCCCCGGCCGGCGGCGCATTGCGGGCGGTCTGCCTGCTGCCGCGCGGCGAAAAGCCCGGCGTCGAAGTGCGCCTGACTCAGCGCAGCTTCGGCCTGCGCCTGGGACGGCCGGTGCGCTTCCACCTGGTGTCGACGACCGCCGATCCGCAGGGCGCGCCGCCGCAGCCTGGCCAGCTGCTCGACCTGGACCCGCTCGAGGTCGTGCGCCTGCCGGCCATCGCCACCGTGCTGCGCGCGCAAACGGCCGATACGAAAACCGAGATGCCGGTGCAGCTGGCGGCCTCGCTGTCCGAGGTCGGCACCCTTGAAGTCCATTGCGTGGCCGAGGACGGCAGCGGCCAGCGCTGGAAGCTCGAATTCCAGCTGCGTGGCGCGGAAGACGATACGCAGGAAGCCACCGCCGGTGACGATGGCCTGCCGCCCCGCCTCGATGAAGCCCTGCAGCGCATCGACCGCATCTTCGGCAGCCGCAACCAGCAGGTCGAGAGCCGCGAAGTGCGCCAGCTGCGTGGCACGCTGGAACACCTGCTCGGCGCGCGCGAACGCTGGGAGACGCCGCTGCTGCGCCGCCTGTTCGACGCGCTGCTGGATCGAGCCAAGGGCCGCCGGCGCTCCGCCGAACACGAACGCGCGTGGCTGAACCTGGCCGGCTGGTGCCTGCGTCCCGGCTTCGGCCACCCGCTCGACGAATGGCGCATCGAGCAGCTGTGGGCCCTGTTCGAGACCGGCGTGCAGTACCACAAGGACAGCCAGGTGCGCGCCGAGTGGTGGACGCTGTGGCGCCGCGTGGCCGGCGGCCTGTCGACGGAAGCACAACTGCGCCTGCTCGACGACTTCGCCTTCAACCTGCAGGCCGAGCCAAGCGACCGCGCCAAGCGCCCCGTCACCCTGGTCGACGGCAGCGAGGACGACATGCTGCGCCTGGGCGCTTCGCTCGAGCGCATCCCCTCTGCCTACAAGGTGGAGATCGGCGATTGGATGCTGGGGCAGATCATGGCGATTCCGCCCATGCCCAAGCCCGACCCGAAGACCGCCGCCACCTACGCCCGCTATCTATGGGCCCTGGCCCGGGTCGGCGCGCGCCAGTCGCTGCAATCCAGCGCCCACGAGGTCGCGACCATCGAAGCCGCCGAGCGCTGGCTGGAGAACCTGCTGCAGCTGGACTGGCGGCGCATCGAGCCGGCCGGCTTTGCCGCCGCCCACATCGCGCGCAAGACCGGCGACCGCTCGCGCGATATTGGCGAGGCCCTGCGCCAGCTGGTGCTGCACAAGCTGGCCGCCGCCGGCGCGCCCGCCAGCTGGGCGGCGATGGTGCGCGAGGTGGTCGAGCTGGACCAGGCCAGCACCACGCGCATGTTCGGCGACGCCCTGCCGCCGGGCTTGAAGCTCTTGCGCTGACTACCCCGAGCCCGAACCGGCCCGCCGCAGCGCATGCACGGGTCGGCGCCGTGCCCGCGCGTGCATGGACCAGGCTGGCGCAATACACAATAACTTCTTGTCAATAGCAATTTATGATGCTAACTTGTGGCAACGATGATAGCAGCCTCATCCCACATAAAATTGCCAGGACACCTGTGAAACGCGCACTCACCCATCCATCGATGCACATGAACGCACTCGCCGCAGCGGTCGCGGCCACCTTGTCCATGACGCTGGCCGCCGCCCCGGTGCATGCCCAGCAATCCGCGATCGGCAAGGACGCCAAGGAAAACAAGACCCAGCAAGTGGAGGTGCGCGGCTCGCTCGACGCCTACGATCCGCGCCGCGACGACACTGCCAGCAAGATCGTGGTCAACCGCGACGAGATCATCAAGTATGGCGACACCAGTCTGCTCGATGTGCTCAAGCGCGTGCCTGGTGTGACGATAAGCGGCAACGGCGGGCGTGGCAGCGAAGTGCGCATGCGCGGCCTGGGCGCCGGCTACACGCAGATCCTGCTCAACGGCGATAAGACCCCGCCCGGCTTCACCCTCGATTCGCTGGCCCCGGACCTGATCGAGCGCATCGAGGTGCTGCGCGCCGCCAGCGCCGAATTCTCGACCCAGTCGATTGCCGGCACCATCAACATCGTGCTGAAGAAGACGGTCAAGGCCGGGCAGCGCGAACTGAAGCTCGGCTATGCGCATGCCCACGACTTCAAAGGACCGAACGCCAACCTGCAACTGGCCGACAAGGCGGGCCGGCTGGCCTGGTCGGTGACAGCCAATGTCAGGCACGAGCATTATTCGCGCACCGTGCACAACGTCGAGGAGCATGAGAATGCGTCCGGCATCGAAGACGGCCTGCGCCTGGCACGCCTGCCCGAGAGCGGGCGCATCACGATGCTCAACCTGAGCCCGCGCCTGATCTGGACCCTCGAGAACGGCGACGCGCTGGTCTTCCAGACCCTCGCCAACTTCAACCATTTCGAGAACGGCGTCCACACGCTGGTCGATACGGAACTGGGTCCGCCGCCGCCCTATCCGGACCTGGTCCAGACTACCAGCAGCATCCAGCGGCTGCTGCGCCAGGAAGTCAACTGGACGCACAAGTACGAGTCCGGCGCAAAGCTCGACGCCAAGCTGGTTGCGACTGCCGGCAACAACCCTCTCTCGACGTATCGCACTGCCGCCGATACGGGGGCGAATGCGCTGCATGAACTGGTCCAGTCGCACAACAGCGTGCACGGCCTGAGCACGACGGGCAAGTTCACCAGCGCCAGCCGGGAAAGCCATGCGCTCGCCTTCGGCTGGGACGGAGGCGAGCTGACCTCACCCGACACGCGCCGCGTCCGCGACTACAGGCAGCCCGACCTGGTACCGCCGGGCGGCGACGAGTCCTACACCGCCAACGTGACGCGCCTGGCCGTGTATGGCCAGGATGAGTGGAACGTGACGCCGCAGTGGTCGGTCTACCTGGGCGCGCGCTGGGAAGGCATCCGGACCCGGGTCGAGGGCAATACCTTCGCAACCACATACAACCGCTCCAGCGTGCTGAGCCCCCTGTTCCAGACGCTGTACAAGCTGCCGAATACGAAGGGCGACCAGCTGCGCTTTGCGCTTACCCGCACCTACCGCCCGCCCAGCGTGCAAAGGCTGATCCCGCACCGCTTCACCTCGGTCAACAACAGCCAGACCGATCCCGATTCGATCGGCAATCCGAACCTGAAGCCGGAGCTGGCGCTCGGCGTCGACGCCGCCTGGGAGCATTACTGGGCCGAGGGCGCGCTGGTATCGATCAGCGCATCGGCCCGCGACATCGACAACAACATGCGCAACCAGACCGTGCTCGAAGGCAGCCGCTGGGTGTCGCGTCTCATGAACACCGGTCATGCGCGCATGCGCGGGCTCGAGCTCGAGGCCAAGTTCCCGCTGAAGGCCGTGATCGACACCGCTACCTCCCTCGACCTGCGCGCCAGCCTGTCGCGCAACTGGTCGAGCGTCGACGGGATCCCGGGCCCGAACAACCGCCTGATGGACCAGACCCCGCTGTCGGCCACGCTGGGCGCCGACTACAAGCTCGGTGCATTCAGCACCGGCGGCAGCTTCGTCTTCAAGAACGGCGGCGAGGTGCGCTTCTCCGCCAACCAGGTCAACTACGAGAGCGTGCGCCGCGATCTCGACCTGTACGCGCTGTGGAAGCTGAGCCCGAAGAATCAGCTGCGCGTGGCGGCGTCCAATCTGCTTGGCCAGGACTACATCAATGAAATCAGCTACACCGCGGCCGGCAGCAGCACCCAGCGCAGCCGCACCGTTTATCCGGGCTCGCCGGTGCTGCGCACGACGCTGGAGATGAAGTTCTGAGCAGTCCCGGCGGCGCCCTGCCGCCGGATTCGACATGCCCGCGCTGAGTTGTCGAAAAAAAATTCTCAATAAAACAATGTGTTAGCTCATCGCCAAGCATTGTGTCGCGTATTTGCACCGCATGCCACAAATGATGTGACAAGTGCTTGCGCTAGAGCAACACCATCTGCAATCATCTCTTCCGTAGGACATTTCCTACGAGCAATCCTGTTTTTGCGCCCACATTGACCATTTACGGAGCGACGCGTCATGCGCCAACGCCCCCTGCACACTTTTTCTCCCCTGTTCCTGGCCCTGGCAGCTGCCTGCGCCATCGTGCCGCTGGCCGGCTGGCACTGGTACGGATGGCTGATCGCGGCGCTTCTACTGGCCGCCGGCGCGGCTGCCGTCGCCTTCGCCCCGAAACATGCGGCGCCGGCTGCGCGCTCGGATGACTACCTGGCCAGCCGCCGCCGCTTCGGCGAAGAAGTCGCCGGCGTGTGGACCTCGCACATCGATGCCTCGCGCTCGCAAATGGAGACGGCGGTCGTGTCGCTGGTCGAACGCTTCTCCGGCATCGTCATGAAGCTCGAGCAGGCGTTGAACGCTTCCGGCGCGGCCCGCAGCCACGAGGGCGGCGACCTGGTCGACGTGTTCGCCGCCAGCGAGAAGGAGCTGCGCTCGCTGCTGGACATGCTGGCCAGCGCCGCCGCCAGCAAGCAGCAGATGCTGTCCAAGATCGAAGGCCTGCAGCAGATCACCGAGCAGCTGCAGAAGATGGCGGCCGACGTCGCCAGCATCGCCTGGCAGACCAACCTGCTGGCGCTGAATGCGGCCATCGAGGCGGCGCGCGCCGGCGAGGCGGGACGCGGCTTCGCCGTGGTCGCCAACGAAGTGCGCACGCTGTCGAACCGCTCGGCCGACGCCGGCAAGCACATCGCCCAGCAGGTCGGCCAGATCAGCGCGGCGATCGACGCCACCTGCCAGGCCGCCGGCGAATCGATGCGTGCCGAGACCTGCGCCGTGCAGGCCTCGGAAGCGAAGATCGGCGGCGTGCTGGCCTCGCTGCGCGGCGTGACCGACGCGCTGGTGCAGTCCTCCGACCTGCTGCAGCGCGAGAGCGCCGGCATCCAGGCGGAAGTGGGCGACGCCCTGGTCCAGCTGCAGTTCCAGGACCGCGTCAGCCAGATCCTGTCGCACGTCCAGCAGAACATCGCGCGCCTGCCGTCCTACCTCGACGAGCATGCGCGCCAGTCGAACGACGCGATGCAGCCCATCGATGCGCGCGCGCTGCTGGCCGAACTCGAAAGCACCTACGCGATGGCGGAAGAACGCTCCCTGCATCGCAGCACCCCGCAACCTGCCCCGCAGCAGGCCGAAGAAATCACCTTTTTCTAGGAGTACCCATGGCAAAAACCATCATGGTGGTGGACGACTCGATCTCGATCCGCCAGGTCGTCGGCATCGCCCTCAGGCAGGCAGGTTATGAAGTCATCGAAGCCTGCGACGGCAACGATGCGCTGGTTCGCCTGAACGCGCTGGCCGGCCAGAAGATCAACCTGATCATCAGCGACGTCAACATGCCGAACATGGACGGCATCACCTTCGTGCGCGAACTGAAGACCCGTCCGGCCTACAAGTTCACGCCGGTGCTGATGCTGACCACCGAGTCGCAGGAAGAGAAAAAGGAACAGGGCAAGGCCGCCGGTGCGCGCGCCTGGATGGTCAAGCCGTTCAAGCCGGAAGCGCTGCTGGCTGCGGTCCAGAAGCTGACGATGGGCTGATCATGAGCGTCGAAGTCATGCGGGTCGAAGGCGAGATGACGATCTACCGCGCCGCGGAACTCAAGCCCGGGCTGCTGGATACCGTGCGCGAGCATGCGGCACCAAGGCTCGACCTGTCGGCCGTCACCGAATTCGACAGCGCCGGCCTGCAGTTGCTGCTGGTGGCGCGCCAGGAAGCGGCGCGCCTGGGCAAGCGCCTGGCCGTCAGCGCGGCCAGCAGCGCCGTGCGCGACGTCTGCGCCCTGCTCGGCGTCGACCTCGAGGAAGCCTCGGCATGAACATCGACCAGGTCATGCACACCTTCATCGCCGAGAGCCGCGAGCTGCTCGAGCAGATGGAGAACGCCCTGCTGGCGGTCGCCCATGACGGTGCGGATGCCGTCAACGCGATCTTCCGCGCGGCCCACACGATCAAGGGATCGGCCGGCATGTTCGGCCTCGACCCGGTGGTCGAATTCACCCACGTCGCCGAGAGCGTGCTGGACAAGGTGCGCGACGGCCACGTGCCCGTCACCGACGCGCTGGTGGCGCTGCTGCTTGCCTGCTGCGACCACATCGGCGCGCTGGTCGATGCGGTGGAAAACGGCACGCTCGAACACGATGTATCCCTGCACGAAGCCGGCGCACCGCTGGTCGCCGCACTGCAGGGCTACCTGGACGGCGATGGCGCGCCGGCCGCTTCGGCTACCGCTGCAGGCGCGGTCACCCCTGCGCCGCTAGCGGGCGGCATGCAGGAATGGGACATCCAGCTGCGCTTCGGCGCGGACGTGCTGCGCAACGGCATGGACCCGCTGTCCTTCATCCGCTACCTCGCCCAGCTGGGCAGCATCGTCCGCATCGAGACCCTGGACGAGCGCTTGCCGGGCGCCGACGAATTCGATCCGGAATCCTGCTACCTGGGCTTCCGCATCGGCTTCGCCAGCTTCGAGCCCCAGGCCACCATCGACGGCGTGTTCGACTTCGTGCGCGACGATTGCGAGATCCAGATCGCGCCGGTTGACGTGACGCCCGCAACTGCGGCGCCCGCAGCCATGGCGCCGGCCGTACAACCCGCACCTGTCGAAGTCCCGGCCGTACAGGCTGCGGCGCCTACCGCCGAAGCCCCTGCGCGCGTCAAGCAACAGCAGCAGGAAAAGCGCACGGTCCGCGTCGACGCCGACAAGCTGGACCGCCTGATCGACCTCGTGGGCGAGCTGATCATCGCCGGCGCCAGCACCAGCGTGGTGGCGCGCCGGGCGCAGATCCCCGAACTGCTGGAATGCACCTCCACCCTGTCCAGCCTCGTCGAAGAAGTGCGCGACAGCGCGCTGCAGCTGCGCATGGTGAAGATCGGCGCCACCTTCAACCGCTTCCAGCGCGTGGTGCACGACGTCGCGCGCGAGCTGGGCAAGGACATCCGCCTGGAAGTCAACGGCGAAGACGCTGAACTCGACAAGACCGTGGTCGAAAAGATCGGCGACCCGCTGACCCACCTGGTACGCAACGCCATGGACCACGGCATCGAAGCGGCCGAGGTCCGCGTGGCGCGCGGCAAACCGGCCCAGGGCACGGTCTCGCTGAACGCCTACCACGACTCGGGCAGCATCGTGATCGAAGTGGCCGACGACGGCGGCGGTTTGAAACGCGAGCGCATCCTGGCCAAGGGCATCGAGCGCGGCCTGGTCGAACCCGGCCGCGTGCTGAGCGACAAAGAGATCTTCAACCTGATCTTCGAACCCGGCTTCTCTACCGCGGAACAGGTGACCAACCTGTCCGGCCGCGGCGTCGGCATGGATGTCGTCAAGCGCAATATCGTCGCCCTGCGCGGCAGCGTGGAAATCGCCAGCCGCGAAGGCGCCGGCACCACGGTCACCGTGCGCCTGCCGCTGACGCTGGCGATCATCAACGGCTTCCAGGTCGGCGTCGGCAAATCCGTGTTCGTGATCCCGATGGACATGGTCGAGGAATGCATCGAGTTCCACGAACAGCCGGGCTGCGACTGGGTCGACCTGCGCGGCCAGCCCCTGCCCTACGTGCGCCTGCGCGAGCGCTTCGGCATCGACGGGCTGCCGTCGCGCCGCCGCAGCATCGTCGTGGTGCGTTACGGCAGCCGCCGCGCCGGCCTGGTCGTCGATCACCTGCTGGGCGAGTTCCAGACCGTGATCAAGCCGCTCGGCAAAGTCTTCGCCGGCGCACGCTTCCTGTCCGGTTCTTCGATCCTGGGCAACGGCGACGTCGCACTGATCCTCGACATGGCCGCCTTATTTACTTCCTTCTCTGATCTGGAGTCCCATCGTGTTTAAGAATCTGAAAATCGGTATCCGCCTGGGCCTCGGCTTCGGTCTGGTGCTGCTGTTATTGCTGGCGATCGCCATGCTGGGCATCAACCGCATGGAAGCGATGAACAAGGCCACTGCGACGATCACTGGCGACGCCTACCCCAAAGTCGTGCTGATCAAGGACCTGATCCGCGACGTGACCGACGTCCCGCGCCAGATGCGCGGCATGGTGCTCACCAACGACGAGAACGAGATCGAGCGCTACCGCAAGGTGATTGACGGGCTGCGCGGCGAAATCGCCGAGGGCACCGCCGATTTGACCAAGGTCGTGGCCAGCGAGACCGGCAAGAAGCTGCTGAAGCAGATCGCCGACAAGGAAGCCACGCTCGATCCGATTTACAACCAATTCTACGGTCTGGTGCGCAACGACCGCCAGCGTGCGGCGGAACTGATCACAAAGGAAGTCATTCCGCACAACCGCGAGCTGACGAACGCCGCCAACGATCTAGCCAAGCACCAGGGCGACAAAATGGAAAAGCTGGCTGCAGAAGCAAGCCAGACGTATGCCGAAACGCGCCAACTGGTGATCGGCATGACCATCGGCGCCGCCCTGCTGGCGCTGCTGGTCGCGACCACGATCACGCTGTCCGTCACCCGTCCGCTGCGCCAGGCCGTGAACGCCGCCAACCGCCTGGCCGAAGGCGACCTGACCGTGAGCATCGACGCCCACTCGCGCGACGAAGCCGGCCTGTTGCTGGCCGCGATGAAGAACATGATCGGCAAACTGACCCAGGTGGTCGGTGAGGTCAACGGCGGCGCGGATTCGCTGGCTTCCGCTTCCGAGCAGGTCAGCGCCACCGCGCAATCGCTGTCGCAGGCGGCCTCCGAGCAGGCAGCCGGTGTCGAAGAGACCAGCGCCTCGCTGGAACAGATGACGGCGTCGATTGCCCAGAACACCGAGAACGCCCGCGTTACCGACGGCATGGCGTCCCAGGCGGCGCGCGAAGCGGCCGAAGGCGGCGAAGCGGTCAAGGCCACCGTCACCGCCATGAAGCAGATCGCCAGGCAGATCGGCATCATCGACGACATCGCGTATCAAACCAACCTGCTGGCCCTGAACGCGGCCATCGAAGCGGCGCGCGCCGGCGAGCACGGCAAGGGTTTTGCCGTCGTCGCGGCCGAAGTGCGCAAACTGGCCGAACGCAGCCAGGTGGCGGCGCAGGAGATCGGCGAAGTCGCGACCAGCAGCGTCGAGCTGGCCGAGCGCGCCGGCACCCTGCTCGACCGCATGGTGCCGAACATCCGCAAGACGTCGGACCTGGTGCAGGAAATCACGGCGGCTTCGGAAGAGCAGTCGGCCGGCGTCGGCCAGATCAACGCCGCGGTCGGCCAGATGAGCCAGACCACCCAGCAGAACGCATCGAGCTCGGAAGAGCTGGCGGCCACTGCCGAAGAGATGAGCAGCCAGGCCGAGCAACTGCAGCAGGCCATGGCCTTCTTCCGCCTGGCGGGCATGGGCATCGAGCCGCCGCGCAAGCCGGCCAGCCGCACGCCGGCCGCGCGCGTGACCCCGGTCCCGAAACGCCAGGGCATCGCCATGCAGAACCCGGCTTTTGCCGCTGAAGCCTCCCTCGACGAAACCGACTTCACCCGATTCTGAGACCCATCATGTTCCGTAACCTGAAAGTCCGTACCCGCCTGGCGCTGGGCTTCGGCGTCGTCAGCCTGCTGCTGGCCGCCGTGGTCCTGCTGGGCATCCGCAGCCTGGCCAACGTCAAGGACAACGTCGACGAAATGGTCGGCGACAAGTACCCGAAGGTCGTGCTCAGCTACGACCTGATCGGCGACCTGCACGACGTCGCGATCGCCATGCGCAACATCGTGGTGTCCAGCAGCGCCGACACCACCCGCCGCGAACTGGCCCGCATCGAACAGTCGCGCAAGGAAATCGCCGACGGCATGGACCAGCTGAAGCAGCGCATCCACTCCGAACAGGGCAAGCAGCTGTTTGCCGCCATCGTCGACGAGCGCCAGAAGTACCTGGGCGGACAGGAAGAGTTCATCCGCCTGGCCGGCGAAGGCAAGACGCTCGAGGCCCGCGATCTGCTGGTGAACCGGGTCGAAGGCCAGCAGGTCGCCTACACTCGCGCCATCGAAAAGCTGATCGCCTATCAGCACTCGCTGATGGAACAGACCGGCAAGACCACCGCCACCGAATACAACGAGGTCCGCAACGAGCTGATGGTGCTGGGCGCCGCCGCGGTCCTGATGGGCATCGCCATGGCCTTCTGGATCACGCTGAGCCTGACCCGCACGCTGGGCGGCGAGCCGGCCTACGCCGCCGAGCTGCTCAAGCGCATCGCCGACGGCGACCTGTCCGGCGACGTCGACGTCCGCCAAGGCGATACCGGCAGCATGCTGTTCGCCGTCGGCCAGATGGTCGGCAAGCTGCGCCAGGTGATCGCCGGCCAGCGCGCCGTGGTGGAAGCCGCCAACCGCGGCAACTTCGACGTGCGCGCCGATACCGCCGGCATGCAGGGCTTCCAGAAAGAGATGGGCGATGGCCTGAACCAGCTGGTGGCGACCACCGGCGCCAGCGTCGCCGACGTGGTGCGCGTGATGTCGGCGCTGGCCGAAGGCGACCTGACCAAGCGCATAGCCAAGGACTACCAGGGCGCTTTTGCCCAGCTGAAGGACTACTCGAACGACACGATGGACAAGCTGGCCTCGGTGGTCGGTGAAGTCAACAGCAGCGCCCAGTCGCTGGCCTCGGCTTCGGAAGAAGTCAGCGCCACCGCGCAGTCGCTGTCGCAGGCGGCGTCCGAGCAGGCGGCCGGCGTCGAAGAGACCAGCGCCTCGCTGGAACAGATGACGGCGTCGATTGCCCAGAATACCGAGAACGCCCGCGTTACCGACGGCATGGCGTCCCAGGCGGCGCGCGAAGCGGCCGAAGGCGGCGAAGCGGTCAAGGCCACCGTCACCGCCATGAAGCAGATCGCCAGGCAGATCGGCATCATCGACGACATCGCGTATCAAACCAACCTGCTGGCCCTGAACGCGGCCATCGAAGCGGCGCGCGCCGGCGAGCACGGCAAGGGTTTTGCCGTCGTCGCCGCCGAAGTGCGCAAACTGGCCGAACGCAGCCAGGTGGCGGCCCAGGAAATCGGCGAAGTGGCGACCAGCAGCGTCGAGCTGGCCGAACGCGCCGGCAACCTGCTCGACCGCATGGTGCCGAACATCCGCAAGACCTCGGACCTGGTGCAGGAAATCACGGCGGCCTCGGAAGAGCAGTCGGCCGGCGTCGGCCAGATCAATGCGGCGGTCGGCCAGATGAGCCAGACCACCCAGCAGAACGCCTCGAGCTCGGAAGAGCTGGCGGCCACCGCCGAAGAGATGAGCAGCCAGGCCGAGCAACTGCAGCAGGCCATGGCCTTCTTCCGCCTGGAAGGCACGGGCGTGGTCCTCAAGCGCCTGGCGCCGGTACGCCAGGCTGCGGCGGCACGTCCGGTCCGGCGCGCCAATACCCTGCGCCTGGCCGACAGCTTTGCCATCCAGGGCGAGCCGGATGAAAGCAACTTCACCCATTTCTGACCGGTGACCGACATGGAACAGTCAATCAAGCAGTACCTCACCTTCATGCTGGGCGGCGAATCCTTCGGCATCGGCATCATGGCCGTGAAGGAGATCATCGAGTTCGGCGGCATCACCGAGGTGCCGATGATGCCGGACTCGATCCGCGGCGTGATCAACCTGCGCGGCGCGGTGGTGCCGGTGATGGACCTGGCCGCGCGCTTCGGCCGTGCGCCTTCGGTACCGGGCAAGCGCACCTGCATCGTCATCGTCGAACTCGAGCTCGAAGGCGAGCGCCAGGTGACCGGCATCGTGGTCGACGCCGTCAGCGCGGTGCTGGACATTCCGGCCTCCGAGATCGAGCCGGCGCCTTCGTTCGGCACCCGCATCCGCGGCGACTTCATCGCCGGCATGGGCAAGGTGAACGGCAAGTTCGTGATCCTGCTGAACGTGGAACAGGTGCTGGCGCTGGAAGGCTTGCCGGACCTGGCTTCCGCCGACGCCATCGCTGCCTGAGGATAGAACGTGCAGCACTGCGCCATCAACGAGAGCGAGTTCGCCAGCTTCCGGCGCTTCATCTTCGACATGGCCGGCATCACGATGTCGGAGTCGAAGAAGGCGCTGGTCAGCGGCCGCCTCGCCAAGCGCCTGCAGCATTACGGGCTGCAGACCTACGACGCCTATTTCCGGCTGCTGCAGAGCGGCCAGCATGCGAACGAGGTGCAGCTCGCGGTCGACCTGCTGACCACCAACGAGACTTATTTTTTCCGCGAGTCGCGCCACTTCGACCTGCTGCGCGAAGCGGCGGAAACCGCGCGTCCCAGCCTGCGCGCGGGCAGCCCGTTCCGGGTCTGGAGCGCGGCCTGCTCGTCCGGCGAAGAACCCTACAGCATCGCGATGGTGCTGGCCGACGTGCTGGGCAACGCGCCCTGGGAAGTCGTGGCCTCGGATATCAGCACCCGCGTGCTGCAGCGCGCCCGCGTCGGCCACTATCCGATGGAGCGCGCCAGCCATCTGCCGCAGGACTACCTGCGCCGCTTCTGCCTGAAGGGCATCCGCGAACAGGCCGGCACGCTGCTGGTGGATAAAGCCCTGCGCCAGCGCGTGCACTTCCGGCAGGTGAACCTGAATACCGACCTGCCGGGCGACCTCGGGACCTACGACGTGGTCTTCCTGCGCAATGTGATGATCTACTTTAACGGCGACACCAAGCGCCAGGTCGTGGCCCGCGTCACCTCGCGCATCAAGCCCGGCGGCAGCTTCTTCATCGGCCACTCGGAAAGCCTGCACGAGATCAACGACACGCTGACCACCGTGATGCCCTCGGTATATCGTAAGTAAATGAAGACAATCAATGTGATGGTGGTGGACGACTCCGCAGTCGTCCGCAAGGTCGTGGGCGCGATCCTGGAAAGCGCGCCCGACATCCACCTGCTGCATGCGGTATCCGACCCGCTGCTGGCGATCGAGCGCATGAAGCAGCAGTGGCCGGACGTGATCGTGCTGGACGTCGAGATGCCGCGCATGGACGGCATCACCTTCCTGAAGCGGATCATGGCGGAGCGCCCGACACCGGTCGTGATCTGTTCCACGCTGACCGAAAAAGGCGCGGAAACCACGATGGCGGCGATGGCGGCCGGCGCAGTCTCCATCATCACCAAGCCGAAGCTGGGCCTGAAGGATTTCCTGAACGAGAGCGCGGACGAGCTGATCGGCGCGGTGCGCGCGGCCAGCCACGTCAATGTGCGGCGGCTGGCGGCGCGCGTGCCGTCTTCGGCGGTCCCGACGCCGGTGGCCGCGAAGCTGACGGCGGATGCCATTTTGCCGCCGGCCGCCGAGGCCCGCACGCTCTTGAAAACCACCGAGCGCGTGGTCGCCATCGGCACCTCCACCGGCGGCACTTTGGCATTGGAAGAAGTGCTGACGGCCCTGCCGCGCGTCACGCCGGGCATCGTCATCGTCCAGCACATGCCCGAGAAATTCACGGCGGCGTTTGCCGAACGGCTCAACAAGATCTGCCAGCTCGAAGTGAAGGAAGCGCGCCATGGCGACCGCGTCCTGCCCGGCCGCGCCCTGATCGCCCCGGGCGGCCGCCACATGCTGCTGCGGCGCGACGGCGCCAACTACCACGTCGACGTGATCGACGGCCCGCTGGTGAACCGCCACCGCCCTTCGGTCGACGTGCTGTTCCGCTCGGTCGCCAAGCAGGCTGGCGGCAACGCACTCGGCATCATCATGACCGGCATGGGCGACGACGGCGCGGCCGGCCTGCTCGAGATGCGCAAGGTGGGCGCCCGCACCGTGGCCCAGGACGAAGAGAGCTGCGTGGTCTACGGCATGCCGAAGGAAGCCGTCAAACGCGGCGGCGTCGAGAAGAGCGTGCCGCTGTCCGGCATCGCGCGCGAGATCCTGCAGCAGCTGGGGATCCGCTGACCCGACTCAACGTGACAAAGTATGCATTTTCCAGCCTTGAAAACACGTAGGATCTTCCAAAGATCAACGTTCATCCGCGACCTGCAATGGAAAAACACGCATTGAAAAAGTCCTTGGTAGCGCTATTCGCGTTCCTGCTCCTCGATAGTGCCTCGGCACAGACCGTTCCGGACACGCAGAGCTACGTGTCAGCGCTGGTCAAGAAGATCAAGTCCGAGGTCGCCTATGCGGAGCCTCATGGTATCGAGGGCAATCCCAAGGTGGTTTTCCGGATTGCGGTGGCGCCAGCCGGCGAAGTCACCGGCATCACCAAAATCTCGAGTAGCGGGCTCGAGGATTTCGACCTGGCTGTCGAAAAGGGGATCTGGAAAGCGTCGCCGCTGCCAAAAAAAACTGACGGCAGTGTCGAACCAGTCATCGTCATCAGTTATTTTCTGAGACCATTACAGCAAGAAAACACAACGACGAAAAAATAGACGGTCAACTGTGCGCCCGCCTTCACGGTGTAGCATGCTCCGCAACCAAGCGACGAGAAAGGACGCACCGTGAACCAGCGTTACCAACCGATCACGCGACTCGGCCTGGGCGGCACCGGGCTCGGCGACATGTACCACACCACCAGCGACGACGCGGCAATGAGCACCGTCGATGCTGCCTGGGAGGCGGGCATCCGCTACTTCGACACCGCACCGCACTACGGCGCCGGTTTGTCCGAGCACCGCTTCGGCCAGGCCCTGCGCCGCCGTCCGCGCCACGAGTACACGCTGTCGACCAAGGTCGGCCGCCTGCTGGCGCCGCATCTGCCGGGCGAGATCGAAGCGCCTTTCGTCGGCGCCCTGCCCTTCAAGCGCGTGATCGACTATACCGCGGACGGCGTGCGCCGCTCGGTCGAGGACAGCCTGCAGCGCCTGGCGCTCGGCTACATCGACATCGTTTACGTGCACGACCTCTCGCCCGACATGTTCGGCGATCAGTTCGAGCATTACTACCGGATCGCGGCCGGCAAGGGCGGCGCCTTCGAGGGCATGGTGAAACTACGGGAAGAAGGCATCGTCAAGGGCTGGGGCCTGGGCGTGAACACGGTCGAGCCCTGCCTGCGCGCGCTGCGCGATTCCGATCCGGACATCTTCCTGCTGGCGGGGCGCTACACGCTGATGGAAACCACGCCCCTGCAGGCGCTGTTCCCGCTGTGCGCCCAGCGCGGCGCCCACGTGGTGCTGGGCGGTCCCTTCAACTCCGGCTTCCTGGCCGGCGGCGAGCATTACGACTACCAGCCGGCCAAGCCCGAGCAGCACGCGCATCGCGAACGCCTGCGCCAGGTTGCGGCGCGCCACGGCGTCGACCTGCCCGCGGCCGCGCTGCAGTTCGGCGTGGCGCATCCGGTGGTAGCGGCCACCATTCCCGGCGCCAGCAGCCCGGCGCACCTGCGCCGCAATGCCACGCTGATGCACACGGAGATACCGGCGGCGTTCTGGGAAGAGCTGCGCAGCGAAGGGCTGGTGCCGGCGGCGGCGCCGCTGCCGCCGAGGAAAGCTGTCGCCTAGGCTCGATTGGCGCTATTCTATGGGGCAACACAACCATTGGGGCGCCCATGCATCCGGACCAGAAGCTGTCGCTTGACGATCTCGAGGCGATCAACAAGACGCTCCACCTGAAATCGCCGGAAGAACTGCGGCGCGTCCTCGAGACCTTGATGGCAAATCTTCCGCCGGAAGCCGAGGAGCGATTCCGGCAGAACATGGCGGCAGCGGCCAACAGACCTCCACGTCCCCGGCTGACAGAGATATCCGCGCCCGCCTTGCGCGCCCTGAGCGGCGAGGATCTCGACTTTGCCATCTACGAATACGTTGCCGTGCGCGTGGACGGTATGGACGATCCGTGCGCCGCACTGGCCTTGCTGCCCCGCGGGTTGCAGGTCTGCTACCTGTCCTTCGTTCTCGAAGTCGAAGTCATGAATGGCGGGCTCGATCAGTTCTTCGGCAATCCTTCCGGCGCACTGTCTACATTGATGGCACCGGCGCTGCGCGAGCTCGGCGCCGTCGATGCGGCCCACCTGTTCGAACAGGCCTGGGCCATCGAATCGGCCACGCCTGGGGAAGCGGACCTGGGCGGCATCGGCCATGCCTTTGTCCCTCTCGCGCAGCAACTCCCGTCGCTTCGCGCCGACTATGTGCGCAAGCATGAAGAGCAGTTTCTTACCGAGACCCCTTGATCATGGCAACTGAACTGAACTTCATCGAACACGTCCTCGAGACAACCCGACTCGGCAACCGCCTGAGCTACAAAAAGATGTTCGGCGAATACGCGCTCTACCTCGATGAGAAGGTTGTTGCCTTTGCCTGCGACAACAGCCTCTTCATCAAGCCCTCGCAAGCGGTGGCCAGCCTGGCGCCGGACCTGCCGCAGGGGCCGCCCTATCCCGGCGCCAAGGATTACCCGATCGCCGACGAACTGCTCGACGATCCCGAGCTGCTGCGCCGCGTGATCGAGGAAACGGCGGCGCTGATGCCGCTGCCGAAGCCGAAGAAGAAGCCGGCCAAAGCCGCGTCCGCGGGCGGCTAGGCGCGCACGCTTGCCGCGGATCGCGGTCCCTGCCGGCAAGCGCGCCGGATTTGCGGCATCATCCATCTCCTCGATAGCACGCAAACAAGGAGAACACGATGACCGGCAGCACGAACCCCTTCTCGACCTATGTTCCGCCCAAGGTCTGGTCGCCCGCCACGCCGTCGGGCGGCGCCTTCGCCAACATCAACCGCCCGGTCGCCGGCGCGACCCATGAGCTGGAACTGCCGATCGGCAAGCATCCGCTGCAGCTGTATTCGCTGGGCACGCCGAACGGACAGAAGGTCACGATCATGCTCGAGGAGCTGCTGGCTGCCGGCCATACCGGCGCCGAATACGACGCCTGGCTGATCAAGATCGGCGAAGGCGCCCAGTTCGGCAGCGGCTTCGTCGACATCAACCCGAACTCGAAGATCCCGGCCCTGGTCGACCGCAGCGGCGACAAACCGGTGCGCGTGTTCGAATCGGGCTCGATCCTGGTTTACCTGGCCGAGAAATTCGGCGCCTTCCTGCCGCAGGACCTGCCGGCCCGCACCGAGACCTTCAACTGGCTGATGTGGCAGATGGGCTCCGCGCCTTTCGTCGGCGGCGGCTTCGGCCACTTCTACGCCTATGCGCCGGAAAAGCTGGAGTACCCGATCAACCGCTACGCGATGGAGACCAAGCGCCAGCTCGACGTGCTGGACCGCCTGCTGGCGGAGCGTCGCTTCGTTGCCGGCGACGAGTACACCATCGCCGACATGGCGATCTGGCCCTGGTATGGCTGCATGGTCATGGGCGAACTGTACGACGCCGGCGAATTCCTGTCGGTGCACAATTACCAGCAGGTGCGGCGCTGGGCCGATGAAGTGGCGGCGCGCCCGGCGGTGATCCGCGGCCGCAAGGTCAACCGCGTGCGCGGCAAGCCGGAAGAGATGGTGGCCGAGCGTCACGACGCGTCCGATCTCGACTGATTCCGCCGGTCCCGTTGCCGGCCGGCTAGCTGGCGCGCCCCGGATGGGTTCGCGGCTAGACTCCGGCCATGGATACCAAAGACCAACCCGACCGCAAGCCCGACCAGAAAGCCGACGATAGCGCCGAGGTGCATGCCTCGCGCCGCCGCTTCGTCGGCACCGTCGCCGCCGGCATCGCCGCCGCACCTGCCCTGGCCCAGTCCCAGGGCGGCAGCCCGCAAGCGACAGCGGCGCCCCGTTCCCTGACGCCGCCGCCCTATCCCGCCCCGCCTTTCCCGCGCCAGAAGCAGGACTGGCCCGGGCTGGCCGGCAAGATGACGCCGCGCCCCGACCATGGCGAAACCACCTACCGCGGCAGCGGCCGCCTGACGGGACGGCGCGCCCTGGTCACCGGGGGCGATTCCGGCATCGGCCGCGCGGTGGCGATCGCCTTTGCGCGCGAGGGCGCGGACGTGGCGATCGGCTACCTGCCGGCCGAGGAAGCGGATGCGCGCGAAGTCGTCGCCCTGATCCGCCAGGCCGGCCGCAATGCCGTCGCGCTGCCTGGCGACATCCGCGACGAAGCCTTCTGCAAGAAGATGGTGGAGCAGGCCGTGCGCCAGCTGGGCGGGCTCGACATTTTGGTCAACAACGCGGCGCGCCAGCAGTCGATCGACTCCATCCTCGATCTCACCACGGCCGAGCTGGACTGGCATTTCAAGACCAACCTGTACGCGCTGTTCTGGATCACCAAGGCGGCGGTGCCGCACCTGCCGCCGGGCGCCAGCATCATCACGACGGCTTCCGTGCAGGCCTACGATCCCTCGCCGAACCTGCTCGCCTATTCCCAGACCAAGGCGGCCCAGGTGGCCTTCACCAAGTCGCTGGCCAAGCAGCTGGCAGACAAGGGCATCCGCGTGAATGCGGTGGCGCCGGGACCGGTGTGGACGCCGCTCCAGGTGAGCGGCGGCCAGACGCAGAGCAATCTGGAAAAGTTCGGCGGCGATTCGCCGATGAAGCGCCCGGCCCAGCCGGCCGAGCTGGCGCCGGCGTATGTGGCGCTGGCAGCGGCCGATGCGAGCTATACCACCGGGCAGGTGTACGGGGTGGCCGGCGGCGCCGGCAATCCCTGAGCGGGCTCAGCGGCCTTAGCGGCCTTAGCGGCGCAGGGCGTCGCGCAGGCGGGCGACCAGGGCAAAGGCGAAAGAACGCGTCGGGATCAGGTTGCCGAAGGGGCCGGCATAGTTGCAGCGCTGGGTGACGGGCATGATGAATATCTCCAATTTCTTGCCAGAATAACCATGCCACATGTGTCTTTCTGTGCGGCATCTCGCATAAGGAGAGCATTTGCACAATTGATCCTCCTCAGACACCCAGCTCCCTAGCTTCTTACCCTGATCGGGTCGAACCCGATCAGCAGACCACCAGGAGATCCATCATGAGCTATGCAGACCGCGACAAATATGGGATGTACAAGGACACCACCGGCAGCGCCGGCCCCGGCCCCACCCTGATGGGCGCCGATACCCTGCTCGGCGATGGCGTCGTCAACGGCGCCAACGAGGACCTGGGGGACATCAAGGAGATCATGCTCGACATGAACACCGGCCAGGTCGCCTACGCGGTACTGGCCTTCGGCGGCTTTCTCGGCATGGGCGAGAAGCTGTTCGCCGTGCCCTGGCAGGCGCTGCACCTGGACACCGTCAACAAGCGCTTCGTGCTCGACATCGACAAGCAGCGCCTGCAGAGCGCCCCCGGCTTCGACAAGGATGCCTGGCCCGACATGGCCGATACCCAATGGGCGAACCAGATTCATTCCTTCTACGGTACCGACCCGCAGCGCAGCGGCGCGCCCAGCATGGGCCCTGATGTGGCCATGCGCGGCATGCCGGGCGGCGCCGGTTCGATGTCCGGCATGGGCGCCGGCATGGGCGGACTCGGCGCCGGTCATGCCGGCGGCAGCGGCACCACGGGCGCCGGCGTCGCCTCGGACCTGGGTGGCGGTGCGGGTGCGGGCGACCTTGGCTCCGGCGCCGGCGGCAGCGCCGATCCGCGTGCCGGCAACCGGGGCAACGACACCGACCTGAGCAAGATCCGCGGCAGCAATATCGGCTGACGCCGACTGGACAGCGCCGCACAACGATTACCTGGGACGTAATCGCCGTGCGGCGCCACGGTCAGCACAATGGTCTCCATCGTCAACCACCGAAGGAGACCAGCATGAACCACGCAGCCAGCCACGCCACCATCATCGCGGACCGTTACCTCGCCGTCTGGAACGAGCGCGACGACATCACCCGGCGCGCCCGCATCGCCCAGCTGTTCGCAACCGGCGCCACTTATGCCGACCCGATGATGCGCGGCAGCGGCATCGACGGCATCGATGCCATGATCGGCGCCGCCCAGCGCCAGTTTCCCGGCCACCGCTTCTTCCTGCACGGCACCCCGGATGGCCACAACGACGTGGTGCGCTTCGCGTGGACGCTCGCGCCCGAGGGTCCCGGCGCGCCGGTCGCGAAAGGCAGCGATGTCGCCTACATCGACAGCCACGGGCGCCTGCTCAAGGTGACCGGCTTCCTCGACGCCGCCTGAGCTATCATCGCGGCTGGGGAGGATGCGCATGGACGACATCGACAGCCGCGCCGGCGCCGGCTACTTCAAGGACTTCGCGTCGGCGCTGCGCTACTGGCGCACGCGGCGCGGCCTCAGCCAGCTGCGGCTGTCGGCCGACAGCGGGGTCTCGCAGCGCCACCTGAGCTTCCTGGAAAGCGGCCGTTCGCAGCCCAGCCGGGAGCTGATCCTGAAGCTCGGCATCGCGCTCGACGTGCCGCTGCGCCAGCGTAATGCGATGCTGCTGGCGGCCGGTTTCGCGCCCGCCTACCAGGAGCGCAGCCTGTCCGACCCCGAACTGGCCAGCGTGATGCAGGCGCTCGAATTCATGCTGCGCCAGCAGGCGCCCTTCCCGGCGCTGGTGGTCGACCGCCTGTGGAACCTGGTGATGTTCAACGAGCCGGCCGCCGGCATGATGAAGTGGCTGCTCGGGATGCCGCTCGACGCCGCGATCCCGCGCGACGGCTCGATCAACGTGCTGCGCCTGATGCTCAGCCCCGACGGGCTGCGCCGCCACCTGCTCAACTGGGAAGCCGTGTGCGCCGACAGCCTGCTGTGGATACAGCGCGAAGCCATGGCCGACGGTCCGGGCAGCGAAGCGACGGCGCTGCTGGCCGAGCTGGCCGCCCTGCCCGGCATGCCCTCGGCCGGCCACGTGCCCAACCTGGAACGGCGCGCATTACCCTTCCTGCCGCTGCAGATCGCCCGCGACGGGGTACGCCTGAACCTGTTCACCACCATCACGACCCTGGGCACCCCGCACGACGTCACCGTGCACGAACTGCGGCTGGAGTCCTTCTTCCCGGCCGATGCGGAAACGGCGGAATGGTTCCGCGAAAGGTTTGGAGGATGAGGACACCGCTGCGTATCTGTATCGCCGCGATGGCGGCTGCCTGAGGCTGCAGCTCGCGCCACCTCGACGCATTTCGCGCCGGCCGGCAGCCGTTCGTCGCATGCGCTCTCCGCCCGCGTCAAGCTCGGGCAAAGTGACATCAACTTAACTCACTGACGGAGACCGCCATGCTGCAGCAGATCGTGATTCACACCCCGACCTATGTCTGGGCCATCCTCGCCGTGCTGGTCTGGCGCGGCCTGGCCGCCCTGCGCGACCGCGAGATGCGCGTGCGCAGCCTGTTCATCGTACCGATCGTCATGCTGGCGCTGTCGCTGCAGGACGTCCTCACGCGATTCGGATCGAATACCGGCGCGCTTGCTGCCTGGGCCATGGCTGCCGCCGGGGCCGCGCTGCTGATGTGGAAGTTCGGCCGCAGCCGCACCGCGCCCGGCGCGACGCCCGGCAGTGTGTTCGTGCGCGGCAGCTGGACGCCGCTGGCGATGATGATGGCGGTGTTCTTCACCAAATACACGGTGTCGGTGCTGCTGGCGGTCCTGCCGCATGCGCGCCAGGATGCGCTGGTCGCGCTAGGGGTGTGCGCCCTGTTCGGCGTCTTCAACGGCTGCTTCCTGGGACGCCTGGCGCGCGACCTGGCGGCCGTGCGCGGCGCCGCCGCAGGCCTGGCTGCCTCAGCGGCCTGAAGCGGCCAGCGCCACCGCATCCGCGCCGGCCGGCATACGCAAGGGCGCCGCAATATCGGTCGCCGCGCGCCAGACGGCATCGACCACATCCGACGCATGGGTGACCGCGCCACCCTCTGCGCGGCCCGCAAACACCCGTTCGGCAAAGCCCGCGTAGGCGTCGGGAATCGCGCCCTGCATGCGCGGCTGGGCATTTTTGCCGAACGGCGTCTCGGGCGAGCGCCCCGGCAGCACCAGGCTGACGCGCAGGCCGAATTCCGCCAGTTCCAGCGCCAGCGACTCGGTGAACGCGTTCACGGCTGCCTTGCTGGCGGTGTACACCGACAGCAGCGGCAGCGGCACCAGGGTCGTGCTCGAGGAGACGTTCACGATCGTGCCCGAACGGCGTGCACGGAACTGCGGCAGCAGCGCGTGCGTCAGCGCCAGGGTGCCGAAAGTGTTGGTCTCGAAGACCTCGCGCACCGTGTCCATCGCCGTGCCTTCGAAAGCGCCCATCAGGCCAATGCCGGCATTGTTGACGAGGACATCGACCGGACCGGCCGCTTCCACGGTGCGCCGGATGCTGTCGGCGTCGGTGACGTCCAGCTGCAGCACGCGCAGGCGCTCGGACGCCGGCAGCACATCGTCGCGCGGCGTACGCATGGTGGCGACGACCTGCCATCCCTGGGCCAGGAAATGCCTGGCGATTTCGAGGCCGAAGCCGGACGAGCAGCCGGTGATCAGGACGGTTTTCATGGAGACTCCTTGTTTTCATGGTTGACGGTAGTGCCACGATACCGAGCCAGACCCGTACTGGCTATAATGGAAAATCCGTTATTTGTTCGCGAGAGTCCTGCATGATCGATCCGTTTGCCGAGATCGTCGGCCTGTTGCAGCCGACTGCGCCTTATTCGAAACTGGTTGGCGGCGCCGGCGCCTGGAGCGTGCGCCGGGAGGAATACGGGCGTCCGTTCTTCTGCGCCGTCCTCGAAGGCAGTTGCCGTCTCGTGCTGGATGGCCATCCGCCACTGTCCTTGCACGCGGGCGACTTCGTGCTGATCCCGGCCGCCACCGGCTTCACGATGAGCAGCCTGGAGCATGGCCCGGCGGACGATCCTGCCGCGCCGGTCTGCCTGCCGCACGGCGAGATCCGCCATGGCAGGCCCGATGGCCCGCCGGACGTGCGGCTGCTGGTCGGCTATTGCGAATTCGGCTCACCGGACGCAAGCCTGCTGGTGTCGCTGCTGCCCCAGCTCGTCCATGTGCGTGGCGAAGAGCGGCTGGCGACTTACGTGGCGCTGGTGCGGGACGAATCGCGCGCGCAGCGGCCGGCACGCGGCGTGGTCCTGGCGCACCTGCTGGAAGTCCTGCTCATCGAAGCGCTGCGCACCGGCGCCGGCAGCGCGGCCTCGCCGGGACTCGTGCGCGGACTTGCCGACGAACGCCTGGCGGCCGCGTTGAAGAAGATGCACGCGCAGCCGACGCACCCGTGGACGGTGGCCGCGCTGGCGAAGACGGCGGCGATGTCGCGCTCCGCCTTCTTCGAGCGCTTCAACCGCGAAGTCGGCATGGCGCCGATGGAATACCTGCTGGGCTGGCGCATGGCCCTGGCCAAGGATCTGCTGCGCCGGCAGGAAGGCGGCGTGGCGGAAGTGGCCGAACGGGTCGGCTACGGGTCCGCCAGCGCCTTCAGCACCGCTTTTACGCGCCATGTCGGCGTCCCGCCGGCGCGCTTCGGCCGTGCGGCGCCAGAGGCCGCGCAGAGTGCCTGATCAGCGCGGCTTGAGCACTGCCCGGAACGCCTTCAGCGCAGCCGGGTGATAGATGGTGGCATGGGTCTCGCCCGGCCAGGCTTCGTAGCTGAAGTCCAGCCCGGGCGCCTTGCCGAGACTGGTCTTGAACGGCGCGTCCATGTCGGGCAGCGCATCCGCGCTGGCCGCGATGTACAAGGTTTTCTTCGCGGCGCCGGATGGCGGCTGCGCGATCAGGCGCTTCGCCAGCTGGCGATCGTTCCACCACAGGCTCGGGTCGATGGCGATATAGGTGTCGAACAGGTCTGGCTCCAGCGCCAGCGTCTCGACCACGAACAGCCCGGCCAGCGATTCGCCGACGATGCCGCGCTCGCGCGTGACGCGGTAGCGCTTTTCGATTTCCGGCATCAGCTCGGTGCGGATGAAGGTCCGGTAAGCCTGCGAACCGCCGACCTTGGGCGCGATGCTGCGGTCCTTCGCGACCTCGGTGGGACCGGTCAGGTCGCGCCGGCGCTGGGTGTTTTCGATCCCGACCAACAGGAAGGGCCGCACGGTGCCATTACCGGCGCCGACCTGCAGCAGGCCGGCCACGTGCAGGAAGTCTTCCAGCATGCCGCCGTCGGGCATGTAGAGCACCGGCAGCGGCGTGTTCGCCGGGAGGCCGGCCGGGACGTAGACGTTGATGCGGCGGGTCTCGCCGAGCGCGGTGGAAGCGATGGTCCAGGTGTCGCCGATGGACAGCGGTGCGGATGCGGATGCTGCAGCGGGCGCCGCAACGGCTGTTGAAGATGCGGCCCAGCCGGCAATCGACAGGCAGACCGCAAACGCGGCGAACACGGTACGTGGCATCGGCATGGCTATTCTTCCCTCATTGTGACAAAGCGTGGATTTTTTCGGGGTCTGCGGCTGTTATTGTCGAGCATGGCCAACAGTATCCCTCTTTCTTCGCTGCCCGACCTGCTTTTCACGCTCTACCTGCTGGTCGTGTTTCCCTGCCAAAGACTCTGGCAGAGCCGCCATCCGGCCACCCGCACGCCGCGGCCACCGCTGCAGAGCTACTGGCGGCAAGCGCGTTTCGTGCTGGTGCTGCTGGTTGCGCTGGTACCGGTCATGCTGCTCGGGCAGCACACGGTCCACGAACTGGGCCTGGGTTTTCCGGATTCCTTCCCGGCCCTGTGCGGCATGCTGACCGCCTGCGGCGTGCTGCTCGCCCTGCACCTGGTCGGCAAACGCATGGAGCGCAACATGACGCCGGCCCATCGCGCCAAGCAGGAAGCGCAATTGCGCGACCTGCCCTTCGCGATGCCGCGCACGTCTTTCGAGACCGCGGCGTACCTGGCCACCACGGTGTTCATGACGGCGATGTGGGAAGTCCTGTTCCGCGGCTACCTGCTGCTGGTGCTGGCGCCGTTCACCGGCCTGCCGCTTGCGGTGGCGCTTGCCGCCGTCGCCTACGGCGCCGCGCATGGCTACAAGAATCCGCAGCAGTTCCTCGGCTCGATCGCCGCATCCTTCGCCTTCACGATCGGCTATGCGCTGACCGGCAACCTGTGGTGGCTGATCGTGCTGCACGCAGCGGCGCCGGTGTCGATGCTGTACGCCGTGCGCAAGATAAAAGAGCGGGCAGCGGAGCCCGCAGCTTCGGTCTAGCGGCACATCGTCACAACTGAGCGCGGGTCAGCGCAGCATCGACTCCCACACCTTCTGCAGGCGCTTGGACGACACCGGCATCGGCGTCCTCAGTTCCTGCGCGAACAGCGACACGCGCAGCTCTTCCAGCATCCAGCGGAAGTCGGTCATGCGCGGATCGAGGTTCTTCATCGGCTGGTTCTTGATGGTGCGCTGGAACTGGCTGGCTGCGCTCTGCCACTCCGCCATCAGCTGGGCGTCGCGCGCCGTGTTGGTGCGCAGCTTTTCCAGACGCACGTTCATCGCCTTCAGGTAGCGCGGGAAATGCGCCAGCTGGCTGTACTCGGTGTCGGCGACGAAGCGCTTGTGCACCAGTTCCTTCAACTGCGCCTGCATGTCGGCGGCCACCGCCTGCGGCAGATTCTGCAGGCGCTTCGGCATGCCGTGGAACTCGGCCAGCACCTGCCCCACCAGGCGGGCGATCTCGTTGATCAGCAGGCCGATACGGCCCTTGCCCTCGTCCTTGCGCTTGTTGAAGGACGCCGCATCAATCGGCAGCGGATCCTGCAGACAGGCGATGTCGATCGCCTTGTTGACGATCTGCTCGCGCAGCTCCTCGGGCGAACCGACCGACATGAACTGCATGCCCATCTGCTGCATGCCCGGCACGTTCTTTTCCGCGAACTTCAGCTGGTCCTTGAGCTGCAGCGCGAACAGGCGGCGCAGGCCGGCACGATGGGTGCGCGCGGCCACGTTGGGGTCGTCGAAAACTTCCAGATCGCAGTGCGTGCCCTTGTCGACCAGGGCCGGGAAACCGATCAGGGTCAGCTTGCCCTGGTTGATCTCCAGGAGTTCCGGCAGCTCGCCGAAGCTCCAGCTGGTGATGTTGGTGGTTGCCGTCGCAGGGGCGTTGGCCGGTGCAGCTTGTGCACTGGCTTTGCCCTTTTCAGCGACAGGAGCCGCCACCGCAGGTGCAGCTTTACCCCCGTGTGCGGTACCAGGTTTGCCGAACGCCGCCTGCGCGCTGGCCTGGCCGCTCGCCACGGCCGCCGGCGAACTCTCCGCCATGCGCTGGAAGCTCTGGCGCGCCTGGCCGCCCAGCTCCGCCTGCAGCGTCGCCAGGTTGCGCCCCATGTCGAGCTGGCGGCCATGCTCGTCGACCACCTTGAAGTTCATCGACAGGTGGGCCGGCAGGGTCTCCAGCTTGAAGTCGGTAGTGAGTACGCGTGCGCTGGTGTGCTGGTGGATGTCGGCGATCAGCGCGTCGATCAGGTCCCCGCGGCCGAAGCGCACCGGGTCCTGGTTACGGTCGAAGAAACCGGCCGCGTAGTCCGGCAGCGGCACGCAGTGGCGGCGCAGCTTCTGCGGCAGGGACTTCAGCAGCAGCTGCACCTTTTCCTTCAGCATGCCCGGCACCAGCCAACCGGGGCGCTCCTGGGGAATCTGGTTCAGCGCGAACAGCGGCACGGTCAGCGTGACGCCGTCGCGCGGGCTGCCCGGCTCGAAGTGGTAGCTCAGGCCCATCTCGATGCCGGTGACGTTCATCGTCTTCGGGAACAGCTCGGTGGTGACGCCGGCCGCCTCGTGCCGCATCAGCTCCTCCTTGTTCAGGAAGAGCAGCTTCGGGTTGTCGCGCGAGGCGTCCTTATACCACTTCTCGAAACCGGCGCCGTTGACGATGTCGCCCGGGATCTCCTTGTCGTAGAAGGCCGCGATCAGCTGGTCGTCGACCAGCACGTCGAGACGCCGCGACTTGTGCTCGAGGTTCTCGATCTCGCGGATCAGTTTCTGGTTGTGGGCGAAGAAAGGCGCACGCGTCTCGTAGTCGCCCGCCACCAGCGCGTCGCGGATCAGGATCTCGCGGGCCTCCTGCGGATTGATGTTGGCGTAGTTGATGCGGCGCTGGCTGTAGACGACGATGCCGTACAGGGTCGCGCGTTCGCTCGCCGTGACCTGGGCGCTGCGTTTTTCCCAGCGCGGCTCGCCCCAGGACTTCTTCAGCAGGTGCCCGCCGATCTTCTCGACCCACTCGGGCTGGATCTGCGCCAGCGTGCGCGCGTACAGGCGCGTGGTCTCGACCAGTTCGGCCGCCATCACCCACTTGCCCGCCTTCTTGCCCAGCGAAGAGCCGGGCCAGATATTGAATTTGATGCCGCGCGCGCCGAGGTAGGCGGCGTCGTCTTCCATCTTGTAGCCGATGTTCCCCAGCAGGCCGGTCAGCAGGGCCATGTGCAGCTGCTCGTAGGTGGCCGCGGCTTCGCTCAGGCGCCAGCCCTGCTCCCTGACGATGGTGAGCAGCTGCGAGTGCACGTCGCGCCACTCGCGCAGGCGCAGCTGCGAGAGGAAGTTCTCGCGGCAGTTTTCCTGCAGTTGGCGGTTGGTCTTCTTGTGCTCGATGGCCTGCTCGAACCAGCGCCAGATCTTGATATAGCTGAGGAACTCGCTCTTCTCGTCGGCGAACTTCTTGTGCTTCTCGTCGGCCTGCTGCTGGTACTCCATCGGCCGGTCGCGCGGGTCCTGCACCGACAGCGCCGAGGCGATGATCAGCATCTCGGTCAGGCAGTTGTTATCGACCGCAGCCAGGATCATGCGGCCCACGCGCGGGTCGAGCGGCAGCTTGGCCAGCTTGCGCCCCATCGGCGTCAGATCGTTGGCATCGTCGACCGCACCCAGTTCCTGCAGCAGCTGGTAGCCGTCGGCGATCGCGCGGCCCTGCGGCGGTTCGACGAAGGGGAAGGTCTCGACATCGGTCAGGTGCAGCGACTTCATGCGCAGGATGACGGAGGCCAGCGAGGAACGCAGGATCTCCGGGTCCGTGAACTTCGGACGCTGCAGGAAATCGTCTTCTTCGTACAGGCGGATGCAGACGCCGTCGGCCACGCGGCCGCAACGGCCGGCGCGCTGGTTGGCCGCCGACTGCGCAATGGCCTCGACCTGCAGCTGCTCGACCTTGTTGCGGTAGCTGTAGCGCTTCACGCGCGCCAGGCCGGAATCGACCACGTAGCGGATGCCGGGCACGGTCAGCGAGGTCTCGGCCACGTTCGTCGCCAGCACGATGCGGCGCGCGTTGGTGGTCTTGAAGACGCGGTCCTGCTCCTCGACCGACAGACGGGCGAACAGCGGCAGGATCTCGACGTGCGGCGGATGCTGCTTGCGCAAGGCCTCGGCGCAGTCGCGGATTTCGCGCTCGCCCGGCAGGAACACCAGCACGTCGCCGGAGCCCAGGCGGCACAACTCGTCGACGCCATCGACCACCGCATCGATCAGGTCGCGCTTGTCGCGCGCAGCCTGCGCTTTCGAGACCGGCTTGCCCGCGTCGCTGCCGCCTGCAGGGCTTGATACCGGATCGCGGTCGACCGGACGGTAGCGCACCTCGACCTTGTACAAACGGCCGGAGACTTCGATCACCGGCACCGGTTTTTCCGGCGTGCCGAAATGGCGCGCGAAGCGCTCGGCGTCGATGGTCGCCGAGGTGATGATGATCTTCAGGTCCGGGCGGCGCGGCAGGAGCTGCTTCAGGTAGCCGAGCAGGAAGTCGATGTTCAGGCTGCGTTCGTGGGCCTCGTCGATGATGATCGTGTCGTAGGCCTTGAGCAGCGGGTCGGTCTGGGTCTCGGCCAGCAGGATACCGTCGGTCATCAGCTTGACCCAGGCGCCCGGCTGCAGCGTGTCGTTGAAGCGGACCTTGTAGCCGACATGCTCGCCCAGCGGCGTGCCCAGCTCGAAGGCGATGCGCTTGGCGGTGCTCGACGCCGCGATCCGGCGCGGCTGCGTGTGGCCGATCATGCCCTTCTCGCCGCGGCCCAGCTCCAGGCAGATCTTCGGCAGCTGGGTCGTCTTGCCGGAACCGGTTTCGCCGGACACGATGATGACCTGGTGCTTCGTCAGCGCCTCGGCGATCTCCTTGCGGCGGCCGGAGACCGGCAGGTCTTCGGGGAAGGTGATGGCGGGCAGCGGCGTGCGCATCGGCGGCTTGCGTTCGGCGCGTGGCTGCTCGCTGCGCGCATTGCTGCCCGCCTCGTCACGCGGCCGGCGGTTGCCATCGGATTTGCGTTCCTGCGGTGCAGCGGCCGGCGCACGCACGCGCGCTTCCGCGAGCGCACTCGCCAGCGCGTTGGCGGGCGCCTGGGCGCGTGCGGGCGCGCGCGGCTTGCCCTGGCCGCCCTGCGCACCATTGCGGCCCTCGCCCGGCCGGCCGTCGCCGCGCGGCTGCGCCTTGCGTTCGCCGGCCTCGCAGTGCACGCGTTCCGGCTTGGCCTGCAGTTCGTTCGTCTTCGTCAAAGGCGCACGCATGTCGCTGCCACCCGCATCCTTGCGCGGCTGGTTCGGATGACGGTCGGGGGAAGCTGTGCGCGCCGGGTCCGGCGAAGGCTTGTTACTCTGTTCAGACATTGATTTTTACAAGGTATTTGGTGCGCAAGTCGCGCAGCCAATTATAATGCGGCAAATGGAAAACCCTACCCAATTCGTCCAGTGGCTGCGCTCGGTCGCGCCGTATATTCATGCGTTCGGCGGCAAGACTTTCGTCGTCGCCTTCCCCGGTGAACTCGTCGCCGCCGGCGCCCTGCCGGTACTGGCCCAAGACCTGTCCCTGCTGGTCGGCCTCGGCATCCGCGTCGTGCTGGTGCACGGCTCGCGTCCCCAGGTCGCCGAACAGCTCGGCCTGCGCAACGTCGAGGGACGCTTCCACAACGGCGTGCGCATCACCGACGGCGCCGCGATGGAATGCGCGAAGGAAGCCGCCGGCGAACTGCGCCTGGATATCGAAGCGGCCTTCAGCCAGGGTTTGCCGAACACGCCGATGTCGAACGCGCATATCAGCGTCGTCTCGGGCAACTTCGTCACCGCGCGCCCGCTGGGCGTGATCGACGGCGTCGACTTCGAACTCACCGGCGTCACGCGCAAGATCGCGGCCGAGAAGATCCACCCCATCCTGCAGACCGAAGACAATATCGTGCTGCTGTCGCCGCTCGGCTTCTCGCCCACCGGCGAGGTGTTCAACCTGACCATGGAAGACGTGGCGGCGCAGGCGGCGATCGCCCTGCATGCCGAAAAGCTCATCTTCATCACCGAAACGCCGATGATGCAGGACGCCGCCGGCGCCGAGATCCGCGAACTCTCCTCGCACCAGGCCGAAGCCGTGCTGCAGGCGGGCTTCCTGCCGAACGACGCCTCGTTCTACCTGCAGCATGCGATCAAGGCCTGCCACAGCGGCGTCGACCGCTCGCACATCGTGCCCTTCCAGATGGACGGCTCGGCCCTGCTCGAACTGTTCACCCACGACGGCGTGGGCACCATGATCAGCCACGAGAACCTGGAAAGCCTGCGACAGGCCACAATTGAGGACGTCGGCGGAATTATCAAGCTCATCGAGCCGCTCGAAGCCGACGGCACCCTGGTCAAGCGTCCGCGCGAACTGATCGAGCGCGAGATCGACCACTTCTCGGTGATCGAGCACGACGGCGTGATCTTCGGCTGCGCCGCGCTCTATCCCTTCCCGAGCGAAAAGATGGGCGAGATGGCCTGCCTGACCGTGAGTCCGGATGCCCAGACCCAGGGCGACGGCGAACGCATCCTCAAGAACATCGAGAACCGCGCGCGCGCCGCCGGTCTCACGAAGCTGTTCGTGCTGACCACGCGCACCGCGCACTGGTTCAAGAAGCGCGGCTTCGTGCCGGCCACGGTGGACGACCTGCCGAAGGACCGCGCCCACATGTATAACTGGCAGCGCCGGTCGCAGATTTTCATCAAGACCTTATAATTGACCCTTTCAGATTTCGAACCAGGAGCAAGAACATGGCCCGCACCGTCCACTGCATCAAACTGAACAAGGAAGCCGAAGGCCTGGACTTCCCGCCCTACCCGGGCGAACTGGGCAAGAAGCTGTACGAAAGCGTATCGAAGGAAGCATGGCAGGGCTGGCTGAAGCACCAGACCATGCTGATCAACGAAAACCGCCTGAACATGGCCGACGCCCGCGCGCGCAAATACCTGGCGACCCAGATGGAGCGCCATTTCTTCGGTGAAGGCGCCGACCAGGCCGCCGGTTACGTGCCGCCGACCGCCTGAGCATTTCCCCCGCCGGGCGGCTGCTCTGCCGCCCGTCTTTCACACCTCAGCCGGTTACTGCCATTCGCTGCTCCAGTGCTGACCCGGCGAGCGGTCGCAGGAACGCAGGCGCAAGCCTTCGGCAGTCGCTTCCAGGCAGCGTGACGGCCCGGTAAAGCGGTTCGTCAGCTCGAATGCGCCACTCGAACCGCGCAGCCTGCTCAATTCCCAGTACTGCCCCGTTACCCTGGCGCAGGAAGCCATCCGCACCCGATCGTTGACACCATCGTTAACGACGTCCAGGCAGCGGCCGGCGCCCGTGAACATCGTCTGCAGCTTGTAGTGGCCCGGCATGTCGGAAGGCTGCAGCGTCCAGACCTGCCCACTGAAATCCCCGCAAGCGACGACGGTCAGCTTGTCGTTCGCGCCATCGTTGACGACATCGAGGCATTGCCCGCTGCCGGCGCCATCGTTCCAGAGGTGGCTGGATTGGGCGTGAACGGCGCCCGGTGCGCCGAACATGCAGACCAGAGCAAAAAGAAATCGGAACATGATTAACTATTTAATAGTTTCAATATTTCCATATTAACGCTCTGCTCGAATCTTGCGTCGTTTTTCCAGCAATATTTCAATAGAACAGTTTTATTTCGTGGTAAATGCTGCACTGCAGATTACAAGGGTCATCCTTTGCCTACGATCTAAAGTGTGCCTTGCCTAGACAGGAACCGAACAGCAAGGGAAAGCGTCTGTATTGCCTGCAAAGCCCATTTATCGCGAAAGGCAAACATGACTGATCCATTGCGCAGATTAAAAGATCCCGTAATCAATGAAGACGGCAGCCTCCATGTACGCACTGTTCTGACGCCGACCAGTTTGAAGACGCGCGGCCTGGTGTACAAAGGTTCTAATAAAGTTGTTCCGGTCATATTTATTCCAGGAACCATGGGAACGAATCTGCGGGTCAGGCGCGATGTCTCCTTGCCACGGGGCTATCCGCTCAAGCCCGGCGAACCGGCATGGCGGCCTCCTAACAGCGATAGCGCTGCCCTGCTTTACGCATCTGATTGGAAAAAGCGAAGCCCAAAAATGCGCCAACTGATTCTTCATCCGGGCTACCTGGAAGTTGACGATAGCGGCGACCTGGATATCGGTTCCTGTTATCTGGAACGCAGCGTCATGCGCGAGCGTGGTTGGGGCGAAATCTTCAATGGTTCGTACGGCACCCTGCTGTTTGAATTGCAGAGCCATCTGGAAATGACTTTCCAATTCGATGCATTTAATAAACGGCAAATACGTAGCCGCTGGAAAGAAGTCATGCAGGCAATGGAAAGCGATCCACTCAAGCGCTGGGGCGTGCGCTCGGTGGCGCCTTTGACTGAGAACGAGTTAGAGAAATATGCCGAGTACCAATATCCAATCTATGCCTGCGGTTACAACTGGCTGCAGTCTTGCGGTGAATCGGCCAAACGTCTCGAAGAGCGCATCGAGAAAATTATCGGTTGGTGGAAGAAACGGAATCATGAATGCGAGAAAGTCATTCTCGTCACGCATTCGATGGGCGGCCTCGTTGCGCGCGCCTGCGCGAAACGTATTCCCGACAAAATTTCAGGGGTAATCCATGGCGTGATGCCGGCGCTGGGCACGCCCTTGGCCTACCGCCGCCTGGCCTGCGGCACCGAATGCGACAGCCCGGTCAACGGCAAGCTCGATAACTTCAAGGCAGGCAAATTCGCGGACATTGCGGGCAGGCGGCCCGAGGATACGACACCCGTTATGTCGGTCGCACCGGGCGCACTTGAACTATTGCCTAACCAACGATATCCGCGCCCCTGGCTTCACGCCACCGTCGTTCACGCGCCGGCCCATGGCGAACGTCGTGAGACCGCCATCGACTGCCTCCATCTGCCGAACGAGTCGCAACCGAATCCCTACGACCTGTATCGCGATATGGACTCGTGGTACAGGCTGATCAACCCTGACCTGGCCGATCCCGCGAGCCTGTATCGGGATTCGAAAGGCGGTGTCGTCAAGAAAATTCGCGAAGCAATCAATACTGCGGAAATATTTCATGATTGGCTAGGCGATTACTACCATCCTACGACCTTTGCTTACTACGGCAACGACAAGGGGCATCCGTCGTATGGCCAGATTCGATGGGTGGCGCAAGAGTCCAAGGCCGACATGAAGATTCCGGTAACAGCTGCGAATATCAAGGCAGCAAAAAGTGTTACGCAGGAATCGAATGGCGTCCGACAAGTAAAGATTGAAGACCGGATGACTCTTTCATTTTCCGTTGAGCCACAAGAATCCGCAGGCGACGACACGGTATCGCAACAGTCCGGGGCTGCTCCTAATAGCAAGATCAAACAGCTGTTCGCCACTCGAGGCTATCGTCATCAGGAGAGTTACAAACACCGCGACACGATCCTGTTGACCTGCTATTGCATCGTCAAGGTTGTTCAGGAGCTAGGCAAGAATGGATAAGGCGCGCACCAGGACGCTTCCATTTATCCGTGTCCTGGCGGCACTGTACGTGCTTTATCTTATTTATGGCTTGGGAAATTCAATGATAGACCGGCATTCAGTCACAAAGCTAACGGAGCAGATGAAGACAGCCTGCGTAGGAAGGTTCCTGATTGACTTGCCTGCTTCCATGGATGTTTCTTACAGCGGTGTCTATGCCAGCGGATTCTGGATTTCGACACAGAAGGAAAGCCAGCAGGCTTTCGACGCAAGAATCCTGGCGCGGCAAACGGAAATCGAAGCTGAGCCGAACCAGCGCGGCGGGAAAAACCTGGAAGCGGTAGAGAAGTACAACAACAATGGATTTGAAGGAAAAATTTTCAGATTCGGGCGCGAGTTCACGAAGGGAATAGAGAATGGGAAACCCGTCGTTTGGGTCAACGTCAGACTGGAAGCCTATCTCCACCTGAACGGCGTCAGCTTCAATTTCACCACGCCGGATGGCTATGATGCCGACAAGACCGGCAAGCTGAGTGCTCTCCTGGACAAGCTCCGCTTCGTGCCGCCGAAAGAACTGCCCGCTGCACCAGGGTTCTGCTTTGGTCCCGGCATGTTCGTGGATCCCTTGCCAGCCGACGACACTGAAGGCGTTGGGATCTTTGTCGGCTTTGCGGATCATCCGGACCTTGCACTCGCACTCACCACGCGTGCCGGAACGGAACCCGACAAGGAAGACCGTCTCGCGCGCGATACAGCGGTCGATGCAGAAATGCCACTGTGGCAAAAGCCGCTGATGGAAAAGCTTAGAAAAGGCAAACGTACGATCAACGGCATCGAAGGCGGCGAAGTGGCTGAGCGGTGGACCGAGCTGAACTTTGTGCACACCTTCGGCTTCAACTGGGAAGTCACCGGCACCGAGGACAACGTCTACGTCCCCTTCATGCACCTGGAGATGTCGACCGGCCATCCGGTGAATGCCGGCGCCCGGCCGGTGACGAGTTTCCTCGGCGAAGACGCCCTGCTCCAGCTATGGGACAAGATCTCGTCCAGCATCCGGGTGCGCCCGACCGGCCCCACGCCGGCAAAACGCGAAGCGCCGGCCGGTCCGCAGCCGGGCGACACTGCCTCGGCAGGCGACACCTGTCCCTTCACAGGCTGGTGGCAATGCCAGGACGGCGGAAACGGCGCCAGGGTGGCGGGCGGCCAGCGCCAGTTCATGACGAAGGGCCAGCGCATGCCGCAGGCACTGCTGTCGCGGCCGCAATCGCTGTGGAACAAGCTGCGCGGCGTCCAGGCCAGCTACCGGCTCGATCAGCCGACCAGCTGGACATTGGTCGACCGCCGCAGCCGGGTACGCATGCTCCCGGCTGTACCGCCGGCCGCTACCGGCCCCGCGGATACAGCTTAAGCGGTCACAACTTCCCAAACGCGGCCAGCACCCGCATCACATCCTGTACGTCGATGCGGTCTACCCAGTCGCCATGTTTCGGCGCCGTGATCACGGTGCTATTGGCGCGGTCGATCGGCGCCCATTCCGGATTGTTCTGCCGCATCAGGGCGATCACCGGCACGTGCACGGCATTCGCCAAATGCATCACGGCCGTTTCCACCGAGATGATGAGTTCGCAGAGACTCAACACGGCCGGCAGCTGGAAGAAATTATCTTCCGCGCTGAACAGGTGGGTGCGCTCCAGCCCGGCATCGTCGAACAGCGCGCGGGCGCGCGCCAGCTCCTCGGGCACGACATTGACGATGAAGCCGACGTCGGACCATTCCGGCCGGCAGCGCATGGCCCGGATCAAGCCGATGATGCGTTCGAGCGGCCAGCTGCGTTCGACCGATTTGGAAAACGCATTCAGGAACACGACCCGGGACGGCTTGCCGTCGACACCGATAAAGCCCCAGTCGCCGAACTGTTGGCGGGCCCAGGCGATCCAGCGGTCGGCGATGTTGAGCACCGGGAAGCGTGCCGCGCGCGGTATCTCCATCCCGAACAGCTGGCTGAACCAGCCTGCGTAGATGTCGCTGATATGCTGGTCCGGCTGGGTGGAAGGGGTGTAGGCCGGGATGCTGGCGTCCAGCTTGCGGTAGATGAGGCGCTTGACCAGGTCGTAAGGCCGCACCCGCTTCTTTTGGCCGACCACGAAGCCTTGCGGACTGATGCTGCGCGCCATGCTGGCGTATTTGTGGCGTTCCAGCACGGCCAGAGAGACCACGATCGGATAGTTCTCCCGGCGCGCCTGCGCCAGCGATTCGCGGTAGACCTGCGGGCTGTAGGTCTCGTCGTAGACCTTGGCGATCCAGGGGCACTCGGCCAGCCAGTCGTACAGCGCGTACTTCTTCAGGTGCGCCCACTCGGTGGAGCGGCTGGTGCGGCGCCGCTCGTCGATCCAGAGGTGGATCTGCAGGTGCGGATAGGCGCGCGCGAAAGCCTGGAAGCAGGCCTGCAGGTAAGTGAAGTCGCCGAGCGCCAGATGAGCGACGAAAAGGATCTTGTCGGCTTGTCGCAGCAAGGCCGGTGCGACCAGCGGTGCCGGCACGGCCGGCGCATCGAAGCGGATTGCATCGAGCTTGAGAGACTGTCCACCTGAAACTTTCATATTGCTCCGTTCTACACAGAAGACGATGCGAAAATTCTATGGGCAACGAGCAGCTCGAAATGCAAACGAACTGTAAGACCAGGTAAAGTTATGTCAAGACGATAGCATGTTGCACTGCAAAAGACCGCAGCGCACGATTGAAACATGCATATGAGGAAGGAAGCGCTGCAAAATGCAGACGCTGAAGACAGGCGCACCGAAGCGCGCCTGCGAAAGCAGAGGGTAAGTGGGGACTTACATCTGGCGGCACTGGCGCATTTCGCAACGCGCCATGAACACCTTGCCGTTATCGCACTGCATGCGGTAGACCTCGACCGGGCCCGATTCGGTGACCAGGCCGGCGCCCTGCCCGCCCGTGCAGGCCTGCTGCTTCGCCATCTTCTCGACGGTGTTCGAGGAGACGCCGAGGCGGAACGGCAGCTTCTGGATCGGCGTGCCGTCGGCATCCACCGGCCCGGCGGCCTTGCCGGCGACCGGCGCGGCGCCAGGTGCCGGCAAGCTGGTCTTGTGGGATGCGCAGCCGCCCAGCACCGCGGCAAGAAGGATCATCACAGGCAGACGCTGCATGCCGCTCTCCGGATCAGAAAGTCAGGGTCTTGACGCCTTCCGCCATGCCCAGCAGGCAGACGTTGGCGCCACGCTGGGCGAACAGGCCGACGGCGATCACGCCGACGATCTGGTTGATTTCCGTTTCCAGCGCCACCGGATCGGTGATCGACAGGCCGGCCACGTCGATGATGTGGCCGCCGTTGTCGGTCACGAAGGCTTCATCGCTGCCCGGCTTGGTGCGCAGGCGCGGCTGACCGCCCAGTAGAGCCAGCTTGCGCGTCACGGCCGCGCGCGCCATCGGCACGACCTCGACCGGCAGCGGGAAGGTGCCCAGCGTCTGCACCAGCTTGGAGCCGTCGGCGATGCAGACGAAGCTCTTCGATACGGAAGCGACGATTTTCTCGCGCGTCAGGGCCGCACCGCCGCCCTTGATCATCGCGCCCGACGCATCGATCTCGTCGGCGCCGTCGACGTAGACGGAAATCGAGTCGACCTCGTTCAGGTCGCGCACCTCGATGCCGTGGCTGCGCAGACGCGCGGCGGTCGCTTCCGAAGACGCGACGGCGCCCTTGATGCGGTCCTTGATCTTGCCGAGTTCGTCGATGAAGTAATTGGCGGTCGAGCCGGTGCCGACGCCGATGATTTCGCCGTCGACCACGTAGTCGATGGCGGCGCGGGCCACTGCCTGCTTGAGTTCGTCCTGGGTCATGATGTGGGTAGGAGGTGGAAAAATGCCGCCATTTTAACGGATGCGCGAACGCGGATCCTCAAATCAGGCGCAGCATCGCCGCCTTCAGCACACCCGCCGTCTTGTTGGCCGCGCCCAGCTTGCGCAGCGCGTTATCGATGTGGAAGATCACCGTCCGCTCCGAAATCGTCAGGATCTCGGCCGATTCCGACGCCGTTTTGCCGTCCGCGGCCCAGCGCAGCACCTCGACTTCGCGCTCGGTCAGCTTGATCGAGGCCACGCCATCCGGTTTCGCGGCCAGGATGTTAGCCAGGGCCGCATGCGCCGCCTGCGCCAGCCACTGCATCTTCTGCACCTTGGCCTGGTATTCGCTGCGGGCGATGACTTCGCCCGAACGGGCAAAGGTCATCAGGCTGGCGACGCCCTTCAGGTCGTGGGTCGGCTGAGCCCAGCCGAACTGCAGACCATGAGCGCGCGCGTCTTCCCACAGCGGCCGGCTGGACGCGAACAAGGGTTCGGACCACAGCATGGGCCGGGTCGAGGTCAGGCCTTGGGCGACGGTGGGATCGATCCGCAGATACTGCTCGGCCTGGTAGCGCTGCTGCCAGGCTTGCGGGTAATTGTTGAACATGACCGTGCGCGGATTCGAGAACGGCAGCGGCAGGCGCATGCCGAGCGCGCAGTACTCGAAGCCGAGTTCGTTCGCCGCCTTGGCCAGAAGTTCCAGCAAAGCCGCCTCGGTCTTCGCTTCCGCAAAGCCGTGCAGCCACTCTTGATGTGCTTCACCCGCGAACTGCTGCAACGTCGTACCCTCCACGAACCTGCAAGAACTTACAGTGCCCTGGCCGGGCGGAAGACTGCTAGACTGGCGTGCCATTTATAGTTGACAACGATAACACAAGAGTCCGCCTACCCGGCCAGCATTTTTGACGATCCTGAGGAGAAGAAATGGTGAGCAAGAACACGGTTTGCCTGTGGTTCAACGGCGATGCACTGGATGCCGCCAGGTTCTACGCCGAGACCTTCCCGGACAGCGAGGTCAAGGCCGTTCACCATGCACCCGGCGACTACCCGGCAGGCAAGCAGGGCGATGTGCTGACGGTCGAGTTCACGGTGGCGGGCATCCCCTGCCTCGGCCTCAACGGCGGCCCCGGCCCCAGTCACAGCATCGCCTTCTCCTTCCAGATCGCGACCGAGGACCAGCTTGAGACCGACCGCCTGTGGAATGCCATCGTCGGCAACGGCGGCCAGGAAAGCGCCTGCGGCTGGTGCCAGGACAAGTGGGGCCTGTCGTGGCAAATCACGCCGCGCGTGCTGTCGGAGGGCATCGCCGATCCCGACCCGGCCGTCGCCAAGCGGGTGTTCGAAGCGATGATGGACATGCGCAAGATCGACGTGGCGAAGATCGAAGCGGCGCGGCGCGCCTGAGCTTAGGTCAGCCAGCGCCAGATGCCTGCCGGCCAGCCGGCCAGCGGGATGTGCGCCCAGGTCGCCAGCAGCCACACGACGATGCCGCCGCCCAGCGCATGCATGCCGAAACCGCCGAAATGCGCGCGGCCGCGGGCGATGGCGGCGAAGGGCCAGTAGCTGGTACGGCTTTCCCACGCGGCCCAGCCCTGCGGATCGAGCGTCCGCTTCTTGCGGTCCTGCAGCGCCGCCCCGACCAGCGACAGCACGATGATGGCCAGCGCCACGATGATGTTCTTCGTGACCGGATACACGAGGATGTGGACCACGCCCCAGATGGCGAAGGCCCACAGCATCGGATGCCGGGTGATCGCGTACACGCCGCGCGCTTCGGCACTGGCCGCGTTGGCGGCGCCGGGCATGGCCGGGTTGCGGATCAGCGAGCCGAGCAGCAGGATGGAGGCGATCAGCATCAGGATTGTCGCCAGTGCCCACAAGCCATCGCCGGCCTGCCACAAGGGCGTGCCGGCGGGCGTTTTCGGATAGGCCCAGGCCACGCTGCCCAGCGTCGCAAAGGCAACAAGGGAATACAGCGCCAGAAAGCCCTTCTCGCCGATCGCACCGACCAGCGGACGCCGCAAGGGGTGCGAGAGCAGGAAGTGGGTACCCACGAAGGCGCCGGCACAGGCCAGCAGCAACATCGATCCGTTCATGCGCGGCTCCTTTGTCACTGTCGAGTGAAGCCGACTATATCACTGCCTGGAATCGAGAAGGAGACACACATGGACCAGCACACCGGCGGCTGCCTCTGCGGCGAGCTTCGCATCACCGCCACAGGCCAGCCCTACCGCGTCGGCCTCTGCCACTGCCTGGATTGCCGCAAGCACCACGGCGCCGTGTTCCACGCCTCGGCGATTTTTCCGGAAAGCGCGGTACGCATCGAAGGCCAGGCAAACGCTTTCGGCGGCAGGCATTTCTGCCCGCGCTGCGGCTCGTCGGTCTTCGGAAAAAGCGGGGATGAAATCGAGGTCTACCTGGGCACGCTGGACAACCCCAGCCAGTTCAAACCGACCTACGAACTCTGGACCGTGCGCCGGGAAAGCTGGCTGCCGCCGTTTGCGCTGGCGAAGCACTACGAGCACGACCGTCCCGACGGGCGCACCGAAGAATAGTCACTCCGGCGGCAAACAGCCGAACAGGCGCTTGCCGGGCCGCTCGCCGTCCCAGATCTGGTGCACGACGGCGCTGCCATCGCGTTGCTTGGCCAGGCAGAAACGCGCTTCGTAGGCCTGGGCGGTGCCGCGCGTCTTGCCGGGCCGGGCATCGATGCGCAGGTAGTAGACCTTGCCGGCTTCCAGCTTGGTCGCGTCGGTGCGCGGCAGCGAGGCAACCTGGCCGCCGTAGGGCACGCACATCGAAAAGCTGAGGGGGAAGGTGCGCTCCGGCGGCATCGTCATCCTCCACAGCATGCGCTGGCCGTCCGACACCGTCACCGAGTGAAAATCCGGTGTCCCTTCCCTTTCCTCGCGCGGGCTGATGGTGAAGCAGGGGCCGCCGCGCGGGCCTTCGCGCACTTCGGCCGCGCCGATGCGGGCGATGGCGCCGGCACTCGGTGCAAGCAGGGACGCGCACAGGGCGCCGGCAAGGAAAGGGAATCGCATGACCGTCTCACGGGAACAAACGCACGCCAAGAGCCTACGTCCGCGGGTCGCATTCGGAGTTGACTGAGCGCAAGCAGGATAAATCTGATCAGGCCCGCATGAGCCTGCGCGCTGCGCCTCGCGGCAAATTCCTACGGTCGGCAGGGTCGGTCAGGAAGCCCGCGAGCACCTGCTCGTAGAGTTCCAGCTGGTGCGCATGGCGGCGCTGGCGCACGACGCGCGGATGCTGCATGAACTTCAGCGCGAAGTAGTCGGCCAGCAGGTCGCCCTGGGCTTCCATGTTGTAGTCGGAAAGCTGCGCGTCTTCGCGCAGTTCGTAGTGGTAGGACAGGCCGAGCCGGATCGCGCCGCGCAGCCGCACCGGATAGCCGAGCTGGTGCTGCCAGACGTGCACCATCTCGTGCATGAACCAGTGGATGACGGTCGGATTGCCCTCGCTGTAGTCGGGCAGGAAGCAGGAGTGATGGAAATAGATGCTGCCGTTCGGCGTCATCGCACAGTTGCGAGGCTGAAACGGCATGTAGCGGCGGTTGTGGACCCGCACGCGCGCGTAGTCGATGGCGCCGCCGAACAGCAGCGACGCCATCCCGATTTCGCCCGCGGTCAGGCCGCGCGCCATGCAGTCCCGATCGGACTCAAGCGGCGGCGCGCAGCGAAGACGCCGACTTGGCCAGATCGGTGATCAGATCCCAGTCGCCGGCCTTCATCGCGTCCGACGGGGTCAGCCAGGAGCCGCCCACGCAGGCCACGTTCTTCAGCGCCAGGAACTGCGGTGCGGTCTCGATCGAGATGCCGCCGGTCGGGCAGAAGGTGACGTCCGGCAGCGGTCCGCCGATTGCCTTCAGCATGCCGACGCCGCCCGCCGGCACCGCCGGGAACAGCTTCAGCTGCTTGAAGCCGGCTTCGCGCGCCACCATCACTTCGGACGGGGTCATGCAGCCCGGCAGCAGCGGCAGGCCGCTCTTCTTCGCGGCTTCGATCAGGGCCGGGGTCAGGCCCGGCGACACGCCGAACACCGCGCCGGCATCGCGCGAGGCGGCAAATTCTTCCGGCTGGGTCAGGGTGCCGACGCCGATGATCGCGCCTTCGACCTGGGCCATCGCGCGGATCGCGTCCAGGCCGTGCTTCGTGCGCAGGGTCACCTCGAGCACGCGGATGCCGCCGGCGACCAGCGCCTTGGCAAGGGGTACGGCGTGGTCCGGATCGTCGATCGCGATCACGGGGATCACGACGGCCGATTTCATGATGTCCAGCAGGCTCATATCAGTACTCATCGTTGCACTCACTTACTTGGCGGTGGATTTACGGAACAGGAAGTCTTCGTCGGAACCCGGCATGATTTCACCACTGTCGGTGCCTTCATGCAGGGGGACGGTAGTCTCGATCGGCGACGGCAGCGGGAAGTGGGCGGCGCCCTCCTCGGCTGCGGTGACGGACTTGCGGAAGCCGTCGAACAGCTCGCGGCCCATGCCGATGTGGCTCTTGCTGAGGTCGGCAGTGGCCATCTTGCGCGATGCCCACACGTCGGACGGCACCAGCGCTTCCAGCGTGCCCTCGGTGGCGTCGATACGGATGATATCACCGTCGCGCACCAGGCCCAGCGGACCGCCGGCCAGGATCTCCGGCGACACGTGGATCGCCGCCGGCACCTTGCCGGACGCGCCCGACATGCGGCCGTCGGTGACCATCGCCACGTGGTAGCCGGCGTCCTGCAGGTTCGACAGCGCCGGGGTCAGCGCGTGCAGTTCCGGCATGCCGTTGGCGCGCGGGCCCTGGAAGCGGATCACGGCGACGAAGTCGGTGTTCAGCTGCCCGGCTTTATAGGCATGCATGAAGTCTTCCTGCGAATCGAAGGTCTTGGCCGGGGCCTCGACGATGTGATGGTCTTTCTTGACCGCCGAGATCTTCATCACGGCGCGGCCCAGGTTGCCCTGCACTAGGATCAGGCCGCCGTTGTCGCTGAACGGGTTGGTGTACTTGCGCAGCACGTTTTCGTCGCCGCTCTGCTCAGGCACGTCGCGCCAGACCACCTTGTCGTTCTCGTCCAGGAACGGCTCCTTGCAGTGGGCGCGCAGGCCGCGGCCGAGGATGGTGTTGACGTCCTCGTGCGCCAGGCCGGCGTCCAGCAGTTCACGGATCACGAAGGTCGGGCCGCCCGCTGCCTGGAAGTGGTTCACGTCGGCGTCGCCGTTCGGATACACGCGGGCCAGCAGCGGCACCACTTTCGACAGCTCGTCGAAGTCATTCCAGTCGACCACGATGCCGGCTGCGCGCGCGATGGCGATCAGGTGCATCGTGTGGTTGGTCGAGCCGCCGGTCGCGTGCAGCGAGGCGATGGCGTTGACGATGCTTTTCTCGTCGACGATATGGCCGATCGGCATGTACTCGCCGCCCTGCTGCGAGATCTTGACGGCCTGCTGAGTCGCAGCCCTGGTCAGTGCATCGCGCAGCGGGGTGCCCGGGGTGATGAAGGCGGCGCCCGGCAGGTGCAGGCCCATCATCTCCATCAGCATCTGGTTGCTGTTGGCGGTGCCGTAGAAAGTGCAGGTGCCGGCGCCGTGGTAGGCCTGGGCCTCGCCCTCGAGCAGCTCTTCACGGGTGGCCTGGCCTTTCGCATAGCGCTGGCGCACCGCGGCCTTTTCCTTGTTCGAGATACCGGTGGTCATCGGGCCGCCCGGCACGAAGATGCCCGGGATGTGGCCGAAGTGCAGCGCGCCGATCAGCAGGCCCGGCACGATCTTGTCGCAGATGCCCAGGTAGAGCGAGGCGTCGAACATGTTGTGCGACAGCGCGATGGCGGTCGACATGGCGATGGTGTCGCGCGAGAACAGCGACAGCTCCATGCCCGGCTGGCCCTGGGTGACGCCGTCGCACATGGCGGGCACGCCGCCGGCGAACTGGGCCACGGCGCCGACTTCGCGCGCCGCGTCCTTGATCACTTTCGGGAAATATTCGAAGGGCTGGTGCGCCGACAGCATGTCGTTGTACGAGGAAACGATGGCAACCGACGGCGCCTTTTGTTCACGCAGCTTGAGCTTGTCGTTGGCCGGGAACGCAGCAAAACCGTGCGCCAGGTTCGTGCAGGCCAGCGTTCCGCGCTGCACGCCCTTCACACGCGCGGCGTCCAGGTGCGCCAGATAGGCCTGGCGCGACGGCCGGCTACGCTGGATGATGCGTTGGGTCACCTTCTCTACTACGGGATGCACCATGATCGTTCCTTATGAATTGGATTTCTGAAATTTTACTACAAAATGAAAAGGGACGCTTGTCGGCGCCCCATTCCATTTGCAGCCTACGAGAATTCGGGTATTGATTGCGGGCACAGGCCGTAGGGAGGGCACACCATGCCCACGCTCCCACGCTCATCATTTGTAGTGATTTTACGCGCGCTTCCTGTATGATTCGATAATCTGCACAAAATGACATCATACCGTCCATCGCGTTCATCGTACCCACTACCCATGCGCCAACCTCTTCTCACCAGCACCACCAGCTACCAGTCGCTCCGCAACCATGCCAACCAGGCCAGGGAATGGCAGATGCGCGAGCTCTTCGCACAGGATCCGCAGCGCTTCGAGCGGCTGTCCGTCGAAGCCGCCGGGCTGTTCCTAGACTATTCAAAAAACCGTCTGGACGGGCGCACGCTTGAACTGCTGGCGCAGCTGGCGCGCGAGCGCGGCGTCGAGCGCCTGCGCGACGCTATGTTCGCCGGCGAGAAGATCAACCTGACGGAAAACCGCGCCGTCCTGCACACCGCCCTGCGCGCACCGCGCAACAAACCGTTCACGCTCGACGGCCAGGACGTGACCGGCGACGTGCACGCCGTGCTGGACCGCATCAAGACCTTCAGCGACAGCGTGCGCAGCGGCGCCTGGCTCGGCCACACCGGCAAGCCCATCACCGATGTCGTCAACATCGGCATCGGAGGCTCCGACCTCGGCCCGAAGATGGTCTGCCTGGCGCTGCGCCAGTTCGCCCATCCGCGCCTGAACATGCACTTCGTCTCGAACGTCGACGGCCACGACATGGATGCGGCGCTGTCGCGCGTGAATCCGGAAACCACCCTCTTCATCATCGCCTCGAAGACCTTCACCACGGCCGAGACCATGATGAACGCGAACACCGCGCGCGCCTGGTTCCTGCAGCAGGCGCCCGAAGAGGCATTGGCCAAGCACTTCGTTGCGGTGTCGACCAACGTCGACGCGATCAAGACCTTCGGCATCGATCCGGCCAACATGTTCCCGTTCTGGGACTGGGTCGGCGGCCGCTACTCGGTGTGGTCGGCGATCGGCCTGCCGGTCGCGCTGAGCGTGGGCTTCGGCTACTTCAGCGACCTGCTGGCCGGCGCGCACGCCATGGACGAGCATTTCCGCACTGCCCCGATCGAGCAGAACCTGCCGATGATCATGGGCCTGGTGGGCTTCTGGAACCGCGAGTTCCTGGAGTGCGGCTCGGTCTCGATCGCGCCCTACCACCAGGACCTGAACCGCTTCCCGGCCTACCTGCAGCAGCTCGACATGGAAAGCAACGGCAAGCGCGTCACGCGCGCCGGCGACACCATCACCGACTACGAAACCGGCCCGGTGATCTGGGGCGACGTCGGCACCAACGGCCAGCACGCTTACTTCCAGCTGCTGCACCAGGGCACGGACGTCACGCCGATCGACTTCATCGCCGCCCTGCGCCCGGCCCACGAATTCCACAACCACCACGCCGCCCTGCTGGCCAACTGCTTCGCGCAGTCGGAAGCCTTCATGAAGGGCAAGACCGCGGATGAAGTGCGCCAGGACCTGGCCGGCCAGCCGGCGGAAGAGATCGAGCGCCTGGTGCCGCACAAGACCTTCCCGGGCAACCGCCCCAGCAACACCATCCTGATGGAGTACCTGACCCCGGCCACGCTGGGCGCCCTGATCGCGCTGTACGAGCACAAGGTCTTCGTGCAGGGCGCGCTGTGGGACGTCAACAGCTACGACCAGTGGGGCGTCGAGCTGGGCAAGGTGCTGGCCAAGAAGATCGAGGCGGAGCTCAACGGCGACGCCCAGCCGGCGCAGCACGACAGCTCGACCAATGGCCTGATCGCGCGCGCCAAGGCCGCCGTCTGAACCTTCTGCAGAGAGACTGATCGTATGAAGAACGAACAATTCGTAGTGGTGCATGACGAGCCAATGAAGACCGGCGAATGCCCGATCTGGCACGCGGTCGAATCGGCGCTGTACTGGGTCGACGTCCCCGGCTTCATGGTGCACCGCCTGCACCCGGCCAGCGGCAAGTACTCGTCGTGGAAGATGGACAGCGAGCCGTCGGCACTGGCCATCGACGTCGACAACAACCTGGTGGTCGCCACCCGTAACGGCTTCGTCTACCTGAACACCAGCACCGGCGAGATGGAAGACATCGCGCCCGCGCCCTACGACACCAAGCTCCAGCGCTTCAACGACGGCCGCGTCGACCCGGTCGGGCGCTTCTGGGTCGGTACCCTGTACGAGCCGCGCGATCAGCCCAAGGCCGAGATGCACGTGCTCGAGCAGGGCAAGCTGCGCCAGGCCTGGGCTGGCGGCATGACCAACTCGAATGGACTGGCCTGGACCCTGGACGGCAAGACCATGTTCCATGCCGATACCACCAGCCACCGCATCGACGCCTACGACTACGACGTCAAGACAGGCACCCCGTCGAACGGCCGCAACTTGGTGACCTTCGAGGCCGACAAGACCACCGGCACCTACGGCGGCCGCCCGGACGGCGCAGCGATCGACAGCGAAGGCAATTACTGGATCGCGATGTATGAAGGCGGGCGGATTCTGAAGCTGTCGCCGACTGGGGAGCTGCTGCAGCAGGTCGATCTGCCGCTGAAGTGCCCGACGGCGGTTTGCTTCGGCGGGCCGGATCTGCGGACCTTGTATGTGACCAGTGCCTGCGGCGGGCGGTCGCAGGAGGAGCTGGCGCAGTATCCGCATAGCGGGAAGGTGCTGGCGTTCCGCGTGGATGTGGCTGGGGTGGAGATGCCGGAGTATCGGGGCTGAGCTTCAGAATGCCGGCGTGGCGATGGTGAGCCGCCTGGCGCAATCCCCATCGAAGGCCATACCGACACGCCATAGCCGGCCAGGCGTCCAGTAGCGGGCGGACAAGGTTGGCATAGTCGACCTGTCCGCCACGCTGTTCGCGTCGAAGCGCAAGCTTGTGGCCAGTGCTTCCTCCGCTCTGCGGCGGGTGATGCAGCCATCCAAAGCAAGACGCAGATATCCTTCGCGCGGCTCGCCACCATCCGTGTCGGCACGCCAGCGCAGCTCAACGGTGTCGCCGGCAGCCACACATTCGTACGCGCTGACTCGCCCGGCGCACCGTTTTTTTACCTTGACGCCGAATTGTTCCTCGATCGGAGCAGTATCGAATGGATGCGCCTCCGCCATCCAGGCAGCAGCCGCCTGCAGAGGGTCCGCCACTGCGTCAGAACAGACCATCACACCGAAGATAAATAGGTAACGAACAAAGGGCATAGTGGCTCCGCTCGACAATGTGTGCGCTGGCCGGGTCCGCACACAGGCATCATGGCTTGAGAATGTTATCCTGGCAAGTTTCCAGGCGCGGGAGCAGATATACAGATGAACACCGATCGCACTATCCTGACACCAGCCTCGGCCCGCCTGCCGCTGGTGGCAGCGGTTCTATTCTTCTTTTACCAGTTGCCAGAAGGCGTAGGCAACTTCAACCTGCTGGCGCTGTTTCCCCTGGTTGCCTGGTGGGGCTCACGCACCCTCGGCTTCAGTGGCATGCAAGCCTGGTACCTCGATGCGCGGCCGGGCTGGCTGCACCTGCTGACGCTGGGCCTGGCACTGGCGATTGCCGCCAAGTTCGCTGCCTTTGCCACCGGCACATATGCCGGCACCTACACCTTCGCCTGGGCGGACGTACCGAGCGGCACGGCGCTGGCAGGGGCGCTCGCCTTCCTCGCCTTCTCGACCTTCATCGCCTCCTCGGCCGAGGATATCCTCACGCGCGGCCTGGTCCTGCGCGCCTTTCCGAAGCTGGGCGCGCGGCCGGTCTTCATCGTGGTGTCGGCCGCGTTGTTCGTGCTGAACCACATTTATCGCCTGCACAAGGGGCCGCTCGAGTGGCTGACCCTCTTCTGCTTCGGCCTGGCCTACGCTGCGGCGCTGTACCGCACGCGCACGCTATGGGCTGCGGTCGGCCTGCACTGGGGCTGGAACCTGGCTAATGGCTTGCTCGATACTTTCGTCCAGTCGGATACGCCGCAACCCGCGATGGCACCGCTCTACTCCTGCGCAGCCCACCTCGTGCTGCTGGCCTGCGCGCTGACCCTCATGCGGCCTGTCGGGCCGCATGCTCGAGCTGCCGGCGAAGTGTCCGGCCGCAGCTGAGCCGATCAAGCCGCCTGCGCGCAGCCGTGCGGCTTCAATACGCGCTCAGTGGAAGCAGGATACTTCACGAGCTTGTCTGCGGCGCGGCGCGGACGCTTCACCATCTCGCCTCCGCAGTTCGGACACACCCCTTTCAATACTGACGTCGCACAATCGGTGCAGAAAGTGCATTCGAAGGTGCAGATCAAGGCATCTGTCGAGTCGGGCGGCAGATCCTTGTCGCAGCATTCACAATTGGGGCGCATCTGAAGCATTTTCTTCTCCTGTTATTCAATCGGCCATCATCCTACCATTCGTCCTTTATTGCGACCGGCACATGGTAGATGTGGCACCATATGCCAGCAACATCTCCCCTGACGTAGTAAATTTACTTGCGAAATCCATATTCGTGTAGTAAATTTACAGCCATCCTGTCCTCACCCTCTTCACGCTCAGACACCCATGGCTCTTTCCGATTTCGATCTCGTTTTCTTCGGCGGCAGCGGCGACCTCGCGATGCGCAAACTCTTGCCTGCAATGTACGCGCGCGACGTCGCCAACGACCTGCCGCAGTCCGCCCGAATCATCTGCGTGGGCCGCGAAGACATGTCGCAGGAAGACTTCCTGCAGATGGTCGAGACGAATTCGAAGCCGCACATCAAGGAAAGCGTCGACGAACAGGCGTGGCAGAAATTCCTGGAGCGCATCACCTGGGTCGCCGTCGATGCCGTCAACCTGAAGAGCTATGCCGCGCTGGCCGAAGCACTGCGCAAGGATGACCAGCTGACCCGCGTCTACTACCTGGCCACGCCGCCTTCGCTGTTCGCGACGATCTGCGACAACCTGGCCGCCAGCGGCCTGGCGACCGCCAATTCGCGCGTGGTGCTGGAAAAGCCGCTGGGGCGCGACCTCGAATCGGCCAAGCAGATCAATGCCGACGTCGGCAAGGTCTTCGCCGAATCGCAGATCTACCGGATCGACCACTACCTCGGCAAGGAGACCGTGCAGAACCTGCTGGCCCTGCGCTTCGGTAACGTCCTGTTCGAGCCGCTGTGGCGCCGCGAGTGGATTTCGGACGTGCAGATCACCATCGCCGAGAAGATCGGCGTCGGCAACCGCCTGGGCTACTACGACAATTCCGGCGCCCTGCGCGACATGCTGCAGAACCACCTGCTGCAGCTGCTGTGTATCGTCGCGATGGAGCCGCCGACCTCGATCGCGCCGGATGCCGTGCGCGACTCCAAGCTGCAGGTGCTGCGCTCGCTGAAGCGCTTCACCCCGACCACGCTGGCGCAGAACATCGTGCGCGGCCAGTACCGCTCCGGCTACGTCGACGGCCAGCCGGTGCCGGGCTACCGCGACGAGCCGGGCGCGCCCAAGCAGTCGAAGACCGAGACTTTCGTCGCCATGAAGGCCGAGATCGACACCTGGCGCTGGGCCGGCGTGCCCTTCTATCTGCGCACGGGCAAGCGCATGGCCGACCGCCTGGCCGAGATCGTCGTGCGCTTCAAGCCGATCCCGCACTCGATCTTCAACCAGCCGACGTCCAGCTTCCAGCCGAATTCGCTGGTGATCCGCCTGCAGCCAGACGAGGGTTTGTCGCTGAACCTGATGTCGAAGACCCCGGGCGACGGCATGCGCCTGAAGCAGGCCGAGCTCGAGCTCGACTTCCGCGAGCAATTCAAGGCGCCGCGCATGGAAGCCTACGAGCGCCTGCTGATGGACGTGCTGCGCGGCCAGCTGACCCTGTTCATGCGCGGCGACGAGCTGGAAGCGGCCTGGGAATGGGTCGAGCCCATCCTCGATTACTGGGAACAGGACGACACCTCGCCGGTGCCTTATTCCTCGGGCACCTGGGGCCCGGCCGCATCGTCGGCCCTGATCGGCCGCGACGGCCTGCAGTGGCGCGAAGAAGCGCTGCCGGAAGACTGAGATGCTTCTGGATTCGATCCGCACCCAGCTCGATTCGCTGTCGAAGTCCGAGCGCAAGGTCGCGCTCGCGGTGCTGGCCTCGCCCAGCGCCACCGTCAGCCAGAACATCACCGCGCTGGCGCGTGCCGCCCAGGTCTCGGAGCCGACCGTGGTGCGCTTTTGCCGCACCCTCGGCTACGACGGCTGGCACGAGTTCAAGCTGAAACTGGCGCAGGGCCTGGCGCTGGCCCTGCCCGGCGCCAGCGAACAGCCGGCCCAGGACGACCTTGCCGCCGACCTCGTCAACAAGATCTGCAGCCGTTCGATCAACACCCTGCTCGACCTGCGCAACAACCTGAAGCCCGAGCTGATCCAGAAGGCGCTGGATATCCTGTCGCGCGCCAACAAGATCGAGTTCTACGGCCAGGGCACCTCGGGCTTCGTCGCCGCCGACGCCCAGCACAAGTTCTTCCGCTCCGGCGTGCCGACCATCGCCTACACCGATCCGGCGATCCACTCGATCGCCGCGGCCCTGCTGCGCGAAGGCGATGTGGTGGTGGCGATCTCGCAGCGCGGCAACAACCCCGCGTTGACGCGCTCGGCCAAGCTGGCGCGCCGCGGCGGCGCCGAAGTCATCGTGCTGGCGCCGTCCGGCACGCCGCTGGCGGACATGGCCAGCCTCCTGATCCCGATCGACCTGGTGTTCGCGACCGATCCCTACACGCCGATCTCCGCGCGTCTGGCCTATCTGGTCGTGATCGACGTGCTGGCAGTCGGCCTGGCCCTGCAGCGCGGGCCGGAGTTCAGGAAGAAGATGCAGAACGCGCAGAAAGCGTTGCAGGAATTCGACATGCAGTTCGATTCCTTCATCGGCTGAGCTGCCACGGCCACGCACGATTGAAATCATCTTGCTTTAATGAAATCGAGCAAGCATAGTTAGGGACTTTGCAACATGCGAATTCCTGAATGAAACCGGCAACTCACCGCTTCCACGAGCTCGACTTTTTGCGGGGCATGGCCTGCATCAGCGTCCTGGCCTTTCATTTTCTGTCGCGCGGCCCTCGTCACCAGTTGATGCCGGGCCTAGACTTTCCGCTGCTCGAACCAATCGCGCATTTCGGCTACCTCGGCGTCCAGCTCTTCTTCGTGCTCAGCGGTTTTGTGATCATGATGTCGGCCGAAGGCGCGACAGCACGCAGCTTCGCCGCCTCGCGCGTGTCGCGTCTCTATCCCGGCCTGTGGATAGCCGCGACGCTGACGGCGGGCGCCGCCTGGCTGCTGGGCGATAGCCGCTTCCAGGCGTCAGGCACCGAGTTCCTCGTCAACCTCAGCATGGTTCCGGCATGGTTCGGCATACCCTACGTGGACGGCGCCTACTGGTCGCTGGGTTGCGAACTGCATTTCTACATTCTGGTCTGGCTGACGATTCGCCTCGGCCTGCTGTCCCGCTTCGAACAGCTGATGGCCTGCTGGCTGCTCATCAGCACTGTGAATGCCATCCGGCCGATGTGGCCTGTCGAGTTCTGGCTGAACGCGAAATGGGCGCCCTTCTTCGTGGCCGGCGGCGTGTTCTACCAGGTGCGCAGGCATGGGTTTACGCCTTTCCGGCTCGGCCTGCTCGGCGCCGCCTTTGCTTTGGCGGCCTTCTATACCGGCTGGGACGGCCCGGCGGAAGCCGCGGTCGGCGCGGCGCCGCTGGCCAGGCTCACGGTGCAGGTCTCGGCGGTCGTAGCGATCTTCGCCTTGTTCTGGCTGATCGCCACCGGGCGCTTCCAGATGCGCGCATCGCCTTTCGTCTATTACGCGGGGTTGCTGACTTATCCGCTGTACCTGATCCACCAGAATCTCGGCTTCATGCTGTACGAACGCCTGCACCGGGTTACCGGCATGGTGATCGTTCCGCTGGTGCTGATGCTGGCTATCCTGCTCGCGCTCAGTTGGGGCATCCATGCAGTGGTCGAGCGCCCGTTTGGCGGCCGTCTGCGGCGCTGGCTGGCGCGTCCGGCGCCCAAGCTGCCGGCTGAAGAGATCGAAGTCCTGCAATGAAACACACGCTCTTTCTCTTCGACCTCGACGACACCCTGCTCGACTTCAAGGCTTCCGAACAGCTGTCCTTCGTGCGCACGCTGGAAGCGCTCGGCCTGCGCGAGGGCATCGATACCCTGTTCCCGCAATACCAGGCGATCAACATCGCCCTGTGGCGCGAATTCGAGCTGGGAACCGTGTCGAAGGACTTCCTGAAGGTCGAGCGCTTCCGCCGCACCTTCGCGCAGAACGCCCTGGATCTCGACCCGGGCGCCGCCAGCCACCTCTACCTCGAATCGCTGTCCGAGACCGTGGTGCTGATCGACGGCGCCAAGCAGGTCTGCGAAGCCCTGGCCGACATCGGCGAAGTCGGCATCATCACCAACGGCGTCGAGCACATCCAGACGCGCCGCATTGCCAGCTCGGGTTTGCAGGAGCACATCTCCTTCGTCTCGACTTCGGAGGCCTGCGGCTACGCCAAACCGGACAGCCGCTTCTTCGACTACGCGGCGAAGATGGCGCGCGCCTTTGCGCACCAAGAAACGGTCATCGTCGGCGACCGCCTGGATGCCGACATCCTCGGCGCCAACCGCTTCGGCATCGACAGCTGCTGGTTCAATCCGGGACGGCTGGCGAATGCGTCCGAGGCCGTGCCGACCTGCGAGGTGGACAGCCTGCACCAGATCGTGCCGGCGCTGAGGAAACTCGCCGCCGCCTGAGCGCGAGGATCAGCCCTGACGGCTGCGCTCCACGGCGGCATCGAAGACGGCGCGGTCCGAGGTGACGGTGATGAGATTGCCGGTCTGAGACAGGTGCTGGGAGATCGACACGACCAGGTTCATGTAGCGCGAGCCGGTCAGCACCACGACGCGCTTGAGCTGGGTGCGGCAATTGGAAAAGAACTGGGTCCACTCGCGGCTCACCTCGGTGGACACGAGCGTCGTGCGTTCCGCATCCACCAGCAGCTCCAGCGGCTGGGCGCGTAGTATTTCCAGACGAATCTCGTCGAGGGCGGCCTGGCCGAACTGGCCGTTGTCCTGGCCGACGATGGTCACGAGCAGCACGCCGGCGCGCAGACGCCGGAACGCGAAGCTTCCCGCGTCCGAAGTAAGCTCGACGGTGCCGTCCGGCTGGGTATTCCTGGAGAATGTGCTCATTGCTGGGAGTGTGGTATCGAATGGCAAAATTATAAGGGTTTCCGGGCCGCCTGCGTGGCCTCCGAGCCTGCCGTAGAATACCGGCTTTCGACAACCCGCCAACTCGACAACCCGAGCTTCGTCATCGCCATGCACATCAATCCCGAACGCAGCACCCGCCCCGATTACGACCTGCTGGTACGCCAGGTCGCCAGCGTCCTCGAAGGCGAGCGCGATTTGACCGCCAACGCCTCGCAGTTCTCGGCCCTGGTCTACGACACCCTCGCCGACCTCAACTGGGCCGGTTTCTACCTGACCGTGCCGAGCAAGAAAGGCGAAGGCGAAGACCTGCTGGTCGGCCCCTTCCAGGGCAAGCCGGCCTGCGCCCGCATCCCCTTCGGCCGCGGCGTCTGCGGCACCACCGCCGTCAAGCGCGAAACCATCGTCGTGCCGGACGTGCACGCCTTCCCGGGCCACATCGCCTGCGACTCGGCCTCGGCCTCGGAAATCGTCATCCCGGTCATCAAGGCTGGCCGCCTGGTCGGCGTGTTCGACATCGACAGCCCGAAGCTGGACCGTTTCTCGGATGAGGACAAGGCCGGCTTGGAAGCGATGATTGCGGCCTTCCTGGACGCGACCGATTGCTGAGCGGCGCTATAAGGGCACGCGCTTTTTCGAATAAATCGGCGCCTGCCGGTACGGTACAATCACGGAATTCGCCTTCAACCAACCTATTCGCACCATGAACCAACTCGAACAGCTCAAGCAGTACACCACCGTGGTGGCCGACACCGGCGACTTCCAGTCGATCAAGGCCTACGCGCCGCAGGATGCGACCACCAACCCGTCGCTGATCCTGAAAGCCGTGCAGAAGCCGGAATACCGCCCGCTGCTGGAAAAGGCCGTCGCCGAATCGAATGGCGCCGGTGTCGAAGAGATCGTCGACCGCCTGCTGATCGCCTTCGGCGTCGAGATCCTGAAGTTCGTGCCGGGCCGCGTCTCGACCGAGATCGATGCCGCGCTGTCCTTCGACACCGAAGCGACCGTCGCCAAGGGCCGCGAACTGATCGCCCTGTACGAAGCCGCAGGCGTCAAGCGCGAGCGCGTGCTGATCAAGATCGCCTCGACCTGGGAAGGTATCAAAGCCGCCGAGATCCTGGAAAAGGAAGGCATTCGCTGCAACCTGACCCTGCTGTTCTCGCTGTGCCAGGCCGTGGCCTGCGCCGAAGCGGGCGTGCAGCTGATCTCGCCCTTCGTCGGCCGCATCTACGACTGGTACAAGAAATCGACCGGCACCGACTACCAGGGCGCCGACGATCCGGGCGTGCAGTCGGTCAAGCGCATCTACCAGTACTACCGCAAGTTCGGCTACAAGACCGAAGTGATGGGCGCGAGCTTCCGCAACACCTCGCAGATCCTGGAACTGGCCGGCTGCGACCTGCTGACGATCTCGCCGGACCTGCTGCAGAAGCTGGCCGACGCCGACGGCACCATCGAGCGCAAGCTGGTGGCGGATGAATCGGCAAACATCGAGAAGATCGCGATGGACGAGAAGACCTTCCGCTTCATGCTGAACGAAGACGCGATGGGCACCGAGAAGCTGTCCGAGGGCATCCGCGCCTTCGTGGCGGATTCGGTCAAGCTGAAGAAGATGATCGAGGAACTGCGCTAAGAGTAGGCGTCACTCCCGCGCATGCGGGAGTCCAAGTTTGCGTGCGCTATCGTGATGCAAGCAGAACTTGGGTTCCCGCATGCGCGGGAAGTCATTTCCGGCAATGCCGGGAATGACATTTGTCACATGGCGGCCTTCGGGCCGCCGTTTTTCATTTACAGGCCGGTTTCTTCGGCCAAGGTACGCAGCATCTCGGCCGCCGTCATCTCGCGCGACAGCGGCGCGCCCTGCCCTGCCCATTGCGCCGCGAACTCGTGGTTGCCGTTCTTTGCCGCCGCCGCATGCAGCTGCTTGGCCGCGTCGTAGGCCACCGGATAGGCAGCCGCCGGCGGGCTGCCGGGCGCTTCGCCGTGGCTGATCAGCTGGTTCACCATGCCGCGCGCGGGACGCCCCGAGATGCTGGCCGTGAGCATGGTCGACATCGCCCGCTCGCTCTTCAGGTTGGCGCGGTAGGCCGCGCTGGCAGAACTTTCCGGGCACAGGATAAAGGCCGTGCCCAGCTGGGCCGCCGCCGCGCCCAGGTCCAGCATGGCCTTGATGCCGGCGCCGTCCATGATGCCGCCCGCGGCGACGATGGGCAGCCGGGTCTTCTTGACCAGCAGCCGCACCAGCACCGCCGTGCTCAGGCGCTCGTCGCGCTCCTCCGGATCGAACATGCCACGGTGCCCGCCGGCTTCGATACCCTGGGCCACGATCGCGTTCACGCCGGCCGCTTCGATGATCTCCGCCTCGCGCAGGTTGGTCGCGGTCGCCATCGTGTAGATGCCGGCCTCATGAAAGGCGGCGAGGCGCTCGGCTGAAGGCAGGCCGAAGTGGAAGCTCAGGACCGCCGGTCGCAGCTCGAGCAGCATCTCGAACATCGCTTCGTCATCGTTGAAGGATTTATAAATCTCGTCCAGCGACGTCGGCACGGCGATGCCCGCGCTGTCGAACAGCGGCGCCAGGTGGGCAAGCCAGGCCGCTTCGCGCGCGGCGTCGCGCTGCGCGGGCACGTGGCAGAACAGGTTGGCATTGAACGGCCGCTTGGTCAGTGCCTGCGTCTCTTCGATCATCTGGCGCGCCTGCACGGCATTGCTGGCGCCCAGGCCCAGCGAACCGAGTCCGCCGGCGTTCGACACTTCCGCGGCCATGCACGGCGTCGACACCCCGGCCATCGGCGCCTGGATGATCGGATAGCGGATGCCTAGCCTTTCAAGAAATTGCTGGGACGAGCTCATGGTGTTCCCCTTTCGTTCTCATCGGGTTTCATTAAGGTGGTCAAATAGCCGGCGCTCGCCAGCAATCCCAGCGCCGACAGCGCCAGCGCCAGCTTCAGTGCACCTGCCTCGCTTGCGGTCCAGCGGGCGATGCCGGCGCTGACCAGCGGACCCGCCAATTGGCCAAGCGCGAAGCCGGCCGTCATCCTGCCGAGCACGCGGGTGGCCTGACTTTCCGCGCGCGCCCTCGCCTCCTGCATGCCGACCATCGTGATGACCATGAAGGTGCCGCCGACCAGCAGCGCGGCGAGGGTCACGCCGATCAGGGAAGTCCACACGGCCGGCAGCAGCACGCCGATCGCCATCAGCACGTGCGCGGCCGCCCAGACGCCCAGGCGGTTCGCCCTGGCGAGCCGCATCGATACCAGCACCGTGGAGACTGCCGCGGCAGCGCCGAACACCGGCCAGGCCAGGCCGAACACGCGCGGGTCGTCCACCAACTGGCGCGCCAGCGCCGGCAGGTAGGTGGCCGGCAGGATGTAGCCGAAGCCGAACAGGGTATAGCAGGCGACAAGGCCGCCAGTCCGGGCCGGCGGCGCCGCCGCACCATGGGCAGACGCGGCGGCAGACGCGGGGGCAGATACGGATGCTGGCGGCGTGGGCAGGCTGCGGGCCAACACCAGCGGCAGCAGGCAGGCCAGCGCGCCCAGCGCCGCCAGGCCGATCCACATTTGCGGCGACGGCAGCGCGCTCCCCAGCAGCAGGCAGAACAGGCCGGCGGCGGCGATGCCGATGCCGACACCGGAGAACTGCAGGCCCGCCAGGTTGGGGCGGCCCAGCGCGGCCAGCCAGCCGAGTCCCCAGGCGCTGGTCGCGACCAGGGTCCAGGCGCTCATCACCCCGGCCAGGAAGCGCAGCACGGCCCACCAGAAGCCGGACGCAGTCCAGCCGACGGCCGCCGTGATGAGGACGGTGCCGGCCAGGCCCAGCGCCAGCAGCAGCGCCGGCCGCGTACGCAGGCGCGCGGCCGCCAGCGCCCCTGCCAGGTAGCCCAGGTAGTTGGCTGCCGCGAGCATGGCGCCGGCGTGGCTGTCGATCAGTCCGTCCCGCACCATCAGCGGGAACAGGGGCGTGAAGGCGAAGCGGCCGATGCCCATCGCCACCGCGAGCGAGGTCATGGCCGCCACGCAGACCGCCGCGGCGATGCGTGCCGGCCTGGCGCCGGCTTGAAGCGTTGTGCTGTCCATCCCTGTATTAGAGCGCAGCCCGGGCGCGCCGACCAATGAATAAAAATGAACTATCATTCTTGTTATGAGAACGATCGACCTCGAAGCCCTGCAGATCTTCCGCACCGTCGTCAGCGAGGGCGGCGTGAACCGTGCTGCGGATAAGCTGCACCGGGTACCGTCCAACGTGACCACCCGCATCCGCCAGCTGGAAGAATACCTCGGCGTGCGCCTGTTCCGCCGCGACGGCCGCAAACTCAGCCTGACCGGCGAAGGCAAAACCCTGCTCGGCTATGCGACCCGCCTGCTGCGCCTGGCCGACGAAGCCGTCGACGAACTACGCAGCGGCAAGCCGCAAGGCATATTCCGGCTCGGCGCCCTGGAAAGTACGGCGGGCAGCCGCCTCGCGCCCATCCTGTCGCGCTACCACGAGGCACATCCGGGCGTGGTGGTGGAACTCGTCACCGGCACCTCCGGCGCCCTGCTCAAGCGGGTGCGCGATGTCGAGATCGAGGCGGCCTTCGTATCCGAGCCCTTCACGGCGCCGGAACTGCAGTCGCTGCCGGTATTCCGCGAAGAGCTGGTGCTGATCACGCCGCAAAACAGCGGGCCGGTGCACAGCCCTCGCGATCTCGGCCGGACGACGATGATCGCCTTCGCCCACGGCTGCTCCTACCGCCGGCGTCTGGACGAGTGGCTGGGCAGCGAGAACGTGGCCGTCGAGCGCGTGCTCGAATTCGGTTCTTACCAGGGGATGATCGCCTGCGTGGCGGCCGGCACCGGCTTCGCGGTGGTGCCGCAGAGCGTGCTGGGGGCGCTGCACGCGGCGGACAAGGTCAGGCAGCACAAGCTGCCGGAGCGGATCGCGGCCAACTGCACGCACCTGGTGTGGCGCGGCGAGGCCTCGCTGGCGCTGGCGGGCTTGATGACGCTGCTGGGTGACGAGGCATCCGGGGCGGTATCGGCTGTTCGGACCTTGTATCCGGCCGCGGTCGGTGCATAGGAAGAGATGACGTCCCATCCAGCGATCAGCAGGAAACAAGTCCTCGGCTTGTCGATCGTATTCATCTGGTTTTTTATCGGCGGGATCATGCATTTTGCCGCGACCCGCCTTGAGGCCAGCGTCGTCCCGCCTTACATTCCGTGGCCAGTAGCGGCAGTGCTGGTCAGTGGCGTCGCCGAACTACTGGGTGCGGCCGGCATCCTGCTGCCGCGCGTGCGCAGGGCATCGGGCATCGGCCTTTTTCTGCTGACGGTGGCCGTCACGCCTGTCCACATCTACATGCTGCAGCGGCCGGCGCTGTTCCATGTGCCGCTATGGGCATTATGGCTGCGTTTGCCGATACAGCTTGCCTTGCTTTGGCTGATACTCTGGAGTACGTGGCGTCCACGTCGGGCTTAAGGGCGGCGCCTCGCATCGGGCTTGCGATGAAAGCGCCGCGCGCTGACCGGCTTGCCGCCGACATAGCCGATCACTTCGATGTGCTGGATATCGTAGACCAGCGGGTAACGGATGCGCGTGGTCTCGCCGGCGCGGCCGCAGGTGCTGGCGCGCAGCTGCAGCAGGTAGGTCGGGATGCTGCCCTTGAGGCCGGCCACGAAGCGGGTGCCGCGGCCGTCGACGTAGACCGCGCCCGGCTTCTCCTCTTTCAGCGCAAATTCCTGGACACACCTGGGCGTCGACTTTGCCGATCCGGTCCAGGTCATGGCGCCTTCGCCGATGTCCAGCATCGTGTAGGCGGCGGCCGGCGCCTTCGGGTCTTCGTCCAGCAGCCATTTCCCGGCGAACGGCAAAGACTGCGCCAGGACCGCCGGTGTGCAGGCCAGACCGAGCAGGAGCGATGACAAATGCGCGACGACGGACCTCATGCGCGCCCGGCCCGCAAGCCCTGCATGTAGGGATCGATCACGCACTTCCCCAGTTCCAGCAGGTCGAAGCCTTTCGGGTCGAACATCCAGTTCCGGATCAAACCGTCGATCATGGTCCACATCGCCAGCGCCACCGTGCGCGGATCGACCTTCGAGCCGATCAGGCCCTTGTCGGACGCCAGCCGGATGCGGCGTTCGGCGCGCGCCATCCAGTTGCTCATGCTGACCTGGCGGCGGCAGCGCACCGCGTCCATCTCGTCGACGAATTCGACTTTCAGGGTGGCGATCTCGAACACGCGGCGCGCGCCCGGGTCCTCGACCGTGCGGCGCAGCACGGCCAGCATGTAGTCGCGCAGGTCGGCCAGCGGGTCGCTCGAATCGGCCCCGTCCAGCAGCTGCAGCTCGGCTTCCAGCGGCAGGGTCGCGCGTTCCATCATGGCGTTGAACAAGGCCCCCTTGTCGTCGAAATGCCAATAGATCGCGCCGCGCGTCACACCGGCGGCGGTTGCGATATGCTGCAAAGTGGTCCTGGACACGCCCTGCTCGACGAACAATTTTTCTGCGGCATCAAGAATGCTGTCACGCGTGGCAGCGGCCTCTTCTTTGGTTCTGCGGGCCATAGTCGCCTATCTCCATTTTTGTGGTCCAAAACATTAAACATACACCCGTGATAGTATATCGCCGATTATTCAAAAGCCAGTGACGAATCGTTTGACGGTGCCAGAGCAGTGCCGCGGACGGTCTTGTCCTTTTTTTTAACAGAAGGAAGCACTTAATGCGCTCTGCCCACTCCTCACCCTTGAATCTGACCGGAACGCCGGTCCGCAGGATCGCCGCGTGCACCCTGACCGCCCTGGCCCTCTTGTCGGCCTGCGGCCACAAGGACGCTGCCCAGGCCGGCGCCGGCGCGCCGGGCGGCAAGATGCCCGCGCCGCAAGTCGGCGTGATCACGACCAAGTTCCAGCAGGTCGCCCTCGAAACCGAACTGCCGGCCCGCGTCGAAGCGATCCGCGTGGCCGAGGTGCGCGCCCGCGTCAACGGCGTCGTCCTCAAGCGCCTGTTCACCGAGGGCAGCATGGTCAAGCAGGGCCAGTCCCTGTTCCAGATCGACCCGGAACCTTACCAGGCACAAGTCAACAGCGCCCAGGCCGCCCTCGGCCGCGCCCAGGCGACGCAAGCCTCGGCCGCCGCCACCGTCGAGCGCTACAAGCCGCTGGTCGAGGCCAACGCGGTCAGCAAGCAGGAGTACACCAACGCGGTGGCCGCCGCCAAGCAGGGCGAGGCCGACGTCAACGCCGCCAAGGCACAGCTGCGTATTGCCCAGATCAACTACGGCTACGCCAACGTGTACGCCCCGATCTCGGGCCGCATCGGCCGCGCGCTGGTGACCGAAGGCGCATTGGTCTCGGCGCAGGAAGCGACCCAGATGGCGCTGATCCAGCAGACCGACAACGTCTACCTGAACATCACCCAGTCCGCCGCCGAGCTGCAGCGCCTGCGCAAGAGCGCCGGCGGCAGCGGCATCGATTCGGCGATCCCGGTGTCGGTGATCCTCGACGATGGCACTGAACTCGGCCGCAAGGGCAAGCTGCTGTTCTCGGACGTGACCGTCGACCCGAGCAGCGGCCAGATCACGCTGCGCGCCCAGGTCGCGAACCCGGACAGCGCCCTGCTGCCGGGCCAGTACGTGCGCGTGCGCCTGGCGCAATCCCAGCTGCCGAACGGTATCCTGGTGCCGCAGCAGGCCGTGACCCGCGGCGGCCAGACCGGCGATACGCTGATGGTGGTCGGTGCGGACAACAAGCCGACCCCGCGCACCGTCAAGATCGCCTCCCAGCAAGGCAGCGACTGGGTCATCACCGACGGCCTGAAGGAAGGCGAGCGTGTGATGGTCGACGGCTTCCAGAAACTGCAGATGCTGCCGCCGGGTACCCCGGTGCAGCCGGTTCCGTGGACGCCGCAGAACAACGCCAGTGCACCGGCCGCCGCCGGCCCCGCGGGCGCGCAGCCGAATGCGGCAGGCGCCAACGCCGCCCAGGCCAGCCGCACCGCCGACACGCCGAAAGCCGGTTCGCCGGCCGCCGGCGCGGCTGCCGGCACCGGCAATACCCGCCAGTAAGAGCAACGCTAGAAACAGGACTTCCCAATGGCTCGTTTTTTTATTGACCGCCCCATTTTCGCCTGGGTGATCGCGCTGTTCATCATGGTGCTTGGCGGCGTCGCCATCAAGCAGCTGCCGATCGCGCAATATCCCACCGTGGCGCCGCCGTCGATCGTGGTCAGCGTCGCCTACCCCGGCGCCTCGGCACAGACCCTCGAGGACTCGGTCATCTCCGTGATCGAGCGCGAGATGAACGGTTCCCCTGGCATGGTCTACATGGAGTCGACCAGCCAGGCCAACGGCACCGGTTCCATCACGATCTCCTTCGAGACCGGCACCGATCCCGACCTGGCCCAGGTCGACGTCCAGAACCGCCTGTCGCGCGCGGCCCCGCGCCTGCCGGCGGCCGTGACCCAGCAGGGCGTGCGCGTCGACAAGGCCCGCTCCAACTTCCTGCTGTTCACTATCCTCTCCTCGGACGACCCGAACTGGGACCCGATCGCGCTGGGCGACTACGCCTCGCGTAACGTGCTGCCCGAGATCCAGCGTATCAAGGGCGTGGGCCAGGCCCAGCTGTTCGGTACCGAGAAGGCGATGCGCGTCTGGATCGATCCGGCCAAGCTGGTCGGCTTCAGGCTGTCGGCCAACGACGTCAACGCCGCGATCCGCTCGCAGAACGCCCAGGTGGCCTCCGGCACCATCGGCGACCTGCCGCTGAACCTCGGCCAGCAGATTACCGCGACCGTGGTCGTGACCGGCCAGCTGTCGACCGTCGAACAGTTCGGCAACATCGTGCTGCGCGCGAACCCGGACGGCTCCACCGTGCGCTTGAAGGACGTGGCCCGCATCGAGATCGGCGGCCAGGCCTATACCACCTCGGCGCGCCTGAACGGCCGCCCATCGACCGGTATCGGCGTGCAGCTGTCGCCGACCGGTAACGCACTCGAAACCGCGAACCTGATCAAGGCCCGCATGGGCGAGCTGTCGAAGTACTTCCCGCACGGGATGAAGTACGCGATCCCGTACGACTCCACCAAGTTCATCCAGATTTCGATCAGCCAGGTCATCGAGACCCTGATCGAGGCCGTGATCCTGGTGTTCATCGTGATGTACGTGTTCCTGCAGAACATCCGCTACACGCTGATCCCGACCATCGTGGTGCCGGTCGCCCTGCTCGGCTCCTTCGCCACCCTGCTGGCGCTGGGCTTCTCGATCAACGTGCTGACCATGTTCGGCATGGTGCTCGTCATCGGTATCGTGGTCGACGATGCCATCGTGGTGGTGGAGAACGTCGAGCGCATCATGTCCGAGGAAGGCCTGCCGCCGCTGCTTGCTACCCGCAAGGCGATGGGCCAGATCTCGGGCGCGATCATCGGCGTGACCGTGGTGCTGATCTCGGTGTTCGTGCCGCTGGCCTTCTTTGCCGGCGCGGTCGGCAACATCTACCGCCAGTTCTCGGCGGTGATGGTGTCCTCGATCGCCTTCTCGGCCTTCCTGGCGCTGTCGCTGACCCCGGCGCTGTGCGCGCACCTGCTGAAGCCCGTGGAAGCCGGCCACCACATGGACAAGCGCGGCTTCTTCGGCTGGTTCAACCGCACCTTCAGCACCGGCGCCAAGCGCTATGAAGGCTTCATCGGCAAGATCCTGCGCCGCACCGGCCGCGCACTGGTCGTGTTCGTGCTGCTGCTGGGCGTGGTCGGCCTGGTGTTCACCAAGATGCCGAACTCCTTCCTGCCGAACGAAGACCAGGGCTACATCATCGCCAACATCCAGCTGCCGCCGGGCGCCACCGCCGAGCGTACCGACGCCGTGCTGAAGGCCGCCGAAGCCTATGTGCTGAAGCAGCCGGAAGTGGCCGACATGGTGTCCGTGACCGGCTTCTCGTTCTCGGGCCAGGGCCAGAACATGGGCCTCGCCTTTATCCCGCTGAAGTCCTGGGACGAGCGCAAGGCGCAGGGTTCGGACGCACAGAGCCTGGCAGGCCGCATCACGATGCACCTGGGCGCGCTGCGCGACTCCTTCATCTTCGTGGTGAGCCCGCCGCCGATCCCGGAACTGGGCCGCGGCGCCGGCTTCTCCTTCCGTCTGCAGGACCGCGGCGGCCTCGGCCACGCAGCCTTGCTGCAGGCGCGTAACCAGCTGCTGGGCATGGCGATGCAGTCGCCGGTCCTGACCGGCATCCGTCCGGAAGGCCTGGAAGACGCACCGCAGCTGCAGCTCGAGATCGACCGCGACAAGGCGCAGGCTTTGGGCGTTACCTTCGACGCGATCAACAGCGCGATCTCGACCTCGCTGGGTTCGAGCTACGTGAACGACTTCCCGAACGCCGGCCGCCTGCAGCGCGTGGTCGTCCAGGCCGACGCGAAGGACCGCATGCAGCCGGAAGACCTGCTGCGCCTGAACGCGATGAACAGCAAGGGCCAGCCGGTGCCGCTGTCGGCATTCGCATCGACCAAGTGGATCAACGGTCCGCAGCAGACCACCCGCTACAACGGCTACCCGGCGATGAGCATCACCGGCGAACCGAAACCGGGCTATTCGTCGGGCGACGCGCTGCAGGAAATGCAGAACCTGGCGGCCAAGCTGCCGGCCGGCTTCGCCTTCGAATGGACCGGCCAGTCGCGCGAGGAAATCCTGTCCGGCTCGACCGTGTTCATCCTGATCGGCTTCTCGCTGCTGGCGGTGTTCCTGGCCCTGGCCGCGCTGTATGAAAGCTGGTCGATCCCGGTCTCGGTGCTGCTGGTCGTGCCGCTGGGCGTTCTCGGCTCGCTGCTGGCGGCCACCATGCGCGGCATGCCGAACGACGTCTACTTCAAGGTCGGCCTGATCACCGTGATCGGCCTGGCGGCGAAGAACGCGATTCTGATCATCGAGTTCGCGAAGGATCTGCAGGCGCAAGGCAAGTCGCCGATCGAGGCGGCCATCGAAGCGGCCCACCTGCGCTTCCGTCCGATTATCATGACCTCGCTGGCCTTCATCCTCGGCGTGCTGCCGCTGGTGATCGCTGGCGGCGCCGGCGCGGCATCGCAGCGCGCCATCGGTACCGGCGTGATGGGCGGCATGATCACCGCGACCGCACTCGGCGTGTTCTTCGTGCCGGTGTTCTTCGTGGTCATCCGCAGCATCTTCAAAGGCAGCAAGCGCCAGCAGGAGATCTACGAACACCACGCCGACGGCGCCGGCATTGCGAAGGAAGAGATTAAATGAAAAAAATGAAAAACGTCCTGACTCCCATGGCACTGGCGCTCCTGATGACCGGCTGCGTGAACCTGGCGCCGAAGTACGAGCGTCCGGCCGCGCCGGTGGCCAACGGTTTCCCGACGGTGGCCGGCACCGTCAACAGCGGCAACCCGGTGGCGAATGAGGCCCCGGCCAACATCGCCTGGCAGCGCTTCTTCGCGGATGCGCGCCTGCAGCAGCTGATTCAGCTGGCGCTGCAGAACAACCGCGACCTGCGCGTGTCGATCCTCAACATCGAGCAGGCGCGCGCGGCGTTCCAGATCCAGCGTGCGGCGCGCTTCCCGGCGATTAACGCGGGCATCACCGCCAACCGCGCATCGACGCCCGGCAATGCGCCGCTGACCAGCGTGTACCAGGTCGGCCTGTCGGTCTCGGCCTTCGAGCTCGACCTGTTCGGCCGCGTCAAGAACCTGAGCGATGCGGCGCTGGCGCAGTACCTGGCGACCGAGGAAGCCCGCAAGACGGCGCAGATCAGCCTGATCGCGCAGGTGGCCAACACCTACCTGACCTTCCTGGCCGACGAGGAACTGCTGGGCCTGACCCAGCAGACCCTCAAGACCCGCGAGGAATCGCTGCGCCTGAGCAAACTGCGCTTCGAGAACGGCGTCACGTCCAAGCTCGACCTCGACCAGGCAGTCTCGCTGGTCGAACAGGCGCGCACCACGCTGGCCCAGGCCCAGCGCCAGCGCGCCCAGGACCTGAACCTGCTGACCCTGCTGATCGGCCAGCAGATTCCGGATAACCTGCCGCCGGGCGCCACCCTGGCCTCGACCCAGCTGCCGGACCTGCCGGCCGGCATGCCGTCCGACCTGCTGATCTCGCGTCCGGACATCCGCGCCGCCGAGCAGCAGCTGATCGCGGCGAATGCCGACATCGGCGCGGCGCGCGCGAACTTCTTCCCGCGCATCTCGCTGACCGGCAGCGGCGGCACCGCCAGCTCGGAACTGTCGGGCCTGTTCAAGTCCGGCTCCTTCGGCTGGAGCTTCGCGCCGCAGGCGATCCTGCCGCTGTTCGACTTCGGCGCCCGCCGCGCCGGCGTCGAGAGCGCCCGTGCCGGCCGCGACATCGCCGTGGCCCAGTACGAGAAGTCGATCCAGACCGCGTTCCGCGAAGTGTCGGACGCGCTGGCCGGCCAGGCCACCTTCAGCGAGCAACTGCGCGCCCAGCAGGCGGTGGCGGCGGCGGAAGCCGACCGCTTCAACCTGTCGGACCTGCGCTACCGCAACGGCACCGCCAGCTACCTCGACCTGCTGGACGCCCAGCGTTCGCTGTTCATCGCCCAGCAGCAGGCGATCGAAGCGAACCTGGCGCGCCTGCAGAACCAGGTGAACCTGTACCGGGTGCTGGGTGGCGGCTGGAGCGAAGGGGCGAACGCCAACGCGACTGCCTCGCGCTGACACGCCGTGCGCGTTCCTTTGGGCGCGCACGATTGGAAGGCTCCCTGACCGGGGCCGGTATGCAATTTCGGTATCATGAAATTGCGGACCGGCCCCGGTCTTTTTTTGTCTCTTCCATGCCATGCGAACCTTTCTGCGCGCACACTGGAAAGCCCTCGTCGCCATCGCCCTCCTCGTGGTGCTGGCGCTGTTCACCGTGACGCCCGGAGCCGCCGTGTCCCCACAACCCTCGCTGGCCATACGCCTTCAAACGCACGTCACCGCCATCGCGTCCACCGAACACAACACGGCCACGCCCGCCCAGCTCGAAGAGGCAGCGCGTTACATCGAGAACGTGCTGCAGGGCGAGGGTTACGCGATCCGGCGCCAGGAATACCGGGCCGGCGGGCAGAAGGTCCGCAACATCGAGGTGTCGGTAGCCAACCTTGAAGCGCACAGGAAGCCGGCGCGCATCTTCATCGTCGGCGCCCATTACGACTCGGCGCCGGGGGCACCGGGCGCCAACGACAACGGCAGCGGCACCGCGGCCGTGCTGGAACTGGCGCGCCTGCTCAAGGACATGCGGCCGAGCCAGGGCACCGAAGTCAAATTCGTCTTCTTCGTCAACGAGGAACCGCCCTGGTTCAAAGGTGAGGAAATGGGCAGCATGCAGCACGCGCGCAAGCTGCACGACGAGGGCCAGAAGGTCGAGGGCGCGCTGGTGCTGGAAACCATCGGCTGGTATTCGCAGCGGCGCAACAGCCAGAAGCTGCCCCCTGGCATGGAGGGCCGCTATCCCGACACCGGCAATTTCATCGCCTTCGTCGGCACGCTGGAATCCTCGCGCCTCGTGCAGGACGCCTTGTCCGCCTTCCGCGCCGCTTCCGATTTCCCGGCCCACGGTCTGGCCGCGCCGGCCTATGTGCAGGGCGTGACCTTTTCCGATCACTCTTCCTACAACCGCTTCGGCTATCCGGCGATCATGATCACGGACACGGCCTTCATGCGCTACCCCTACTACCACACCGCCGAGGACACGCCGGACAAGGTCGACTACGACAGCACGGCGCGCGTGGTGCAGGGCCTGGCGCGCACGATCACGGCGCTGGCGGCCGGGGCACAGGGTTGATCGGCGTGGGCGCGCTTGCGGGAGTCGGCTTCCTTGGCTTCGACGTGTTCGGCACGGTCGTCGACTGGCGCGGGGGCGTGGCGCGGGCGGCGGCGCCCTTCCTCGAGCGCCACGGCCTCCGGCTCGATCCTTTCGATTTCGCCAACGCCTGGCGCGCGCTCTACCAGCCTTCGATGGAAAAGGTGCGTTCGGGCGAACGGCCCTGGGTCAGGCTCGATGTTTTACAGCGAGAGAACCTCGAACAGCTGCTGGCTGCGCATGGCGTGACAGCGGACGGCATTCCGGAAGAAGAGCTGGCGGACCTGACGCGGGCCTGGGAAAGGCTGGACCCATGGCCCGATGCGGTAGACGGTTTGACGCGCCTGAAGCGCCGCTTCGCCATCGCGCCGATCTCGAACGGGCATATCGCCGGCATGCTGCAGCAGGCCCGCTTCGGCGGCCTGCCCTGGGATGCGATCCTGGGTGCGGAGATTGCGCGGGGCTACAAGCCGCAGCCGCCGGTGTATCTGAAATCGCTGGAAGCGGCCGGCTTCGAACCGCAGAAAGCCGCGATGGTGGCCGCCCACAACGCAGACTTGCGGGCGGCACGGGCACTGGGCATGCGTACCGTGTTCGTGTGCCGGCCGCAGGAGTACGGGCCGGACCAGGACACGGATTTGCAGGCCGAGGAGGATTGGGACGTCATCGCGGCATCGCTGGCCGAGGTGGCGGATATCCTCGGTTGCACCTGAGCCAGGGCTGCTGCGCTTTACTTCTCCGGGGGCATCACGAATCTGGCGCGTGGCGGCAACCGATAGCCTTTGCTGCCGTAGAAGGCCGGCTTGAACTCGACGCAGCCATTGCAGGGCTGGACCCGCTCAAGCTCTGCAATCCTCTGCTCGGTGATTTGCACCAGGCAGAGGTCAGTAGAAAACCGGTAAGCGCTTCCGCCTTGCATCGCCTCGTTCCGGAATTTGCATTCGGCGTCCCGGAACGCAATCCAGGCGCGCTGTGCCTGCTGCAAGCCTTGCGGCTGGGCGAGCGCTTTGAACAAACCGGCATAGACGAGGTTCAGGCGGGCGTCCGATTCCTCGAGCTCGCGATGCATGCACAGGGTCATGGTGGCGTTACCGTCCGCCAGCTCGCATCGCTCATGCTTGACCGCGGCGATATCGGCTTGCGGCCCTGCCGCATCGTCGGCAAACGCCGGCCAAGCGAGTCCGAACCCTGCGGCACAGGCCAGCAGCATGAGTAAGCGCACGTTCACCCCTATTCCGTCAAAAACATCTCGTGCAGGTCGTTGAGGAAGCGCTGTCCCAGCTCGGTCGGGCGGATCACCTTGAAGTCGCGGTAGATCAGGCCCTTGGCTTCGGCCTCGTTCAGCGCCTTTTCGATGGCCGTGATCGACATGCCGGTGCGTTCGCCGAACAGGTTCGGATCGAAACCCTCGGTCAGGCGCAGCGTGTTGAGCATGAACTCGAAGCCCATCTCGCCGCGCGTGATCTCGTGTTCCTCGTGCACGGCATTGCCCTTTTGCGCCGCCTCGATGAAGGACGCCGGCTGCTTGTAGCGCGCCTGGCGCAGCACGCGGTGCGGGAAGGACAGCTTCGAATGCGCACCGGCGCCGATGCCGAGGTAGTCGCCGAACTGCCAGTAATTCAGGTTGTGGCGCGCGCGGTGGCCCGGCTTGGCATAGGCCGAGACCTCGTAGTGCTCGTAGCCTGCGCCCGCCATCTTCGCGTGGATCATGTCCTGGATGTCGGCGCTTTCGTCGTCGTCAGGCAGCTGCGGCGGGTACTTGGCGAAGACCGTGTTCGGCTCCATCGTCAGGTGATACAGCGACAGGTGCGGCGGCGCATAGGACAGCGCGGTGTCGATGTCGCGTTGCGCTTCTTCCAAGGTCTGGCCGGGCAGCGCGAACATCAGGTCGAGGTTGAAGTTGTCGAAATTGGCCTGGGCGATCTCGATGGCCTTGCGCGCCTCGTTCTCGTCGTGGATGCGGCCCAGCGCCTGCAGGTGCCTGCCGTTGAAGCTCTGGATCCCGATCGACAGGCGGTTGATGCCGCTGGCGCGATAGGCCTTGAACTTCTCGGCCTCGAAGGTGCCGGGATTCGCTTCCATCGTGATCTCGGCATTGATTTCCAGCGGCAGCAGGGTGCGCAGGTCGGACAGCACGCGGTCCAGCCCGGCGGCCGACATCAGGCTGGGCGTGCCGCCGCCGATGAACACGGTCTGGATCTTGCGGCCCCAGATCAGCGGCAGCGACTGTTCGAGGTCGAGGCGCAGCGCATCCAGGTATGCCTGCTCCGGAACCGGCCCTTTCGACTCGTGCGAATTGAAGTCGCAATACGGGCACTTGCGCACGCACCAGGGCCAGTGAATGTACAGCGACAGCGGCGGCAGCGCGGTCAGGTTCAGGGAACCCGGCTGCAGGTATTGCAGGGCGGCGGTGGCCGGATTGCGCGGCGCGGTATTCGCCGCGATGCCGTTGCCGACAGGTTTGATCGGGATCATTGCTCGATTACTTCAGCTTCTCGACCAGGGCGCGGATCGCCTGGCCACGGTGGGAAATCGCGTTTTTCTCGCCGGGTTCCAGCTCGGCGGTGGTCTTGCCCAGTGCCGGGATCAGGAAGTACGGGTCGTAGCCGAAGCCGTTGGCGCCGCGCGGGGTGTCGACGATCTGGCCGCGCCAGATGCCGTCGGCGATCACCGGCTGCGGGTCGTCGGCGTGGCGTACGTAGACCAGCACGCAATAGTAATAGGCCGACTTGTCGGCGTGTGCTGCCAGGTCCTGGATCAGCTTTTCGTTGTTGCGGGCGTCCGACTTCGGCTCGCCGGCATAGCGCGCCGAATACACCCCGGGCGCGCCGCCGAGGGCGTTCACGCAGACGCCGGAATCGTCGGCCAGCGCCGGCAGGCCGGTCAGGCGTGACGCGTGACGCGCCTTCTGCAGCGCGTTCTCGACGAAGGTGCCGAAGGGCTCTTCCGCTTCGGGGACGTTGAACTCGCCCTGCGGATGCAGTTCGAAGCCGATCGGCGCCAGCAGCTGGGCGAATTCCTTGAGCTTGCCTGCATTGTTCGAGGCAAGGATGAGGCGTTGGGTCATGTTCTTTATCAGATGCGCGGGGAAGCCGCTATTTTAGCGCCCCGGCCCCGTCAACGCTCGTCGCCGATGAATGCGGCTTCCTCGTAGCCACCCAAGGCCTGCGGCCGGTCGGGAATGTGGTTAGTCCTGAGGATCGTGCCGTCCTTCGCGTAGACCAGGTAGACCTCGCCTTCTCCTTTTGCGGTCGGCAACTGCCAGAACTGCGGACGGCAGCCGACAGATATCCAGACGCGGTTCTTGCTTGTAGCAAACTGCAGCGCCTGACCTTCCGGATATTGGCCCTTAATTGGCCTATTGACAGTGAACACGGCGCGATGATGCTGCCAGCCGTCCTTGTCGGCCTCCTGCTCGAAAGACAGTTTCGACAGTCGTCCGATGAAGATCAGGTCGGCCTGCCCCTTGAGCTTCATGATCTCGGCCTTGGTCTCGTCGACAATCTGCCGGTGCCGTTTTGCCGCCTGTTCCTTGTTCATGTTCTGGCAGGCATTGCCCACGACCGGCTGCAAGCCAGCCAGAAGGACGAGAAGGGGTAGGACACGCTGCGCGGCAGTAGGCATGCAAGGCTCCGGGTAATGGATGGGATAAGTATAGCCAGCGCCATCCCCGCATACGCTCACCGATTGTCACAGTTTCGAGAGGAATCTTTTCGTCGCCGCTATGTCCGTTTCTGCACAGAACCCTGTCCAACGCGGCCGTATCCTGAAGGCGTGGCTCAGGCCAACTATTGCGATTGACGATCATGAAACCCTCAGACAAGCCCAAGAAAAAGCGCCGGATCAAGCCCCTGTCGCTTGCCGCATGGAAGCAATTTATCCGGGTCGCCAAACCCTACTGGCTGGGCGAAGAAAAGAAGCAGGCCTGGCTTCTGCTTGGCCTGCTGATCGTCCTGATGCTGGCCGAGACCAAGTTCGCGGTCATGCTGAACGACCAGGCCGGCGAGATGACTTCGGCGCTGGCCAGCAAGAACGGCGGCCGCTTCTGGACCTCGGTCCGCGCCTGCCTGTACGTGCTGGCCTTTGCGGTGCCGATCTACGCCTTCTACTATTACATGCGCGACCTGTTCGCCAACAAGTGGCGGCGCTGGCTGACCGGCCGCTTCCTCGACGGCTACCTGAACGGGCGCAAGTACTATGAGCTGGGCGCAGAAGCCGACATCGACAATCCCGACCAACGCATCAGCGAAGACATCAATACCTTCACCGGCCGGTCGATCAACTTCCTGCTGATTTTTCTCGGTTCGCTCATGCAGCTGGTGGCCTTCAGTGCGGTGCTGTGGTCGATCTCGCACCTGCTGGTCGGCGTGCTGGCGGTGTACGCGCTGACCGGCACCGTGGTCGCGCTGTGGGTGTTCGGCACGCCGCTGATCCACCTGAATTTCTGGCAGCTGCGGCGCGAGGCGGACTTCCGCTTCAGCCTGATGCGCGTGCGCGAGAATGCCGAATCGATTGCCTTCTACCGCGGCGAAGCCCAGGAGCGCGCCCACATCAACAGCAAGCTCGACAAGGTCATCAACAACTTTGCGCGCCTGATCAGGAAGCAGCGTTCGCTCAACTTCTTCCAGCGCACCTTCAGCCAGCTGACCCTGGTGCTACCGAGCGTGATCCTGGCATCGCAGGTGCTGTCCGGCGAGCTGGAAGTGGGCCGCGCGGTGCAGGCGGCCGGCGCCTTTACTGCCGTGCTGGGCGCCGTCGGCGTCATCGTCGACAACTTCGAAAGCCTGAGCCGCTTCGTGGCCGGCATCGACCGCCTGCAGGGCCTGTCCAACCTGCTGCTGCCGGTCGAAGGCAGCGAGGCCCGGCCCGAGGCCGAGCAGCCGCGCATCGAGAAGCGTCCCGGCAAGCAGCTCGCGCTGGAAGCCGTGACCCTGCATCCGCCGCAGTCCGACCGGATCCTGATCAAGGAGCTGGACCTGGTGCTCAAGCCCGGTGACGCCCTGCTCATCACCGGCGACAGCGGCTGCGGCAAGAGTTCGCTGCTGCGCGCGATCGCCGGCCTGTGGCATCGCGGCAGCGGCACGATCCACCATCCGCCGATGGAAGAGTTCTTCTTCCTGCCGCAGCAGCCCTACCTGCAGCACGGCAGCCTGCGCAGCCAGCTGATCTACCCGAGTGCGCACGCCGACCTCGACGACGATGCGCTGCTGGCCATCCTCGACCAGGTGCACCTGCCTTATCTGGCCGAGCGCGTGGGCGGTCTCGATGCGGTGCAGGACTGGGAGAAGCTGCTGTCGGTGGGCGAGCAGCAGCGCCTGGCCTTTGCCCGCGTGCTGGTGCACGAACCTGGCATCGTCATCCTCGACGAAGCGACCAGTGCGCTCGACAGCGCCAACGAAGCCTCGCTGTATGCGCGCCTGCGCGACAGCGGCACCACCCTGATCAGCATCGCGCACCGGCCGGCGGTGCTGCGCCACCACACGCACGTGCTGCGTTTGAAGGGCGAAGGCGCGTGGGAGCTGCACGAGGCCAGCGGCTATCAGTTCGATGCGCCGGCCGCTGCGCCGGCCAGCAGCCCGGCCAGTGTGTCCGCCGCATCGGACTTGCGCCGGCCGGTCATGGCGCCCTTGCCCGTGAAAAGCGTCGTGCCCCACTGAGCCGCTGGCGCGCCATGTGGGTTAGGATGTCTCCTGCCGAAGAAAACGGGAGGAGCTGCTATGCATCGACGGGATGTCCTGGCACTGGCGCTGGGCGCCATCAGCGGGAGCAGCATGGCTGCCGGCCCCAGTGCGCCGCCACCGCTGCACATCGTGACCGCGCATCTGCCGCCCCTGGTGATGACGCCGGGCGGCGAGCAGCCCGGCGCCCTGCGCGAACTCGTGGATGCGCTGTGCCGCCGGCTCGATCTGGCGCCAAGCGTCGACTTCATGCCCTGGCGGCGCGCGCTGTATCTGGCGACGAGCATGCAGCACATCGCCATCTTCCCGCTCACCCGCCTGCTTGAGCGCGAAGCCCGGTTCCGCTGGCTCGCCCCGCTCTACGAAGAAAATTACATCTTCATGGCGCAGAACGGCGGCGGCTTCGACGTCGAACGCCCGCAGACGATGACCGGCAAGCGCATCGCCCTGCTGCGCGGCGCAGCCCAGTCGGCGATCCTGCGCGAGCTGGGTTTCCGGCAGCTGGTGGAGGCCTCGTCCATCGATGAGATCCACAGGTTTCTGCTGGCGGGCATGGCCGACGCCGTCTTTGGCGAACGCAACATCATCCACAGCTCGCTGCGCATGCGCGGCGAAGAAAAGAACTTCCGCCTCGGCGCGCCGGTGCGCTCGACCAGCGCCTGGCTGGCGGGTTCGCTCGATATCGGCGAGGCCGAAGCCCGGCGCTACCGCACGGCGATGGCGGAACTGGTTGCCGACGGCACCCAGGAACGGATCTTCAAACAGTACGGCCTAGCGTGAATCGAGCGGTCTTGGTACCACGCCTTCGTTGGTCATCCTGACCGGCCGGATCGTGCCGTCCTCGTTGAAGAACATGCGTTCGATCGCCAGCTCGCGGTGGTTGCCGTCCTTCTCGTGCAGGGGCCGGCGGTGATAGGCGATATACCACTCGTCGGTGCCTGGAATGTTCACCACCGAGTGATGCCCTGCCCCGCGCGCGATCCTGCCGTCCTGCTCCAGGATCGTGCCGATGCGCCTGAACGGTCCGATGGGTGACGCGCCCATGGCATAAGCGACGCGGTAATCGGGCCCGGTCCACTCGCCCTCGGACCACATCAGGTAATACACGCCCTTGCGCTTGGCCATGAAGGAGCCTTCCACATAAGCCGGGTCGGGCGTGATCTCCTTGTAGGTGATGCCATCCGGGAAAGGCAGGAGGCTGAGCAGGTCCGGGGCCAGCCTGACCACGTTAGCGTGCTTCCAGCCGCCGTAGACCATATAGATCTGGCCGTCGTCGTCCTTGAAGACCATCTGGTCGATCGGCTGGGCGCCGTTGTGGATCTCGCCGATCAGCGGCTTGCCCAGTGCGTCCCTGAACGGCCCCTCGGGGCGTTCGCTGACGGCGACGCCGATGCCGCCCAGTTGGCCGTTGCTCTTGATGTCATTCGCACCGAAGAACAGGTAGTACCTGCCCTTGTGCTCGATCGCCGAGGGCGCCCATACCGCATAGGCGGCCCAGGCCACGCGTTCGACGTCGAGCACGCGCGCATGCTTCGTCCAGTGCACCAGGTCGGGCGAGGAAAAGGCGTCGAGGAAGGTCTGCTTCAGGAAGGGCTCCCAGATCAGCTGCTTTTGCGCGCGCATCGCCTTCTGCCCCGCCGTGAAGGATGAGGGCCGTGCCGGTTTTCCCGCATCGTCGGAGTAGGTCGGGTAAATCCAGTACCGGCCGTTGAAGATGCGGATTTCCGGATCGGCGTACCAGCCGGGCACGATGGGGTTGGCGGCCTGCGCTGCCGTCACGGCGCTTGCCGCTGCCAGCAAGAGCAAGGTCTGTGCCACATTACCGAGTTTCTTCTTCATCCTTCCTCCGGGGCCGGCATGCCCCTATCAGATCAGTCAGGTTTGTGTGGAAACCTTCCCATTTTGGCAGAAATTTCTTTGCAGTTCATTAATTGTTCGATAGCATCCTCGGTATTACACCATTACATAATTACGTAACGAATGGAGACCTGCGCGATGAGCACCACGGAAATCTTCCTGCTGGCGATGCTGCTGATCTTTGTCGCCCCCTATCTGGTCTGGCGCGTCTGCCGCACCGATTATTTTGCGCCGCTGGTGATCGTCCAGATCATCATGGGCATCATCCTCGGCCCCGGTGTGGTCGGCGCCTTCTTCCCCGAGTACCACAAGTTCGTCTTCAATCCGGACGTCGTGAAGACCCTGAACGGCATCGCCCAGTGGGGCGTAATGCTGTTCGTGATGCTGGCCGGCGTGGAGCTGGACCTGAAGAAGGTCTGGCAGTACCGCCGCGAGAGCGCGACCACGGCCGGCCTGTCGCTCGGCATGCCGCTGCTGTTCGGCTGCGGCGCCGCCCTGCTGCTGCTGAATTACCCGGGCTGGATGGGACCCAAGGCCGCGACCTGGCAGTTCATGCTGGGTACCGGCATGGGCTGCGCCGTGACCGCGCTGCCGGTGCTGGTGCTCCTGCTCGACAAGCTCGACATCCTGCGCCAGCCGATGGGCCAGCGCATCCTGCGTTACGCCAGCCTCGACGACGTCGCCATCTGGGGCGTGCTGGCGCTGATCATGCTCGACTGGGAGCGCGTCGGCCGCCAGCTCGGGTACCTGGCCGCCTTCGCCGTGCTGACCTTCGTGTTCCGCCGCCTGATGGCGCGCCTGCCGCGCAGCGACCGCTGGTACGCCGCCGTAATCTGGCTGATCGCCTGTGCCTTCGGCGCCGACTGGGCCGGCCTGCACTTCATGGTCGGCGCCTTCCTTGCCGGCGTGGTGATGGATGCCGAGTGGTTCGGCCAGGAGCAGCTCGATGGGCTCTTCAAGAACGTGCTGCTGGTGCTGATGCCGGTGTTCTTCCTCAGCACGGGCCTGCGCACCAAGTGGGACCTGGGCGGCTACCAGGTGTTCTTCGCCGGCGGCCTGCTGCTGTTCGCCTCCGTGGCCGGCAAGCTGGCCGGGGCGCGCATCGCCGGCCGCATCCTGCAGTGGAAGGAAGGCGAAGCGTCGATCATCGGCTGGCTGCTGCAATCGAAGGGCCTGATCGAGATCATCTTCGCCAACATCCTGCTCGACAAGCAAATCATCACCAGCGAAACCTTTACGGCCTTGCTGCTGATGGCGGTCGGCAGTACCATGCTGACGATCCCGGTCGTGTATCCAAAGCTGCACCGGGCGCAGCACAGTGGCCTGGTTAATGCTAGTAGCTGAGGCTAGCAGCTGAAAACGGAATAAACGGTATGGCGAGAAGCGGACTCACAAAATCGCAGGTCAGGACCTGCCGCGACCAGCTGCTGGCGGCGGGGCGCTATCCGTCCGTCGACGCGGTGCGCCTTAGCCTGGGCAATACCGGCTCGAAGTCGACCATCCACCGCTTCCTGAAGGAGCTGGCGGACGAGGACATGGGCCCGGACGCCGGCATCAGGCGCGAGGACACCGCGCGCAGCCTGCACGACTTCGTCGACGAGCTGGCCGACCGCCTGCACGGCGACGCGCAGCAGCGCATTCGCCGGCTCGAGGCCGCACACAGGGAGGCGCTGCAGGAAAAGGAGCGCGAGCTGGCTGCGCTGCGGGCGACCGTCGCCCGGCTGGAAGCGCGCGTGGAGGCCCTGGAAGAGGACCGCGGCTACGGCGGCTTCGACAAAAAGCCGCGCCGGATCGCCAGCGAGTTCGGGCTGTTCAGCAGCCGCCTGTCCGCCTCGCGCGGCGGCAGCCGCGATATCTCGCCGTTCAGCATGGTGGCCGGTGGAGCACGCTCGGAAGTGTTCGATTTCGACAGCCTGTTTCCGGCGGCGCCGAAACTGTCGTAAATGCTCAGGACTGCCGGACGGCCTGCAGCTCGTTGATCAGCATCGTGGCGCCTGCGCCGGCCAGTTGAAGGCCGCGTTCGACCAGGGCGTTCGCAACCGACGCGTGGCCGAGAGTAACGGCGGCCCGCGCCAGATGCAAGGCCGCGCGCGCTTCAGTCGTGCCGCGGCTGAACCTTCGCGTCAGCGCATCGGCTGAATCGCTGGCGATCGCCGACTTGAGCGTACGGGCCATCCCGAAAAATTCGTCCTGCACGGCATCGATCTCGCGCATCAGCGCAAGGCGCGCCGGCGCCCCCAGCGTCGATGGCCATTCATCCCCCACCCGCTCGCGCATCATGCACTCGTATTCCTTCAGGGTGGACAGCGCCGCGCCGTGCGCAGCCGGAATGAAGACCGGCTGGGCGCCGAGATTGATGAAGAAAGCCTCGCCGGTACGGCTCTTCTGGATGTTGAAGACGAAAACAAAGTCATCTTCCACCTTGCGGAAGTTTTGGCCGGAACCCTTGAAGCCGCGTTGCCGCACATGGGCGCCCAGTGCCTTCGGAAGGTCGTCCATGCCTGCCTTATCCCACCAGCCCCAGCGCCTGCTTCTGCAGGATCACCAGTTCGCGGATACCCTTGTCGGCCAGGTCCAGCAAACGGTTCATCCCGGCGCGCGAGAAGGCCGCGCCCTCCGCCGTGCCCTGCACTTCGACGAAGTGGCCGAGGTCGGTCATCACCACGTTCATGTCGGTGTCGCAGTCGGAGTCTTCGATGTAGTCGAGGTCCAGCACCGGCATGCCCTTGTAGACGCCCACAGACACCGCCGCCACGAACTGCTTGACCGGCACGGCGCCGATCAGGCCGCGCCCGACCAGCGCATTGAAGGCGTCGTAGGCCGCCACCATCGCGCCGGTGATGGACGCCGTGCGGGTGCCGCCGTCGGCCTGGATCACGTCGCAGTCCAGGTGCAGGGTGCGCTCGCCGAAGGCCTCGAGGTCGAACGCGGCGCGCAGCGAGCGGCCGATCAGGCGCTGGATCTCCTGGGTGCGGCCGGACTGCTTGCCACGCGCGGCTTCGCGGTCCATGCGCGTGTGCGTGGAGCGCGGCAGCATGCCGTATTCCGCCGTCATCCAGCCCTGCCCTTTGCCCTTCAGGAAGCCCGGCACCTTCTCTTCGATGCTGGCGGTGCAGATCACCTTGGTGTCGCCGCATTCGATCAGCACCGAACCCTCGGCATGTTTGGTGTACTGGCGGGTGATGCGGATGCTGCGCAGCTGGTCGACGGCGCGGTTGCTGGGGCGGGTGGTGAAGGTCATGGAAGTCCTTGTTATTTGAGTAGCTGGGAAGATTTCTCGATCGCGTCGCGGATCTCGGCGATCGCCTTTTCGATGTCCTCGTCGCCGAAGTCGTCCAGCGCCGCACCGGCCGGATCGGCCGCCGGCTGCTCGGCCAGGCGGGTCGTGACCTCGCCCTCCGGCAGCATCAGAGTCGAGACCATGCTGTCGTCGCCCGGCGCCGGCGCGTCGTGCGCGCCCTGCCACTGGATGGCGAGGGCCGTGGTGTTGTCGCCGCGCGGACCGGCGATCGCGGTGGCCATGCCGATCATGTCCGGCACCGCCTGCACGATGGTGTGGGTGGACAGCTGGTGCACGATCTCGGTGTCGGGCAGGATGCCCCACAGGCCGTCCGAGCAGAGCAGCAGCACGTCGCCCGGCTCCAGGCTGGCCTGGCGCGACAGCTCGACCCGCGGCGGCGTGGTGGCGCCCAGGCAGCTGTAGAGCTTATTGCGGTCGGGGTGGGTGTTGCGTTCGCTCGGATCGGCCAGGCCCTTGGCGATCAGGTGTTCGATGTGCGAGTGGTCGCGCGTGCGCGCCAGGATCTGGCCGCGGCGCAGCCAGTACAGGCGCGAATCGCCGCAGTGCGCCCAGATGGCGCAGTTGTGCTGGACCAGGCAGGCGACGATGGTGGTGCGCGGGTTGTCCGGCATGCCGTGTTCGCGGGCGTAGCGCTGGATCGCTTCGTGGGCCTGCATGAAGGCGTCTTCGAGGAAGCGCTCCGGCTTCCTGACCCAGGGCGTGGCCTCGCTGCGGAACAGGGTCGACATGGTCTGCAGGGCGATGCTCGCCGCGACCTCGCCGCGCTGGTGGCCACCCATGCCGTCGGCCAGCACCAGCAGCAGGGCCTCCCGCGTGTAGCTGTAGCCCATGCGGTCCTGGTTGACCTTGCGGCCGCCGATGTGGCTTTGCTGGTAGACGGAAAACTGCATGGTGGTTCCTAAGCGAAGGGATTGATGCGGCTGACCAGGCTGCGCCAGCCGGATGCGGGCGCTTCTTCTGCGGGCTCCCTGGCGGGTGCGGCGGCGGCGCGCACCGGGGCGCCGGACCGACCGGCCTGCAGCACCTTCTGCACTGCGAACACGCTCTGCGGACGCGCCAGCGGGTCCATGTCCAGGCAGGCCTTCATCATCGCCAGCAGTTCGGGCGAGTACGCGCCTTCGATTTTGGCGAAGCGCTCGCCCATCTCGTCGCGGGTCCGGCGCTGGTCGGCCGGCTGCGGCGGCGCGGCGGCCATGCAGGCGTAGATTGCCGCGCCGATGCTGTAGATGTCGGTCCAGGGGCCGAGCGTGGCCCCCTTCGCATACAGCTCGGGGGCGGCAAAGCCGGGCGTGTACATCGGCGCCAGCGTCGGCACGTCGGTGTTGATGGTCTGGCGCGCGGCGCCGAAGTCCAGCAGCAGCGGGGTGCCGTCGGTACGCAGGTAGATGTTGGCCGGTTTCAGGTCCAGGTGCAGCAGCTTGTTGGCGTGGACTTCGCGCAGGCCCCCGCAGACGCCCATGAAGGCCTGGCGGATGAAGCCTTCGCTGGCGCGCTGCCCCTTGGCCAGCAGGCGCGAGATCTGCTCCTGCAGCGAATGGCCCGACTCGTAGGCCATCACCATGTACACCGTATCGTTGGCGCGGAAGAAGTTCAGGACCCGCACCACGTTCGGATGCACGATCCTGGCCAGCGCCCTGCCCTCCTCGAAAAAGCACTTCAGGCCGATGCGGAACACCGGCAGGTTGGCCTTCGAAATGATGGGAATCAGCTGGCCCGGCTGGCGCAGCGCGAGGGCGCTGGGGAGGTATTCCTTGATCGCGACCGCATTGCCGTCGCCGTCATATGCAAGATAAACAATACTGAACCCGCCGGACGCAATTTTCTTTACAATGCGATATCCGCCAATTTCCAGCCCTTCGGGCAGGGGAGCGTTATTTTGTGCAGCCATGAGGGAAGTATTCCTTGCGTAACACGGCGATTGTGTGGATAAATCACCGCTTTGTAAAGAATAAAGGGGTTGTTTAGAGCGCCTCACAAAACCTTCAGGGCAAGGCGCGTCGTCGAAGACAGTACGTGAGTACGGCGAGACGATGCAACGCCGCCATGAAGGTTTTTTGAGGCGCTCTTAACCCCACGATAACCCGGGGATTCAATTGAGCATTTCTAGCATGACAGGTTATGCGGTCGCCACCAGCGAAGGCGCAGCCGGTACCCTCACCATCGAGATCAAGAGCGTCAATTCACGCTTCCTCGACCTGCAGTTCCGCATCAACGACGAACTGCGCGCGCTGGAACCCGACCTGCGCTCGGCGATCATGGCGGCGATCACGCGCGGCAAGGTGGAAGTCCGCCTGTCCTTCGGCCGCAAGGCGGCGAGCGGCTCGCAAGTACTGAACCAGGAACTGCTGGCCGACCTGGCGCGGCTGCAGACCGAAGTCACGCGCCACTTCGTCTCCGCCCCGCTGATGACCGTGGCCGAGCTGCTGCGCTGGCCGGGCGTCATCGAAGAAGCCCAGGTGGGCCAGGAATCGCTGCAGGCCGACGTCGCCGGGCTCACCAAACAGGTCGTGGCTGCGTTCGTCGACAGCCGCCGGCGCGAAGGCGCGGCCCTGGAAGCGATGCTGCTGTCGCGCATCGAATCGATGGAAGCCATCGTCAAGCGCATCACGCCGCTGATCCCGCAGGTGATCTCGCAGTTCCAGCAGAAGGCGGTGGAACGCATGCAGGACGCGCTGGGCCTGGCCGGTCACGGCAACCCGCAGGTGCTGACGCGCCAGGAAGTATTCGAGCGGATCCGCCAGGAAGTCACGCTGTACGGCATCCGCATCGACGTTTCGGAAGAGCTGTCGCGCCTGACCGCGCACCTGAACGAGACCCGCCACATCCTGAAAAAGGGCGGCCAGGTCGGCAAGCGCCTCGACTTCATGATGCAGGAGCTGAACCGCGAAGCGAACACGCTGGGCGCCAAGGCTTCGGTCAAGGAGCTGGCGGATGCGTCGATGGAGCTCAAGCTGCTGATCGAGCAGATGCGGGAGCAAGTGCAGAATCTGGAATAAACCGGGGTCAGAGCCCGGTTTTCTCGGGTGGGCTCTGACCTTGGTTTATTCGACATCGTGGGCACGGGGTGCCCACCCTACACGTCCGTAGGGTGGGCACTTTGCATTACGGGCATCTAGCCCGTAACGCTGCCCACGTGAATTTGTAATCACTGAAAAAGTAACAAAGGAACAACCATGATCACCACCGCCTTCTCCGGCAGCCTGTTCATTGTCGCCGCCCCGTCCGGCGCCGGCAAATCGACCCTGGTCAATGCCCTGCTGGCGCAGGAACCCGGCATCAAGCTGTCGATCTCGACCACCACGCGTCCGCCGCGCCCGGGCGAGCAGGATGGCGTCCACTACCACTTCACGACCGCCGACGACTTCGTCGCCCGCGCCGACCGCGGCGAGTTCCTGGAATGGGCCGAGGTGCACGGCAATTATTACGGCACCAGCCGCCTGACCGTCGAACAGGAAATGAAGAACGGCACCGACATCCTGCTGGAGATCGACTGGCAGGGCGCGCGCCAGGTGAAGAAGCTGTTCCCGGATGCGGCCGGCATCTTCATCCTGCCGCCGTCGATCGCGGCGCTGGAAGAGCGCCTGCACAAGCGCGGCACCGACGAACCGCACATCATTACGCGACGTTTGCTGGCGGCGGGCGGTGAGATCGCTCACGCTCCCGAGTTCGAATATGCTATCATCAACGAAGAGTTCAACGTCGCCCTGTCCGAGCTGCAGGCGATTGTCAAAGCGACACGAGCACGATTCGCCCAGCAGGCGGCCCGCAATGCTTCGCTGTTCGCGCAGTTAGGAATCCACGCGCACCAACCGCAAAGCTAAACCTTTCGGGGGTCAGAGCCCGGTTTTCACGGGTGGGCTCTGACCCCGACTAGTTAATCAGATCAGCGACCAATCATCATTTTGGAGTACACCATGGCCCGTATCACCATCGAAGACTGCCTGAAGAATATCCCGAACCGCTTCCAGCTGACCCTGTCCGCGACCTATCGCGCGCGCCAGCTGCTGCAGGGCCACACCCCGAAGGTCGAAGCCAAGGACAAGCCGACCGTCGTCGCCCTGCGTGAAATCGCCGCCGGCAAGGTCGGCATCGAGATGCTGAAAAAGGTCCCTATGTAATATTTGGGGTCAGAGCCCGGTTTACACGGGTGGGCTCTGACCCCAACTGATCATATCAGTAGTGCAGGACCAGGTCGGGGTCAGAGCCCATCCGCGTGACGTGGGCTCTGACCCCGACTTATTCTGATATGCTGTCCCCACACAGCGGCTGAT